>Ga0307406_10001962_pt1 | contig 11242 bp, 12 predicted proteins | sample 322Cmetagenome_3_FD_203706 | JGI IMG/M metagenome (GOLD analysis project Ga0307406, IMG submission 203706) | Maize rhizosphere microbial communities from greenhouse at UC Davis, California, United States - 322HYB-C-2 | ecosystem: Host-associated > Plants > Roots > Rhizosphere > Soil | place... | reverse complement strand
CGGGTCTCGCCCCTCGCTGCGGGATCGGGCCGAGCCTACGACGCCGACGGGTCGCAGCGTGGCCAGGCTGTGCAGGGCGGCAGGGTTCGCGTGCGCGGCGGAGGTTTCACCATCACGCGGTGAGGGTGCGGGGCTGTGCCGTCGGCACGCGTGCGGACTACGGTTGCGGTGTGCCTGCGCTTCCCGAGTACGACCCGCTGCCCGATCGCCCCGCCCCCGACAATCCCTCGGGAAAGCTCGTCCTCCTGCGCCACGGCGAGACGGAGTGGTCGAGGGCCGGCCGCCACACCGGCCTCACCGACATCCCGCTCACGGCGCGGGGTGAAGACCTCGCTCGCGCTGCCGGGAGGCTGGTCGCCGACTACGACTTCTCGCTCGTCCTGTCGTCACCCCTCGAGCGCTCTCGGCGCACGGCCGAGCTCGCGGGGCTTCACGCCGAGGTCGATCCGCTGCTCGTCGAGTGGGACTACGGCGGATACGAGGGGCGCACGACGAAGGACATCCGCGAGGAGCTCGGCTACGACTGGAGCGCCTTCACCCACGGTGTGATCCGGGGCGCGACGCCGGGCGAGACCGTGGAGGAGGTCGCCGCCCGCGCGTCCCGCGTGCTCACACGGGTGCTGCCGGCGCTGACCGAGGGCGATGTGGCACTCGTCGCGCACGGCCACTTCCTCCGCATCCTCACCGCCGTCTACCTGCGCCTCGCTCCGCGCTTCGGCGCGCAGATCACGCTGGATGCCGGATCGGTGTCGGTGCTGAGCTTCTATCGCGAGCAGCCGGCGATCCTGACGTGGAACTACGGCCTCGAGTTGCCCCTCGCACCGTCGGAGTCCTGACCCCCGCAGCGGAACGAGAGCACTGGAAACTCACGGCACGGTGACGAGCGAGATCGCATTGATCGTGGGAGCGCCGTCGAGAGCGAGCTCGAACCTCACCCCGGTCAGGGCATTCGTGACGTCGAACGCGATCGTCTCGTTCGTGCACGCGATCGGCTCCGACGGCGATCCCTCATCGAGTTCACTGACGGTGAGCACGATCGTCCCCTCGCCTCGGCATGCGAACTGCGCCTGATAGGTCCCCGGTTCGAGCGATGTGAAGCTGGTGACGTCGTTGGCCGAGCTGTTCTCGCTCATCCATCCGGAGAAGCCGAAGACGTATCCGGGCGAGTCCGACCCCGGTACCGCCGTCTGCGCCCACTCGGCGATCTCGTCCACGGGCAGCGGAAGCTGCGCCTCGTCGGAGTCGGCATCCTGAGTCGCCGTCGACGCGGAGCCGCTCGGAGATGGCGAGGGAGACGTCGATCCGGTCGCCGACCCCGACGGCTCTCCCGTGCATCCGGCGAGCGCGATGCCCGCCATCAGGACCAGTCCGATCGTCGCCGCTCTTTTCCTGAACATCCCTCCACGCTACGGATGAGCCAGGATGATGCAACCGCCGCGCCCGACACGCCATTCTTTTGAGTTACTCAAAATAAACGGTAGAGTCGGGGCCATGGAGACAGAACTCGACTCGGCACTTCGCGGTGCCGGGCTGCGTGCGACCGCGGGCCGCGTCGCCGTGCTCGAGGCACTGGAATCCATGGCTCACACGGATGCGGAGCGGATCTTCCGCACCGTGTCCGACGTGCTTCCGACGACGTCGATCCAGTCGGTGCACAACATCCTCGCGGACCTGACGACGGCGGGCCTCATCCGCCGGATCGAACCGGCAGGCTCCGCGGCGCTCTACGAGCGGCGCATCGACGACAACCATCACCACATCGTGTGCACCCAGTGCGGTGCGATCGGCGATGTGGACTGCGTCGTCGGCGAAGCGCCGTGCCTCACCCCGTCTTCGGCGGGGGGATTCACCGTCCAGACAGCCGAAGTGACCTTCTGGGGCCTGTGCCCCAGTTGCCAGAACGCCGCGCAGTAGCATCCGACGCCGACCCCGGGCACCCGGGATGATCGTCGTGTCTGCGTGCAGAAGGAGAAGAACATGACCGACCCATCGACCACCACCCAGACGGGCACACCCGTCGCGAGCGACGCGCACTCGCTCACCGTCGGAGCTGACGGCCCCACCGTTCTGCACGATCGCTACCTCGTCGAGAAGCTCGCGTCGTTCAACCGCGAGCGCGTGCCGGAGCGCAACCCCCACGCCAAGGGCGGCGGAGCCTTCGGAACGTTCACCGTCACCGAGGACGTGTCGGCCTACACCCGTGCCGCGGCCTTCCAGCCGGGCGCTCAGAGCGAGACGCTGCTGCGTTTCTCGTCGGTCGCCGGCGAGCAGGGTTCGCCCGACACCTGGCGCGACGTGCGCGGTTTCGCGCTGCGTTTCTACACGCCCGAGGGCAACCTCGACATCGTCGGCAACAACACCCCGACCTTCTTCCTGCGCGACGCCATGAAGTTCCCCGACTTCATCCACTCGCAGAAGCGTCTCGGCGACTCGGGTCTGCGCGACGCCGACATGCAGTGGGACTTCTGGACCCTCTCCCCCGAGTCCGCCCACCAGGTCACCTACCTCATGGGCGACCGCGGCCTGCCGCGCAGCTGGCGCCACATGAACGGCTACGGATCGCACACCTACCAGTGGGTCAACGCCGCCGGCGAGCGCTTCTGGGTGCAGTACCACTTCCTGTCGAAGCAGGGCGTCGAGGCGATGAGCGCCGAAGAGGCCGAGAAGCTCGCCGGATCGGATGCCGACTACTACCGTCGCGACCTGTTCGACGCGATCGCTCGCGGCGACGCCCCCTCGTGGGACGTCTACGTGCAGGTCATGCCCTACGAAGAGGGCAAGACCTACCGCTTCAACCCGTTCGACCTGACGAAGACCTGGTCGAAGAAGGACTACCCGCGCATCAAGGTCGGCACGTTCACGCTCGACCGCAACCCGCAGAACTTCTTCGCCGAGATCGAGCAGGCCGCCTTCTCGCCCGGCAACCAGGTTCCCGGCACGGGCATCTCGCCCGACAAGATGCTCATGGCTCGCGTGTTCGCATACTCGGATGCTCAGCGCTACCGCATCGGTGCGAACTACAACCAGCTGCCGGTCAACCAGCCGCACGCGGCCGAGGTGCGCAACTACATGCACGAAGGCCAGATGCAGTACAAGTTCAACCCGGCCGAGCACCGCGTCTACACGCCGAACTCCTACGGCCCCGCCGGCGGACCCACGGCTGACCCCGCTGCCGGTGTCGAGGCGAGCTGGGAGTCGGACGGCGAGCTGATCCGCGCCGCCGCGACCCTGCACCTCGACGACGACGACTTCGGTCAGGCGGGCACGCTCTACCGCACGGTCTTCGACGACGAGCAGCGCGCGCGCTTCCTCGACACGCTGACCGGCCAGGGACAGGGCATCACGATCGACGCGATCCGCGAGCGGTTCTTCCAGTACTGGACGAACGTCGACGCCTCGCTGGGCGACGCTCTGCGCGCTCGCTTCTGAGCCGCCTCCGCTGAGGACCGAGACCCACCGTCCCTTCGGGGCCGGTGGGTCTCGGCGTCTCCGGGCATCGCAGGGGGAGCACAATGGATGCCGTGGCTGTTCCTCTCTCCGACCTGACCCAGATGCCCGAACCCCAGCAGGTGCACGCCGCCGATGGCACTCGCCTCGCGACCTACACCTGGGGTGATGTGGATGCTCCCGTGGCGGTGATCGTGCACGGCTTCGCGTCGAGCGCCCGCGACACCTGGGTGCTCACGGGGTGGGTGCGCGAGCTCACGAAGGCGGGGTATCGGGTGCTCGCGCTCGATCAGCGGGGCCATGGGCTCAGCGAGAAGCCGCACCAGGCCGACGCCTACGGCATCCGCACTCTCGCGACCGACGTCGAGACGGTCATGGACATGTATCTCGTCGACGAGGCCGTCTACGTCGGATACTCGCTCGGGGCCCGGGTCGGCTGGGAGGTCGTGCGCGATCTGCCCCACCGGATCGGCCGCGCCGTGCTCGGAGGGGTGCCGGACGGCATCCCTCTCGCGCGGCTCGATCTCGACCTGGTGCGCGCGTATCTCGCCGACGGGACGCCCGTCGCGGATCCGACGACGCAGAACTACATCGCGCTGACCGAGCGCGTGCCCGGCAACGACCTCGGCGCGCTCGTGGCGCTGGCCGAGGGGATGCGGTCGTCTCGGACGATCGATCCCGACCCGTCGAACGCGCCGGCGAGCCCGATCCTGTTCGCGACGGGGTCGAAGGATGCCATCATCGAGGGCTCTCGCGCACTGGCGTCAGCTGCCCCGCAGGGACAGTTCTTCGAGATCCCCGATCGCAACCACTTCAACGCACCGGGATCGCGCGCTTTCAAGGAAGCCGCGCTCGCTTTCCTGTCGGAGAGCTGACCGCGGGGCGCCACGCCTGCCCACTCGTAGCGGAGGAGATCTCAGGCAACGAAGGATGCTTCTCCGCATCCGCTCCTTCGATCCGCGAGATCTCCTTCACTGCCGGAGCGGCAGCCGTCTGCCCGAGCACTGACCGCGGGCACGAGAAGAGCCCTCCGTCTCGGGGAGACGAAGGGCTCTCGGGGTGACGGTCAGACCGTCGCGTTCTCTTCGCGCTTCGGCAGCACCCATCCCGCACGCGGGAAGTGGCAGGTGTAGCCGTTGGGGTACTTGATCAGGTAGTCCTGGTGCTCCTCTTCGGCCTGCCAGAACGGGCCGACGGGCTCGATCGTGGTCACGGCCTTGCCCGGCCACAGACCCGAGGCGTCGACGTCGGCGATGGTGTCGCGCGCGACGGCCTCCTGCTCGGGGCTGAGCGGGAAGATCGCCGAGCGGTAGCTCGAGCCGATGTCGTTGCCCTGGCGATCCTTGGTCGACGGGTCGTGGATCTGGAAGAAGAAAGCGAGGATGTCGCGGTACGTCGTCTTCGTGGGATCGAAGACGATCTCCACAGCCTCGGCATGACCCGGGTGGTTGCGGTAGGTCGCGTGGTCGTTGCTGCCGCCGGTGTAGCCGACACGGGTGTCGAGCACGCCGGGCTGGCGGCGGATGAGGTCTTCCATGCCCCAGAAGCAGCCGCCGGCGAGCACGGCGGTCTCGGTCCCGGGGGTGCGGGTGATTGTTCCGGTGTCGGTCATGAGTTCTCCTCGGAGTTGGGGGTGGGGAAGAGGTGACGGTAGCGACCGTACCCCTCATCTTCCAGGCTGTCAGCCGGGATGAAGCGCAGGGCGGCGGAGTTCATGCAGTACCGGAGTCCTCCTGCGTCTCGGGGTCCATCGTCGAAGACGTGCCCGAGATGGCTGTCCGCGCCGCTGGAACGCGCCTCGGTGCGCTTCATCCACAGCGTGCGGTCGGTGCGCGTGGTCACGGCGTCGGCCTCGATGGGCTTGGTGAAGCTCGGCCATCCGGTGCCGCTGTCGAACTTGTCGGTCGACGCGAAGAGCGGCTGACCCGAGACGACGTCGACGTAGATGCCGTCGTCGTGAGTGTTCCAGTACGCGTTGCGGAAGGGCGGCTCGGTCGCATCCTCCTGCGTGACCTCGTACTGCAGGTGCGTGAGGTCGCTGACGGCCTCGGGGGTCTTGCTGTACTCGTTCGACATGGTCTGTCTCCTTGTCCGACGCGGCTGGCTGCAGCGTCATAGAAGAGAACCAGGAGGATGCCGGTTTTGGTCCCGCGGGACTGTGAGCGCGCTGTGAGTTTGTGCGCAGTCGATAGAGTTGCTCCGCTACATACACACCAGGGAGACACACATGTCGGTTGGACTGCTCGCCGTCGTTGATGACATTCTCAGCGCGGCGATGAAGGCTTCGGCCAAGGCCGCCGGCGTCGTGATCGATGACGCCGCCGTGACCCCGCAGTACGTGCAGGGCATCACGCCCGCGCGCGAGCTGCCGGTCGTGGCGAAGATCGCCCTCGGATCTCTCGCGAACAAGTTCGTCATCATCATCCCCATCGCGCTGCTGCTCACCGCCTTCGCGCCGTGGGTGCTGCCGTATCTGCTGATACTCGGTGGCGCCTACCTCTGCTTCGAGGGGGCCGAGAAGGTGCTCGAATGGTTCGGCGTGCAGCACGGCCATGCCGATGAGAGCGCCCGCAACGAGAACAAGCTCGTGTGGGGCGCGGTGCGCACCGACCTGATCCTGTCGACGGAGATCATGCTGATCTCGCTCGCCAACCTCGAGGCCGGCCTCGACATCTGGACGACCCTCGCGATCCTCGCCGTGATCGCGCTGCTCATGACCGGCGTCGTCTACGGTGCAGTCGCCCTGCTCGTGAAGATCGACGACATCGGTCTGAAGATGGCGAAGAACCCGTCCCAGCGAGTTCGCCACACGGGCACGCGCATCGTGCGCTCGATGCCGGCGGTCTTCCGCTTCATCAGCATCCTCGGCACCGTCGCGATGCTGTGGGTCGGCGGGCACCTGCTGCTCGTGAACCTCGGCGAGGTCGGCGTGCACTTCGGCGCCGACATCCTGCACGGCATCGAGCACTTCCTCGAGCCGGCCGGCGGTGTCATCGTCTGGATCGGCGACACGCTGTTCTCGGCCATCGCGGGTCTGATCGCGGGTCTGATCATCGTGGGGATCATCCTCGGGATCGGTCGCCTGATCGGCAAGAAGCCGAGCTTCCACGAGGGTGAGGAATCGCCCGCCGACGTGCACGTCTGACACCGACGCCGCTGTTCGAATCTCGGTCGGTATGCCGACATGCGATCCGGGGCGCGAATCACTCGCCGCGCACGTGATCCTCGGTGCGCAGCCATTCGTCGAACGTGATCGCTCCCTGCAGAGCATCGGCGTCGCCGCGCAGCGACCCCGACGCCAGCCCTTTCCCGTACGCGCCGGGCAGCCGCACCCCGAGAACCAGCCGCCGCACCCCGTCGAACGCCAGCTGTCGTCGGGCCAGATCGAGCAGGATCTCGTCCCGTGGCCCGACGAGATCGCGCGCACGCTCCGCTGCCGCACCTGAGGCGACCCGAACCAGGTGTGCACCGACCTCGCGCGCCGCCACCGGCCGCATGAGCAGCTTGGGCATCACTGCCACAGGCGCTGACATCCCCGACAGCAGCTGTCCCGGGAACTCGTGGAACTGCGCCGCCCGCGCGATCGTGAACGGCACAGTGCCGGCGGCCACCGCCCGCTCCTGGGCGAGCTTGCCCGCGTAGTAGGACGAGTCGATCCCGTCGATCCCCACGATCGACAGTGCGACATGATGCCCCACACCTGCCGCCTCCTCTGCGGCGAGCAGATTGCGCGTCGCCGTCTCGAAGAAAGCGACAGCCTTCGCCGCCGAGAGGGTGGTCGTGTTCGTGACGTCGATGACGGCATCCACACCCTGCAGCGCGTCGGAGAGTCCGACGCCCGTGATCACGTCAGCGCCGGCCGAACGCGCGAGCACGACGACCTCGTGCCCCGCGGCCCGCCCCGACTCGACGACGTGGCCACCGACCACTCCCATTCCTCCTGCGACTGCGATCCTCATCCGCGCTCCTCTTCTTTCCCGCGGCATGTCCGCGCCCAGCGTGCGCCCACCGCGCACCGTCCGCAAGAGATGACGAGACGGCATCCGGAAGTGTGAGGTCTCACACTCCGCAGCCCTGCGTCGTCATATCCTGCGAGAGCACCCGCGTCAGCGCACCATCGAAAGGCACCCCATGGACGACGACCTCGACGACGTCTTCCGCGAGCGTCGCCGCCTGCTGGCCCTCGGCTATCGGATGACGGGGACGCTGGCGGATGCCGAGGATGTCGTGCAGGAGACATACCTGCGGTGGTACCGGCTCGCCGAGGCCGAGCGCGAGGCGATCGCGAACCCTGCGGGCTGGCTCACGACCGTCGCCGGCCGTGTCGCCCTCGACCTTCTGGGCTCCGCGCGGCGCCGGCGAGAGCAGTACGTCGGGCCGTGGCTGCCGGAGCCCGTCCCGGCCGAGCTCTTCGCGGGGGCACTCGGCTCGCACACGGCATCGATGTCCGAGGATCCCCTCGATCGCATCACCCTCGACGACGACGTATCGACTGCGCTGCTCGTCGTGCTCGAGGCGATGACTCCGGCTGAGCGCGTCGCCTTCGTGCTGCATGACGTCTTCGCCGTGCCGTTCGACGAGATCGCCGAGGCCGTCGGCCGGTCCTCCGCCGCGGTGCGGCAGCTCGCGGCATCCGCTCGTCGTCACGTGCGCGAGAGTCGGGCGATCGCCGTTCCTCGTGAAGAGCACGACCGGGTCGTCCGCGCCTTTCAGGACGCCACACGAACCGGTGACATCGTCGCGCTCGCGCGGTTCCTCGCCCCCGACGTCGAGCTGCGCAGCGACGGAGGAGGCGTGGTCAGCGCAGCCCGCAACGTCGTGAGCGGCGCCGACAATGTCGCGCGCTTCCTGCTCGGAATCGCAGCCAAGAACCCGCACTTCACCGTCGAGGAGAGGCAGTTCGGCGAGGGTCTCGGCCTGGTGTTCCGCGACGGAGGGAGGGTGCACTCGGTCATGAACCTGCACGTCGAAGACGGCGTGATCGATCAGCTGTGGATCGTCCTCAATCCCGCCAAGCTCACGCACTGGCGACTTCACACCTGAACCGACGTGGCGAGCCCTCCGAGACTCCGTGGACCCGGACCGTCTGCAGGGCCGCCGCATGGATGCAGGAGGATCTGAGGGATCTCGCCCTGCAGACGTGCCCCGGTCCTGCGCGCGGCACAGGAGGGAAGCCGCGGCGAGCCCTCGGAGACCGACCCCGCCCCGGCATCCTGCTACCGTCGTCCCGTGCGCACCCGAGCGCAGATGCAGGAGACCCGATGAGCGACCACCAGATCCGGGATGCCGAGACCGCCGACGTCGAGGCGATCACCGCCATCTACAACGACGCGGTGCTGACCACGACCGCCATCTGGAACGAAGAGGCCGTCACGGTCGATGACCGCACCGCCTGGCTCACCGAGCGCACCGAGCGCGGCTACCCCGTGATCGTCGCCGTAGACGACACCGGCGTCCTCGGCTACGCGACATTCGGCGACTGGCGCCCGCACAGCGGCTACCGCCATACGGTCGAGCACTCCGTCTATGTGCGCGAGGGGCAGCGCGGGCGCGGCATCGGCAAGGCGCTCATGATCGAGCTCATCGACCGCGCGCGACGCCTCGGCAAGCACGTCATGGTCGCGGCGATCGAGAGCAGCAACACGGGGTCGATCATCATGCACAAGCGCCTCGACTTCATGCAGGTCGGACGGATGCCGCAGGTCGGCGCCAAGTTCGATCGCTGGCTCGATCTCACCTTCCTGCAGCTGGTGCTCGATGAGCGCCCGTTCCCGGACGAGCGCCCGTGAACCCGCTGCTCTGGCTCGCTGACGCCTTCAACTCGCAGTGGGTGCTCCCCGGCGGTCAGGTGCTGCTGATCCGCGAAGTGGTCGGCAACGCGTTCGGCCTGGCGAGCGCCCTCGGCGGCATGCAGCGCAAGATCTGGGCGTGGCCGGTCGGCATCGTCGGCAATCTGCTGCTGCTCACGGTCTTCCTCGGGTCGATCCTGAATCCCGACCACGAGCTGCCGCATCTGCTCGGCCAGGCCGGGCGTCAGATCATGTTCATCATCGTCGCGATCTACGGCTGGGGGCGCTGGCGCCAGGCCGCCTCGAACGGTGGGCGCGTGACCCCGCGATGGGCGCCCAACAGCGCCCGCATCGGCCTGGTGCTCGTGATGGTGATCGGCACGATCGCCCTCACTCCCCTGTTCCGCGCGCTCGGCTCGTGGGAGCCCGTGTGGGCGGATGCCTGGACGTTCGTCGGCTCGCTGCTCGCCACCTACGGCATGGCCAAGGGGTGGACCGAGTTCTGGCTCATCTGGATAGCCGTCGACATCGTGGGCGTGCCGCTGCTGTTCAGCTCCGGCTTCTACGCCACGGGCCTGATGTACGTGTTCTACGGCGTCTTCACCGCGGTCGGATTCGTCGTGTGGTGCCGCGCGCAGGCGAATGCCAAACCGCAGGTCGACACGATCATGCCGGATCCCCGACCCATCACCTCCACCATGAAGACCGTCGACCGCGACCGCGACTGAGCCGCCCCGACCACTCGGCGAATGTGTCGGCGCATGTCACCGGGGTGGCCGGGAGGTCGATCGACGGGTTTGCTGGTCCCCATGACCCGTCAGATCCGTTTCAACGCCTTCGACATGAACTGCGTCGCCCACCAGTCGTCCGGCCTGTGGCGGCATCCTGACGATCGATCGCGCCAGTACAACACCATCGCGTACTGGACCGACCTCGCGAAGCTGCTCGAGAGCGCGACCTTCGACGGCATCTTCATCGCCGACGTCCTCGGCACCTACGACGTCTACGGCGGGACGAACGAGGCGGCGATCCGCAACGGCGCCCAGGTTCCGGTCAACGATCCGATCCTGCTCGTCAGCGCGATGGCAGCCGTCACCGAGCACCTCGGATTCGGCATCACCGCCGGCACCGCCTTCGAGCACCCGTACCCGTTCGCGCGCCGTCTGAGCACCCTCGACCACCTGACCAACGGACGCGTCGGCTGGAACGTCGTCACCGGCTACCTGCCCAGCGCCGCGCGCAACATGGGCCAGGAGGACCAGCTCGCGCACGACGACCGCTACGACCATGCCGATGAATACGTCGAGGTGCTCTACAAGCTCTGGGAGGGGTCGTGGGAAGACGACGCGGTGGTCGAGGACCGTGAGCGCGGCATCTTCACCGACCCGTCGAAGGTGCACCCCATCGGCCACGAGGGCAAGCACTTCAGCGTTCCCGGCATCCACATCTCCGAGCCGTCACCGCAGCGCACGCCGGTCATCTACCAGGCCGGAGCGAGTCCCCGCGGCGTGCGCTTCGCGTCGGAGAACGCCGAGGCGATCTTCGTCGCCGCCCCGTCGAAGGAGGTGCTCGCCGGCACCGTGAAGCGCATCCGCGACGCACTCGAAGAGGCGGGCCGCGACCGATACGACGCGAAGATCTACACGCTGCTCACGGTCATCACCGGGGCGACGAGCGAGGATGCCGCGGCGAAGCACGCCGAGTATCTCTCGTATGCGAGCCCCGAGGGCGCGCTGACGTTCATGTCGGGCTGGATGGGCGTCGACCTCTCGCAGTACGCCGAGGACGAGCCCGTCGGCAACGTCGAGTCGAACGCCATCCAGTCGGTGCTGCAGCACCTGAAGGAGGAGGCCGACCTCGGACGCGAGTGGACCGTCGGCGACTTCGGACGCCACAACGCGATCGGCGGCCTCGGCCCGACCATCGTCGGCTCGGGCGTCGAGATCGCCGACGAGCTGCAGTCGTGGGTGGAGGAGACCGACATCGATGGCTTCAACCTCGCCTAC
>Ga0307406_10001960_pt1 | contig 11253 bp, 7 predicted proteins | sample 322Cmetagenome_3_FD_203706 | JGI IMG/M metagenome (GOLD analysis project Ga0307406, IMG submission 203706) | Maize rhizosphere microbial communities from greenhouse at UC Davis, California, United States - 322HYB-C-2 | ecosystem: Host-associated > Plants > Roots > Rhizosphere > Soil | place... | reverse complement strand
GGTCTGCGAATACTCGCCGAGAAATTTGTGTTTGCCGTCTTCGGTCCTGTGGGTGTATCGCAACGAGAAACCCAGCTCGTTACGAAAATCGAAGTCGCGCGAAAACGAAATGGTCTCGCCGGCAGTTCCGTTCGAAGAAAAACTTGCTTCACCGGACGGCACCGCAAGCACGCCACGAACTTCAATCTCGTTTTTTGGTCGAGTGTCCTGGGCATCGACGGCCGCGCATGCAATGAACAGAAGCACGCTTGAGATCGACAGAGGGATTCTTAGCTGCATTTATTTTCTCGATAGGTGTGGAAACTGCTTGAACATTTTCTTCACTGCGTTTTTGATCGGCTTTTCAACTGTCTTCGCGTCTTTGGCCTTGTCTCCGGTTGGACCACGGTCGAGTGTATGTGTTGCTGTTCCGCGCCAGACGCTGTCTTTTGTCTTTGAATCAAGAAGATCGATGACTAACGTGCCCTTGGTTACCACCCAGCTTTGCGATCCGACTGCGACACCGGTGGCGATGGAGTTCAATGATGGAGACCAACTCGGATTGGAGACGTGAATGTCGCTGTTTGTGGAACCGAAGACTACGATGGTCAGTTCGGGATCAGTGTTAACTTTCGTTAATCCCTTTGCCGCAAGCTCGCTGTCAACCGAAGCCCTGACGATCTCATTGGCGATCGCATTCGTGCTCGCCACTTTGTCCCAGGTGTAGGTCTTGTACTTCGTCAGGTCTACGCCCGGATCCGCTCCGACGCTCACCTTTTGCGCACTCACGGAGATAGCGCCGAGAAGTATTAATAGGACTGCGATTATTCTCACTGTTTACTTTCCTGCGAAATAAACCTCGACGTTTTTCTTGCTCGTCAGGCTTTTACCTTTCAACGTAAGCCTCACATCTTTGGGGTCTTTGCCGAGCGTTAGTTTTCCGCCGCCTTCAAGCCCGCCGGGAGATGCGCCGCCTGTTATCTGGATATCGAAATCGTCTTGCGAGTCAGCATTCTGAGACCACGTGCCGCTCAGGAAAATCGTTATGTCGGCAACTAGTATGATCTCCGTCTTGTGATCGTCGAGGAGTTTTACACTGACCGCGTTGATCTTGAACTGTTCCTGACCAACCTTGATTCGTCCGTCTCCGTTAGCGTGTGCTAATCGATCCTGTTGCACTTTCGCGACGACGGGCGTACTGACGATCGACAACACGAGTATTGAAGCGGCAGCCAGGATTTGTTTGAGTTTCATTGGGCCTTCCTTTTCGATCGCGTAGGAACATAGTCTGCTGAGGCTACGAGACGTAACTGTCAGTTCTTACAGGCTGGAAGGTTTGCGCAAGAGTCACGAGTTGCACTTGGAAGAGGTCAGTACCACCTGCGGTAGCGGGTGGGTCGCTGGCAACATACGGATCTGGAGGCGTTTGAACCCACCCGCTACCGCAGGTGGTACTGACCTCCTCCAACCACGATCCATACACCGTTATCTTTGATTTGAGCGTTGGCGCAGGCGGGATTGGAAGATTGCGTTGATTACAGCAAAGATGAAACCCGTGGAGACGCCACACAATAAGACGCCCGAAAAACCCTCGATAACTCCAAGCAAACGCCAGTGGCGCGGCAATAACACATCGCCGTATCCAATCGTAGTAAAACTAACCATCGAGAAATAAAGCGACGTCTCAAAATCACTAAACAGCTCCTGCGTGTAATAGAACAACGCCCAAAGACTTGTTTGGATCAGGTGCAGCAACAGAATCCCTCCAAAGAGCATGACCATCACCCCAGCGAAATATCTGCGGCTGACGTTTCGCTCGAGTTCTTCGCGCCTGCGCAAAAGCCATTCCGCCATCAGCAATATTCCCGCCATATGGATTATCAGCGAAACTGACACTATCGCGGCTGCGATGGCTAGTTCATTGAACATAACAATGGTCCACACACACCACGATAAGTCCCGGCTTCCAATTCCCTGTACTGTCAATTCTGCCAGTATCAGCCTCCTGATCACCGCCCTAGAATCCGCGGTATTACGCGGTTCATTCAGAAAACTCTCCCGAAACCGAGGAGTAGATATGAAGCACACAGTAACGGTCGCGATTATCGCCGGATCACTGATTGCGAGCCTGAGTTGCAAATCCAATTCTGCGCACAACACTGCTGCGCCCCCGCCACCCTCAGTAGTGGTCGCCGAGGTGAGTCAGAAAACCGTGCCGATCTATAGCGAATACGTTGGCCAGACCAGGGCCGACAACACGGTGGAGTTGCGCGCACGAGTCGAGGGCCTTCTCCAGAAGGTCTATTTTCGCGAGGGTGCGCCGGTGAAGAAGGGCCAACTCCTGTTCACGATCGACAAGCGTCCATTCCAGGCGGCCTTGCAATCGGCCAAAGCACTCGCCACCAAATCCGTTTCAGATCTGGCCCAGGCGCAGCAACGCACTGACGTCCTCCAGGCGCAAGCTGAGTTGGCGGACGCGCAGGCGGTGCTGAATCGAGCCGATCAGGATGTTGCACGTCTCGCGCCGCTGGCTAAAGAGAAGGCAGTCACGGAGCAGGATCTCGACGCGGCGATAGCGGCTCAAAAATCAGCGCGCGCGTCGGTCGATGCGCGACGAGCAAACCTGACCAACCTGGAAGCCGCAGTTAAATACACGATCGAAAGAGCAAAGGCGGAAGTTTCTGCCGCCAACGCGCGCGTGATCCAGGCCCAGCTCGAGCTGAGCTATTGCGATATCTACTCACCGCTCAGCGGCATTATCGGTTTCCTGCAAGTAGACGAAGGCAACCTCGTGGGACGCGGTGAGGCTACCTTACTCGCTACTGTCTCCGCCTCCGATCCACTGCTCGTTAACTTCAACGTCAGCGAGATCGAATATCTGAAGTTAACTGATCCCGAAACCGCCGGGCAACGAGCCGGACAACTCCGTTTCGACCTGCTTCTTTCAGACGAATCTGCGCATCCGTATCAGGGAACTTTCCGTGTGTTGGATCGCTCTGTCGATCCGACAACGGGCACCATGAAAGTGGAAGCGGCCTTTCCCAACCCCGGAAGCTATTTGCGTCCGGGACAGTTTGCTCGTGTTCGTGTGGCTGTGTCTGAAAAAGAGAACGCGATACTTGTTCCGATGCGAGCGGTCCAGGAACTCCAGGGTGCGAAGACCGTCATGGTGGTGGACCAGGAAAACAAAGCGGTGTTACGCACCGTCAAGCTTGGCGAGAAGGTCGACAAGGACGTCGTCGTACTGGATGGGCTCAACGCCGGTGAGCGCGTGATCGTGGAAGGCATGCAAAAGGTCAGGCCCGGGGGCCAGGTGAACCCACAGGTAGGAGCTGTAACCGCAAAGACCGCGGGAGGATGATGGCCCATGTCAAATTTCTTCATCGGGCGACCGATCGTCGCAATCGTTATCTCCATCCTGACGCTCTTGATCGGCGTCATCGTTATTCGCGGGCTTTCAATTGAGCAATACCCATTTTTGGCGCCGCCAAATATCCGCGTCACTGCAACCTATCCGGGCGCTTCCGCTGAAGCGGTCGAACAATCCGTAGCGACTCCGATCGAGCAGGAAGTCAATGGTGTCGACCGGATGATCTACATGAAGTCGTCAAACACCAGCGACGGCCGCATGTTGCTCGACGTGAACTTCGAAGTCGGTACGGACCAGGACACCGCAAACGTGCTTACGCAAAATCGCGTGTCCACCGCGGAGGCCCGGCTGCCGGTCGAAGTGAACCAGCAGGGCGTCACGGTAAAGAAGCAGAGTCCGAGCATACTGATGGTCATATCCCTTTACTCACCAAAGGATGCTTATGACGCAAACTTTTTAATCAACTACTGTGGCATCAACCTGCGCGATCAGATCCTTCGCATTCCCGGAATCGCGCAAGTCGATCTCTTTGGCGGCACCGATTACGGAATGCGCGTCTGGATCAAACCCGATCGACTGGCAAAGCTGAGCCTGACGCCTTCCGATGTTATTGCGGCGATCAAAGAACAGAACTTGCAAGCACCGGCCGGAAAGATCGGAGGAGCGCCAACACCCGCGGACCAGGAGTTTACTGAAACTTTGAGCGCGCCCGGCCGCCTCGTCACTCCGGAAGAATTTGAGAATATCATTGTTCGCCAGACCAATACCGGCGCGGTAGTGCGGATCAAAGACATCGGACGAGCTGAGCTCGGTTCACAGGATTACAACTCGTTCGGCCGGCTCAATGGGAAGCCGGCGGGAGCGATGGCCGTTTACCTCCTGCCCGGCGCCAATCAGTTAAAAGCCGCGGAAACTATCTATGAGACGATGGAACATGCGAAGTCGCTGTTTCCGCCTGACGTGGATTACAAGATCGTTTACGACACGACGCCCGCGGTGGAAGCCTCGATTCACGAGATTCTGAAAACATTTGTCGAAGCATTGATCCTGGTCACCATCGTGGTCTTTGTTTTTTTGCAGAACATCAGGGCCACGATAATTCCCTTGATCACGATTCCTGTTTCCCTCGTAGGCACCTTCATCTTCTTTCCGGTACTCGGTTTCTCTATCAACACGCTTTCAATGTTTGGACTCGTGCTGGCGATCGGCATCGTGGTTGACGACGCAATCGTGGTCGTTGAAGCAGTTATTCATCACCTCGAACATGGTCTGCCTCCAAGAGAGGCGACGATCAAAGCTATGAGCGAGGTGTCTGGGCCAGTTATAGGTATCGCGCTGATCCTGTCGGCCGTGTTTGTTCCGGTGGCGCTGCTCGGCGGATTAGTCGGAAGCATGTACAAGCAGTTTGCTTTGACGATCGCAATCTCGGTGTTGCTCTCGGCGTTCAACGCATTGTCACTGACTCCGGCGCTTTGCGCGATGTTGTTGAGAGAGCCCAAACCCATGCGTGGACCACTCGGAGTTTTCTTCCGCGGCTTCAACAAGGTCTTCGACGTCACTACGAATGGTTATGTTCACGTATCGCGGCTGCTGATTCGTCGCAGCATCATCACGATCGCTATCATCGGCATCGTAGTGCTCGGCGCAGGCCTTTTCGCAAGAGCGATTCCATCAGGTTTCATTCCCGACGAAGACCAGGGGATTCTCGGTGTCAACGTTCAACTTCCTCCGGGCGCATCGCTCGCGCGCACCAGCGACGTGCTCAAAAAGGTCGAAGAGATACTCGGAAGGACCGACGGGATCGAGTCGTACCAGACAATCGGTGGCTATGGAGTCGTTACTAACACTTACCAGGCAAACTACGGTTCTCTCTTTGCCCGCTTGAAACCGTGGGAAGAGCGGCACGGTGACGCTGTGCACGTCAAGGGAATCATGGCCTCGCTACAGCGAGAATTTGCAGGGATTCCGGAAGGCGTGATCTTTGCTTTCAACATTCCGACCCTGAGCGGATTCGGCGCTGCTTCCGGGTTCAACTTTCTCGTTCAGGATCGCACCGGAACGATGACTGTGGACCAACTCGGCGACCAGGTTAGATCGCTGATTGCCGCGGGGCGGCGGCGCCCGGAACTCGGAAACCTGTTTACTTCATTCGATCCAAACTATCCGCAGGTGAAGGTACACCTGGATCGAGAAAAAGCGCGCACGTTGGGTGTTCCGGTCGACGCCGTATTTCAAACGATGTCAACGGCGATGGGCGGGGCCTTTGTGAACGACTTCAACCGTTTTGGCCGGCTCTACCGTGTTTACGTACAGGCGGAGTCGATCGACAGGTTACATGCAAGCGACATCGGAAGAATCTATGCCCGCTCGACGACCACTAATTCGATGGTCCCGCTTTCGACGCTCGTCAACATCGACGATGTTGCCGGCACTGAGCTCACCACGCGTTTTAACCTACTGCGATCGGTGGAACTACAAGGTTCTCCGGCTCCCGGTTACACGTCGGGCCAGGCACTCAAAGCGCTCGAAGAAGTCTTTGCGCAGACGATGCCGCCGGAGATGAGTTTCGCCTACTCGTCACTCTCGTATCAGGAGAAGATCGCGCCCCCGCCTGCGCCGACGTTCATTATGGCGATCCTCTGCGTTTTCCTTTTGCTGGCGGCGATGTATGAGAGTTGGCGGCTGCCCTGGGCGGTGCTTTTGGGATCACCGCTCGTCGCGCTCGGCGCCTTATTCGGCGTTTGGTTGTTCGGTTACGACAACAACGTCTACGTGCAGATTGGTCTTGTGATGCTCATTGGTCTGGCGGCAAAGAACGCCATCCTGATTGTTGAGTTCGCAAAAGCCAAGCATGAAGAAGGCTCATCACTGGAGGATGCCGCACTCACATCTGCTCGACTGCGTTTTCGTCCCATCCTGATGACCGCGTTTGCTTTTATTCTCGGTGTTGTCCCCCTGATGAAGGCCAGTGGCGCGGGCGCCGGAGCACAGAACGTAATGGGCGTTGGTGTATTTTTCGGCATGCTCGTCGCCACTGGTCTCGGCGTGTTCATCATTCCGGGAAATTTCACCTTCGTCGAAGGAATAGGTCGTCGCAAACGTGAAAAGCCAGTCGTTCCGCCGGCGCCAGTGCCGGCTACCGCCGATGCCGGAGGTGAACACTAATGAAGCGAGCAGTAGCGATCATCTTGCTTACGTGTGTGAGTGGCACTTACGTGGTCGCGCAAAAGTATCAGCGGCCACGAGTGCAAACTCCGAGTACGTTTCGAGCCGACCCGGCCGGTCAACCCGATCCGCAAACACTCGCCAATTTAAAGTGGTTCGAACTTTTCAAAGATGAAAAGCTACAGCAACTGATTAACGATGCGCTGACGAATAACTACGATCTGCGCGAAGCCATCGCTCGCGTAGATGCGGCCCGGGCCAATCTCGGTATCACACGTTCGGAACAGTTTCCTACGATCGTTGCCAGCAGTGACGTCGTTAACCAGCGCCAGTCGAGAAGTAGCTCCGTTGAGCTACCTGCGCCAATACAACGCGATCGATCTTTCGGCAGCGTACTACTCAACCTGCTCACTTTCGAAATCGATATCTGGGGACGACTGCGAAAACAAACAGCCGCGGCAAGAGCCGATCTGCTGGCGACTGAGGAAGCACGTAAAGCGGTCATAACTACGCTTGTCAGCGACGTTGCTACAGCCTATTTCGGTTTGCGTGAGCTTGACTTCGAGCTCGACATTTCCCGGCGCACACTCGCTTCGCGCGAAGAATCTTTACGTCTTATACAACTGCGCCAGCAACGTGGCGTCTCGACGATGCTCGAGGTGCGCCAGGCTGAAGAACTGGTCTACGACGCGCGCGAAGTGATACCTGCGCTCGAACAGGGCATACAACAGACGGAAAACTTTCTCAGTTTTCTCACCGGCAGGAATCCCTCTGCGATCGAAAGAGGACTCAGTTTAACTGAGCAGCAGATGCCGCCAACTGTCCCGGCCGGATTACCGTCGGATCTGATTGAGCGCCGTCCTGACATACGTTCGGCGGAGAATAGCCTGGTTGCCGCGAATGCTCGGATAGAGGTGGCGAAGAAGGAATATTTTCCGCGAATCTCCCTCACATCTTTTCTTGGTTACGAGAGTGGGCAGCTAACGAGCCTCTTCAGCGGCAGCAGAAACATCTGGAGTCTGGCGGGACAAGTCACGCAACCGATCTTCACCGGCGGCCGCTTGAAGTCGAATGTGCGTTTTACGCAGGCGCAACGTGATTTTCTGCTCGTCGATTATCAACAGACGATACAAGCCGCGTTTCGTGAAGTCTCGGATTCTTTAATCGCCTATCAAAAGGTTCGAGAGGTTCGCACTCAACGGGCGTTCCTCGTCGAGACGCTGCGCGATCGTTCCCGGCTTTCATACTTACGCTACACCGGCGGCGTCGCGACATTGCTCGATGCGCTCGACGCTGACCGGGAACTCTTTGAAGCGGAACGAAGTCTGGCCGTCGCACGCCGCGACGAACTGCTGACCGTGGTCCAACTTTACAAGGCATTGGGCGGTGGCTGGCAGTAGCGGTTAGCGCCAAAGGCGCGAAATACGAAAGCCAGGGGCAAGTCCCGACTTGTCGGGACGTCGCCCCTGGATACGTACCAAAAAGACGGCGACGCAGCCCTGAAAGGGCGTAATAGATATTCCGGCCTTTCAGGCCTTGACGCCTCCATGCTATCGCAACCAGGGGCGACGTGCTCCGCTTCGCTTCGCACTTGCCCCTGGCTTTTATATTTCGCGCCGTTGGCGCTCCGATTCACGAATCCGAATGAGCATAAACAGCGAAAGCAACCTTCTGAACTCCAGGGCATTCGAGCGAGCGTCTCTGAAGAGTGAGTCGTATCGTATCGTTGCGGTGCTCTCTGTGCTGGCTGCAATAACCGTTTTTGCGATCGTTCGCGGACTCGCAACACACAACTACTTACTCCTGATCGGCCAAATCATCGTGCTTGCTTTCATGATCGCTCATGAAAGCGTGATGTTAAAGGCGATCAAATCTGCGCTGCGTTACGAAGAGGGTGTGGCGCCTGAACTCTGGGTATTTAACGTGCTCATAGAGAGCCAACTACCCACGGTCGCGCTCTTTGTGTTGTTGCTGGCCCAGTGGATGACGCCACACCAGGTGCTGGTCGCGCCCGCGATCGTTCTTTACTTTTTGTTCATCACGCTTTCGACACTGCGACTGCGTCCTCGTCTGACGCTAATGACCGGCGTGCTCTCAGCACTCGGCTATCTCTTCGTTACGTTGTATGTCCACTTCAGATTCGGAGACTCAGCAAACACCGGCGATCGATTTCCCTTTCCTGTGTATATCGTTTACGCCGGACTGATTCTTGCGGCCGCCATCATCGCAGCCGCAGTTGCGAGTCAAATTCGCGGTTACGTAAACGCGGCATTGCGAGAAGCCAAACTTCATAGCGAACTCGAGCGCATCAATCACGATCTCGATATCGCACGTTCGATTCAGCGCGGACTGCTGCCTGAGAGTCCACCCGAGTTGGACCACTTCGAAATTGCGGGTTGGAATCAACCAGCGGATCAGACCGGTGGAGACTATTTCGACTGGCAACGCTTACCTGACGGTCAAATCGCGATCAGCATCGGCGATGCGACCGGTCATGGAATCGGTCCGGCTCTCGTGAGTGCGCTATGTCGCGCGTACGCGCGCGCGAGTTTCCTGGTCGATCGCGAACACGATCAAGTTCTCGAGCACCTCAACGGCTTGCTGGCGAACGATCTTGCCGACGATCGTTTCGTAACTTTTGCAGTCGTCTTTCTCAATCCGGCCCGCTCGGAAGTCAAAGTGTTGTCAGCGGGTCATGGTCCAATTCTCTGCTACCGTCGCGCCTCGAATAAATTAGAGAACTTCGAGGCCCAGGGAATTCCGCTCGGAATGATCGCCGGCATGCCCTACGAAGACTCGCGACTGAAATGCCTGAAGTCGGGCGACATGATCGTCCTGGTCACCGACGGTTTTTATGAATGGCAGAATCCGGAAGCGGAAGAGTTTGGACTGGACAGACTCAGCAACATGATTCGCGAAGCTCGAGACTGTTCGGCGAATGAAGTGATTGCGAGGCTTTATACGGCTGTTACGGATTTTTCCAGGGGCACCAAACAGGAGGACGATCTCACCGCAGTTGTGATCAAGCGAAAGACTACGGCTACCGCGAAAAGAGTTGAGGCGGCTGAGAACGAGCTGGTCGCATTAACAACATAGCGTGATCATGCGTCCGCTTTGCGGTGGCCCAAACGAATTGGCAAAAGTTTTGATCGGTGTTCATCTGGGGCAAAACTCCACTCCCCGTATAATTACGGATATGACCATCAAACAATTGAAACTATAATAAACAGCAACGGACTAGTTGTTTGGTTCATCGGCCCTCCCCCGACTTCACAATTTGTGTCCCGAGCAGGTTGCGCACTCGTGAGGTTTGTTTTAAGAGCTGTCGCAATTGTTTTTTAATGGCAGCGGTAAGTGGAACCTTATCGCCCTTTTTCTGGCGGCCCTCGTAAAGGTTTCTCCCCATGTGCTGGTGGTGTTTGCTCCGACCCCACGGCTTCAGAGTTGTACTATCTATAACTCTGCTGTTCGTCATTCATTCTCCAACTTCAGCCCAATCAACGGCGTCAATCGAAGGGCAAGTCGTCGATCAGCACCGTGCTGCTATTCCACGTGTGAAGATCACTGCAACGAGTCTTGCAACTGCTATCGAACGTGTGACGACGTCCGATATCAACGGCAGATATCAAATCTCAGCGCTGCCTGTAGGTGATTACACAATTACGGTCAGCGCCATCGGCTTCAGGCAACAGGTGGTTGAGGGACTGAAAGTTGAGATTGGCCGGAGAGTCACTCAGGACTTTCAACTCGACGCCGGAAACATTTCCGAACAAGTGACCGTGTCGGCAGCGAACGACGGCATTGAGCGTTCGACGATCTCCGTGGGTCACGTAATCGATCGTCACATGATCCAGGAAGTCCCGCTCAATGGCCGTTATTTCCTCGATCTGAACCTGCTAACTCCGGGCGCTGTTACTCCAACACAGACAGCATTTTCAACTTTCCCGAGCCGCGGAGTAGGCGCACTGGCAATCAACACTGCGGGCAATCGAGAAGAAGCCGTCAACTTCAACATCAACGGCATCACTCTCAACAACATGGTGTTCAGCTCGATTAGTTTCCAACCCTCAATTGACAGTGTGGAAGAGTTCAAAGTTGATAACTCGACGTTAAGCGCCGAATTCGGGCAGAACTCCGGTGCCGTCGTGAACATCGCCACACGCTCAGGCCAGAACCGCTTTCACGGCGCCATCTTTGAATACTTTCGCAATGATGCACTCGATGCACGCAACTTCTTCACTCTCACTTCAACCAAGCCGCCGCCGTTCAAGCGTAACCAGTTTGGTGGCCACGCTGGTGGTCCCATAATCAGGAATAAAGCGTTCTTCTTCTTTTCATACGAAGGACTACGTCAGCGTCAGGGACTCGACCTCAATAGTCTCGTGCTCAGCGACGCGCAACGCGCTTCCGCGACCGATCCCGTTATCGTGAAATTGATTGACCTAATTCCCCGTGCGAACTCCGTCGATTCGTCCGGCAACTCCCGCTTCATCGGTTCAGCGACGGCGCCTATCGACGTCGACCAATCGACGATCGATATTACCTACAACTTAACGCAAAACGATCGACTGCACGGCTATTACGCCACGCAACATGTCGACATCGTCGAGCCGAACAGGTTTGGAAATACGATTCCCGGCTTTGGCCACGTCTTCGTAATCCGGCGCCAGGTCTTTACACTCAATGAGACACATACCTTCTCATCGACTGTCGTTAACGAAGCACGTTTCGGGTTTACT
>Ga0307406_10001959_pt1 | contig 11255 bp, 10 predicted proteins | sample 322Cmetagenome_3_FD_203706 | JGI IMG/M metagenome (GOLD analysis project Ga0307406, IMG submission 203706) | Maize rhizosphere microbial communities from greenhouse at UC Davis, California, United States - 322HYB-C-2 | ecosystem: Host-associated > Plants > Roots > Rhizosphere > Soil | place... | reverse complement strand
CACGGCCTGATGCAGCAGCATCCCGAGTCCGGAGACCACAGCGGCATCGCCCCATCCGGCTGCGAGAGCCGACGGCCAGGGAGCGTACGCGGCGTCGAAGAGGGCGCCCCCTCGCTCGGCCAGCGCCGCGGCGACCTCTTCGGGCAGGACGGTTCCGCTCGGAAGCGTCGCGATGGTCAGATCGGCATCGGCCACAGCATCGTCGAGCGACCGCGCATCGACGGAGACGCCGATGTGCTCCCCCAGCGCCACGAGGCCTGCCGCGCGCTCCGGCCGACGTGCCGAGACCTCCACGCTCTCCGCACCCAGATCGGCGGCGGCGACGAGAGCGGATGCCGCGGTCGCCCCCGCACCCAGGATGCGCACGGACCGCGCCTCGGTGATCCCCGCCTCGGACAGTGAATCGACGATGCCGCCGACATCCGTGTTGTAGCCGGCGATGTCGTCGCCGAGCAGCAGCGTGTTCACGGCGCCCGTCAGCTCCGCATGCGCATCGCGCGTGGCGGCGGCGCGGAACGCCTCCTCCTTCAACGGCATGGTGAGCGACAGACCGCGCCAGTCGGCGCCGAGCCCCTCGAGCGCGTCGCGGAACGACGCCGCATCGACCTGCCGTCGGCCGTACTCCCAGTCGAGGCCGAGCACGCGGTAGGCGGCGGCGTGCAGGGCCGGCGACTTCGAGTGCGCGATCGGGTTTCCCCAGACGGCGAGCTGGAAGGCGCTCACCGGCTCAGCAGCCGCCGTCTGGATTGGCCTCGCACCAGTCGCGCCACTTCTCGACACCCTGCTCGTGCTCGGCGAGGGTCTCGGAGAACTGCGTCTCGCCCGTCTCCAGGTTGATCGTGACGAAGTACAGCCACGGACCGTCTGCCGGGTTCATCGCCGCTTCGATCGCTGCGTCGCTGGGGCTCGCGATCGGAGTGACCGGAAGGCCGGTGTGCACGTAGGTGTTCCACGGGTTGTCGTCTTCGAGCGCTTCGGCCGAGCTCGACACGACCCCCTCGTGCAGCGAGCCGTAGCCGTACTGCGCCGTCGAGTCCATCTGCAGGAGCATGTCGATGTCGAGGCGGTTCTGGATCACGCGCGACACCTTGGCGAAGTCGTCCAGCCGGCCCTCGCGCTCGATGATCGAGGCGATGGTCAGAATCCGTTCCGCATCCTCGTCCGCCACCCCTGCCGTCGCGAGGGACTCGCGCGTACGGTCGACCATCCGCTGGATGACCTGCGTCGCCGTCACCTCCGGATCGAAGGTGTAGACCGCGGGGAACAGCCATCCCTCGAGGCTCGGCGCCGTCACGCCGTAGGCCGCGGGATCGGCGACGGCGGCCTCGAAGTCCGCGAGCGGGATGCCGAGTGTGCCGGCGATGTTCTCCAGCGACGAGGCGATCGTCCCGCCTTCCGTGATCGACACCGTGTTCTCGAGCTTGTTCTTCTCATCCTTGAGAGCAGCGAGGGCGGCCTCGGCCGTCATCTTCTCCTGCAGCCGGTAGATACCGGGGTAGAACGTCACGGCGAGGTTCTCGTTGATGAGGTAGTCGTAGAAGACATCCTCGGTCCTGGTCACGCCGGCATCGTAGAGTGCGGTCGACACCGGCCCTCCCGTGTCGCCCTCGCGGATCGTGACCATCACCTCACCGGTCGCGATGCCGGGCTCCCAGTCAGCCGCACCGCCCCAGCCGAGCGCTTCGCTGATCTTGTCACCGTAGGTGTTCCAGGCCCAGATCCCTCCGGCGGCCAGGCCGCCGACGATCGCTAGCACGATGGCCAGCGCGATCAGGCAGCCGGTTCGCCGCTTCTTCTTCGGGCCCTTGGCGGCGGCATGCTCCTCAGGCGGCGTGAAGAGGTCGTCCAGCCCTCCGCCGAGCGGCGGGGCGGGATCGGTCTGCCTCGGAGATGCGGTCGTCGAGGAGGCGGAAGAATCCGGCTGCGACGACGCAGCCGAGGCGAACAGGGCTTCGGCGCCCGAGGGGTCGCGACGGGCCGGCTCCGTGTCGGGGGCGTCCTCGCTCAGCGGATCCGTCCCGTGGGCGTCGTGCGGCCCCGAGGGACGCCCTGCGGCCTCGCGGGCCGCGCGGCGCGATCCCGGAGTCGGTGCACTGTTGTCGACGGTCGGGATCTGACGTGTCGGGGCGGGCAGGTTCTCGAACAGGTCGCCCAGGCGGGCGCCCGGATCGTGCTGGGGGGAAGCACTCTCGCGTTCGGACATGTTCAGACGGGCTCCTCGTCAGCCGGGATCGTGGCACCGGCCGGGTTTCCGGTGCTCTTCTCCGTGTCGATCGCCTGCTGCAGCAGCACCACGGCGGCGACCTGATCAACAATGCTACGAGACTTCTTCCGTGATCGCCCGGAGGAACGCAGTGCTGCGTGGGCGGTGACGGTGCTGAGGCGCTCGTCCACCAGCCGCACGGGCACACCGCTGCGCTGCTGGAGAGCGGCGGCGAACTCGCGGGCATCCGTCGTCGACGGAGTGTCCGCACCCTGCATGTTCACAGGAAGACCGACGACGAACTCCAGGAGGTCGTACTCTCCCGCGATCTGCAGGATCCGGTCGATGGAGAGGTCGTTCCGGGGCACGGTCTCGACGGGAACGGCGAGCATTCCATCGGGGTCCGAGCGCGCCACGCCGACCCGGGCACGGCCCACGTCGATGCCGAGGCGCACCCCGCGGCGGAACCCGCTCACGCGGCGTGCAGCTCCTGGGAGACGGACTCCAGCGCAGCCGGGAGCGCCGAAGCATCCGCCCCGCCGCCCTGCGCGACGTCGTCGCGACCGCCGCCTCCGCCACCGAGCACACCCGCTGCGCGCTTGGCGAGCACACCGGCCTTGGCACCCGCGGTGCGGGCGGCATCGTTCGTCGCGACGACGACGACAGGCCGACCGCCGACCACGGCGCCGAGGGCGACCACGGCAGCATCGGAACCGAGGCGGTCGCGCACACCGAGCACGAGCTCTCGCACATCGTCTGCCGAAGCGACCTCCCCGAGCGACTGAGCGGCGACGAGGAAGGCGCCGACCCGCTGCGCGGCATCCGCGATGGCCGGGACCTGACCCGCGCGCTCCTTGGCCTCGAACTGCGCGATGCGCTTCTCGGCGGCCTTGAGGCTCGACGCGAGATCGGCGATCCGCTCGGGCAGCTGTTCACGGGGCGTCTTCAACGACGCGGTGAGCTGCGACACGAGCGCCCGCTCCGCCGCCAGCTCGCGGAACGCGTCCGCACCGACGAGGGCTTCGATACGACGGTTGGATGCGCCGACGGAGGATTCGCCGACGACACTGACCAGACCGATCTCGGCGCTGGAGCTGACATGCGTGCCGGCGCAGAGCTCGCGGGACCACGGACCGCCGATGTCGACCATGCGCACGACGTCGCCGTACTTCTCGCCGAAGAGGGCCATCGCTCCGGCCTCCTTCGCCTCGTCGAGAGACACGATGCGCGTGGTGACCTCGAGGGCATCCTGCACGGCGCGGTTCGTGATCTCCTCGATCTCCGAGCGCGTCTCGGTCGACAGCGCCTGCGACCACGAGAAGTCGAAGCGCATGTAGCCGGCGCGGTTCAGCGACCCCGCCTGCGTCGCCGTGTTGCCGAGCGTGTCGCGCAGCGCGGCGTGCACGAGGTGCGTGGCCGAGTGCGCCTGCCGCGCGGCGCGGCGGTTCGCGGCATCCACGACGGTCGTCGCGGCGTCATCCACCGCGACGGTGCCGCGCGTGACCTCGACAGTGTGGCTGATCAGGCCCGGAACCGGACGCTGCACGTCGAGCACCTCGAGCTCGAACCCGGGTCCGACGATCGTGCCCTTGTCGGCGACCTGGCCGCCGGACTCCGCGTAGAGAGTCGTCTCGGCCAGGACCACCTCGGCGATCTGTCCCTCGGATGCGCTGCGCACGACAGCCCCGTCGACCAGGAGGCCGAGGATGCGCGACTCGACCTCGAGGGCGGTGTAGCCGTCGAAGCCTGTCTCGCCGAGCGCGCGGAGGTCGCGGTAGACCGAGACGTCGGCGAGCTGGCGCTTGCGGTTGCGGGCGTCGGCCTTCGCGCGCTGACGCTGCTCCTGCATGAGCGAGTCGAATGCTGCGCGGTCGACGTCGAGACCTGCCTCCTCGGCGACCTCGAGCGTGAGGTCGATCGGGAAGCCGTACGTGTCGTGCAGCAGGAACGCCTCGGGGCCGCTGAGCGTCGTGCCGCCGCCCTTCTTCGTCTGGTCGAGTGCCAGGTCGAGGATGGTCGATCCCGAGACGAGCGTGCGACGGAAGGTCTCCTCCTCGGCGACGGCCGACGCGGAGAGCGTCGACCAGTCCTTCTCGAGCACGGGGTAGGCCGACTTCATCGCGTCTCGCGACGTCGCGAAGAGCTCCGGGAACACGGGCTCGTCCACGCCGAGCAGGCGCATCGCGCGCACCGTGCGCCGCATGAGGCGCCGAAGGATGTAGCCACGGCCCTCGTTCGACGGGCGCACGCCGTCGGAGAGCAGCATGAGCGACGAGCGCACGTGGTCGGCGATCACGCGGAAGCGCACGTCGTCTTCGTGGGACGCGCCGTAGCGACGACCCGAGAGCTCGACCGCACGATCCAGCACCGGGCGCACCTGGTCGGTCTCGTACATGTTGTCGACGCCCTGCTTGAGGAACGCGACACGCTCGAGACCCATGCCGGTGTCGATGTTCTTCATCGGCAGTTCGCCGACGATGTCGAACTCGGTCTTGCTGCGGATGTTCTCGATGAAGTCCTGCATGAACACGAGGTTCCAGATCTCGAGGAACCTCGAGTCGTCGGCCGCGGGCCCGCCGTCCTTGCCGAAGGCCGGACCCCGGTCGAAGAAGATCTCCGAGTCGGGACCGCCGGGGCCGGGCTGACCGGTGTTCCAGTAGTTGTCGGCGCGGCCGAGGCGCTGGATCCGCTCCGGCTTCAAGCCGATGATGTCGCGCCAGATCGCCTCGGCTTCGTCGTCCGTCTCGTAGACGGTGACCCAGAGGTCCTTCTCGTCGAAGCCGTAGCCGCCGTCGGCCTCGGAGCTCGTCAGGAGCTCCCAGGCGTACCGGATGGCGCCTTCCTTGAAGTAGTCGCCGAACGACCAGTTGCCGAGCATCTGGAAGAACGTGCCATGGCGCGCGGTGCGGCCGACCTCTTCGATGTCGTTGGTGCGGATGCACTTCTGCACGTCGGCGATCCGCGGGTGGGGAGCAGGCACCACACCGGTCAGATACGGGATCATCGGGACCATGCCCGCGACCGTGAACAGCAGGGACGGATCGTCACTGACCAGAGAGGCCGACGGGACGATGACATGGTCGTTCTTCTCGAAGAAATCGAGGTAACGCTGCGCGATCTCCGCAGTTTTCATAGAGTGCCGGGTGTCCTTGCGTGAGAATGCCGCGCCGAGGCGCAGCGATGGTTCAGTTGTCGCCCGGCTCCGTGAGCCGTGCCTCCTGCTCGCGGTAGGCGTCGCCGAGGGCAGCCGTGAATCCGTTGATCCTGGCATCGACCTCGGCGAGGATGTCGTGACCCCGCGGGTCCTTGTCCATGAAATGAGCAACGACGAAGCCGCCGACCAGACCGAACAGGAACCATCGCAAGCTCTTCATGTCACCATCCTTGCCTTTTTCCGCGAAGGCGCGGTTTCTCCATCGTAGGCCGAAACGACAGAAGGCGTCGGGTTGCCCCGACGCCTTCTGCGAATTGCTCGGTCGCTGGATCAGCGAGCCGCGTAGTACTCGACGACGAGCTGCACTTCACAGGTCACGGGGACCTCGGCGCGCTTCGGACGACGGAGCAGACGGGCCTGGAGCTTGTCGAGCTCGACCTCGAGGTAGCCGGGAACGGGGGGAAGCACCTCGGCGTGACCGCCGGCTGCCGCCACCTGGAAGGGCTCGGTGCCCTCGCTCTTGGCCTTGACGTGGATGAGCTGACCCGGCTTCACGCGGAACGACGGGCGGTCGACGAGCTGGCCGTCGACGAGGATATGACGGTGCACGACGAGCTGGCGAGCCTGCGCGGTGGTGCGGGCGAAGCCCGAACGCACGACGAGCGCGTCGAGACGCATCTCGAGGAGCTCGACCAGGTTCTCACCGGTCAGGCCGTCGTGACGACGAGCCTCGTTGAACGTGTTGCGCATCTGCTTCTCGCGGATGCCGTACTGCTCGCGCAGACGCTGCTTCTCACGCAGACGGACGGCGTAGTCGCTGTCGGCCTTGCGCTTGGTGCGGCCGTGCTCACCCGGAGCGTAGGGACGCTTCTCGAGGTAGCGGGCGGCCTTCGGTGTGAGCGGGATGCCGAGGGCGCGGCTGAGCCGAACCTTGCGGCGGTCCTGGGACTTCGTGGTCACGAAGTTGTCCTTCCGATGACGTGGTCGCGTCTTTCACGACTCACGGACGTATCGTCCGCGTTCTGCCTGGGAGCGCACGCCGGGGCACCGGCCAGGTGTGGTGTGAACGAGGAGATGCCCGAAAACTCGGTTTCGAGCCGGTCAAGTCTAACAGATCACCGGGGCGGCTCGATGATGCGGCTCAGCGATCGCCGAGGATGCGGCGGATGCGCTCCAGGCGGGCGGCGACGTCGCGCTCGGCCCCGAGGGTCTTCGGCTCGTAGTAGCGCCGGCCGTCGAGCTCGTCGGGCAGGTACTGCTGCGGCACGATGCCGTACTCGCTGTCGTGCGAGTACACGTAGCCCTTGCCATGCCCGAGCCGCTTCGCGCCCGGGTAGTGCGCATCGCGCAGATGCACCGGCACCCGACCGAACCCGCCCTTGCGGATGTCGGCGATCGCGGCATCGATACCGACGTAGGCGGCGTTCGACTTCGCGGTGGTGGCGAGGTACACGGTCGCCTCGGCCAGCGGGATGCGACCCTCCGGCATCCCGATGAAGGCGACGGCGTCGGCCGCGGCGACGGCGATCACGAGCCCCTGGGGGTCGGCGAGACCGACATCCTCGGATGCCGAGATGACCAGGCGCCGGGCGATGAAACGCGGGTCCTCCCCCGCCTCGATCATGCGGGCGAGATAGTGGAGCGCGGCATCGGGGTCGGACCCTCTGATCGACTTGATGAACGCGCTGATCACGTCGTAGTGCTCGTCGCCCTGACGGTCATAGCGCAGCAGCGCCTTGTCGACCGCCTGCGCGACGTCATCGTCGGAGACAGAGGGCACGCCGCTCGCATCGGAGTCCTTCTTCTTCTTTCCCTTCGCCTTCGCGTCCGCCGAATGCGACAGCGCCACCGCGGCAGCGGCTTCGAGACCGGTGAGCGCCCGGCGGGCATCGCCGGATGCGAGCCGGATGAGGGCGGATCTCGCCTCGTCGCTCAGTGCGACGGCGCCGTTCAGACCACGCGCATCGCCGACGGCCCGATCGACCAGCAGGCCGATGTCGTCATCGGTGAGCGGCTGCAGGGTGAGCAGCAGCGAACGCGACAGGAGCGGCGAGATCACCGAGAAGGACGGATTCTCGGTCGTCGCCGCGATCAGGATGACCCAGCCGTTCTCGACACCGGGCAGCAGAGCATCCTGTTGCGCCTTGGTGAACCGGTGGATCTCGTCGAGGAAGAGGATCGTCGTCTGCCCGTAGAGGTCGCGCTGGGTGATCGCCTCCTGCATGACCTCGCGCACGTCCTTCACACCGGCTGTCACGGCCGAGAGCTCGACGAAACGCCGCCCCGAGGAGCGGGCGATGGCCTGCGCAAGAGTGGTCTTGCCTGTCCCTGGAGGGCCCCAGAGGATGATCGAGACCGCGCCGGGCGACGTCGCCTCCGGGTCTGCGAGGGCCACGATCGGCGAACCCGATCGCAGAAGGTGACGCTGCCCGGCGACCTCGGCGAGGGAGACCGGGCGCATGCGCACGGCGAGAGGCGTCTGCCCGGAGAGCAGCGCGGCAGGGGACGTCATCCCACCAGGCTACTGGCGGGTCACGACACTCAGGCGACGCTCAACGCACCTCGCCGCCGACGGTAGGCTCTGAGGCGACGTGACGCACCGTCGCACGGATGGGAGATCGAGGCATGGCCGCACGCGGTTCGAGGAGCACCAGGCAGGAGCGCGTCCAGGCCGAGCGCCGCACCCGTCTGCACACCGCGCGCACGATCTGGCATCAGGGTCAGATCCGTCGGCGCACGCGCGACAACGCCATCGCCGCGATCGTCGGAGCCCTCATCGTCATCGCAGCCATCGGCAGCCAGGTCGTGCACGCGCAGGTCACGGCTCCCGAGCCCACGCCCTCGCCGACGGTCGAACCGACGACCGGGCCGACGGAGACGCCCGCCGAGACCCCGGTTCCGATCCCTTCGGACACCCCTGCAGAGTAGTCCGTCACGACACGCGCCCGGGTCAGTACTCGATGACGGCCAGCCGATAGCCGCGCTTGACCACGGTCTGCACGAGCTCCGCGCCGCACAGGGATTCGCGCAACCGCGCCACGGCGACCTCGACCGCGTGGCCGTTGCGGTCGCTGCCCGGCAGCACTCGTCCGATCTCGGCGCGCGACAGCACCCGCCCGCCGGCGACGAACAGCGCTTCCATGAGACGCGCGGCGGTGTGCGACAGCGGCACGAAGCGCTCGTCGATGAGCACCCCTCCGCTGCGCACCTCGAGGCGCCCGGCATCCGTCTCCAGCGATGGGGCACGGCGTCCGCCGAAGTGCGCGATCACGCAGCGGGCGAGTGAGCCGAGGCGTCCGCGGTCGGCGATCGTCGTCTCCAGATCCGCCGCGAGGAGCGGGCCCGCGGTGATGGGTCCAACGGCCGCGAGCAGAAGGCGCCCGGATGCTGCGCGGCGGCGGATGTCGTCGAGTGCCCCGGCCTCCTCGGCGACGGCCAGCCAGGAGGCTGCTCCCGGGGCGGAGGTGAACAGCACCGCGTCGGCCTCGCCTGCTCCTGCTTGCAGAGCCGAACGTCGGACGACCTCCGGGTCGGGCGGCGGCCCCCAGCGATAGACCGTGACGCTCACCACGTCGGCACCGGCACCGGCGAGGAGCTCGTCGAGTCCATCGGCCCCGGCGCCGTGGTGCTGCACGACGATCCGCTTGCCGGTGATCCCCGAGGCGAGCAGGTACTCGCCCACCTCCGCGGAGGTCTCGGACTCCGCCACCCAGTCGGCGGCGAACCCGGCCTGCTGGATCGCGCCGTGTGCCTTGGGTCCGCGCGCGACGAACTGCGCCCCTCGCAGCGCCGCGGTGATGCCCTCATCGAGGCCGTGCTCATGCGCGGCATCCATCCACCCGCGGAAGCCGACACCCGTCGTCACCACGACGATGTCCGGTGGCGCGGCGATGAGCTGCTCCGTCCTGCGCATCAACTCGGCGTCGTCGGCATTCGCGACGATGCTCAGTGCGGGGGCGCGGTGCACGTGCGCGCCGCGACGCTCCAACGCGGTGGCGAGGTCGACCGAGCGGCGATCGGCGGCGACGATGATCGTGCAGCCGGCCAGGGCGGACTCGAGGGTCGGCGCGTTCGTCACGCCGACCTCTCCGCGAACTGCGACGTCGTGGGCAGCAGCAGGCCGGCGCGCGCGACGTCGCCGATCACGATCACGGCGGGATTGATCACGGCGGCCTCCTCTGCGTCGGCCACGATAGCGCCCAGCGTGCTGCGCACCGTGCGCTGTTGCGGCGTATGACCGTTCTCGACGACCGCGACCGGGCGATCCGCCGAGACCCCGTGCTGCAGCGCCGCGGCGGCGAGACGCGGGAGTGCGGCGACCCCCATCAGCACGACGGTGGTGACGGAGTCGTCGGAGAGCGACGCGAGCGTGCTCTCGGTGAACGGGCCCTGGCCGTTCACGACATGCAGAGCGGATGCCACGCCGCGATGCGTCACCGGGATGCCGGCTGCCTGGGGCACCGAGATCGCGCTGCTCACGCCCGGCGTCACCGAGACGGGGATGCCAGCGGCCTCGCAGGCGAGCACCTCCTCGCCGCCGCGGCCGAGGACGAAGGGATCGCCACCCTTCAGCCGCACGACGCGCCTGCCCGCCCGCGCGTGCTCGACGAGAAGCGCGTTGATCTGGGCCTGCGGCACGGGGTGGTGCCCCGGGCGCTTGCCGACGTCGATGACGAGCACATCCGGTTCGAGCTGGGCGCGCACCTCGTCTGCGGGCCCGAGCCGATCCGCGACGACCACATCGGCCTCGGCGAGCAGCCGGTGGGCGCGCAGGGTCATCAGGTCGGCCGGTCCTGGCCCTCCGCCGACGAGATCGACGCGCCCCACACGCGTCGATCCGCCGCTCGTCCACGATCCGGCCGTCCTCCTCCGGCGGAACCGGAACATCATGCGCCGTCCTCCCCGGCGGCGCCCCCGGCGACGTCGACGTGTACCCCGTCCGGGGTGACCCGGACGGGGTACACGCGCAGCGCTGCATCCGGCTTCCCCTGCGTCTCCAGACACACGCCGGTGCGCAGGTCGAACACCTGCTTGTGCAGCGGCGACGCGACCGTCGGCGCCTCTCCCCTGCTCCCCACGATGCCTCGGGAGATCACGTTCGCGCCGCTGTACGGGTCGAAGTTCGAGACGGCGTGCACGCTGCCGTCGGCGAGCAGGAACAGCGCCACCTGCTCGCCGCCCAGCAGAGCCGCGCGGCCGCGTTCGACCTCCAGATCGGCCACGGCGCACACGCGCACGAGGGTCTCCTCCGCGATCAGACCGGTCATCGTCGTACCTCCAGTGCCGTCCCGGCGATCAGGACCGCGCCCGAACGCCGTTCCTCGGCCGTCGCCGGCCTGATCTGGCCGCGCTCGGCCACGTAACCGAGCGAGGGGTCGGGGGTGTCGGCGGCGTTGACGAAGGAGCGGAATCTCTCCAGCTTCTGCGGATCCTTCAGCGTCGCGGCCCACTCGTCCTCGTAGTGCTCCACGTGCAGCGCCATCGCGGCGTCGAGATCGTCGCAGATGCCGAGACTGTCGTCGAAGATCACGGACCGGAGGCCGTCGAGACCGCCTTCGACCTCCTCGCACCACGGGGCGGTGCGCTGCAGGCGATCGGCCGTGCGGATGTAGTACATGAAGAACCGGTCGATCGCGCGGATCAGACCTTCGTCGTCCAGCTCGGACGCGAGCAGCTCCGCGTGCCGCGGAGTGAAGCCGCCGTTGCCGCCGACGTACATGTTCCACCCGTTCTCGGTCGCGATGATCCCGACGTCCTTCGAGCGGGCCTCCGCGCACTCCCGCGCACACCCCGAGACACCGAGCTTTAGCTTGTGCGGCGCCCGCAGACCCCGGTACCGCAGCTCGAGCTTCACGGCCATGCCCACCGCGTCGAGCACGCCGTAGCGGCACCACGTCG
>Ga0307406_10001958_pt1 | contig 11257 bp, 9 predicted proteins | sample 322Cmetagenome_3_FD_203706 | JGI IMG/M metagenome (GOLD analysis project Ga0307406, IMG submission 203706) | Maize rhizosphere microbial communities from greenhouse at UC Davis, California, United States - 322HYB-C-2 | ecosystem: Host-associated > Plants > Roots > Rhizosphere > Soil | place... | reverse complement strand
GCTCGGCGGTCGCATTCTTCCTGCTGTGCTTCCTGGTGCCGCGCTTCAGCCGCGTGTATGAAGGCATGGAGGACAAGCTGCCGCTGGCCTCGCGCTGGCTCATGCACTGGGGAAGCTTTGCCAGCGAACACTGGCTGCCGATCGCCGCGCTGCTTGTCGCCCTGGCTGTCGCGTTGCCCATGATGCTGGCCCGCCCGGGCGCACGCGCCTGGATGGGCGCGGCCCTGCAGAGCAATCGATGGCTCGGCGGGCGCATCAAGCTGATGCAGTTGGCGCGCTTCTACCGCTCGCTCGGTCTTTTGCTGGGCGGCGGCATCCCTGTCACCAAGGCCATGCACATGGCGCAGGGGCTGTTGCCGTTGCGGCTGCAGCCCGCGGCCCTGTCCGCGACGCTGGAGGTTACCCAGGGCCGCAGTCTCAGCGACAGCCTTCACGCGGCCGCATTGACCACCCCTGTCGCGCTGCGGTTGCTCCGGGCGGGCGAGCGCAACGGCCAGATGGCCGAAATGCTCGAACAGGCCGCGGCCTTTCACGACAAGGAAATTGCACACTGGATCGACCGCTTCGCGCGCCTGTTCGAGCCCGTGCTGATGCTCGTCATCGGCCTGGCGATCGGCGGTATCGTGATCCTGCTGTACCTGCCGATCTTCGAATTGGCGGGGAGCCTGGGATGAACGCCATCGTGCAGCCGGTACCCGGTTGGCTCACCCCCGCCCTGCTGAATGAGGCTGCCACCGCAGCATCGGCCGAGGGCGAACCCGTCCTGGTAGCGCTCCAGCGCTTAAGTTCGCGTTCCCCCGAAGATGTACTGGATGCCGTGGGCCGCCATACGGGCCTGCCCGTGCTTTCCCTGCCTGAACTGGAGGCGATGGCGCCGGATTTCTCGCTGGTGAGCTACGGCGAGTGCCTGGAGCGCGAATGCCTCCAGATGACCGATGCGCAGGGCGTGCGCCACTTCGTGAGCGGCAACCCGCTCGATGCCGCGCTCTACACCTGGGCCGCACACAGGATCCCGGGCTACTTCCGGCTGGCGTTCTCCCACCCGCTCGAACTCAAGGCCATGCTGTCGCGCCTCGAGGCGCACCAGCAAGCCATCTCGCAGGTCATCCGCCTCGAGCAGGGCGCGATCTCTCGCGCGAATGGCGCCGAGAGCGAAGAGATTTCGCTGCGCTCGATTGCCCGCGACGAAAGTCAGGTGGTCCGGCTCGTGAACTCCACGCTCTACGACGCACACAAGAGCGGCGCCAGCGACATCCATTTCGAGAACACGCCGCTGGGCCTGGTCATCAAGTACCGCATCGACGGTGTGCTGGGCGCCGCGCGGCAATTGCCCGACGTGAGCCTGGCCGAGCAGGTGATCTCCCGCGTGAAGGTGATGGCGGAGCTCGACATCGGCGAGAAGCGCATCCCCCAGGACGGCCGCTTCGCGGTGAACATGGCGGGGCGGGAGATCGACTTCCGCGTGTCGGTGATGCCCGGCCTCTTCGGCGAAGACGCCGTGCTGCGGATTCTCGACAAGCAGTCGCTGACCGCCGAGCTCGCGCAGCTGAGCCTCGATCTGCTGGGCATCGAGGCAAGCGCCCAGCAGACCATTCGCAGGCTGGCGAGCCAGCCCTACGGCATGCTGCTGGTCACGGGCCCCACGGGCTCGGGCAAGACGACAACGCTCTATGCCACGCTCAGCGAGATCAACCATGGCGACGACAAGATCATCACGATCGAGGACCCGGTGGAGTACCAGTTGCCTGGCGTGCTTCAGATTCCGGTCAACGAACGCAAGGGGTTGACCTTTGCCAAGGGCCTGCGCTCCATCCTGCGCCATGACCCCGACCGCATCCTGGTGGGCGAGATCCGCGACCGGGAAACTGCGGAGATCGCCGTGCAGGCGGCGCTCACCGGGCACCTGGTCTTCACGACCGTGCACGCCAACAACGTCTTCGACGTGCTGAGCCGATTCCGGCACATGGGCGTCGACGCCTACAGCTTCGTCACCGCATTGAACGGCGTCGTTGCGCAGCGGCTGGTGCGCCTGAATTGCCCGCACTGCCTGGAGGCCTGTGAGCCTGACGATGGGGTGCTGCAGGCGTCCGGCATCGCGCGCGCCGTGCTTGCCGGGCATTTGCTCCAACGGGGCAGGGGCTGCGCCCACTGCCGCGGCACTGGCTACAAGGGGCGCCGTGCCTTGACCGAGGTTCTGGTGCTGAACGACGAAATGAGGGAACTGATTCTTCAGCAAGCACCTATCGCCCGCCTCAAGGAGGTGGCTCGGGTCCACGGCATGGCCTCGATGCGGCAGGAGGCGCTGGAGGCCGTCAAGCGGGGGCAGACCACCTTGCAGGAGATCAATCGTGTCACGTTCGTGGAGTAGTGCGTGGAGCACTCGCCGCCGGTACAGAGTGCATCTGGCCGCCGACGCGCTGATGGCCTGCGAGGTGCAGGTGCAGCGCGGCACGCGCCATGTCGTCCGCAAGGAACGGTTCGCCTTTGCCGCCGGTGAACGCGCGGCCGCCCTGCAGTCGCTGCGGGAATGGATGGGAGCGGGCGGATGGCGCACGTCGCAGGAATGGGTGCTGGGGGTATCCGATGCCCGCTACCTGCTTCTCCAATGGACGCCCGACCTGGCCGACAGGAAGCTGCGAGAGGCATTTGCCGCGGCGCTGTTCGAGCAGCAGTTCAAGCAAGACCCCGGCGCCTATGCCATGCGCTTTGCCAAAAGCGCTTATGGCCGCGCGCAGCTGGTCGCGTTCGTTTCCAACGCGCTGCTCGCAGAGCTCGAAATGCATGCGCAAGCGTCGGCGACCCGGCTCGCGAGCGTGGCTCCCAGCGTTGCAACGGTCTGGGACCGATTCCGTTCCGTGCTCGAAAAGGAAAGCGGCGCCCTGTGCGTGATCGATGGCGACCGGCAAGTCGTGCTTCATCACGCGCAAGGCGATGTGGAGGCGGTGGCATTGCGTCCCTTCGATGCTGCGCGCATCGAGGCACTGCCCGCGATGCGCGCAGACGGGGACCGGTTGCGGATTTTCTCGTCCACACCGCTCCGGGACGGCGGCCTGCCGCTCGCAGATGGCGAGGGCTTCCTCACGACCCGGGACACGGCCTACGCCTTTGCCCTGTGCGGGGTGTTCTGATGGAGATGAAACTGGAATTCGCATCGAGGTCGCTTTGGAGAAAGACCACCGCAGTGCTTCTCGTGATTGGCGTGGCTTGCAGCGGCTATGCGCTGGCAACGCGGCACAAGCTGCTCGAGCGCCGGGATGCCCTTGTGGCGCAGCTCGACAGACAGCAGCGGGCGAGCGACAGAACGCGGCCGGTGCATTCATCGCCGGCCCGCAAAGAAGCCCTGGATGAGACGCAGCGGTTGGTTTCCGGCCTGCAGCGCCCGTGGGAGCCAATGCTGAACGCGCTGCAAGCCTCGCTGAGGGATGGCGTGGTGGTCAACCGCGTGCAGCCGGAAACCGATGCGTTCCGGCTGCGCGTATCCGGCCAGGCGGACAGCAGCCAGGCTTTTGTGGAGTTTGTGCAGCGCTTGCGCGGCGATGCCTCCTGGCGCGCCGTGGAGCCGCTGTCCGAGGCAAAGCAGGCGGACAACCCGGTTCCCGGCGGCAAGCCCGTGGCCTTCCAGTTGGCGGCCGAATGGAATCGGCCGTGACCGTCCGCGGAATTCGCTTCGACGCGCTCGTCGGGCGCTTGCGCTGGTGCGCGCGGCTGGCGTGGGAAGGCATCGCCTGGCCGGAGTTCCTTGCGGTTGCCGCTCTTGTTTTTGGCGTTGGCGTGGAGTTCTGGGTGAACAAGCCATTGCGTCAGGAGCTTCGCGAACTCCGCGCCTACACGGCAACGGCAACGGCAAAGGTGGATTCCCCGGCGGAACCGGCAATGGCTCCGGCGCGCGCAGGCGCGGACCTGGTCTCAGGGTTCATGGCCTTTCTCCCGGCGACGGAAATGCGGGAGCAGCAGATGCAAACGCTGCACAGCCTGGCAAGCGAAAGCGGGGTCGCGCTCTCCCGCGTGGAGTACGGGCACGGCAGGCTGGAGCATCTGCCCGGCCAGCGAATGACGATGCAGCTTTCCGTGTCCGCCGAATACGGGCCGTATCGGAAGTTCCTGCATGACCTGCTGGTCGCCATGCCGAACCTGAGCATCGATCGTGTGACGATGGAAAAGGCGCCCGGGCCGGGGGACAGGCTCAACATCCGTCTGGAGACCAGCCTCTATTACCGAGTTGCGGACCTCGGGAGCGCGCGATGAAGGCGCTGTCTTTGTCCAAGCCGTTGCAGGCTGCGTTGCTGTTGACCGCTGCGCTGACGGCGATTGCCTTGTTGAAGCCCGACGCGCTGGACACACCGGCCGCAACCCCGTCGCAGGTGCACGCCTCGCAGGATCGGACGAGCACCTCGCCAGGTCCGGGAGCGCCCTGGATTCGCTTGGCGGGCGAGGAATGGCGGCCCTCGGACGCCGAACAGAGGCGTACGGCCGAAGCGGCAGCCGCTGCGGTGGCTCCCGTGGTGCCCCCGGCGGCGCCGATGCCGCCTCCAAAGCCCACGGCACCCGACCCCGCGCTGACCTACCTCGGCCGCATCGACCAGGACGGGCGCAGCTACGTCTTCCTGGGCAAAGGGGCCGATCCGCAGGTGGTCGAGATCGGCAGCCTGGTCGATCCGCAGTGGAGAGTCGAAAAGGCCAGCGCCACGCAGATCGAGCTTCGCTACCTTCCCCTGAACGAGATTCGCATGATCCCTGTGACTGCGGTGCAATGAAAAAGAACATGTCGGCTCCCTTCGTATCGCCCAGGCTGGTTGTGCTCCCGCTGCTGATCGGACTGCTGTCCGGATGCGCCGCCTACCTGGAGGAGCGGCGCGCCGACCAGCTCCTGGCCGAAGGCAACAACGATGCCGCGCTGGTCATGCTGAGCCAATTGGCAAAGACCGATCCGACCGGCTACCGCTTGAAATACCTTCAGGTCAGAGATGGCGTGCTGCGCGACATGCTGCAGAAAGCGCGTCGTCTTGCCGCGGAGAGAAAGACCGCGGACGCAGAAGAAGCTTACCGGGCAATGCTTCGCATCGATCCCAAGAACGAGGCGGCGCTCGCCGGCCTCGCCACGCTGGAACGCGACGCCCGCGAAGCCGAACAGATGGGCCAAGCGAGTGCGGCCCTCAAGAATGGCGACTCCGCGGCGGCGATGCGTTCGCTCAGGTCCGTCCTGTCCGAGAACTCGTCGCAGCCGGAGGCCCAGAGGCTCCTCCAAGGTATCGAGCTGGAGAGAAACCGCGGCCTCACCGCCGATCCCGTGCTGTCCGAGGCCCTCAAGAACCCCGTGACCCTGGAGCTCAGGGACGTCGGCATCCAGATGGTGCTCGAAATCCTGTCGCGCACGTCGGGCGTCAACTTTGTGGTCGACAAGGATGTGAAGAGCGACATCAAGACCACGATCTTTGCGAAGAACACCTCGGTGGAAGACGCGCTGAACCTCGTGCTGCGCACCAGCCAGCTCAACAAGAAGATCCTCAACGAGTCGACCCTGCTGATCTACGCCGACACCGACGAGAAGAAGAGGCGCTACGAAGACCTGGTGATGCGCACCTTCTATCTGAAGAACGCCGATCCCAGGAAGATGCAGGAGATGGTGAAGGCGCTGATCAATCCGAAGTCGCTCTATGTGGACGACCGGTTCAAGATGATGGTGGTGCGCGACAACCTCGACGTCATCGCGGCGATCGAGCGTCTGGTGGCCACCTACGACATCGCCGATCCGGAGGTGCTGCTGGAAGTCGAGATCCTCGAGGTCAACTCCAATGGCCTGCTCAATGCAGGCGTTCAATATCCGGACCGGCTGGGCGTCAGCGTCCTTGGCAAGGCCGGGTTGGCGGGGCAGTTGAGCGTCAATGAAATCAGGAACCTCAACCGCGACAATTTCCAGCTGTTCCTGCCCGATCCCGTGCTGGTGCTGAACCTGAAGCAGACCAGCAGCGACGCCAAGACCCTGGCCAACCCCCGCATCCGCGTCACGAACCGGCAGAAGGCCAAGGTCCTGATCGGCGACAAGGTGCCGGTGATCACCACCACGATCAACCAGACCTCCAGCGCATCGACGGAGTCGATCAGCTACCTCGACGTGGGCCTGAAGCTCGAGGTGATTCCGGAGATCCACGTGAACAGCGAAGTGACGATTGCGATCGACCTCGAAGTGAGCAACGTGGTCAAGGAAATCCGCTCGACCACCGGACTGCTGGCCTACCAGATCGGCACGCGCAACGCGAGCACGATGCTGCGTCTGCGCGACGGCGAAACGCAGGTGTTGGCGGGATTGCTGAAGGACGAGCAGAACAACAATTCGGCCGGCATTCCCGGGCTTGGCACCGTACCGGGCGTCGGTCGTCTTTTCTCGAACCAGACCAATACCAATGGGCGTTCGGAGATCGTCCTGCTGATCACGCCGCGGATCGTTCGCGCCATGCCGACGCCGCCAGCATACGTCATCGAATTCCCCTCGGGCACGGCCGAGAACGCCTCTGTCCGACCCATGCGGCTGACTCCCACCGGCCAGTACAGCGGCAGCGACGCGCAATTGACCCAGAGTCCCGGCCTGCCCGGAATGCCCGCGGGACCAATGCCTGGCGGTTTGTCTGCGGCCCCGGCAATTCCTGCCGTGGAGTTGCGTGTTCCCGATCGCGTGCAACTGGGCGCCGACTTCAATGTCACGGTCAGCCATTCAGCCCCCTACGAGTCGATCGAATTCGATCTTGTCGTGGACCAGCCGGGTGTCGAGCTGGCCCGGCCAGCCAAGGAAGCGGAGGGCGTTCCAGTGCAGACGGCGCAAGCCGGCCAGGTCATTCATGTGAGCGGAGGAAAGCGAACGCAGCCGGGTGCGGTGGTTGCCGTGATCGCGATGAAGGTCGACCGGATGCCGGCGTCACCCGTCAGCATCTCCGTGCAGAACCTTCGGGTGAAAGGAGCAGATGGCTCCGATCTCCCTGCCGCAGTCACCTTGCCCAGGCTGTTCACGGTGCATCGATGAACACAGCCCGCGGATTCACGTTGATCGAGATGATGGTCACCGTGGTGCTGGTGGGCATCCTGGCGTCCGTTGTGGTGCCGCTCACCGAGATGTCCATCCAGCGGGGAAAGGAGCAGGAGCTGCGCATGGCGCTGCGCGAAGTGCGCAGCGCCATCGACGCCTACAAGCGCGCAGGGGACGAGGGGCGCATCTACCGCTCGGCAACCACCACGGGCTATCCGGAAACGCTGGATGTGCTGGTTCAGGGGGCGCCCGACCTCAAGGACCCGGGGCGCCGGAAGATCTTCTTCCTGCGCCGTGTGCCGCGCGATCCGATGAACGCGGACATGAAGCTTGCGCCGGCGGCCACCTGGGGCAAGCGCGCCTATTCGAGCGAGGCCGACCGCCCCAAGGAAGGCGACGATGTGTACGACGTTTATTCGCTCAGCCGCCGAGCGGGCCTGAACGGCGTGCCGTACGCGCAATGGTGAACATGATGAACACCAGAAGCCGCGGCTTCACGCTGATCGAGTTGCTGGTGGTGATGGCCATCGTTTCGGCATTGCTCAGCATCGTGGTGCCGCGCTACATGCACAAGGTCGACGTTGCGAAAGAGGCGGCGCTGAAGGAGAACCTGGTCGCGCTTCGCATCGCGCTCGACCAGCACTACAGCGACAAAGGCGCATACCCTGAGAAGCTCGCCGACTTGGTCGCCCAGCGCTATTTGAGAGCGCTCCCGCTGGATCCGGTCACCGAGCGCCGGGACTCCTGGATTCCTTCAGTCCGCGAGGAAGAGGGCGGCAAGAAGGTTGTTCACGACGTGCACAGCGGCGCGGCTGGGAATGCACTGGATGGAACTGCATTCAAGTCCTGGTAGCCGCGTCGAGCCGCGGTATCAGCAGCATCGGCAGCAAGGAGTGGGCTACCTCTTCATGCTGCTGGCGGTGTTCCTGTTGTCGCTGGGCGTTGGCAAGGCGATGGATGTCTATTCGGCGAGTGCGCAAAGGGAGCGCGAGGCAGAACTCGTGCATGTGGGTTCCCTGTATCGCGAAGCGATCAAGGACTACTACATGAGTGCTCCCCACGGGCAGCATCGCTACCCCGCACAGCTGGAAGACCTCCTGAAGGATTCACGGCACTTGGTGACACGCCGCTATCTGCGGCAGCTCTATCAGGATCCGATGACCGCCAAGGCATTCACACCGCTTTTGGCGCCTCAGGGCGGCATCTGGGGCGTGGCGAGCACTTCTGCGGGCCAGCCGATCCGCGCGGTGGTGCCTGCCGGCGTCAGCTTGAAGCAGTCGTCGGCGCAGCATTATTCGGACTGGCAGTTTGTCTACGATGGGACCTGAAGTGCAGCTCAAAGATGCGGCCGGATTGCGTGTCGTGTTACGTGGTACGCGCCCCCCCGCGTAACGTAGCAAGAGCCAAAAGCTTGGGTGTCTGTGACGAACGGTGGTAAACCCGAGGCGCACACGAGCAGACAAAAAGCCTTTTGAATCAACGACTTGCGATTAATCGCGGGAGGCTTCTCCGGAATGGAAGGGCAGTGGCACGCATGTTGCCCCTTGTGACCATCCAATCAACGAGGAGGCCTCTTACATGACCGCGTCGCAGACATCGATTCCATCCACTTCCGGAGCCGTCAACAACGACGTTGCACCGGTGGTCATCGCCCAAGCCACGGTGACCCCCATCGCTCCGATGGGATCGTCCACGGTGCCACCGGTCGCCGCCTCCGGGCCGTCCAGCATCGGATCGCTTTCCAATGCCACTCCCGGCACCGCGCTGATTCGCGACGGCGTCCGGATTCCCGTGGACGGCAGCCACGCCCTGCTCACCGGCGACCGCGTGCTGGTCCCCGAAGGTGGCCAGGCCAACGTATTGTTTCCAGGTTCGCCTTCCAACAAGGCGCCGTTGGCCGGCGTCTTTACCGGCGGCACCGACGCAACGCTCGGATCGACCAAGCTGCCGGGCGGCCTCGAGCAGGTGAACGTCGACGTCGCCGCGGGCGACCTCAAGATCACGCCGCCCGACAACGATGCCGACGCGGCCGCTGTCGCCGTCACGAAGGCGCACACCGGCGCAGCCGGCATCGGCCTGGGCGAGTTCGCGCTCGGCGCACTCGGCGCGGTCGCGCTCGGCGCGGCATTGAGCGGCGGCGGCGGCAGCGACGGCGGAACGGTTCCGTTCTTCCTTGGCAGCGGGGGCGGTACGGGAGGCGGGCTTGATGATGGTGACAGCGACAGCGACAGTGATGCGGACGCTGACGCCGATGCTGATGCGGACGCTGACGCCGATGCTGATGCCGACGCTGATGCCGACGCTGACGCCGATGCTGATGCTGATGCTGATGCCGATGCGGACGCCGATGCGGATGCCGATGCCGATGCCGATGCCGATGCCGATGCCGATGCCGATGCCGACGCTGACGCTGACGCTGACGCTGACGCCGATGCGGATGCGGATGCGGATGCGGACGCCGATGCTGACGCTGACGCTGACGCTGACGCCGATGCTGACGCCGACGCGGATGCGGATGCGGATGCGGATGCCGATGCCGATGCCGATGCCGATGCCGATGCCGATGCCGACGCTGACGCCGATGCTGACGCCGATGCGGACGCGGATGCCGACGCGGATGCCGACGCGGATGCCGATGCCGATGCCGATGCCGACGCCGACGCCGACGCCGACGCCGACGCTGACGCCGATGCGGACGCGGACGCGGATGCCGACGCGGATGCGGATGCCGACGCGGATGCCGACGCGGATGCGGATGCCGACGCGGATGCGGATGCGGATGCGGATGCGGATGCGGATGCGGATGCGGATGCGGATGCGGATGCCGATGCAGACGCAGACGCAGATGGCGATCACCTCCTCGATCCGGGCGATGACCTCACCGGTGGCCTGATCGGCTCGACCGACGACAACCTGGGCCTGGGCGGTTCACTCACGCCGGTGCCTGGCGTCATCGACGGCACGACCGACCTGATCGATGACATCGTGTCACCGATCCTGGGCGAGGAGTTCACGCGGGACGATCCGAACCAGTTCGATCCGGTGGACGATTTCACCGAGACGGTGGTCGATAGCGTGGACGGCGTGGCAGCGCCCATCGTCGACGCCCTGCTGGGCGAAGGCGCCACCGATGCACTGGTCGGCCAGGTCGACCACGTCACCGACGCACTTCAGAATGGCCTGGACAACCTGGTGGGCGAGAACGGCATCCTGAGCGGAGCGACGACGGCGCTCGGCCTCGATGGCGTCATTGACGACCTCGTGGGCGACGGCGGCGTGGTCGGCGACCTCGTCGAAGGCGTGCTTGGCCAGGACAGCCTCGTCAGCGGCCTGATGGAGGAAGATGGACTGGTGGGTGGGCTCCTCGCCGAAGACGGCCTGGTCGACAACCTCCTGGGTGAAGACAGCGCCGTCGGCGGGCTGCTCGGCAACGCGCTGAGCGACGAAGGCATCGTTGGCGGACTCCTGGGCGAAGACGGCGTGCTGGGTGGGCTGCTCGGCGGCCCGCTGGGCGAAGAAGGCCTGCTCGGTGGACTGCTCGGCAGCGACGGTGCCCTCGGTGGCCTCCTTGGCGACGGCCTGGTCGGTGGCCTGCTGGGCGGAGAAGGCACGCTGGCCGGCGTACTCGGCAGCGAAGGTCTGACCGGTAGCCTGCTCGGCCAGGACGGCGTGGTGGACAACCTGCTCGGCACCAACGGCGTCGTGGGCGGCCTGATTGAAGGCAGCCCGCTCGGTGGCCTGCTGGGCGGCGAAGACGGCCTGCTCGGCGGCCTGACCGATGGCGTGCTGGGTGACGACGGTCTGCTGGGCAATGTGCTTGGCGACGACGGCGTGCTTGGCGGTCTGTTGAGTGGAGACGGCCTCCTGGGCAACCTGCTGGGTGGCGACCTCTTGGGCGGTGACTTGCTCGGCGGCGATCTGCTGGATGGCGTGCTGGGTGAGGATGGCCTTGTCGACAACCTGCTCGGTGGTGACCTCTTGGGCGGTGACTTGCTCGGCGGTGACCTGCTCGACGGCGTCCTCGGTGAGGACGGCTTGGTCGGCAACCTGCTCGGTGGCGATCTCCTGGGCGGTGACCTGCTCGGCGGTGATCTGCTCGATGGGGTCCTCGGCGAGGACGGCTTGGTCGGCAACCTGCTCGGCGGCGATCTCCTGGGTGGCGACTTGCTTGGCGGCGATCTGCTCGACGGCGTGCTGGGCGAGGACGGCCTCGTCGACAACCTGCTCGGTGGCGACCTC
>Ga0307406_10001956_pt1 | contig 11259 bp, 11 predicted proteins | sample 322Cmetagenome_3_FD_203706 | JGI IMG/M metagenome (GOLD analysis project Ga0307406, IMG submission 203706) | Maize rhizosphere microbial communities from greenhouse at UC Davis, California, United States - 322HYB-C-2 | ecosystem: Host-associated > Plants > Roots > Rhizosphere > Soil | place... | reverse complement strand
GCTTCTCGGCCTTCGCGCGCCAGCACCTCATGAACCTGCCGAACGTGAAAGACCTGCACACCAGCTTCTCGCTGGGCGAGGTGAAGGCCAGCAGCGCCTGGCCGCTCGGGCACCTGGCACGCTAGCCACCCTAGAATTCCCGCCCACCCCGCATATGCATACACATACCGCCGTCCGGCGGAACCAAGAGGAAGAGGTCCCCGCATGAACTCCATCCGCCGCGCCCTGGCGCTCGGCCTTGCCGCCGCCACGCTCGCCTTCGGCGCCCAGGCCCAGAACCGCGAACTCACCGTGGCCTCCAGCGCCACCTACGCGCCCTTCGCCTTCGAGAACAAGGACAAGCAGATCGTCGGCTTCGACATCGACATCATCAACGCCATCGCCAGGCAGCAGGGCCTGAAGATCAAGGTCGTGAACACGCCGTTCACCGGCATCTTCGGCGCGCTCAACAACGGCGACGTCGACCTCGTGATCTCGGGCGTCACCATCAACGAGAAGCGCAAGCAGAGCTACGACTTCACGCCGCCGTACTTCGCGGCCCGCCAGCTGATCGCGCTGCCCAAGGGCAGCACGGTCGCCTCGCTGAAGGACCTGGCCGGCAAGAAGATTGCCGTGGTGAGCGCCTCCACCGCCGACGACATCGCCTCGCGCGAGTTCGGCAAGACCAGCCCCAACATCCGCCGCTTCGAGAGCACGCCGCTCATCATTTCCGAGCTGGCCGGCGGCGGCGTCGATGCCGCCATGGGCGACAACGGCGTGATCGCCTACCGCGTCGCGCAGAACCCCGACCTGAAGACCATCGACGACAAGTCCTTCCCCGAGGAAGGCTTCGGCATCGTCGTGAAGAAGGGCGACAAGGCGCTGCTCGACAAGCTCACGGCCGGCCTGGCCGCGATCCGCGCCGACGGCAGCTACGCCACCATCTACAAGAAGTGGTTCAACAAGGACCCGAACGCGCGATGAGCGCGGCAGGCCCGGGCGCGAGGGCGCACTAGATGGAACAGCCGATCCTTCTGTTCGGATGGTTCCGCTGGGACATCCTGGTCGAGTACAAGGACCTGTTCTGGCAGGGCGCCTGGATGACGCTGCGCATGACGGTGGTGTGCGTGCTGCTGGGTGCGAGTTGGGGCCTGTGCCTGGCGCTCGCGCGGCTCGCCCGGCCGCGCCATGCGCCCTGGAGCTGGGTGGCGCGCTTCTTCCTGCGCTGGCCGGCCACGGTGTACGTGAGCTTCTTCCGCGGCACGCCACTGTTCGTGCAGATCCTCTTGATCCACTTTGCGGTGATGCCGGTGTTCATCCACCCGGCGACCGGCCTCCTGATCAGCGGCGACCTGGCGCGCGAGCTCAAGCAGGAACATGGCGCGCTGATCTCGGGCGTGGTGGCGCTCACGCTCAATTCGGCGGCCTACATCTCGGAGGTGTTCCGCGCCGGCATCCAGTCGATCTCGCGCGGGCAGTTCGACGCCGGCCGCTCGATCGGCTTCACGCCCATGCAGGTCATGCGCTACGTGGTGCTGCCGCAGGCCTTCAGGCGCATGCTGCCGCCGCTGGGCAACAACGCGATCGCGCTGCTGAAAGACACCTCGCTGGTCTCGGCCATCGGGCTGGCCGAGCTGGCCTATGCCGCGCGCACGGTGGCCGGCGCCTATGCGCGCTACTGGGAGCCGTACCTCGCGATCTCGGTGGTCTACTGGGTGATGACGCTGGTGCTCACGACGATGCTGCGGCGGCTCGAACACCGGCTGGCGCGCAGCGACAGGGGATAGGCACAATCGGGCGACATGCCACCGATTTCCCCCGAAGAGACACCCATTCCCCCGGCCCGGCCGCAGCCGCCGAAGTTCGCGGCGCTCGAGCCGCTCAAGCTCCCCGTGTTCCGCATGCTGTGGAGCACCTGGCTCATCGCCAACATCTGCATGTGGATGAACGACGTGGCGGCGGCGTGGATGATGACCTCGCTGACCACCTCGCCGATCTGGGTGGCGCTGGTGCAGTCGGCCTCCACCCTGCCGGTGTTCCTGCTGGGCCTGCCCAGCGGGGCGCTGGCCGACATCCTGGACCGCCGGCGCTGGCTGGTGGCCACGCAGTTCTGGCTGGCGGGCACGGCCATCGTGCTGTGCGCGGCCATTGCAATGGACCTGATGACCGCGCCGCTGCTGCTGGCGCTCACCTTCGCCAACGGCATCGGCCTGGCGCTGCGCTGGCCGGTGTTCTCGGCCATCGTGCCCGAGCTGGTGCCGCGGCCGCAATTGCCGGCGGCGCTGGGCTTGAACGGCATCGCGATGAATGCCTCGCGCATCATCGGCCCGCTCACGGCCGGCATGCTGATTGCCAGCGCGGGCAGTGTCTGGGTGTTCGCGCTCAACGCGGTGCTGTCGGTGGCCTCGGGCTTCGTGGTGCTGCGCTGGCGGCGCGAGCACACGCCCAATCCGCTGGGCCGCGAAAAGCTCATCAGCGCGATGCGCGTGGGCGTGCAGTTCGTCTGGCAGTCGCAGCGCATGCGGGCGGTGCTCTCGCGCATCACGATCTTCTTCTTCCACTCCACCGCGCTGCTCGCGCTGCTGCCGCTACTGGCGCGCAACCTCAAGGGCGGCGGCGCGGCCACCTTCACGCTGCTGCTGGCCGCCATGGGCGCGGGCGCGATCATCGCGGTGCTGTTCCTGCCGCGGCTGCGGCAGGCGCTCGGGCGCGACCAGCTGGTGCTGCGCGGCACGGTGCTGCAGTCGCTCGCCACCGCGGTGATGGCCTTCGCGCCCAACGCCTGGGTGGCGGTGCCCGCGATGTTCTTCGGCGGCATGGCCTGGATCACGGTGGCCAACTCGCTCTCGGTCTCGGCGCAGCTCGCACTGCCCGACTGGGTGCGCGCACGCGGCATGTCGACCTACCAGATGGCGATCATGGGCGCGAGCGCGATCGGCGCGGCGCTCTGGGGCCAGGTGGCCACCGTCACCGACCTGCGCTCCAGCCTCGAGATCGCCGCCGTGAGCGGCACCCTGCTGATGCTGGCGGCGCTGCGCTGGGTCACCGACGTCTCGGGCGAGGAAGCCGACATGAGCCCCGCGCGCGCCGGCTGGGCCGCGGGCCCGCCGGCGGAAACGCCGGAGGAAAACGGCCGCGTGGTCATCACCATCGAATACATGATCGACCCCGCGCGCGCGGCCGCCTTCCACCTGGTGATGCACCAGACCCGGCGCGCGCGCCTGGGCCAGGGCGCCATCGGCTGGGAACTGCTGCACGACATCGCGGAGCCGGGCCGCTACCTGGAAGAGATCGTGGACGAAAGCTGGACCGACCACCTGCGCCGCTTCAACCGCGCCACGGCCGCCGACATGGCGCTGCGCGAGCGGCGGCTGGCCTTCCACATCGGCGAGTCGCCGCCGGTGGTGACGCGCTACGTGGTGAAGCGCTGAACGGCCCGCAGCGGCTTCAGTGGAAGAACTGCAGCCGCGTGAGGAAGGTATGGCCGCCCTCCGCCGCCATCAGCCCGACCAGAACCAGCAGGCACAGGGGCGGCACCAGGATGGCATAGACCAGCGACAGCCGCTCCCAGGCCAAGTGCATGAAGACCGCGACGATCAGCCCCGCCTTCAGCAACATGAAGATGATGATCAGGGTCCAGCGCAGAGCCCCCTGAAAATGGAAGTAGTCGACCAGGTACGACATCGTGCTGAGCACGAACAGCAGCCCCCATATCTTGAGATAGAGGCTGATCGGATGTTGTTGGCCGGCGACGGGGTTCATGATCGTCCTCACCAGAGATAGAACAGCGCAAAGATGAATACCCACACCAGGTCCACGAAGTGCCAGTACAGGCCGGCGATCTCGACGATCTGGTAGTTGCCGGCCTTGTCATAGTCGCCGCGGATCAGCTTGAAGGCCACGACGAACAGGAAGACCACGCCGGCCGACACGTGCAGCCCATGGAAGCCCGTGATCATGAAGAAGGCCGAGCCGAACTGCGCCGCGCCCATGGGGTTGCTCCAGGGCCGCACGCCCTCTTCGAGGATCAGCTTGGACCACTCGAAGGCCTGCATGCCGACGAAGATCTCGCCCAGGGTCGCGGTCACGAGCATCAGTGTGGCGGCGTTCACGCGGTCGCGGCGGTAGGCGAAATTGACGGCCATCGCCATCGTGCCGCTGCTGGTGATGAGCACGAAGGTCATGATCGCGATCAGCAGCAGCGGGATGTCGGCGCCCCCCACATGGAGCGCGAATACCTCGCTCGGGTTGGGCCACGGCACCGTGGTCGAGACGCGCACCGTCATGTAGCCGGTCAGGAAGCAGCTGAAGACGAAGGTGTCGCTGAGCAGGAAGATCCACATCATCGCCTTGCCCCACGAGACGTGGAACGCCTGGCGATCGGAGGACCAGTCGGCAATCAGCCCGCGCCAGCCGCTGGCGGCGAGGGTCGGACTCAAGGGCGTTGCGGCGATCGTTGCGGTGTCATTCATGGAACGCCTCCTCAGGATGTACCGCAGATGAAGCGCGCCACCTCCGGCGTCACCCAGCCCAGCAGCGCGAACAGCACCAGCCACACCGCCAGCATGAAGTGCCAGTAGCGCGCACACAGCGCGATGCGCCATGCGGCCTTCGCGGGATCAGGCCATGCCGCGTGCGCCGTCCAGGCCCACCCGACCAGCCCGCCCGCCAGGTGGAGCCCGTGCATGGCGGTCAACAGATAGAAGAAGCTGCCCGCCGGATTGCCGGCCGGCATCACCTGCGCGCTCAGCAGCGCCTGCCAGGCCCAAAGCTGCGCGCCCAGGAAGCCCGCCGCGCAGAGGCCGCCGGCCAGCAGCAGGCGACGGGCCCGCATCGGGTCCGAGCCGCGCGATGCGCCCCCGGCCCATTGCAGCGCCACGCTGCCTGCCACGAGCAGCGCCGAGCTGAGCCAGAGCTGCCACGGCAGCGCGATCGTCATCGAATCGTCACCGCCCATGCGCATCACGTAGGCCACGATGAAGAGGGAGAACAGCGCGGTGGCCACGCCCATGAAGACCCACAGGCCGATGCTGGCCGCGCTCGCGTGCGCGTCGCGAGGCCGGCCCCCGCGGTCGACACCGCGGTGCGGGCTTTCTTGGGGGCGGCCCAGCGCGGCGCTCATGCCGGCGCTCCCCGGACCTCGCTCTGGCCCTCCGGCTCGGGCTCCCCGGGCCCGGCTTCCGGCGGTGCGTTCTGCGCGATGAAATCCTCCGCCGCACCCGGCTCCCCATAGGCATAGGCCCATCTGTAGACCACCGGCAGCCGCGGCCCCCAGTTGCCGTGGCCCGGCGGCGTGGCGGGCGTCTGCCATTCGAGCGAGGCGGCACGCCATGGATTGGCGTCGGCCCGCTGCCCGCGCCAGGCGCTCCAGGCAAGATTGGCGATGAACAGCAGCTGGGCCAGGGCGACGATCAGCGCGACCACCGTGATGAGCTCATTCATGCTGAACGCCGACGGCGGAATGAACTGGTAGCCGTCGAAGTTGTAGTAGCGCCGCGGCATGCCGAGCACGCCCAGGTAGTGCATCGGGAAAAAGACTGCATAGGTGCCGAGGAAGGTGATCCAGAAATGCAGCCGGCCGAGCCGGTCGTCGAGCATGCGGCCGGTGACCTTGGGGAACCAGTGGTAGATGCCGCCGAACACCACCAGAAGCGGCGCCACGCCCATCACCATGTGGAAGTGCGCCACCACGAAATAGGTGCCTGACAGCGGGATGTCCACGCTCACGTTGCCGAGGAACAGACCGGTGAGCCCGCCGATGAGAAATGTGCACAGGAAGGCCAGCGCGAACAGCATCGGCACCGTCAGGTGGATGTCGCCGCGCCACAGCGTCAGGATCCAGTTGTAGACCTTGATCGCGGTGGGCACAGCGATGATCAGCGTGGTGGTCGCGAAGAAGAAGCCGAAGTACGGGTTCATGCCGCTCACGAACATGTGGTGCGCCCAGACCACCACGCTGAGCGCGCCGATGGCGACGATGGCCCACACCATCATGCGGTAGCCGAAGATGCACTTGCGCGCATGCACGCTGATCAGGTCGGAGACGATGCCGAAGGCCGGCAGCGCCACGATGTAGACCTCCGGATGGCCGAAGAACCAGAACAGGTGCTGGAACAGCAGCGGGCTGCCGCCCTTGTAGCCCGTCACCTGGCCCATCGACACCAGCGCCGGCATGAAGAAGCTGGTGCCCATCGTGCGGTCGAGCAGCAGCATCACGCCGCTGACGAACAGCGCCGGGAAGCCGAGCAGTGCGAGGATGGTGGCCACGAAGATGCCCCACACGGTGAGCGGCATGCGCAGCAGCGTCATGCCTTCGCAGCGCGCCTGCAGCACGGTGGTCACGTAGTTGAGGCCGCCCATCGTGGTCGCCACGATGAAGATGACCAGCGACACCAGCATCAGCACGATGCCGCCCGCATGGCCCGGCGTGCCGGGCAGGATCGACTGCGGTGGATACAGCGTCCAGCCCGCGCCGGTAGGGCCGCCCGCGACGAAGAAGCTCGCCATCAGGACCACCACCGACAGCAGGTAGACCCAGAAGCTCAGCATGTTGAGGTAGGGAAAGACCATGTCCCGCGCCCCCACCATCAGCGGAATCAGGTAGTTGCCGAAGCCGCCGAGGAACAGCGCCGTGAGCAGGTAGATCACCATGATCATCCCGTGCATGGTCACGAACTGGTAGTAGCGCTCGGCGTTGATGAACTCGAACTGGCCCGGAAAGCCGAGCTGCAGGCGCATCAGGTTGGACAGCACCACGCCCACCACACCCACCGCGATGGCGGTGCAGGCGTATTGGACGGCGATCACCTTGTGGTCCTGGCTCCAGATGTAGCGGGTCAGGAAGCTCTGCGGCGCGGGGTGCCCGGCGTCGTCGGTGGGGGGCACGGCGTGCCCGGTGGGCGCGGGAGAGTTCATCGCACAGCCTTCTGTTCGGCGGCAGCCTGCGCCGGCGGACTGCCCAGACTCTGGATATAGGCCACCAGCGCGGCCAGTTCTTCATCGCTCAGCTCGATCCTGGGCATGACCGGCGGGAAGCCCTTCACGTGGCGGGCCTGCGGGTCGCGGATGAAGCTGCGCAGAAAGGCTTCGTCGATCAGCGCGGTGGAACCGTCCGCCATGGTTTCGGTCTTGCCGTACAGGCCCTTCCAGGTCGGCCCCACGCGCGGGCTGCCGTCGATCGTGTGGCAGGCCACGCAGCCCTTGGCATCCGCCAGCGCGCGGCCCTGTTCGACGCGCGTGCCGCCGCCGGCCGGAGCCTCGGGCGCCTTGGCCTGCGACCCGGCGAAGGTCGGCAGCGCTGCGTACCAGGACTTGTAGTCCGCCGGCTCTTCCACCACCACGTAGCCGCGCATGTTGGGATGGCCCACCCCGCACAGCTGCGCGCAAAGCGCTTCGTAGCGGCCCGCGACGGTCGGCGTGAACCAGAAGCGGCTGACCTGCCCCGGCACCGTGTTCATCCGGGCGCGGAAGTTCGGCACGAAGAAGTCGTGCAGTACATCGTTCGAACGCATCAGCACCAGCACCGGCTTGCCGAGCGGCAGATGCACCTCGTTGGCGGCGATCAGGAGGTCGTCCTGCCCGGGCGGGTCGGCGGGATCGATCCCGAACGGATTGGTGGCGCTCACGAAGCGCGCATCGGTCGCGCCCAGCTTGCCGTCCTCGCCCGGGAAGCGGAAGCGCCATTGCCATTGCTGGGCCAGCACCTCCAGCACGAGGGCGTCGTGCGGTTCCCGGACATAGTTCGCGTACACCACGAGCCCGGGCGCCAGCAGCGCCATGATGCCGACGGTGGTGCCGCCGATCAGCCAGCGTTCGAGCTTCCTGTTCTCGGGCTCATGCGCCGCGCGGTGTCCCTCGCGATGCCGAAAGCGCACCAGCATGTAGGCGACGAACAGGTTGATGACAATGAAGAAGATCCCCGTGATCACCAGCGTGATGGTCAGGGTGTCGTCCATCAGCCGCCAGTTCGAAGCAAGGGGCGTCGTCCACCATGGATTGAAGACGTGAAACAGCACCGAGGCGAGCACGATGAGCAACAGGGCGACAGCCATGATCATGTGCGCTCCCTTGGCTCGGCATGGGTTGGGGGCTCATGCGCGCTTCAGAGAAACGCCGGGACTTGCGGCTCTTCGCCCTCGAACCGGGCTTCGGGATGTGCGGACCGCAGCAGCGCCTCGATGTCCCGCACGCGCGAGCGCGGCAAGTCCACCATCAGCAGGATCTGTCCCCGCGCGATGGCACCCTCGAAACGTTGCAGCCTGGGGCTCGGGATGGAAATGCCGATCATGCTGGCCGACCAGGCGCCGACCACGCCACCCAGGATGGCCACCAGCACAGCCACTTCCCATTCGGGGCCATTGCCGGTGATCGGGAACAGCAGCGCGGCCGCGAGGCCGACCAAGATGCCGCAGGCGCTGCCGACCACCCACCCGGTCTTGGCTGCGTGGACGAGGTCCGAGGTCTGCCACACGTTGGCCGCATGGAGCCCGGCCATGTCCATGCCTTCCGGTCCGGCGAAATGAATGTGCGCAACGTCGACGCGTGCCCACACCAGATCGTCCATCGCCCGCCTGGCGCTCGCCAGGTCCGGCATCAGCCAGTAGATGCGCCTCTTCATAGCGCCCCCTTTCGTCTTGCGACGAGTCAAGGAACCATGAATGACTTATATGCCCAAGGAAGGCCGCCATCAAGTGGCCGCCGCATTTCACGCGGCAGCGGCATGGGGGTTATTGCCAACCCATCTTTTTTTGACCGATTGGATAATTTAGCTCATTATCCCGGCCCTGTTGCCCGCTATCACAAGGTACGCCACGATGAACCCGCACCCCCTGCGCAGCCGCTTCTGGTCCGACCTGACCAGCGAAGAGTTCTCCCGCCTCGACCGCGAACGGCTCATTGCCGTGCTGCCGGTGGGCGCAACCGAGCAGCACGGCCCCCACCTGCCGATGTCGACCGACACCGCCACCATCGACGGCATGGTGCGCGCCACGCTGCCGCATCTGCCGGACGACCTGCCGGTGCTCTTCCTGCCTACGGTCGCCTACGGCAAGAGCAACGAGCATTCGCGCTATCCGGGCACGCTGACCGTCTCGGCCACCACGCTGATCTCGCTGTGGAAGGACATCGGCGCCTGCGTGGCCAAGGCCGGCGTGCGCAAGCTGGTGCTCTACAACAGCCATGGCGGCCAGATGAGCGTGATGGACATCGTGGCGCGCGACCTGCGGGAGGAACACGGCATGATGGTGGTGGCCGCCAACTGGTACACGCTGGGCCTGCCCGAGGGCCTGTTCACCGCGCACGAAGGCAGGCACGGCATCCATGCCGGCGACCTCGAGAGTTCGGTGATGCTGCACCTCACGCCCGGCGACGTGCGCAAGGACCAGTTCCAGAACTTCAGCTCGATGACCGAGCAGCTGGCCGACGAGAACAAGTTCCTCTCGATCACGCCCAGCGGCAAGCTCGGCTGGCAGATGCACGACATCAACCCCGCGGGCGCGGCCGGCGATGCCACGCGGGCCACGGCGGAAAAGGGCGCCGCGGTGCTCGATCACGTGGGCCGGCGCTTCGTTGAACTGCTGCAGGAGGTGGACCGCTTCCCGCTGTCGCGCCTCGCCAATGTTCCCGCCTGGCGCTAGGCTCGCACCCACCATGGAAAGCCTCGCGCCCTCTTCCCCGCCTTCCCCGCCGCTGGTCAGCCTGCGCCACGTCAGCAAGCGCTTTGCCAACGGCACGCTCGCGCTGCAGGGCATGACGCTCGACATCGGCGAGCACGACTTCATCAGTTTTCTCGGCCCTTCGGGCTGCGGCAAGAGCACCGCGCTGCGGCTGATCGCCGGCTTGACCCGGCTCAGCTCGGGCGAGATGCAGTGGTCCGGCGCCAACAGCGGCAAGACGCAGAGCGACCGCGACCTGGGCTTCGTGTTCCAGGAGCCCACGCTCATGCCCTGGGCCAAGGTGTTCGACAACGTCTGGCTGCCGCTCAAGCTCGCCGGCCAGAGCCGCGATGCGGCCGCGCCGGTGGTGCAGCAGGCGCTCGAGATGGTCGGCCTCTCGCGCTTTGCGGGCGTGTACCCGCGCGAGCTGTCGGGCGGCATGAAGATGCGCGTGTCGATCGCGCGCGCGCTGGTCACGCATCCTCGGCTCCTGCTGATGGACGAGCCCTTTGCGGCACTCGACGAGATGACGCGCATCAAGCTCAACAACGACCTGCTCGCGATCTGGCGCGAGCACCGCTTCTCGGTGGTGTTCGTCACGCACAGCGTCTACGAGTCGGTGTACCTCTCGAACCGCATCGTGGTGATGGCCGCGCGCCCGGGCCGCGTGATCGACGAGATCCGCATCGACGAGCCCTATCCGCGCGGCGAGGAATTCCGCACCTCGAGCCGCTACAACGCGCACTGCACCGCGGTGTCGCAATCCCTGCATGGAGCCCTGCATGGCGTCGACATCGATCACTGAGCCCGTCGCGCTCGCCGACACGGACACGGCGCCTTCCGAAGCCGCGCTGCGCGCGCACGAAGACGGCTTGCGCCGGCGCGAATCGATGCTGCGCATCGCGGTGCCCGCGGGCATCGTCATAGCACTGCTGCTGGCCTGGGAATGGATGGTGCGCGCCAACAACATCCCGCATTACATCCTGCCCGCGCCCTCGCTGATCCTGCGCACGCTGTTCGACAACTGGGGCTCGCTCTCCAGCGCGCTGTGGTTCACGGTGAAGCTCACGCTGCTCGCGCTCGGCGCGGCCATCGTGGGCGGCGTGCTGCTGGCCATTGCCTTCGCGCTCTTCAAGTGGGTGGAGATCGGCCTGTTCCCGATCGCGGTGATCCTGCAGGTGACGCCGATCATCGCGATCGCGCCGCTGATCCTGATCTACGTGTCGAGCACCACCGCGGCGCTCCTGCTGTGCGCCTGGATCGTGGCCTTCTTCCCGATCCTGTCGAACACCGTCATCGGCCTGAAGAGCGCCGACAGCAACCTGCGCGACCTGTTCCAGCTCTACAAGGCCTCGCCGTGGCAGACCTTCCGCCATCTGCTCGCGCCCAGTGCGCTGCCGTACTTCATGGCGGGCCTGAAGATCGCGGGCGGCCTGAGCCTGATCGGCGCCGTGGTGGCCGAGTTCACGGCCGGCACGGCGGGCAAGGAGACGGGGCTGGCCTCGCGCATCCTCGAATCGAGCTTCCGCACCGAGATCCCGATGATGTTCGCGGCACTGCTCTTGGTGTCGTTGCTGGGCATCGTGATCTTCATCGTGTTCGCGGCACTGTCGCGCCTCGTGCTCGG
>Ga0307406_10001954_pt1 | contig 11261 bp, 10 predicted proteins | sample 322Cmetagenome_3_FD_203706 | JGI IMG/M metagenome (GOLD analysis project Ga0307406, IMG submission 203706) | Maize rhizosphere microbial communities from greenhouse at UC Davis, California, United States - 322HYB-C-2 | ecosystem: Host-associated > Plants > Roots > Rhizosphere > Soil | place... | reverse complement strand
TCCGCGTTGTTGATGCGGAAGTAGGTCGAGAGTTCCATCGGACAGCGCACACCTTTCGGAATGAAACAAAAACTTCCATCCGAGAAGACCGCGCTATTCAACGCCGCAAAGAAGTTGTCGTTGGTTGGCACGACCGAGCCGAGATACTTTTTGACGAGGTCAGGATAGTCTCTGATCGCTTCAGTGAAGGAACAGAAGATCACTCCGTGCTTCTTCAGTTTCTCTTTGTAAGTGGTCGCCACTGAAACTGAGTCGAATACAGCATCGACCGCAACGCCTGCGAGTTGTTTCTGCTCGCTCAACGGAATACCGAGTTTTTCGAACGTGCGCAGCAGTTCGGGATCAACTTCGTCGAGACTCTTCTTCGTCGCCTTCTGCTTGGGCGCGCTGTAGTAGATCATGTCCTGGTAATCGATCGCCGGATACTTGAGGTTGGGCCAGTGCTTCGGCTCCGTCATCGTCAGCCAATGTCGATAAGCCTTGAGCCGGAACTCCAGCATCCACTCGGGCTCGTTCTTCTTCTCGACGATGAGACGAATGGTGTCTTCGCTCAAGCCGCGCGGAATTACATCCGACTCGATATCAGTTACGAATCCGTATTTGTATTCCTGTTTAGATAAAAGTTCTGCTGTACTCATCGGTACCTTCTAAAGTCGATTATCTCTTTGCTTGATGCCCTGGATCTGATGCAGCGCCGCATCGACGTTTGCTTCCGTTCCCAGCAACTGCGAAAGCGTGATGTCAGCGAGAGCGTTGTCGACGATCTGGTGCAACTCGACGATCACCGGCCGGATGCCGCAGTCGCCTGTGTGTACACACGCATCGAGCACGCCTGCGTAGCTCTTGCAGTGCGACTCCGCCGGTTCGCCTTCGAGCACGCGAATCACCTGGTTCAGGTGAATCTCGGAAGCGGCTCGAGCGAGCGAGTATCCACCCTTGATTCCCCTCGTCGACTGCACGAGTCCGGCCTTACTCAAAATCCACATCAACTTGCCGGCGTTGGCAGTCGAGATGCCTTCGAGACGCGCGAGCTGTCCGAGCGTCAACGACTCGCCCATCACTTCCGCGCGGGCTAGCTGCAACAGGCAACGCAGGCCGTACTCTTCTTGAGCTGAGATCTTCATCGCACGCCTAAATGATTAACCGTAGGCATCTTAAGCTAATCCTTACTTTTAAGTCAAGATTAGCCGCAGATCTATGCGGAGGAACGCGGATCGGAAATTAGAGCTTGAATTCGAAGTCGATATAACCGGCGATACGGGCCGGCCTGTTATTGAAAATCGAAGGCGGGAAGACCCAGCTTTTGGCGGCGTCTTCGGCTGCGGCACGCAGGAGAGTGGGTCCTTCGGAGTTAGTAATCCAAATCTTTCCGTTCTCGTCGACGATTGCGAATACACGTACGGTCCCGGTTACGTTGTGGCTCTTTGCCATTTGCGGATAACTGGGAGAAACGCGTTTCGTTTCGCGACCACTCAGCGAGCCGGCGCTAACCAGTTGCGGCTCTGAAGCCGCAGGGGCTGTCGTTACTGGCAGCGCCGGTGTCGGTTCCGGGGTTGCCGCCGGTTTCGCAAACGGATTGGGAATCTTATTGGTGACTGCGTCGAGAGCCTGAGAACGACCCAGCGCGATGGTTTGGAACGGTGAAGAAGCCATCTTCTCTCGCGCCGTCAGATATTCTGTCTGCCACTTGGAGCGATCGTCGTCGTTACGCGCGAGCTGTAGTCGCACGTTGAGTACGTCTTCCAACAATGCGAGCGCGTCGTAGGAGCGGCCCGCTTCTTTCGAGATCTCCTGTGCCTGCGCGATTATGCGTTCGAGCAGGCCGCGAACACGCTCGAGATCGGTGTTTGCTTCGACGGGTAGATTTGTATCGCTCGTATTGATTCCGTAACTGCGATAACGAGTAAGGTGCAAACGAATGCCGTTGATCGTCTGGCCAACTGCCGCAAAGTAAGTGCGAATCGACTCATCCTTTTGCGATGCGCGCGCCTGGAAAGCTTCTTCGAGCAGCGCCTGAGAACGGCCGTAGTTTCCGTCTTCGAGATAGATCCCGAGCAGCATCAGCGTCGCGGCGTTACGCAGCGTGACGTCTTTCACCGAGGCGCGTACGTTTTCGAGCTCGACGGCGGCCGGTTGCAGTTGATGGACGGCCGCCAAAGCACGGGCGCGTTCAATCTTTTGTAATGCGGGATTCGGTGCTGACGCATCTTCGCTGGAACCGGTGGCCTGCCCCAGCGCCAATACGGCTGAGATTAGAATAAGAACTGTCGGGAAGGTTCCATGGATGTACGGGCGAAACGAAAAAGACCTCAAATTGTTTTGACTCTCCCTGAAATACAGAAGCGAGCTAACGCTCGCTTTAAGGTTGGTGTCAATTTGACAGACCCATTATGGCCGGAACAGCACCAATGAGGCAAGAGGAGAGTAATATCCGTACGCCATGACCTCACGCGATCTACGTTTCCCCAAGTAGATTCACAAAAAACTCGGCCATCTCCTTGTCCTCGGAGGGGATAGCGGGTGCCGTGATCGTTCTAAAAAGAGTTTTGCCAAGCAAACGGAAAAAGAAAACAGACGAACCCACTTTGCCGTAGGCTCCGTAACAAACTCTAATGAGCGGGGCGCGTCGGCTCAGTTTGAAAAACGCCGAAGGCGTTCGCTAATTTCAGCCCAGTGGTTGGAGCGAAGCGACAACCCTGGGAATCAAAAAATATAGGCGACGAAACCCTGAAAGGGTTGGACCTGTGCGGGAATAACCCTTACAGGGTTGAAGATTTTGATCGTGTTTATTTCCCCAGGACTGTCGCTTCGCTCCAACCACTGGGCTGAAATTAGCGAACGCCTTCGGCGTTTTAAAGCGAGTCAGGGGGCCTCGGACAGATCGGCTTTCAGTGACGCTTTGAACTCTGCCGAGAAATCAAGACCGTCGATCAGGTCTTCGAGCGATTGCTTTATTTGGCTGCGATTCAATCCGGACCACAGAGAACTGCCAGCGGTTTTTCGAAAGGCGTCGACGAGTTCGCCAGGGACGGGAACATCTTCGGAGGGAGTGGACAGGTATTCCTTTTTGAGCACCTCGAAATCGGCTTCTGTAAGCTCGGGATCACCAATAAACATCCGGCAGCACAAGATCAGCTCGTGTAATTTCAGCACGCGCCACTGTTGTTCGAGCGAGATAAAATATTGCCTGTCAACAGACACGAAATATTCGAGAGCTTTCTGGTATAGGCCGGTATCGTAATAGTAGTGCCCCAGGTATAGCCGGGCGAATTGATGATCCGGGTCGAGGCGATGCGCTGCGAGAAAGTATTCCTCGGCCTTTGCGCCATACTGTTCGTCAGTACAGAACGACTGATACATGACGCTCCCGGCGAGGTAATTCATATCAGCGCTGCTCGCTTCTGTCTTCATAACGTCAGCAACGGTCTCGCGTGCTTGTTGCAACAGCTCAGCGCTCTCAGCACGACTGGATGCCGACCCTGCGGCATTCAGCAGTTCCACTACTTTGCCAATGTCCTCATTGTGGGCCACTTGATGCACCGAGGCTCTTGATGATGCGATCGCGAAACACGCGGGCGTCGCGTTTGATGACGGTTTCGTTGAGTGTTAACAAGCGACGATTGCGCATCACGATGCGGCCGTTGATGACGACGCTCTCGACGTCGGAGGCTTTGGTGGCGTAGACGAGATCGGAGTAGACGTTGTAGAGCGGGATTTGATTTAGTGTGTCGCGATCGATGACCAGCAGGTCCGCGCGCTTTCCGGTTTCCAGTGAGCCGATCTCCTTCTCGAGATGTAACGCCTGCGCGCCGCGAATCGTGGCGAGTTCAAAGGCTTGCTGTGCGGAGATCACTTTCGGATCGCCGCTAAACACTTTGTGCAGCTTTGCGACCGTGTCCATCTCTTCCCACATGTTCAGGTCGTTGTTGGACGCGGCTCCGTCCGTCCCCAAACCAATCAGAAGATGCTCGGAGAGCATCTTCGGCACAGGAGCAACACCCGACGCGAGTTTCATATTTGACTGCGGGTTATGGACCACACCCACGCCGCGTTTTTTCAGGATCGCGATGTCACTTCCCTGCGGCCAGACCATATGGGCTGCGATTACTCGTTCATTCAGAAAACCGATGCGCTCAAGATAAGCAACCGGACTCGCACCTTTCGCCTTGACGCTGTCGTCAACCTCACGCTTCGTCTCGGAAATGTGTGTAACGATGGGCGCGCCAGTGCGATCTGAAAACGCGCGCGCCGCTTTGAGATGCTCTTCGGAAACTGTGTAAGGCGCGTGGGGCGCAATCGCGGGAACGATCAGTTCGTGACCCTTCCAATGAGTGACAAACTTCTCGACATACGCCATGCCCTCCGCGTTTGTTTTGTTATCGGCAACCGGAAAATCGATGATCGTTTCGCCCAGCACACCGCGAACGCCGGCTTTCGCAGTTTCGTCGGCAATCGCGTCTTCGAAGTAATACATGTCGCAGTAGGTCGTCGTGCCACCGCGAATCATTTCGGCCAGACCAAGACGCGTCCCTACGCGAACAAACTCTTCCGTAACGTTCTTTGCTTCCGCCGGAAAGATATACTTCGTCAACCACTCCTGTAGATCGAGATCGTCGGCGAGACCGCGAAACAGGACCATCGGCACATGCGTGTGGCCGTTGATTAGACCAGGCGTGATGACTTTGCCTGTCGCGTTAATCCGCTGACGTGACGTGTAGCGAGATTCAATCTCGGCGCGAGGACCGATAGCGACGATGCGACCATTAACAACAGCGATTCCGCCGTCGGCGATAACGCGCCGCGTCTGGTCCATCGTAACGATCGTGCCACCGAGTACGAGTAGATCGGCTGGTTGCCGTCGAGTCTGAGAGGAAAGCGTGGTCATCGTGAATAGGAGAACACAGATAAACGCAGATTGATACGGATTCATTTTTTCTTCAGGAATCGGGCGTCGAAGGCGCGCGGAAGAAGATCGGCAATGTGAAACGTCTCGCGCTTGCCACTCAGGTTTGCGAAAACGATCGTCGCGCCGCGTGCAAACTCCCAGATGATCTGGCGGCATGTGCCGCACGGCGGCGTTAACGTTTCCGTATCGGCGACCACGGCAAGCTCAGTAAATTTACGTTCACCTTCCGACAGCGCCTTCCAGATCGCGACTCGTTCCGCGCAAACCGTCAAACCATAACTCGCACTCTCGACGTTGCAGCCGGTGTAGACCTTGCCACTCTCCGTTTTGATCGCAGCGCCGACAAGAAAATTCGAAAACGGCGCCACTGATTGCAAGCGCGCCTGCCTGGCCGCTTCAATCAACGGCTCAAAATCTTCACTCAAAGTTGACCTCCAACAGTTGATAAAGCACTGGCCAACCTCTCGCGAATTTTTCCGCTCAACAGATCGATACTGACGAGATTATGACCACCCTCGGGAATGATTACGTCTGCATGACGCTTCGACGGCTCGACAAACTGCATGTGCATCGGACGCACCGTCGCGATGTATTGTTCGATAACTGACTCTAACGTGCGACCACGCTCATCGATGTCGCGTCGCAAGCGGCGAATGAAACGAATGTCGTCAGGCGTGTCAACAAACACTTTGATATCCATCTGCTCGAGCAGACGCGGCTCGGCAAAAATCAGAATGCCTTCGACGATGACGATAGGTTTTGCCTGCACTGAACGCGTTTCGTTCAAACGCGAGTGGGTTTTGAAGTCGTAAAGTGGTAACTCAATCGGCTCGCCCGACTTCAATCGCCGCACGTGATTGATGAGCAACTCGTTATCGAGCGCGTCCGGATGATCGAAATTCGCGACGCCGCGGTAGTCGAGTGGAAGATCGGTGAGATTACGGTAGTAAGAATCCTGCTGGATGAAAACTACTTCGCTGGCGCTGACTGATTCGAGAATGCGATTGGCTACAGTCGTCTTCCCTGAACCTGTTCCACCCGAGATGCCAATTATCATGCTCACCGAATCTTACACTCTTCGATTGATCGCGCCAATCACTCTCTGCAACAACTCCGTAAACGTAGCACGCACGCGGTCGCCTGTCGCCATTACCTCTTCGTGATTGATCGGTTCGTCACTGATCCCCGCTGCCATATTCGTGATGCATGAGATACCAAGCACCTCGAGGCCCATGTGCCGCGCGACAATGGCTTCGGGAACCGTGCTCATCCCGACTGCATCCGCACCCAGACCTCGCAACAGGTGAATCTCCGCCGGAGTTTCATAACTTGGACCAGACAACGCACCGTAGATACCGCGTCGCACTTCCAAATTGATCGCTTTCGCCTCCTCAACCACTAACTCCTGCAACTCAGGCGAGTAGACGGTGGACATGTCCGGAAAACGTGGTCCAAATCGCTCGTCATTTGGCCCACGCAACGGATTCACGCCCATCAAGTTGAGATGATCAGTGATCACCATCAACGCGCCCTGTGTTAGTTGCACGTTTATGCCACCCGCGGCATTCGTGAGAATCAACGTCTTGATACCAAGCAAACCAAACGTGCGCACCGGAAACGTGACTTCTTCAAGCGAGTAACCTTCGTAGTAATGCACTCGCCCCTGCATCGCCAACACGGGAACGCTTTCGACTTTCCCGATTACCAGTCGACCTGCGTGCCCTTGCGCAGTGGAACGCACAAATCCAGGTATGTCTTCGTAAGGAATCGCGACTGCTTCGTCGAAGTCGTCGGCAAAACCACCTAACCCGCTGCCCAGCACGACTGCGATGCGTGGCTCGACAGTTATTCGGGATCTGATGATCCTGTTTGCATGTTCGGCGCGTTCGTAAAGACTCGTGCTTGCCATTCGCTCAACCATCTTCAAGCCCCTCGTCTACTTCTCTTTTTGGTAGGGTATACCCAGAGCACGCGGCGGCCGGGACACTCCAATAAAGCCTGCCAGCACCACGATGGTCAAGACGTACGGGACCATTTGAATGAATTGCACCGGAATATCTTCGCCGAATGGCTTGAACACGCCCTGCATCTGAATCGAAACGGCCTCAGTGAAGCCAAACAAAAGACACGCGAGCAGCGTTTGCACGGGCCGCCATTTTCCGAAAATCAACGCCGCGAGCGCGATGAAACCGCGTCCCGCAGTCATGTTTCTCGTAAACAGTGACGATTGACCAATCGAAAGATACGCGCCGCCGATGCCTGCGAGTATGCCTGCCAGCAGCACGCCCGAGTAACGAATGCGACTGACGCTCACGCCCGCGGCGTCCGCAGCTTCAGGATTCTCGCCGACCGATCTCAGTCGCAGTCCGAACGGTGTTTTATAGACCACGTACCAGATGGCGGCAACGAGCGCGAGGATCGTGATCGCGATGACAACCGGCGACTGCGGCAGCAGATGATCTTTCGGAATCTGCGGTGTGGATCCGGAGGAAAGAAAGAACGCGCCACTCAATAATCCGGGCATGCCCAGCATCAAAATATTGATCGCCGCGCCACTGACAACCTGATCGGATTTGAACTTGATACAACTCCATGCGTAGATCGCCGCGATGAAAAGTCCCGCGAGCATGCCGGCCAGCAAACCAACCCACGGGCTAGCAGCGCCCATTCCGAGGCTCGTCTCGGCGGCGTGAGTAACGGCGGCAGCAGTAAAAGCTCCAGCCAGCATCTTTCCCTCGAGCGCGATATTGATCACGCCGGAGCGTTCAGAGAAAAGACCACCAAGCGCCGCGAGCACGAGTGGCGTCGCGAGCCGGATAGTTGAGGCGATGAGTGAAAGTGTGAAAATGTCTCTCATGTGCTTAAACGTTCCACGGCAGTCTTCGTCCCAGCGCCCACTTGAAGAAACCTTCAGCAGCAACGAACAGAATGATCACGCCCTGCAATACCTGCACGATGTCTTTGGTCACGTGTTCTGAAAAACCATCGACGTAGATGCCGCCGTGTTGCAGCGCCGCAAATAACAACGCCGCGAGGATCACACCCACGGGATGGTTGCGACCGAGCAAAGCGACCGCGATTCCGGTGAAGCCGTAGTTGTCGGAAAAGCCGTCGTAGTAACGATGACGATTCCCGAGCACCTCGTTGATCGCGACCATGCCGGCGAGCGCGCCTGACACCGACATCGCAAGAATGATCTGTTTGCGAATCGAGATGCCGCCGTATTCTGCCGCAAAAGGATTGCTGCCCGTCGCGCGGATCTCGTAGCCCCACTTCGTGCGCCAGAGAAACACGTAGACCAGCAGGCAGCAGAGCAGCGCGAGTAGGAATGCGATGTTCAACGGAATTCGTTCGGGAAGACCCGGAATGAATCTACCGAGATGTGGGATGTAAGCGCTTGGTCCAATCTCCGCAGTCTGCAATATCGGATCGCCAGGGACTTTGTAGTGATACTGAGTGAAATAACTGACGAGCGCGACCGCGATGAAGTTCAACATGATCGTGTTGATAACTTCGTGCGATCCAAACTTTGCTTTCAAGACTCCCGGAATGCCGCCCCAGAACGCGCCGGTCAATATCGCAGCCGCAAAACACAAAGGAATCAATAGCCATGAAGTCAGATTAGCGAAAATGATCCCGACCCAGGCGGTCGCAAACGCCGCGATATAGAGCTGGCCTTCGGCGCCGATGTTGAATAGGCCGCAACGAAAACCGACGAGGACTGCGAGCCCGGTGAAGATCAGCGGCGTGGCGTGAAAGAGTGTGTAGCCGATGCCGTCCGGCCACGAGAGCGCGCTGCCCAACAATAATCGATAGGCAACGATGGGATTGTCACCGACGAGCAATATGAGAACGCCGCCCACAATGAAAGCGGCCACTACCGCGATCAGAGGGAACAGAAGTTCACGGGCGAGTTTGGACATAGGTTGATTAATGTCCCCGGGTCATGAGTAAACCAATCTCTTCGAGCGTCGCAACTTTTGGATCGACTTCACCTGCAATGCGTCCGTCGTGAATGATGAGCAAACGATCGGACAGGCTCGTCACCTCTTCGAGCTCGGCTGAGACGAGCAGGATCGCGCAGCCATCGTCACGCAAGCCGACCAACTGCCGGTGAATAAACTCGATCGCGCCGATATCAACGCCGCGTGTCGGCTGTGAGACGAGCAGTAGTTTTGGATCGACTCGATACTCGCGCCCGATGATCAGCTTCTGTTGATTGCCACCGGAAAGCGCGCGCGCCGGCAACGCGGCATTCGGCGGTCGCACATCGAACGCCTGGATGATCTCGCTCGCACGTCGCTGGACCGCGTTTTCGTCGAGAAAAATCCCGCCCGCCATTGCTGCAATCGGTGGTCGATAGTGCATGCCGAGAATCGAGTTCTCCGCGAGGCTAAAGTCGAGCAACAGTCCACGACGATGTCGATCTTCCGGAATGTGCGCGATGCCCAGTTCACGCCTGATGCGCGCGCCCAGCGCGTTGAGATTCTTGCCTTCGAAGTTTATCTCTCCGGTAATTCGCTCAGGTTCAACGAGGCCCGCGAGCGCTTCGATCAGCTCCGTCTGCCCGTTACCCTCAACGCCTGCGATGCCGACGATCTCGCCACTGCGCACTTCAAATGAAACACCGTCAACTCGCTTTGCACCGTTAATATCAGTAATTGAAAGGTTCCTGACTTCGAGTTGCGGACTGCCTACTTCCGCATCGGTCTTCTCGACTCGCAGTAACACTTCACGGCCTACCATCAAACGTGCAAGCTCAGCGGCGTTTGTGTCTTTTGTCTGCACGCGACCAACAACTTTACCGTCGCGCATAACAGTGACTTCGTCCGAGATCGCGAGCACTTCGGAAAGTTTGTGAGTGATGATGATTACCGTCTTGCCCTGCTCGCGCATGCGGCGAAGAATCGCGAAGAACTCTTCGACTTCGAGCGGCGTCAGTACCGCGGTCGGTTCGTCGAGGATCAACAACCGTGCATGCCGATAGAGCGCCTTCAACAACTCGACGCGCTGTTGTTGGCCCACTGATAAATGTTCGATTGGTTCGTTTGGATTGACCGCGAGTTTGAACTCTTCGGATAGCTGCCGGATCTGCGCGCCGGCGCTCTTTAGATCGAGCCCGAGACTCGTTCCCGGCTCGGCGCCGAGCACGATATTCTCCGCGACTGTCATCGTCTCAACCAGCATGAAGTGCTGGTGGACCATGCCGATACCGAGTGCGATTGCATCGTGAGGCGATTTGATGTCACGCGGCTGGCCATCAACTATGATCTCGCCGCTGTCGGCGGTGTAAAAGCCATAAGCGATACGCATCGCCGTCGACTTACCAGCGCCATTCTCGCCGACAATGGCATGGATCGTCCCCGGCTTAACGACGATGTCGACATGGTCGTTAGCGAGGACGTCGCCAAATCTCTTGGTTATCTGTCGGAGTTCGAGCATCTGATCCGCGTTATTCGCGTTTATTCGCGGTTAACTGCCCATCGCGTCCGTGACCTTGATCTCCCCTGCGATGATCTTTTTCTTCGCGGCTTCGGCTTCCTGGATCGCCTCGGGAGAGATGAGGTCCTTGTTGAAGTCGTCCATCGCGTAGCCCACGCCGTCTTTGTCGAGGCCAAAAACGTGCAGCCCGGGTGAGAACCGGTGATTCACCACATCCGTGACGATGTCGTAAACAGCGTTGTCGACCCGCTTCACCATGCTCGTGAGTACAAAGCCGGGCTTGACCATGTTTTGGTTTGAGTCAACGCCGATCACGAAATGCGTCGCGCGCCCGTTCTGTTTTCCCTGTTGCTCGACGGCGTCGAAAGCGCCGAGTCCTGAATTGCCCGCAGCCGTAAAGATCACGTCAGCGCCTTTGCCAATCTGGGCCAACGAGAGTTCTTTGCCCTTGCCCGGATTGTTCCACGCGCTGTCAGTAACGCCTACATAATTTGCAATGACGCGAATGTTCGGATTCACCGACTTCGCGCCTTCCTCGTAACCTTTGGCGAAACGATGAATCAGGCCGATGTCCATGCCTCCGAGAAAACCGATGGTGCCGGTGCGAGAAGCTTTGGCAGCGAGTATGCCAACGAGATACGAGCCTTCGTGTTCCTTAAAGATCAGCGACGCGACGTTGGGTAGTTTACTGACGCCGTCGATGATCGCGAACTGAATGTGTGGATAGTCTTTAGCGACCTGCTCCATGATCGGCGCCTGTGCGAAGCCGACGCCGATGATCAGATCGAAATTGCGTTCGGCAAACGCACGCATCGCAGGTTCAATCGCGTTCGGAGTTCCGGGCTCGATGTCACGTAAAACTATCGGAAGATCTTTTGCGGCTCGCTGCACGCCCTGCCACGCAGCCGCGTTG
>Ga0307406_10001953_pt1 | contig 11263 bp, 10 predicted proteins | sample 322Cmetagenome_3_FD_203706 | JGI IMG/M metagenome (GOLD analysis project Ga0307406, IMG submission 203706) | Maize rhizosphere microbial communities from greenhouse at UC Davis, California, United States - 322HYB-C-2 | ecosystem: Host-associated > Plants > Roots > Rhizosphere > Soil | place... | reverse complement strand
GACTTGCTCGGTGGGCGCGGCACAGGGCGCGCTCGATGCGGCCCGGCGCTATCTGCATGAGCGCCAGCAGTTCGGCAAGCCGATATCGAGCTTTCAGGCGCTGCAGTTCAAGCTGGCCGACATGGCGACCGAACTGGTGGCGGCGCGGCAGATGGTGCGGCTTGCCGCCAGCAAGCTCGACGCGGGCCATGCCGATGCGAGCACTTATTGCGCGATGGCCAAGCGCTTTGCGACCGATGCAGGCTTCAACATCTGCAACGACGCACTGCAGCTGCACGGCGGCTACGGCTACCTGAGCGAGTTCCCGCTCGAGCGGCTGGTGCGCGATACCCGCGTGCACCAGATCCTCGAAGGCACCAACGAGATCATGCGCGTGATCGTTGCGCGAAAATTGCTGGAAGGGGACAGCGATATCCGCTGAAGCCTCGCATCCAGAACCTCTCAAGACAATGACCGACTCCGTAGTTCTCTTCGACGAAATCAAGACCGCCGGCGGCAAGCGCTTTGCCACCGCCACGCTCAACGCACCGGCCTCGCTCAACGCGCTGTCGGTGGACATGGTGCGCCTGCTCACGCCCAAGCTGCGCGAATGGGCGAAGGACGACGACATCGTCGGCGTGCTGCTGCAGGCCGCCGGCGAGAAGGCCTTCTGCGCCGGCGGCGACCTGCGCCAGCTGTACCAGACGCTGCTCGAATGCGGCCCCGCGCGCAACAGCTACGCCGAAGACTTCTTCCGCGAGGAGTACGAGCTCGACTACCTGATCCACACCTTCCCCAAGCCGTTTCTTTGCTGGGGCCACGGCATCGTGATGGGCGGGGGCGTGGGGTTGATGGCGGGCTGCTCGCACCGCGTGGTCACCGCGCAGAGCCGCGTTGCCATGCCCGAGATCAGCATCGGCCTGTACCCCGACGTGGGCGGCAGCTGGTTCCTGCGCCGCACGCCGGGCCGCACGGGCCTGTTCCTGGCGCTCACGGCCGCCAACCTCAATGCGGCCGACGCCATCTTCTGCGGCCTGGCCGACCTGCTGGTGCCGCACGAACGCAAGGGCCAGGTGCTCGAAGCGATTGCCGCCGCGCACTGGCGCGGCGAGCAAAAGGCCGACCGCGCCGAGCTTTCGCGCATCCTCGCGCGCGCCGGCGAGGGCGCCGGGATGCCGCCCTCCAAGGTGCGCGAACACTACGACGCCATCAACGCCCTGATGGCCGGCGACGACCTGCTCGACATCGCCAGGCGCCTGCGCGAACTGCACAGCGACGATGCCTGGCTGCAGTCCGCCGCCAAGACCTTCGCCAAGGGCGCCCCGAGCTCGGCTGCGCTGAGCTTCGAGCTCTGGCAGCGCGTGCACCACATGTCGCTGGCCGAGGTGTTCCGGCTCGAATACTGGGCCTCGCTCGGCTTCTGCGCGCACAAGGACTTTGCCGAGGGTATCCGCGCGGTGCTGATCGACAAGGACCGCAATCCGCGCTGGAACCCCGCCACCCTCGAAGAGATCACGCCCGCCTTCATCGAGGACCACCTGCGCCCTCGCGGCCAGATGCCCTCGGAGCTGGCTGCGCTGGCCTGAGGCTCTTCCATACATACAACGGAGACATCAAATGAAAATCGCATTCATCGGCCTCGGCCACATGGGCGGACCCATGGCCCTGAACCTGCGCAAGGCGGGCTTTGCGGTCAAGGCCTTCGACCTGTCGGACGAAGCCTGCAAGAAATACGCGGCCGAAGGCCTGGCCATCTCCGCCTCGGCCGCCGAATCGGTGGCCGATGCCGACGTGGTCATCAGCATGCTGCCCGCCAGTGCGCACGTGGAAGGCCTGTTTCTCGGCAGCGGCGGCAAGCCCGGCCTGCTCGACAGCATCCGCGCCGGCACGCTCGTGATCGACAGCAGCACCATCGCCGCCGCCACCTCGCGCAAGGTGGCCGAGGCGGCTGCCGCCAAGGGCATCGCGATGATCGATGCGCCGGTTTCCGGCGGCACCGGCGGCGCGATTGCCGGCACGCTGACCTTCATGGTCGGCGGCGAGGCCGACGACCTCGAACGCGCGCGTCCCGTGCTCGAGAAGATGGGCGCCAACATCTTTCACGCGGGCGGCATCGGCGCGGGCCAGACCGCGAAGATCTGCAACAACATGCTGCTCGGCATTTTGATGATCGGCACCTCGGAGGCGCTGGCGCTGGGCGTGGCCAACGGGCTCGATCCCAAGGTGCTGTCAGAAATCATGCGGCGCAGCTCGGGCGGCAACTGGGCGCTCGAGAAGTACAACCCGATGCCTGGCGTGATGGAAGCGGCACCCGCGTCGAAGAACTACGCGGGCGGCTTCGGCACCGACCTGATGCTCAAGGACCTGGGCCTCGCGCAGGAAAACGCCACCGCCGTTCGCGCTGCCACGCCGCTGGGCGGGCTCGCACGCAGCCTTTATGCGGCGCACAGCCTGGCGGGCCATGGCGCGCTCGATTTCTCGAGCGTGCTGAAGCTGCTGCAGAAGGCGTCTTCCTAGCGTCCCGGCTTCTAGCCGAACAGGGCGTCGCTGGCCCACAGAAGGCCCAGCACACCCACGAACAGCAGCAGGAACACGGCCCATGCGCGCGTGAACGCCTGCGTCTCCGTGACTTCGGCGGGAGCCGTTTCGGGCGGCTTAGGAGCGCTGGGCGTGTGTGGGTTCATTCCCGACTGTACCCCGCGCGCCCGGTTTGGCCGCCGTGCGCGTCTTCGACATGGCCAGCAGCACCCCGGCCGCGACCAGGTTGGCGCCGATGCCGGCCAGGATCGGCAGCAGGTAGCTGCGACTGATGTCGAACGCAAAGCCCGCTGCGCTCGGGCCGACCAGGGTGCCGAAGGCCACGCTGGTGTACAGCACGCCCAGGATCGCGCCGATGCTGCGGCCGCCGAAACAATCCATGACAAGTGCGGGCAGCAGCGCGACGAAGCCGCCGTAGAAAACGCCGTAGGCAAAAGCGAATGCGGCCAGCCCCCAGAACCTGCTGGACACCGCCCACACCACCAGCGAAAGCGCCATGCCGCCCGACATCAGCGGCAGCGCCAGCTGCCGGCCGAGCCGGTCGGCCAGCCCGCCAAGGAAAAACCGCCCCGCGGTGCTGCCGACACCGATCGCTCCGAGGAGCAGCACGGCCGAGCCGGCCGGCAGGCCGTGGTCGAGCGCGTAGGGCACCAGGTGGACGAAGGGAACGAACAGCCCGAACGAGCTGATCAGGCAGGCCGCATAGAGCCCGGCGAAGCGGTGCGACCTGATCGCGTCGCGCAACGTGGAGCCTGCGGGCACGGCCGACGGCGCTTGCGGCTGCGGCGGATCGCCGTCGGGCCCGAGCCCGCGGTGGCGCGGATCGTCTTCGATCAGCAGCGCCATGCCGGCGCCCACCACCACGGCCAGCAGGCCCAGCGCCAGGTAGGCGTGGCGCCATCCCAGCGCCTCGATGAGGAGCGACGCCAGCGGCGGCATCACCAGCGTGCCCACGCCGATGCCGCTCACCGCCAGCCCCGAGGCGAATCCGCGCCGCCTGACAAACCAGCGCTGCACGGCGCCCAGCACCGGCACATAGGAGGCGCCGACGCCGAGCCCGACGCCCAGGCCGTAGGCCAGGCAAGCCTCGGCCAGGCTGCGCGCCTGTCCCGCGGCGGCCAGGCCCAGGCCGACCAGCACCATGCCCGCGATCGCCAGCCGCCGCGCACCCCACCGGTCCGCGAGCGGACCGCTGACCACGCCGAGCCCGAAGTAGAGAAAGCCCGCGAGCGAGAACACCAGCGAGGCCGATCCGCGCGAGGCGCCGAAGTCGCGCTGCAGCGATTCGAGGAAGGCGCTGAAGGTGTAGGCGCTGCCGAAGCCCACGAGCGTGACGGCGAAGGCGCCGGCCACCACGTACCAGCCGCGAAAGAGGCCTGTGCGAGGTGGTGGATGGGGGGAGGAGGTCAATGGCGGGTCTCCAGGTTTGCTCAGAATATCTATTGGTTGGAAAATGGGATGCGGCGTAGAAGAGTGACGCCTTGAATACGCCAAAGTGCGGATACTCCTCCTTCCCGCACAGCCTCGCAAACCAGATTTTCTGAGGCGATCGGATCAGATTAACTAAACATGGAACACCAGCTTCCACCGCTCAACGCGCTCCGCGCCTTCGAAGCGACCGCTCGGCATCTCTCGGTGAAGAACGCGGCCGACGAGCTCTGCGTCACCGCCGGCGCCGTGAGCCAGCTGATCAAGTCGCTGGAGCTGCACCTGGGCATTGCGCTGTTCCGGCGCGCGAACCGCGGCATCTTTCTCACCGATGCGGGCCAGGCCTACCTGCCGCCGGTGCGCAATGCCTTCCGGCAGATCAGCGACGCCACGCGCCGCGTCGCCGTGCCCGCCGAGTCCGGCATCCTCACGGTGAGCGCCACGCCCTTCTTCGCGTCCGCGTGGCTGGTGCCGCGCCTGAAGGGCTTTCACGACGCGCATCCGGACATCGACCTGCAGGTGGTGAGCAGCACCGCGCTCGCCGATTTTTCACGCGACGGCGTGGACGTCGCGATCCGCCACGGTCTCGGCCGCTATCCCGGCTTGAGCAGCCAGCGCGTGCTGACGGTGGAGATCGTTCCCGTTGCAACGCCGGTGCTGGTCAGACAGCTCGGCATGCCTGCGAAGCCGACCGATCTGATGCGCTGGCCGCGCGTGAACGATGCCGAGCGCAAGGCGTGGCGGCGGTGGTTCGAGGCGCGGGGCATCGAAGATGCAAAGCCGGCGCGCGGCCCGTCTTTCGACGATTCGGGCCTGCTGCTGAAGGCGGTGCTCGCAGGGCAGGGCGCGGCCCTCTTGCCCGCCGCGGTGGTGGCCGAGGACCTGGCAGAGGGCCGGCTCGTCCAGCTCTCGGACCTGAGCTGGCTCGAAGACTTTGCCTACTACCTCGTCTGCCCGGAAGGCAGCCGCGACCGGCCCAAGATCTCGGCCTTCCGCGCATGGATCGCTGCCGAGTCCGGCAGGGAAGCCGCCAGGCCGCGCAGGAAGACGCCTGTCAAAGCAGCTCGATCCCGGGCAGGCTCTTGAAGCAGCTCTCGCGCGTGATGCGCACGAAGTCCGCCAGCCACGGCTGGCCGGACGTGCCCTGCGTGCAGGCCATGTAGAGCCGCCCCGTGAGGCCCCGGGCGCCCACGCGCCGGGCCGTGACATAGCCGCGGTCCAGGTAGTTCTGCACTGCCCACAGCGGCAGGGTAGCCACGCCGCGGCCGCTGGCCACCAGCTGCAGCATCGCCACCGTGAGCTCGGTCGTGCGGCGGTGCGCAGGCGCCACGCCGGCCGGCGCCAGCACCTGGCGCACGATGTCGAGCATCTCATCGGGCACGGGGTAGGTGATCAGCGTCTGGTCGGCAAAGTGGCGCGCCGTCAGATGCGGCTTGGCGACGAGCGCATGGTCGTTGGCGAGCAACGCCACGATCTCGAAGCGGAACAGCGCGTGGTAGTCCACCGTCTCGTCGGGGTCCTGCTCGGAGACGATCGCCACTTCGGCGCGGTTCTGCATCACCAGCGCGATCGGGTCGGGATGAAAGCCCGAGACGATGTCCAGTTCGATCTCCGGCCAGCGCTGGCGGAAGGCATCCATGGCCGGCATCAGCCAGTCGAAGCAGGTGTGGCACTCGACCACGATGCGCAGCTGCCCGCTGCGGCCCAGCGCCAGCCGCGCCACGTCGCGCTCGGCTTCTTCGACCAGCGGCAGCGCGGCATCGGCCAGCTGCAACAGCCGCAGTCCGGTGGTGCTGAACTGCGGCGGCACCGACTTGCGCTCGAAGAGCTGCGCGCCGTAGCGGTCTTCGAGCAGCTTGATCTGGTGCGACAGCGCCGACTGCGTGAGGTTCAGCAATTGCGCCGCGCGCACCAGGCTGCCGGTGTCGCGCAGCGCAACGAGCGTGCGCAGGTGGCGTATCTCGAGGATCGACTGCAACATGAATGATTTTCAAGCGAATGGGTAAAAGGTTTCGTTTGAATCATATCCACCAAAGCCCGACCATTGCCGATTCTCAAAGATTCAGCGACCGGAATACCTGCAATGACCACCCGTACCCACATCCTCGGCTTTCCGCGCATGGGCGCCCACCGGGAACTCAAGTTCGCCCTCGAAAAGCACTGGCGCGGCGAGATCGACCACGCGGCACTGGAAGAAGTTGGCGAACAGCTGCGCGAGCGCCACTGGCAGGCCCAGCGCAACGCGGGGCTCGACTACGTGACGGTGGGCGACTTCGCCTGCTACGACCACGTGGCCAACCACATCCAGCTCTTCGGCTGCGAGCCGGCGCGCTTCGGCTTCAAGGGCGACGAGCCCGAGTTGTCGCGCTATTTCAAGATGGCGCGCGGCGTGGAAGACGAGGCCGGCCATGTGCACGATGCCGGCTGCAAGCACGGCGCAGAGGGCACCTTCGCGCTGGAAATGACCAAGTGGTTCGACACCAACTACCACTACCTCGTGCCCGAGTTCACCGCGGCCACGCAGTTCAGGCTGGCCTCGACGCGGCTCTTCGACGAGGTGGTGCAGGCGCAGCAGGCCGGCCATGCGGTCAAGGCCGTGCTGCTCGGGCCGCTGAGCTTCCTGTACCTTGGCAAGGAGAAGCAAGAGGGCTTCGACCGCCTGTCGCTACTCGATGCGTTGCTGCCCGTGTACGAACAGGTGCTGAACCGGCTCAAGCAGCAGGGCGTGGAGTGGGTGCAGATCGACGAGCCCATCCTCGGCCTGGACCTGCCCGATGCCTGGCGCAATGCCTTCGAGCGCGCCTACTGGCAACTGGCGCGCAGCGCGCCGAAGCTGCTGCTGGCCACCTACTTCTCGCCGCTGTCGGACAACCTGCGCCTGGCCTGCCAGCTGCCGGTGGCCGGCCTGCACGTGGACGCCGTGCGCGCGCCGCAGGAGCTGACGGGCGTGGCCGACTGGCTTGCCACGCACAAGGTGCTGTCGATCGGCATCGTCGACGGTCGCAACATCTGGCGCACCGACCTCGACGCCGCGCTCGCCACGCTGCGCCCGGTGATCGACAAGCGGCGCGGCGAACTCTGGATCGCGCCATCGTGCTCGCTGCTGCACGTGCCGTTCAGCCTGGCTGCGGAAGACAAGCTCGATGCGGAACTCAAGTCGTGGCTCGCCTTCGCCGTCGAAAAGCTCGGCGAACTGCGCGTGCTGCGCGCCGTGCTCGACGGCTGCGAGGACTCGGTCGCGCAAGAACTCGAAGCCGCGCGCGCCGCGGTGGCCGCAAGACGCAGCAGCCCGCGCGTGCACCGCGCCGACGTGGCGCTGCGGCTTGCCCGCAGCGTGGCCGGCGACGACCAGCGCGCATCTTCCTTCGGCCAGCGGCAGCAGGTGCAGCGCGCGCGCTTCGCATTTCCCGCGCTGCCCACCACCACCATCGGCTCGTTCCCGCAGACCACGGAGATCCGCGCCGCGCGCGCCGCCTTCAAGCGCGGCGAGCTCGATGCGGCAGGCTACCGCGAGAAGATGCGTGCCGAAATCGCGCTGGCCGTGCGCAAGCAGGAAGCGCTGGGCATCGATGTGCTGGTGCACGGCGAGGCCGAGCGCAACGACATGGTCGAGTACTTCGGCGAACAGCTGGACGGCTTTGCCTTCACCGCCAACGGCTGGGTGCAGTCGTACGGCTCGCGCTGCGTGAAGCCGCCGGTCATCTTCGGCGACGTGGCGCGCCCTGCGCCGATGACGGTCGAATGGACCGCCTATGCGCAGAGCCTCACGAAGCTGCCGATGAAGGGCATGCTGACCGGCCCGGTCACCATCCTGCAATGGTCCTTCGTGCGCGACGACCAGCCGCGCAGCATCACTTGCGAGCAGATCGCCTGGGCGATCCGCGACGAGGTGGTGGACCTCGAGGGCGCCGGCATCGGCATCATCCAGATCGACGAGCCCGCGATCCGCGAAGGCCTGCCGCTGCGCCGCGCCGGCTGGCCGGCCTACCTGAAATCGGCCACGCGCGCCTTCCGCATCAGCGCCGCGGGCGTGCGCGACCAGACGCAGATCCACACCCACATGTGCTATTCGGAGTTCAACGACATCCTGCCCGAGATCGCGGCCATGGACGCCGACGTGATCACCATCGAGACCAGCCGCTCCGACATGGAGCTGCTGCGCGCGTTCGGCGGCGTGGGCGGCGAGAACAGCGCGGGCGGTTTCCGCTACCCGAACGAGATCGGCCCGGGCGTGTACGACATCCATTCGCCGCGGGTGCCCTCGGTGGACGAGATCGTGCGCCTGATGCGCAAGGCCGCCGGCGTGGTGCCGCCCGAGAACCTGTGGATCAACCCCGACTGCGGCCTGAAGACCCGCGGCTGGCCGGAGACCGAGGCGGCGCTGTCGAACATGGTGGCGGCCGCGAAGCTGCTGCGAAAGGAACTGGCGGCGGCCTGAAGCAGAAGGGCGGTCATGCGGGGCGCCAATAATGGCGCCATGCCTGCCATTCCAGTTTCACCGAGACGTCTCCTTCCCGCGCCTTTTCTCCTCCTGCTGTCGCTGTTGTTCGCACCCGTCATGGGCTGGGCGCAAGACCGCGCCCAGACCCTGCTGCAGTTCGAGGGCGTGCAGGCGCGCTACCAGGCGGCCTATACGCCGGGGGCGGTATCGCGCGACGCGCACCAGTTGCTCGAGCCTGCCGACCAGGCCATTGCCGGCAAGGCGCTCCAGGCGCTGGACGCGGCCGCTGCGCGGTCCTTCGACGTGGGCGCCTCCGTCGCCGCCATCCAGCAGGAGGTGGCCGCTGCCGGCAAGGGCGGCGCGGCGCCGAATGCGCAGGTGCAGGCCGCGGTGGCCCGCTTCTCGAAGCTGCGTGCCGACTACGCCGCCATGGACGACGCAGGCAAGCAGGCGTTCTTCAACCGCGAACGCGCGAAGCCGGCCGATCCCGCGCGCACCGAGCTGCTCGAGCGCATGGCCGTGGCCGACCTGCGCGAGGTCGATTTCTCGAGCCAGCTGCTGCTGAGCTCGGTCGCCAAGCAACTGGCGCGCGGCAACGCCGGCCAGTTCACTTCGCTGCCGGACCGCACGCTCGACATGGCCGTCGACACGCTGTGGTCGCGCGGCATCACCTCGCCGCGCCCGCGCAACCTGCTGACGGTGGCGCGCGAGTTCGAGAGGCAGGTCACGCAGGCGCTGCTCGCGGCGCTGCCCGATGCGGACGTGGCCGCCTTGCTCGCCTGGCGCAACGACCCGCAGGCCGCGGCCGAGCGCGAAGCGCTGGTGGGCAGCTACCGCGCCGAGGTCAAGGGAAGCGGCGCCGTGGCGATCCGGACGCTGGTGCGCGGCTGGCCGCGTTCCTGACGGCGGTGCGCGCGATGGTGTACCTGCCGGGCGCCACGGCATAGGGCATGAAGCGGCTCTGGTTCTCGTCCACGTCGAGCGGCCGGCCCACGAACGGGAAGGCGCGCTGCGGGCAGGCCTCTCGCTCGCACACCTTGCAGCCCGCGCCGATGGGCGTCGGCACCTCCGGATCGCGCAGGTCCATGCCCTTGGAATAGACCAGCCGCGTGGCGTGGCTGATGTCGCAGCCCAGGCCGATGGAGAAGGTCTTGCTGGGCGAGCCGTAGCCCCGGTAGCCGTGCGAGACGGTGCGCGCGATCCACAGGTAGGCGCGGCCGTCGGGCATGCGCGCGAGCTGCGTGAGCACGCGGCCGGGCTGCGCGAAGGCTTCGTACACGTTCCACAGCGGGCAGGTGCCGCCGGTCTTCGAGAAGTGGAAGTGCGTGGCCGATTGCCGCTTCGAGATGTTGCCCGCGCGGTCGACGCGGATCAGGAAGAAGGGCACGCCGCGCGCCTCGGGCCGCTGCAGCGAGCTCAGGCGATGGCAGATGGTCTCGAAGCCCACGCCGAAGCGCCGCGCGAGCTGGTCGATGTCGTAGCGCAGCTGCTCGGCCGCTTCGAGGAAGATGCCGTAGGGCAGCAGCAGGGCGGCAGCAAAGTAGTTGGCCAGGCCGATGCGCGCCAGCGAACGCGCGGTGTCGCTCGACAGCGGGGCCTCGGCCACGAGCTGGTCGATGATGCCGCCAAGTTCGAGGAACGCGAGCTGCGTCGCGAGCTGGAACGCATGCTGGCCCGGCTCCAGATGGCGCGAGAGCTGCAGCACGCGGGTGGCCGGATCGAAGCGGCGTTGCGCGTCGCCCTCGTCGTCTTCCGCCGGAATCACCTGCACGCCGTGCGCCTCGAGCAGGCGATGCGCGAGCCGGTCGCCGGGACTGCCTTCGCGCAGCCGCCATTGCGCCGAGAAGGACTCGGCAGCGTCGTCGAGGGGGGCGATATGGTTCTGGTGCGCAAAGAAGAAATCGCGCACTTCCTCGAAAGGCATCGGCCGCGCCTGCGGCATGCGTGCGAGATCGCCGCGGCCGTCGCCGAGTTCGGCCGCCAGCGCTTCGAGCCGTTCCATGGCATCGCGGTGGCGCTGGTGCAGTGCCACCAGCGCGCGGCCCACGGCCGGCATCTGCGTGGCCACTTCGCGCAGCTCGGCGAGCGCGACCGCATCGCCGCCCGGGTTGTCGGCCAGCGCCTCACGCAGGCTGGCGACGAGGCGCGCCTCTTCGTCTTCCGAGAAGGCCTGGATGTCGACACCCAGCGTGGCGTGAAGGCGCAGCAGCACCGGCACGGTGAGCGGCCGCTGGTTCTGCTCGATCTGGTTCAGGTAGCTGGGCGACAGGCCGAGCTGCTGCGCCAGCGCGAGCTGGCTCAGGCCGCGCTCCTCGCGCAGGCTTCGCAGGCGCACGCCCATGAAGGTCTTCTTCATCGTTGATCCGTTCTTCGCAAGATTCGCAAATCGATAGCGATCCGTTCGCAATCATTTGCCAATTCAGGCCTTCATTATGGGCGCGATGTTGCGTAAATTGCGAATCATGCAAGACGCACGCGGCACTGTCCGGTTGATCGAGGTGGTGTTTCCGGAACACACCAACCACTACGGCACCTTGTTCGGCGGGCAGGCGCTGCAGCTGCTGTCGAAGGCCGCGTTCCTGTCGGGCCGCAGCTTCGCGCGGGGCGACGTGGTGATGGCGCGCTGCAGCGAGGTGCTGTTCCACGCACCGGTGCGGCTGGGCAGCACGCTCGTGCTCGACACGCAGGTGTCGCGCATGGGCCGCAGCTCGCTCACCGTGCGCGTGGCCGGCAGCGTGCAGGACGTGGCCACCGAGGCGCTCGTGCGCGTGCTTGACGGCGAATTCGAGATGGTGGCGGTGGATGCCGCCGGACGACCGGTGCGGCTGGCGAATACGCCGCGCCTTCATGAAGAAACATTCGAGGAGACCGTATGAC
>Ga0307406_10001952_pt1 | contig 11268 bp, 8 predicted proteins | sample 322Cmetagenome_3_FD_203706 | JGI IMG/M metagenome (GOLD analysis project Ga0307406, IMG submission 203706) | Maize rhizosphere microbial communities from greenhouse at UC Davis, California, United States - 322HYB-C-2 | ecosystem: Host-associated > Plants > Roots > Rhizosphere > Soil | place... | reverse complement strand
CGGGCTGTGAACGAAGCGCGACGGCTGCCGTTGACGCGCTCGTGTTCGACGACAACCCGAGGCCAACCGATCGCCCGAGATACCACTGCATTCCCACGATCGTGATCACGAGCACGATCGCGTTGGCGACATAGAGGCCGACGAGCCCACGGCTCGTGACCCCGATCGCCGCCCCGCCAACCGTCAGTATCGCCGTGAAGAACGCGGCCAGCGCCGACTCGCGATGCCGCTCGAGGGCAGCCATTGCGTTGCGAAGGAGCGGGGCGAGCGCGAATGGCGGAACGCCTAACAGTGCGACGATCAGCGCCGACCGGTAGGGAGCCAGCCCGTCACCGAAGGTCGACGGCCACACCAGAGCGATCGCGGTCGCAATCCCTGCCGATGCCACCGACGCGAGAACGAGCAGCAGCACGAGTGCGTTGTAGACGCGGCGTGTCTCGTCCGGGCTCTCATCGCGCGTGCGAGATAGAAATTTGAGCGCGACGAACGGGATGCTCAGCGACCCCAGTTGCGCGACGAGCGACACGACCTGGTCCACGACGCTCGCGATGCCGACGCCGGCGGGGCCGAGCAGGACGGCGAGCACTTTCGTGCGCGCGAGACCCGCGAGCATCGTTAGCGCCTGGATTCCCCCAAGCGCGACGATCGCCTGCAGTGGTCGAAACGATGGCGCAGGGGCTGAGTCGACCGCCGGCGGCGACCCTACCCCCATAGGTGCGCGAGCCCGCGTTCGTTCAGGTGGGCTTCGATGTCAGCGATGAAGCGATCGGCAAAACGGTCCGGCGAGAACTGACGAAACTTCTCGGACGCGAGGTAGTCTCGGCCGGCCGCTCGGAGTCGGTGGTAATCGGTCGTGCTCATCGCATCGAGATACCGCTGCATCTCGTGATAGCTCGCGAACTGGCGGGCGTCGACGTAACAGTCCGGATCGACGGCGGTTTCGATGTCGGGCGCGCCAAGGTAGATGGGCACCACGCCGGCATAAAGGCAGTCGAACAGCTTCTCCGTGATCCATCCGTCGAGCACCATGTTCTCGTAACAGATCGCGTACCGATAGCGACTCATCGCTTCGTATTTGTCGTCCACCGACCCGCGCAGCGATCTGCGAACGGCATCGCCGTACTCGGCTTCCAGATCGCCAAGGCCGGTCTCCCAGAGTCGCCCCCAGAGATCGATCTCGCCGTGAGCCGAGAAATGCTTCAGCGCACGAAGACGTTCGGTGTACAGCTCGCCGTCCGACAGGGCCGCGCGCTTGTTGCTGTTCACCAGGATGATGCCTCGGCGGTCCGTCCGGCTCCAATGGGGCTCGATGACCCTGTCGAACGGCATCGGAATCCGAAACGGCTTCACCTCGGGGATGTTGGGCACGAACGCTCGGAGGTGCTCGGCGGTCGTCCAGCAGTAGACGCTGCGAAAATGCCGCGCGATCTCGGGAGTGGCCCGGTACATCACTGGGTCGACGACGACGACCTCGAACAGGTAGAACGCGGTGAGCAACACATCATCGCGATCGACCAGCGACCGGTACGCGTCGTGGATCCCGTAGGACACGTAGACGTTCGCGCCGCTGGTATTGCCACCCGCGCGGGCGTTCGTGAGATAGTCGCCGGTGTCGATCGGGACGCCGCGCTCGGCGAGTCGTTCCTTGAGACGAAACCACGGCTTGAGCGTGTTGTCCCGATTGAAGCGCGACCGGGGATCGAAGAGCGCGTTGCCGTGGAAGTGTCGCGTGAACGGATCGAGATAGACGCGGATGGAGGGCGCCCGTCGCTGCGACCGCGGCTGAATGTCCGCTCCCGGCCCGGCGTTAGGCCGCGGCGTCGTTGCTCCATTCGTTGCCCCGTTGCCGAGCGAATGCGCCACCGATGTCGACGGCGGTGCGAGGTCTCGCGCAGGGAGCCGGCGGAAGCGTGCGAAGTGAACCAGCCGGCGCGCGTTCACGTTCGTCCCGCTCGCCGCCGCGGCCCGCACCAGCGTGCGGAGCGCCAGCACTCGCGCGACCTGAACGCGGCGCGACGATCGAAGTAGAGGACGCACCAACGAGCTGTTGAGCAGAGCGACCGCCTTCTGACGGTCTCCGAGCACGTACGCGTTCGCAGCGCGCTCGGCCTCGTCCTGCACGCGCCATACGCGATAGCACGTCAGCGCGTCCGCGCTCACGAGCGCGCGGATACCGGGCCGGGACAGGTGCCGATCCATCACGGCGAAAAACATCTCCGGTTCGGTTCGCAGGCGCTCGTACTGCTTCGACCATTGGGCTGTGTAGTGCCGGTAGCCCATGAGGTACTCGTGCACGAGGCCGATGCGCCACGCGATCGACAGGCGCGCCCACATGTCCAGATCCGCCGCGATGCCAAACCGCTCCTGATCAAACCCTCCCACGGCGTCGAACGCGGCACGCCGAAACATCACCGAGGGTGTTCTCAGAAACGTGTTCTTGTAGCGCAGCAGACTCTCGGCGAGCAGGGTCGTGTCGAACAGCTCGACGCCAGCGAGCGACTGAGGAAGACGCAACCGAGAATACTCGCGTCCCGCTTCGTCGATGAAGCGATCGAGGCAGAACACCGCTCCGGCATCGTCGTGTTCACCGAGGAACCTCAGCTCGCGCTCCACGATACGCGGATCGTAGACATCATCCGCGTGGAAGATCGCCACGTACTCGCCGCGGCTTTCCCTCACGCCGCGATTCATGGCGCCATAGCCGCCGAGCGTCCGGTCGTTGCGGAGGTAGCGCACGCGATCGTCACCGGTGCCGCGGGCGATGTCGGGAGTCGCATCCGTCGAGGCATCGTCGCAGACGATCACCTCGATCGCCGAGTGCGACTGCGCACACACCGACGCGAGGGCGTCACCGAGGAACCGCTCGGCGTTGTAGGCCGGTACGACGATCGATACGAGGGGAGATGTCTTGGTCATGCTCGGTGTGAGCCAGACGAGCCAGGGGCGGACGCGGGCAACGGGCGAGTTCCGTGCCCCCTCCGGCAGCGCCTCGAGTCGCGCCGTGTGACCAAGGGCACGCTCGCGCCACGACGAATGTTACGGTCGCGATGGGCCTGTTGCGATAACGCAACGCTGTGTGTTCCTCGTACTTCGAAACGCGACGAGAAAACGGCCGATCCCGAGGGGCAGACCCGTGCACGCATCTTGCCCCCCCGGGGGGCGCGAAAGCGACTCGCCCGATCGGGCGGGCTCGACGCGTAGATTTCCCGACGCCCCCGCCGCCCTCCGGCGTGAGGGGTTCGACCCATTGGAGCCAGGACCTCGATGAAACGAGCGGTCGTGTGCGGAGCGGGCGGCTTCATCGCGAGCCACCTCGTCAAGCGCCTGAAGCGCGACGGATACTGGGTGCGCGGCGTCGACCTCAAGGAACCAGAGTTCGCGCCCACCCAGGCGGACGAGTTCAGGCTGCTCGACCTCCGGGACATGGACCAATGCCGTGAGGCGCTCAAGGCCGCCAACGACCGCCCGATCGACGAGGTCTACCAGCTCGCGGCCGAAATGGGCGGTATGGGCTTCATCAGCACGGCCGAGTGCGAGATCATGCGCAATAGCGCGTTGATCAACGTCAACATGCCGCAGGCCGCGGCGGAAGCCGGTATCAAGCGGTACTTCCTTTCTTCGTCTGTGTGCATCTACCGCGACATGGCCATCGGCGAAGCGGAGATGAGCGAGGACGAGGCCTATCCCGCCCATCCCGACAACGAATACGGCTGGGAAAAGCTCTTTGCCGAACGTGTCGCGTTCGCGTACGGACGCCGCTACGGCATGGCCGTTCGAGTCGCTCGATTCCAGAACTGCTACGGCCCGGAGGGCACGTGGACCGGCGGACGCGAGAAGGCGCCAGCGGCCATCTGCCGCAAGGTCGCCGAGGCGGACGATCGGGGCTTCATCGAAGTGTGGGGCGACGGTACGGCGGTTCGGTCCTATACGTACGTCGACGATCTCGTGGACGGGATTGTACGGCTGATGCGGTCCGACCTCGAGGTTCCCGCGAATATTGGCAGCCCGGAATACGTCAGCGTGCGAGAGCTCGTGGACAGCGTCATTGGGCACAGCGGGAAGCAGGTGGAAGTGCGCTACATCCCAGGGCCGGTGGGAGTCCAATCACGAAACTTCAGTAACGCGCGCATCTATTCGCTGGGGTGGCAGGCCAAGACCGCTCTCCGCGACGGAATCGGCGTCACCTATCGCTGGGTGGAGCAGCAGGTGCGGGACCGACTGGCAACGGCGGGCAACGCGGAGCGCTCGGCCGAGGCCGGCGAACAGTAGGGCCCGGGCGTCCCCGGTCGTCATGCGTAAGCCACGCGTGCTCGTGCTGGCACGCAACTATCCCAACACAGCGTTCCCCACGCTGGGGTTGTGGACGGAGCGGCTCGTCGCGGCGTCGCGTGTCGTCGCCGAGCCGACGGTCATTGCGCCCGTCCCGTACGCCCCGCCATTCGTGCCGTCGCCCTCGGTGCGCCGCTTTCGCGCGGTCGAAAGCGCGAGCACACGAGACGGGGTGAGAGTCCATCATCCGCGCGTTCTCGCAGGTCCCGGCCAGCTCCTGCACGCGTTCGACGCTCGCCTCGCGTATCCGTCGATTCGCAAGGCGGTGATCGATCTGCATCGCGTCACACCGTTCGACGTGATTCACGCGCACTTCATCTATCCCGAAGGCGTGATTGCCAGCCGAATCGGTGCGGAGCTAGGGGTGCCGGTCGTGTCATCGGAGCATGCGATGTGGCGTCCGTGGCTCGATCGTCACGCCTCCGTCCGTCGGCAGGTCGAGCGTGCGCTCCCGCGGATCGCCCGCATAACCGCGGTGAGCGAGGCGCTCCGCGCAAGCATCGTGGCGCTCTACGGCGATGCAGTGCCGGTCGACGTCATCCCAAACGTGGTCGACGAGCGAATCTTCGTCGCGCCTCGTCCCGATGAGCCCCGCGACCCATCCCATCTGCTTTTCGTCGGGCTCATTCGCCACGTGAAAGGGCTTGACGTTCTAGTGCGGGCGCTCGGTCACCTGGTCCCGGAGTTTCCGGAGCTGCACCTGTCGGTGGCGGGAGGCTCGTTCTACCGCGCCTACGAGCGCGATGCGGCGGCAGTGCGCGATCTCGTGCGCGCACTCGGCGTAAGCGATCACGTCCGCTTCCTCGGCGAGGTCGCGCCTAACGATGTCGCCACTCTGATGCGGCGGAGCGCCCTGCTCGTCGTACCGAGCCGCCGCGAGACGTTCTCGCTGGTGACGGCGGAGGCACTCGCGTCGGGCACGCCGGTCGTCGCGACACGCTGCGGCGGGCCCGAAGAGATCCTCACGGAAGAGACGGGCCAGCTGACCGACGTGGACGACGCTCCGGCGCTGGCCATTGCCATCGAGTCGGTGCTGAATCGCCCCTATGACCGAGCCGCGCTCCGACGTTATGCAGTCGATCGCTTCGGGAGCGGCGCCGCGGCTGAGCGTCTCGGACGCCTCTATGAACGTGTGACGGGGATGGCGCGACCGGCAGGTGCACCGGCCGGTGGGCTTTCCGCTCAGAGCGACCAGCGCCCCGATGTTCCCCGCGGATCGGCCAGATCCGCAACGGCGGCGGGGGCGACGTGATGCATTGGGGCGTCGACGCGCATCGTCTCGCCGGCCAGAGGCTGGGCGTCGGTCGCTACATCGAATACCTCGTCAAGCATTGGCGTTCGATGATGGAAGCGGGTGACCGTTGTACGCTGTTTACGCGCGAGCCGTACGACGGATCTGCATGGGACCCGTCGCCGTCGATTCACGTCCGGAGCTTTGCACCGTCCCTCCCTGCAAGCGTGTGGCAGCACGGTGTGTTGCCGCGCTTCACCGGCGATGTCGACGTGCTCTTCTGCCCGAGCTACTCGGTACCCGTGACGTACACGGGCAAGTGCGTCGTCGCGATCCACAGCATGAATGAGGTCGAAGGCGGCACGCACCCGTGGTGGTACAAGCTCACGTACAGCAGGCTGTATCGCTTCAGCGCGGATCGGGCCGACCGCATCATCGTTCCGTCCGAAAGCACACGGCAGGATCTCGAGCGATATTACGGGATCGCGAGCGAGAAGGTCGACATTGTCGTGCAGGGTGCCGACGAAGCGTTTCGCCCGATCGCGGACGATGCAGTCAAGCGCGCCACTCGCATTCGCTTTCTCGGAGAGGACCGACCGTACATTGTGTTCGTTGGAAAGCTGTCAACGCGCCGTAACATCCCGATCCTGATCGAGGCATTTGCGATCGCGAAGCGCCGCGCGAACCTGCCCCATGCGCTCCTTCTGGTTGGGCCCAATCACGTTGGCGTGCCGCTCGACGATCTCATCGGGCGTCACGCCCTGACGGGTCATGTGATCCAGACAGACGGCAAGTTTGCGAGCCACATGGAGGTGCCGCCCATCTACGCGTCCGCGGATCTGTACGTGAACGCGTCGTCGTACGAAGGGTTCTCGATGACGCTCGTCGAGGCGCTGTCGTGCGGTACGCCCGTCGTGACGGTCAACCGCGCGGGTCTCGCCGAGATCGCTGCGGGCGCCGCGGAGTTTGTCGAGGAGCCAACACCCGACGCGCTGGCCAATGCCATCGAGCGCGTGCTGACGGATCCCGCGCTGAGCCGGTCGCTCGGGGAGCGCGGATACCGCCGCGCCGACGCGTTTCGCTGGAACGTGACGGCTCGTCAAACGCTTGACGTTCTGCGACGTGTAGCGGCATGAGACTCTCGAGCAGAGAGCGCGAGGAGGTACGGTGAAGACGGTGCTACTCGCCGGCGGGCTTGGAACGCGTCTGGCCGAAGAGTCCGAGTCGAAGCCAAAGCCGATGGTGGAGGTCGGTGGCCGGCCGATTCTCTGGCACATCATGCGGATCTACGCGGCGCGCGGGTTCAAGGAGTTCGTCGTGGCGCTGGGGTATCGCGGCGACGTCATCAAGCGCTACTTCCTCGACTACTTCTACCTCCGGAACAGCCTGAGCATCGACCTGCGCACGAACCAGATCGCCGTGCAGGGGTCGGACTGCGAGGACTGGATGGTGCACCTCCGTGACACGGGGCTCGACACGCAAACGGGCGGGCGGCTTCGGCGGCTCGCCGACGAGCTGCGCGGCGGGACGTTCATGATGACGTACGGCGACGGCGTCTGCAGTGTGGATCCACAAGGGCTGCTCGACTTCCACCGTCGCCATGGCAAGCTGGCGACCATTACCGCCGTGCGTCCGCCGGCGCGCTTCGGCGGTCTCGTGTTCGAGGGCGATTCCGTGGCGCAGTTCTCGGAGAAGCCACAGGTGGGCGAAGGGTGGATCAACGGCGGCTTCTTCGTGCTCGAGCCCGAGGTTCTCGACTACATCGATACCGACGACACGATCTTCGAGCGCTCGCCGCTGGAGCGGCTCGCCAGCGACGGTCAGCTGATCGCGTATCGCCACGAGGGATTCTGGCAGTGCATGGACACGCTGCGTGACGTTAGGCTGCTCAACAGCCTCTGTGACGGCAAGCTCCCGCCCTGGGACCCGGCCTTCCCCGGGACGGACGCGCCGTGACGGATCGTGACTTCTGGCGCGAGCGCCGGGTGTTCGTCACTGGCGCAACCGGGATCGTGGGCTCGTGGCTGGTCCGCGAGCTGCTCGGTCAGCGCGCTAACGTCGCGGTGCTCGTCCGGGACGCGGACCCGCAATCCGAGTTGCTGCGGAGCGGGGACATCCAGCGGTGCACGGTGTTCAACGGCACGGTCGAGGATCTCTGGACGCTCGAGCGAGCGATCAGCCTCCACGAGGCCGAATACGTGTTCCATCTCGCGGCGCAGACGATCGTCGGCGTGGCACATCGCAATCCGTTCACCACGTTCGAAACGAACGTGCGGGGCACGTACAACCTGCTCGAGGCGAGCCGAATCCACGCGTCGCTGGTGCGCGGCGTCATCGTGGCATCGAGCGACAAGGCCTACGGCGAGGTCGATGCGCTGCCTTACGTCGAGTCGATGCCGCTCCGTGGGCGCCACCCGTACGAAGTGTCGAAGAGCTGCACGGATCTCATCGCGGCGTCGTACTGCCATAGTTACGGCGTACCGGTCACGATCGCGCGATGTGGCAACATCTACGGCGGCGGGGACCTGAACTGGAGTCGCATCGTCCCGGGCACGATTCGCTCGCTCCTGCGCGGCGAGCGGCCAACGCTCCGGAGCGATGGGACGTTCCGTCGCGACTACATCTATGTGAAGGATGTCGCCCGCGCATACATGCTCCTGGGTGAGCACTCGTGCGATCCCGCGGTTCGCGGCGAGGCGTTCAACTTCAGTGACGAGTCGCCGCTGTCGGTGCTCGACATCGTGAACGCCATCCGACGCCTCCTGGGCTCCGACCTCGAGCCCGACGTGCGCAACGTCGCGCAGGGAGAGATCCGCGATCAGTACCTGTCCGCGGCGAAGGCCCGGGACACGCTGAACTGGCGCGCGACATACGATCTGGATACCGCGCTGCGCGAGACCATCGCGTGGTATCGGGCACTCCTGGCGTAACGTGCGGTCGCTAGCCGGACGTCGCGTATTGATCACCGGCGCGGCCGGCTTTCTCGGATCGCACCTGGTGCCGCGCCTGATCGAGGAAGGCGCCGAGGTCTGCGTACTCGATCAGCCTAACGCGCGGCGGTGGGGACTGCTCGAGCGCGCGGACCTCGCCGGCACGGTCCGGGCCGACGTCAGAACGCTCGCGGAGGCGGCCCATGATGCCGTCCTGGGCGACGTCGACGTGATCTTCCACCTGGCGGCGGTTGGCGTCACGGGTGAGGTCGGTGACGTCCGTCAGCTCGTCACCGGGAACGTCGACGGTACGCTGGCCGTCCTGCTCGCCGCCCAGCGGCTCGGAAGCCGATTGGTGTACTGCGGCTCGTGCTTCGAGTACGGATCGGGCGAGCGGTGGTCCGAGGACGCGCTCCCGGCACCGACGACCGAGTACGGCGCGGCCAAGGCGGCGGGATGGCTGCTGGCGAACGCGTTCGCGCGCCGAACCGGGCTCGAGGTCGTGTCGCTGCGCCCGTTCACGATGTATGGGCCCATGGAGCCGCCCGGTCGGCTCGTGCCTTCGGTCGTTAGGCACGCCCTGGCCGGCCGCGCCATCGACCTCACACCCGGCGACCAGCTGCGTGACTTCCTGTTCGTCGACGATGCCGTGGACGCGTTCGTCGCGGGCGCCACGACCGATGCGGCCGTGGGCGGGACGTTCAACATCTGCTCGGGCTCCGCGGTCACCGTCCGGCAAGTCGTCAGCCACGTGCTGCAAGGCACCGGCAGCCGCTCCGAGGCCCGTTTCGGCGCGCTGTCGTACCGACCGACGGAGCTCGCGGTGTTGTCAGGCGATCCCACCCGGGCCGCGCAGGTACTCGGATGGCGCGCACGAGTCTCGCTGGAAGACGGATTGACCCGCACGATTGCGTGGTTCCGCTCGGCCGGCGCCGAATTCCCGGAATACCAACTCCAGTGAACGATCCCCGCCCATCGCATGTCGTCGCCTGACGAGCTTCGAGCCCGAGCACGCGCGCTCGCCGCCGACTACTACGAGGCCGCCCTGCGCCAGCCGGCGTTCGTGCCTGGCGAAAGCTGGGTACCGGTCTCCGGACGTGTGTTCGATGCCACGGAGCTACAGTTCCTTATTGACGCCTCCCTCGACTTCTGGCTCACGACCGGACGCTTCGCATCACAGTTCGAGCGCGAGTTCGCGCGCACGGTCGGCGTCCGCCACGCGATTCTTTGCAACTCCGGCTCCTCAGCGAATCTTCTCGCGACGAGCGCGCTGACATCCTGGAAGCTTGGCGACCGTCAGCTCCAACCCGGCGACGAGATCATTACCGTCGCGGCCGGCTTCCCCACGACCGTCAACCCGGCGATCCAACACGGGCTCGTGCCGGTGTTCCTGGATGTCGACCTCGGTACGTACGACATCGATGTGACCCGCCTCGAGGAGGCGATCTCGCCGCGGACGCGCGCGATCATCCTCGCCCACACGTTAGGTAACCCGTTCGACGTCGATGCCGTCATGGCGCTCGCGAAGCGGCACGGGCTCTGGGTCGTCGAGGACAGCTGTGACGCGCTGGGGTCGACCTACCGCGGAAAGCACGCAGGAACGTTCGGCGACCTGGCAACCGTGAGCTTCTATCCCGCTCACCACATCACGATGGGGGAGGGTGGCTGCGTACTCACGAACGCGCCGAAGATGAAAACCATCCTCGAGTCGTTCCGCGACTGGGGACGCGACTGCTGGTGCGAGCCGGGCAAGGAGAACACCTGCGGGAAGCGGTTCGACTGGCAACTCGGCGACCTGCCGCACGGCTACGACCACAAGTACATCTACTCGCACATCGGGTACAACCTCAAAGCTACCGACATGCAGGCTGCGGTCGGCGTCGCGCAGCTGCAGAAATTGCCGCAGTTCATCGAGCGGCGGCGCCATAACTGGCGGCGGCTCTACGAGGGATTGTCCGAGCTTTCCCACGTGTTCGTGATGCCGCGCGCGACGGAGCACAGTGATCCGAGCTGGTTTGGCTTCGCGCTGACGGTTCGCCCCGACGCACCGTTCACCCGGCGAGAGCTGGTGCAGTGGCTGGACGCGCGACGCATCGCGACCCGCCAGCTGTTCGCCGGGAACCTTCTGCGCCAGCCCGCCTACCGCGACCTTCCGCATCGCGTCGTCGGCGATCTCACCAACACGGATATCGTTATGCAGGGCACGTTCTGGCTGGGCGTGTACCCGGGCATCTCGGACGTCATGGTCGACTACGTCGTCGACAGCCTTCGCCTGTTCTGCGCGCAAACCCTGGATGGCGTAGCGCGCTGAGCTCGTCGTCAGGCGTCGCCTCGCCTGCATCACTGATTCGATACTTGGTTCTGATGACTCCTCCGTTTCGTGTAGCCGTTGTCGGCCTCGGCAACGCCGGCCACACCCTCCATCTCCCGGCGCTGGCAGGCATGTCGAACGTGCAGGTCGTCGGTGCGTGCGATATCGATGCGGCGCGCCGTGATCGTGCCGCCAAGACCTGGAACGTGCCGGTCTACGACGACTTCGATACGATGCTTGCGCGGGCGACCCCCGACGTCGCCATCATCGGTACCCCACCTGACTCGCATGCGAGCTACTGTCTCAAAAGCTTCGCTGCCGGGGCCCACGTCATCTGTGAGAAGCCGTTCGTCGCGTCGCTCGACGAGGCGGATCGCGTGATCGCTGCCGCCGAGGCCGCGGGGAAGCGGATCGCGCTCAATCACGAGTTTCGCGAGATGCCGATCTTCCGGGCGCTCCGCGACGCC
>Ga0307406_10001950_pt1 | contig 11271 bp, 10 predicted proteins | sample 322Cmetagenome_3_FD_203706 | JGI IMG/M metagenome (GOLD analysis project Ga0307406, IMG submission 203706) | Maize rhizosphere microbial communities from greenhouse at UC Davis, California, United States - 322HYB-C-2 | ecosystem: Host-associated > Plants > Roots > Rhizosphere > Soil | place... | reverse complement strand
AGCTGCCGAGGCGATGTTCGATGGCCTTGGGACCGAACGCGGTGAAAAGCGGCTGGTACACCGCGCCGATGCGCCACGTGGCCAGCACCACGATCAGCAACTCCGCAGTACGCGGCAACAAGCCAGCGACCTTGTCGCCCTTGCCAACACCTTGGGCGCGCAGGAAATTGGCGAAGCGCGCCGCGTTGTCTTGCAGGTCACGGTAAGTCCAGGTCGCATCGCTGCCGTCACGGCCCTCCCAGAACAAGGCGATACGTCCCGGCAAGGCGTGCCGGTCGCAACATTCGACGCAGGCATTGAGCGCTTCGAGCGAGCCGTGCAACGCGGCATTGACGGTGTGCAGGTAATCGAACTGCGACGTGGCGGACGAGTAATCGCGCATGACCAGAATCCCTCTGTACTTTTTATTGGTGGGGGAACCGTGAATAGCAGGCAAATACTCGCGCCGAAGTGCCCGCGCGGCAATGGTCAAAGCCCTCAAGTTGCTTGACTGGTTTGGCCATGGACCAAAGTAGGTATTGGCTGTTCGCGAGGGCGTCAGCCAGGCTCGTTGAGGATCAAACTGCGATAGTGTCCGGGATTGGACCCGGACCACTTGCGAAACGCTTTGTAGAACGAACTGGCGTCGGAAAACCCCAGGCGCGAGGCAATCTCCACGAAACTGATGGACGGTTCGGCCAGCCAGGCAATCGCCAGCTCCTTGCGCACACCGTCCTTGAGCGCCTGGTAGGTCTGCCCCTCCTCCGCCAGGCGCCGGCGCAGGGTCGAGGCGGAAACGCACAGCCGCTGGGCCAGGGCCTCGGTTTCCGGCCATTGCTCGGCGGGCAACTGGCGCAAATCGTGCCGGATACGACTGGCGAGGCTTTGCGGGTCGCGGTATTTGACCAGGATGTTCGCAGGCGCCTGCGCCAGGAAACGCTTGAGCTCCTCAGGCGTGCGCCGGATAGGCAGGTCCAGGCAGTCAGCGGAAAAAATCATCCGCGTACGGGGCCGGTCAAAGCGCAGGTTCTGGGAGAACATGACGCGGTAGTCATCACAGAAGTCCGGCTGCGGGCAGCGCAATTCCACGGACAGGATGGGAATTCGCCGTCCGGCCAGCCAGCAGGCCACGCCATGCACGATCATCCAATAGGTGAAATAGGTAAAAGCGCGGCGTGGATCCTGGTCATCTTCAAGCAGGACGATTTCCGCCAGGCTTTGCTGGCGAACCCATTGCGCCGGCAAATGTTCAAGCATCAGCGAGAGGAAACCCAGCCCCGCCGTCAGCCCAGCCGCCAATGTCGGTTGAGCCATCGCGCAACGACAGAGAAAGGCCAGGCTGCCGGACTTGAGCTTGCGCGGGTCCATGCCGAAAAACTCGTCATCCCGGCGCCTCGCCAGCAGGCGCCACAGCTGCGCATAGGCGTGGGCCGGGACCCGCGCCTGGGCGTCGTCGAGCAACGTCGGATCGATGCCGACTTTGCGCAGCACCTCGTCGCTAGCCGCGCCCGGAGAACAGCTCTGCAGCAGCGCTTCGCGCAACAGCTGGACCGAGATGGTGTCTTTTTCCGCCATGACCTGGGCTTTCACAGGATCCGGTAAAGCAGACGCTCTATTCGCACCCGGCTGACGCGCTTGAGAAACTTGGCCACGGCTGCCGGGTAATCCGGCAAGGTTTCCAGGTCCAGGTAGCGTTCGATCCGCTGGGTGTGCCGATAAATCTGCTCGAGCTCGGCCTGGCGCGGCCCCGACAACTCGCCCTTGGGGTCGTCGAGCAACAGCGCATTTTCCAGGTCCAGGCGAAACGCCCGTGGATTGAGGTTGTTGCCGGTGAGCAAGGTGTAGCGCTCGTCGACCCACATGCCCTTGAGGTGATAGGTGTTGTCGCCGTCACGCCAAAGGTGCAGGTTCAACTGGCCGCTGTCTATGTAGCGCTGATGCCGCTTGGCAAAGCGACGCAGGCTGATTTCGTACAGATAGGGCAATGCCGCAATGATCTTGAACGGCTCGCTCGGCGGGATATAAAAATCGTTGGCGGTCTTGTCGCCCACGATGATGTCGATCCGCACCCCGCGGGCCAGGGCGCGGTTGATTTCCCGGGTCACGGCCAACGGCAGGTTGAAATACGGCGTGCAGATGGTCAGTTGCTTGCGGCTGCTGGCGATCAATTCGCCGATTACCTTGCTCAGCGGGTTGTTCTTGCCGACGCCCAGCAATGGGCTCACCGACAAGCCGTTCTTATCGAGGCTGCCCGCCGTCGTGTCATAGGCCGCGTACTTGAGGCGACTGCGCAAGTCGCCGATGTCCTTGCGCAAGCTGCGAGTGCTGGGCAGGTTCGGCAGGTCGAGGCGATGCACGGCCCTGGAGGCGATCAGGCCGTGCTGCACCAGATGGTGCATCGAATCGGCCAGCGCAGCGTTCCGCAGGAGGTGATAACGGTCGTAGCGGTACTTGTCGAATTTGTGCAGGTAGACGTTGTTCAGGCTCGCGCCGCTGTACAGCACACAGTCATCGATCACGAAGCCTTTCAAATGCAGCACGCCGAAGAGCTCGCGGGTCTGCACCGGCACGCCATAGATCGGCACTTCGCTGGCATGGGTGCGGGTCTGTTGCTGGTACCACGCCGAATTGCCCGGCTGTTTCTTGGCGCCGATCAGTCCGCGCTGGGCTCGCAACCAGTCCACCACCACTGCGATGTCCAGTTCGGGGCGCGCGGCTTTGGCGGCATGCAAGGCATCGAGGATTTCCTGGCCGGCCTCGTCCTCTTGCAGGTAGAGGGCAACGATGTAGATGCGCTGGGTCGCCTGGGCGATCTTCTCCAGCAGGCAACGGCGAAATTCGGCGGCACCGTCGAGTATGGTCACGGCCTCGGCGGTGAGTGGAAAGCTGCGCAGCTTGGGCAGCAGGGATCGTTTGAAAAGCGACGGCATAGGGCTCGCAAAAGGTCGAATCCGAAGAACCGAAGAGCTTACACCATGATGCGCGGCTTGGGGCCTCCCCGGCGTGACGAAAAAACATTTGACCAAGGAGAACGATCGTTCTACTGTGCTTCACATGAACGAAATCACTCGCAATGACACACAAGACATCATCCTCGATGTCGCCGAAAAGTTGATTTACAAAAGTGGCATCGCCGCCACCGGAATGGATCTGCTGGTGAAAACCGCTGGCGTCTCCAGGAAAAGTATCTATCGCTACTTCGCGAACAAGGAGGATCTGGTAGTCGCTGCGCTCAAGCGCCGTGACGAGCGCTGGATGCAGTGGTTCAGCAGCGAGGTGGACAAGGCGCCAACACCGCTCGCACGACTGCTCAACCTGTTTCCCGTGCTCAAGGGCTGGTTCCAGAGCGACGGTTTTCGCGGTTGTGCATTTATTAACACCAGCGGCGAAACCGGCGACCCGCAGGATCCGGTCCGCCAAGTGGCAAAGCTGCACAAACAGAAGTTGCTCGACTATGTGACGCACTTGTGTACCGAACAAGGCGTCGAGCAACCGGAGGTACTTGGCAAACAGCTACTCGTCTTGATTGACGGCGCCATCACCCTCGCGTTGGTCATGGGCGACCACGACGCCGCCGATCAGGCCCAGGACGTGCTGAAGACTTTGCTAGCGATTGAATAAGCAACACCCGCACCCGCAAGACCGCCTGTAAGACCGAAATGCACTCATCGTTCATTACCTGGAGATCGGCCATGTCGTCCTCTGCCGAAGTTCGCCCACCACTGCCGCCGTTCACCCGTGAATCAGCCATCGAGAAAGTTCGCCTGGCCGAAGACGGCTGGAACTCTCGTGATCCGCAAAAAGTGTCGCTGGCCTACACCCTCGATACTCAATGGCGTAACCGCGCCGAGTTCGCCCATAGCCGGGAAGAAGCCAAGGCGTTCCTGACCCGCAAATGGGCCAAAGAGCTGGATTATCGCCTGATCAAGGAACTCTGGGCCTTCACCGACAACCGCATTGCCGTGCGTTATGCCTATGAATGGCACGACGACTCCGGCAACTGGTTCCGGTCCTACGGTAACGAGAACTGGGAATTCGATGAAAATGGCCTGATGTACAACCGCTACGCCTGCATCAACGACATGCCGATCAAGGAAAGCGAGCGTAAATTCCACTGGCCGCTGGGTCGCCGGCCGGACGATCACCCGGGGCTTTCCGAACTGGGGCTGTAACGCCGACGCTGTGGGAGCCACTGGCTCCCACAGTTTTTTGTCAGCCTTTGGCTCGATTCAGCAAGAATTCCAGCAACGTTGCCGCGCAGGCCTCGATGCTTCCTTCCACGATCAATTCATAACCATGGGTATTTTCCGTCGGGATCGCAATGCATGCGCCCTGGGCCGATACCCCGCTGCTCATGATTGCACTGGCGTCGCTGGCAAAATCCGCCAGTAAGGCGAATTGTGGCGTCAGCCCGCTGCGTCTACCGGCCTGGTACAACTGGTCGACGATCCGACGGTGGTAACAACCGTTCTTGTCGCCCGTGTTGATGATCGGGTCGACGCCCAATCGGGTGGCGTACTCCGCGATCACGGGGCCGACCTCGACTGCGACCGTGGCGTCTCCGGGCAAGTGACTGGCGGCATAGAGCGCGCCGGCATTGGACTCTTCTTCTTGTGTGGTGAAGACCAGATACACATCGTCCAGCAGCTCTTTACGGCGTTGACCCAACAATGTAGCGGTCTGGAGCGTGGCGACCATGGGCGCGCGGTCATCCAGGAAATGCGCGGCGATGGCATCGCCCACCCGGAACGGTCGCCGCCAGTGTTGGCTCAACACCACCCGCGTGCCGGGGCGTACCCCATGGGCCTCCAATTGCTCGCTTGAACAGCGGGTGATGATGTGGACGTCGCCCCAATTGACGTTTCCCGACAGGACATCCGCGCCTTGGTGGGTTTCACCGGTGCTGTGCATCGACCCGAACGACAGCACGCCTGGGATGAAATCCCGGTCGCCAAGGATATCCACCGGGCACACGCCAAAATTGATCGGATTGGCACCTCCCAAGGCCACCACCCGCAACGTACCGTCAGGATCGATGCGTTTGACCAGCATGGCGATCTCGTCCAGGTGCGCCATGATCCGGATGGGTTGATTGGCCTTGGTATCCGCCCGGGTTCCCTTGATCAGGCCGATGACATTGCCGGCCGGGTCGACCCAGGTTTGGTCGCAGTGCGGTTCCAGTTCCCGCAGGCAAATGTCGCGCACTTCTTGCTCCTGTCCGCCGGGCCCTCGGGCCATCAGCAACTCTTCGAGCAGCGGCAAGGTGGACGGATTGGTTTGCATCGGATGGGTCTCCTTTTCTCCGGGTGCGGCCAGGTGACGAAACGGGCCGCGACGTGTCTGTCTTCTTGAACACGCCTGATGCCGGAAAATTTGATCGGATCCTGGCGAAACTGACGAGCGGACCTTGCCCACACGCGGACAGGCGGCCCGCCCGAAGGGTTGACCGACGCGCCGCCAGGCATCACATTGCCCGGGTCGCCCCTACGCCGAAGGCGGTTTTGTTGTGTCGCAGAACGTGTGGAGCCCATGACCGCGTCGATTCCGATCCGTCCCCCCTGCCCGCCTGGTGTCTGTGATTGCGGGCGTGATGCGCTGCTGCAGACGCCGGGCAGCGACGTGCGCATCCTTTGCCTGAATCGCCAGGAAGAAAAGCGCCTGCTTGAGCGATTGGAAAATATCCAGAGCCTGGACGAGCTTGAACGGCTGCAGCAGCGGCTGTATGACAACCTCGGTGTACGGTTGACCATCGAGCCCGGTTACAACGAGGTTCGGACGATGCGCGGTATTGCCATCCAATTCCAGGAGCAGCCTGGGCTGTGCCGCAAGATCCGCCAGTCGATCCCGGCGGCGATCCGCCGGGGGTTGGAAAAGCGGCCTGAAATTGCTTGGCGGCTGTTGGATTCGCGGGATCTGTTTCGCGACTGAATGGTCATCGTGACGCTAGCGTGCTGCCTGGCTCGTCAAGGAAAACCCGAAGGTATTGAGGCCGTCCTTGCTGTGGGCAAATACCCGCCCGCCGTGCATGTTCGCCACTGCCCGCACGATGGAAAGCCCCAAGCCGTGATGTGCGTCACTTCGCGCCCGGGCGGCGTCTGCCCGGTAGAAGCGCTCGAACAAGCGTTGCAGGTGCACGTTATCAATCGGTTCGCCGGGATTGGACACGCTCACCTCGGCCTGCATGCCGTGCCTGACCAGACTCACCGTAATCGTGCTGGTCGGCACCGCGTATCGCGCCGCGTTCTGGATCAGGTTGGCCAGGGAACGGTGGAACAGGCGCCGGTCGATACACACGCGCATGTCGCCTTGGATCACCACGCTCAACTGCTTGTCGTGCAGGACCGGCTCCAGGTATTCCACGGTCTTCGACGCCTCTTCATAGAGCGAGACATCACTCAGTTCGGTTGCGCGCTGACCGCTTTCGGCCCCCGCCAGGAATAGCATGTCGTTGACGATGGCGCCCATTCGCTCCAGTTCTTCAAGATTCGATTGCAGCAAGTCCTGGAGTTCATTCACATCCCGTCCGTGGGCCAAGGCGACCTGGGTCTGGCCGATAAGGTTGGTCAAGGGCGTGCGCAACTCGTGGGCGACATTGGCATTGAACCCTTCGAGCTGGCTCCAGGCGGCTTCCTGGCGAGCCAGGGCGCCGTTGAACGACACGGCCAGTTCCTGCAACTCCCCAGGCAGCGCCTCGGTGTCCAGGCGTCGCTTCGAATCTCCCGGCGGCAGGCTGTTGGCCTGGCGGCTCAGGCGCCGCACCGGTCCCAGGCCGAAACGCGCGATCCAATAGCCCAGCAGCGCGACCAGCCCGACCCCCAATGCAGACGTCAGGATCAGCGTCTTGGTGAAGTTGTCCAAAGTCTTCAGGAACGGCGTCGAATCGAGCCCCACGATAAAACGCAGCTCCGGCCGGCTGCCCATGGCGGCAATGGTTTGGATCATCAGCACCATGGGACGATCCCGGTCGGGTATGGCCACGGTGGAAAACCCATCCGGACGCTTGGACCAATCCTGGCCGTCCGGCATCGCCCCGCCATAACTGTAGGCCGGGTTGTCGACCAGGACCCAGTAGCGCACGCGCTCGTCGGCGGGCGTCAGGCCGTCAAGCTTCTGCCGCAGCCCGACCCAGAATTCCGGCGAATCATATTTGGCGAGCACCGGGTCGAGAACCGAATGCCGCAGGATCAGCTCGTTTTGCATCTGGTCTTCGAGCGATTGCTTCAACGAACAGCGCAACAGCGTTGCGCTGACCGCAGTGATGAGCATCACCGCGAGGGCAAACATCAGGGCGAGCCGCTTGGAGATCGATCCTTTCATCACAGCGCCCCGACTTGCCTATCGTCCGCTTCACGGCTTTCCAGGACATAACCCATGCCCCGCACGGTATGCAGCAACTTGCGCGGATACGGCGCGTCCACCTTGGCGCGCACGCGCTTGATCGCAACTTCCACCACGTTGGCGTCGCTGTCGAAGTTCATGTCCCAGACCTGTTCGGCAATCATCAATTTGGAAAGGATTTCCCCTTGGTGTCGCGCCAGCAGGCTCAACAGGCAGAACTCCTTGGCCGTCAGGTCCAGCCGAAGCCCGCCCCGGGTCACCTTGCGGGCCTGCAGGTCGACCTCCAGGTCATCGATGCGCAAATGCGTGGGGTCGGCCGCGTCATCGGCGCGGCGACGGATCAAGGCCTGGACGCGCGCCACCAGCTCGGCAAAGGAAAAGGGTTTGCCCAGGTAGTCATCGGCGCCCTCGCGCAAGCCCCTGACGCGATCATCCACCGTGCCCCTGGCCGACAACATGATCACCGGGGTCTTCTTGTGCAGGCGCAGGCCCTGCAATACACCGTAGCCGTCCTTGCCTGGCAACATGACATCGAGGATCACCACGTCGTAATCCAGCTCCAGGGCATAGTGCAAGCCATCGATGCCGTTGGTCGCGACATCGACAATGTAGCCGAGCTCGCTCAAGCCACGGTGGACATAGGAGGAGGTTTTTTCTTCGTCCTCGACAATCAGCAAGCGCATCAGGTAACTCCTCTCCGAAAGCGGGGCAACCAGAAGAGTCTAGACGCAGAAGGTGTCTGGAGCCTGACAGCTTCCTGACATTCCTGACAGAAAACCACCCGTGAACCGAGGCGTTACCAAAGCGCGATGTCGTAAGTCACGTAGACACGGTTGCTATCGCGCCCCCGTGAAAAATCCGAGCGATAGACATAGTTGCGCAGTTTCACGCCCAAACCCTTGAACGTGCCTTGCTGCACGACATAAGCGACTTCGGCATCGCGCTCCCATTCCTTCACGGCGCTGTTGGATTTGCCGTCGTTGCCACTGAGGTAGCGGCTGGAAAACGTCAGGCCAGGCACGCCGAGGCGAGCAAAATCGTAGCCGTAACCGAGCATCCAGGTCTTCTCGTCTTCCTCGATGAACTTGCCGATCCCGACGTTGCTGAAGGAATAGACCGTGGCGCCGCTGATGTAGGGCAAGCCCCCTTCCCCGCTGAGCGTCTGGTAACCGGCGTTGAAGGTGTGGCCGACGACGGCGTACGACAGCAAGCCGCTGAGCATGTCGTTGTCGACCTTACCGCCGTACGCCGAGCCCGCGTCGGCGCTGTTGAAGTAGCGCAGGTCACTGGTGAGCACGCCAGGACCGAGCGGCAGGTCATGTTGGATACCGGCGAAGTTCTGCCGGTAGAAGTTGTCCAGTTCACCGTAGAAGTAGCTCAAGCGCAGATTCTTTGCCAACTTGTAATCGGCGCCGGCGTAGCTGAAGTCGCCTGACTGGTCGCCGCTATAGCCATCGGGCACGATCGGCATGCTGTCGCTTGAGTCCCGCAGCTTGAAACGCTCCAGGCGCCCGCCCGTCAGGGTGAGGTTGTCGATATCGTTGCTGCTGACCTGGGCCCCCTGGTAGGTCTGGGGCAACAGCCGCGCATCGTTGTAGATCAGCACTGGGTTTTTCGGCAGCAACGTGCCGTACTTGATCGTGGTACTTGCCACCCGGACCTTGGCGGTCATGCCGGCGCTGGCGAACTCGTCGGCGGCACGACCGTCGCCGTGCACCGGGAGCAGCCCAGTGCCGCTGCGACCGCGCCCGGAGTCGAGCCTGACCCCGAGCAAGCCCAGTGCATCGACGCCAAAACCGACGGTGCCGGGCGTGAAACCCGATTGGTAATCCAACAGGAACCCTTGGGCCCATTCGGTGCGTTCGCTCTTGGCGGTCCGCGCGCCACGAGCGCTCATGCCATGTTCATCGCGAAAGTTTTCGTTGAAGTAGACGTTGCGCAACTGCAATTTGAGCTTGCTATCGTCGACCAACCCTTGCGCGTTAGCGTTGGCCAGCGGCAAAAAACCAAGGATCGGAAACAAAGCCCCGCGGATCAGGTAACTGCTCATGTCGAGTGTCTCGTTGTTGTTATTGGGCGCGCAGGCCAGCGCACTCCCCCCTGCGGGGAGCGTCAGGCAATCAATAAAGGGGTCGGATGAATCAGGAAAACAGGGTCAGCGCCCCGGTCAACAAGGCCAGCGCGGTAATCACCAATGAGGTGAGCACGGCCCATTTAATGGTGGCTTTCTGGAAGTCACCAAGGTCGCGATCGACCATGCCCACCAGCAACAAAGTGGAGGCAACCAGCGGGCTCATCAGGTGCACCGGCTGGCCGAGGATGGACGCCCGGGCTATTTCGACCGGATGAATCCCGTAGGCGGCAGCGGCATTGGCAAGGATCGGCACGACCCCGAAGTAGTAGGCATCGTTGGACAATACGAACGTCAGCGGCATGCTGGTGATCGCTACTACCAGCGGGAACAAATGGCCCCAGGAAGGCGGAATCCAGTCGACCAGGGTTTGCGCCAGGGCATCGACCATTTTCGTACCGGAGAATATCCCGGCGAAAATCCCCGCCGCGAATACCAGCAAGACCACGGTCATCGCGTTGCCCGAATGGGCGAGGATGCGCTCCTTCTGGATGTCCAGTTGCGGATAGTTGATCACCAGCGCCAGGACAAAACCGATCAGGAACAGGATCGCCGAGTGCATGAGCCCCATCACCAGCGCGGCCATCACGGCGATCACCAACAACAGATTAACGTAGGCCAGTTTCGGACGCTTGTGCGGCGTGTCCTCGAGGATCGCCTTGATATAGCAATCACCGCCACCGCTCTGGAGCTGGATATTGCCGATACGCTTGCGTTCGGCGCGGCCCAGCAGGAACGCGGTGAACACCACCCACATCGCGCCACCGATCATGGTCGGCAGCAACGGCACGAAGTATTCGCCGGCATCCAGGCCTAATGCCGCAATGGCCCGCGTCGCCGGCCCGCCCCAAGGCGTCATGCCGCTCATGATGCTCAGCGACAGCATCGCGACGGTCGCCAGGATCATCGGGTTCATTCCGATGCGCTTGTACAGCGGCAACATCGCGGCGCAGGTGATCATGTAGGTCGTCGTGCCGTCACCGTCCAGGGCCACGAGGAGTGACAGCAATGCGGTGCCCACGGCGATTTTCATCGGGTCGCCATTGACCCGCTTGAGGATCTTGCGGATCAGCGGGTCGAACAGGCCGGCGTCGATCATCAGGCCGAAAAACAGGATCGCGAACAACAGCAGTGCCGCCGACGGTGCGACCATCTTCAGCCCGTCCAGCATCATCTTGCCGGTGGTACCGCCGAAGCCGCCGATCACTGCGAAGACGATCGGCACGATCGTCAGGGCGACGATCGGCGACAGCCGTTTTGTCATTATCAGGAAGGTGAAGACCACCACCATGGCCAAGCCAAGTAAAGCGAGCATATGTCAGATCTCTTGTTGTTATGAGTAGCTGATGCAATGACAAGGTTTGCCCGGCTCATCCGGCCAGGCGCTGGGGAACCGTGGCGTAGACGAAACCTGAAAAGAGCCTGCGGGCGGTACGGACTACCGAGGCTCGGATGGTCTCACCCTTTTCGCCGGTATAGGACAACACGACATCGATACCGCCGCTGGGGTGCTCGATGCGTACCCGCTGCAAGCGTAGTTCGCTGACGCCACCGAGCAGGTTGGCCGCGACGCTGCCGTCGGTCACGCAGGCCGTCGCCAACCCGATGGAGCCGGTGATCGCCAAGGCGCGATGACAGTTGTGCGGCATGAAATAGCGCACCTGGATAGTCCCGCCACACTTGGGCGCCGACACCAGCACCGGCTTGGGAATCACTTTGTCGCTGACATCGCCCAGGCCCATCGCCAGCCCGGCCTTCAAGCGCAAGGACTCCAGGCGCTGCAGGAAGACTGGATCGGCGTCGAGCTCGGCAGGGCTTTCGTC
>Ga0307406_10001948_pt1 | contig 11277 bp, 10 predicted proteins | sample 322Cmetagenome_3_FD_203706 | JGI IMG/M metagenome (GOLD analysis project Ga0307406, IMG submission 203706) | Maize rhizosphere microbial communities from greenhouse at UC Davis, California, United States - 322HYB-C-2 | ecosystem: Host-associated > Plants > Roots > Rhizosphere > Soil | place... | reverse complement strand
AGGGGCAAGGAATAACCCTGAAACGGGCTGGGTAGAAATACTCTGCTACTCATTAGGGAAATAAGAGCCTAGTGAATAGCAGAGAAAAGGTTTTATACAAACCTGAACGAATTAACTCGCGTATTTAATAGAGCAACCATAAGGTGCAGTGCTAGGATTAGGTACTTTGCTGCCCGCCTTTACCGCTTCCAATGCTTCTTTCACATAGGGTACAGCTTTGGGAATATCTTCCGCTTTATTGGATTTGATGCTGTCGATTCCACCTTTGTAAACCAGTGTGCCCTCCGCATTAATCACAAACATATGGGGTGTAGTCTGCGCGTTATAGAGTTTGCCGATAGTGCCATCGGCATCAAAAATTACATTGCTCGGCACCGCTCCACGCTGCTCATTTAAACTCAACGCAGTTGCTGCATCCACATGGCCTTGTTTGCCCGGTGCAGAAGAAATAATTTGCAACCACACCACGCCATCTGCAGTCGCCGCCTTTTGTAAGGCCGGGATATTGCCACTTAAATCATAGTGTTTTTTCACATAGGGGCATTCGTTATTGGTCCACTCCAGCACCACAGTTTTGCCTTTTAAATCCGCAAGATTAATGGTTGAACCATCGGCAGCGGCGCCAGAAAAAGCCGGTGCCGGTTTATCGATAATAGCTTCCGCCCAGACTGGCACCACCGCCACAGTAAACAATACACTGGCCGCTACCATTTTTGTCAGTAATGTTTTTGCACTTTGAATAGTTAACATAAAAATCTCCTATTAATTTCGGTTAATTTACTTACCAACATTTGCAATCAACTACTTAGCAATAACTAACTCACTCTCGTTTTTACAGTTTTAAAAATCTGTTTTTTCCAACACATTAACCACCATGTCCGGCGTTAATATTTGCGGCAATACTTGCGGCGTTGACGCGGCAGCTGGATAAAAAAGATAAAGCGGAACACCGCTGCGATTAAATCGTTTTAGAAATGCCGTAATTTCCGGATCTCGATTAGTCCAGTCGCCTTTCAAATAAGTAATGTCACCACGCGCAAATGCAGCAATGACATTTGCATCACTCAGCGCGACTCTTTCGTTAACCAAACAACTAATGCACCAGGCAGCGGTGAAATTAACAAAGACAGGTTTGCCCTCGGCGAGCAATGCATTTAACCTCGCTTCACTAAATGCCTCCCAGTGTTGGGTTGAGGCTGCATTTTCTACAGTTGCTTGCGCGCGCGAGGTATTAATACTCACAACAGTGATTGCCACTACACTCGCAATTAATACCAACGCTCCAAAACTACCCACATAATTCCAGCGGGTGGAGGCATAGCGAGTGCCGTTGTAAATCCATGCTGCAAGTGCGATGAGCAACATTCCCCCCAATGCAATGATGAGCGAATTAATTCCCGCTTGTTGCACCAGCACCCACACCAGCCAAATCGCAGCGGCATACATGGGAAATGCCAGCAGCTGTTTCATGCGCTCCATCCAGGCACCGGGGCGCGGCAACCAGCGCTGTAATCTGGGCCAACAGGTGAGCAATAAATAGGGCAAGGCCAAACCCAACCCCAAACTTAAAAATACTGCCATGATGATTAACGCGGGTTGCGCCAAGGCATAACCCAGTGCTGCCGCCATAAACGGTGCAGTACAGGGTGTTGCAACAATCGTCGCCAATACACCGGTAAAAAAGCTACCGCCGTAACCGGGCTTTTCTGCCAGCGAAGAGCCCACACCCACCGCCGAACCGCCGATATAAAAAACACCTGACAAACTCAAACCCACCGCAAACATCAAATAGGCAACCGCGACTACAAATAACGGCGATTGAAACTGAAAACCCCAACCAATTTGCGCACCACCCGCTTTTAATAAAATGAGTATCAACGCCAACAGTGCAAAACTTGCCAAAACGCCCAGAGTGTAAGCGACACCGTGTAAACGTATCTGCGTAGGCGATTGGTTGGCGTGACTAATCAGTGACAGTGCTTTTATCGATAACACGGGAAATACACAGGGCATTAGGTTGAGAATCACCCCACCGATCAGAGCCAACAGTAGCGCGTTAATCACACCCGACACTTCTGCGGTAGCAGGCGTATTGGTACTCGCGATGGTTAGCGGGACATCAACCTCAAGACCGCGAGTTATTAACGACGGTTCTGATTCACTCAGAGAATCCCGCTCTTTAATAACGAGAACGCCCTTCAAGGACTGGCCTGCCGTCAACGGTGCCTCACCTGTTTCAATGGTTAGTTCTAGACCTTGCGCTGTAGCCTTCATTAACTGCGGGCTGCTTTGTTGAATTCGCCCCCAATCGTAGGGATAAAACCAAAGCTCTTTTACCTGAGAAATTTGTGCGGCGGGCAATGCGAGCGTCAGGCTGAGCTGCGCACGCCCCGTGGTCGTATTAGCGGGGGTTTGTGTCGCAGTAAGCGTGTAAGGGCTGGCAACCGGCAATTGCGTCAGCGCCTGTTCAATGTAAGGACTGCCCTGCCCGACTGACGCTGAATCGCCAACAACTGGCAGCGTGAGCGAAAGCTCCACTTGCTGGGGAATACATTCCTCTTCACAGACCAACCAATCCACTACCGCGGCAGCGGTAAAAGTATCACCCGGTTGCAAATTCGCAGGCGCCGTTATTTTGGTAAGTAAAGTGACGTTGGATTCGTAGCCGTAATTGGTGACGGGACCTAACGAAAAGCGGCTTGGTGAAGGCCAAAGGATATCGCCCGCTGTAGCGCCTTCAGGTAAAGACCATTCGATAGTAGTGGCATTACCTGAATCGCCCGGGTTCACCCAATAGGTATGCCAGTGAGGAATAATTTGTTGGTTGAGGCCAAGATAAAAATCGCTTCCCGGTTGCACTGCTGCCACCGAAGCCACCAATTGCGCCGCGACTTGCTCGGTAGCAGCACGATCAGACTGTGCGTGCGCTGCATTCGTAAAAACCATCAGCAGCAGACAATGCGCTAACCGCCACAAAAAGCTATTCATGTATCACCTGGTTCATTATCACCCTCTTTATTATTACCCGATGCCCCTTCATCCAGCTCAGTAACGAATAGAGCAACTTAAACCCGCAAGGTTTCGATTGAGGTTTTAACACTGAAGTTTCTTAAATGGGAATAATTTACTTTTCTTGAAGCTCTAGCGATCACACAGTGAAGCCAGCTTGACGATAAATTACATATCGCTGCGATCAAGAAATCACAACTGGTGATGAATGTTGGTGGTATGAAAAAGAGTTACGCCAGGGGAATTTCTGGCTTCAGCGCGGAACGAGTGCCTGCTTTTGGCGGGTTGTCGGCAGAGCGGTAAGTAAAGACCATGGAGAACTTGGTCATGCCAGTCGTGTTGCGACCAGCCGCATGAAATAAATTACTGTGGAAGAGCAACAAATCGCCCTGCGCCAAAGGTACAGGTAAGGCTGCGCTCAACAGCCCTTCGTTCACGGCTAAATCAGTGCGGAGAAACTGGTATTGATCCAGCTGATTAACATCGATAACAACCCGATGTGAACCGGGAATCACCCAAAGACAACCGTTTTCGGGCTGTTCATTGCCCAGCGCCAACCAAGCTGACACCAACTCAGGGCGCGCAAAATGCCAGTAACGACTATCGCGATGCCAACCAGTTGTGCTCGAAAATGCTGGCTGTTTGGTCATGATGCAATTGTGATGGGCTTGGGACAGGGTTACGCCCTCCCCGAGCAATTGAATTAACAGACTTTTCAGCGGTTCGCCCGTCGCCCACGCTAACAATTGCGGGCTACGCTCGGTGGCCATCAACAAGCGACGCGCCGTTGCCCCTCCTTCGGCTGTGCGCGATTCAGGTGCTCCCGGATAACGAGTATCCGCCTCAAACTCGATGGGCATTGCCTGTTTGGCAAGCTCGTCTTTGGCGAAAGCCACAATCTGTTCACACAGCGCCGGACTCGAAAAAGCCGGCACAACAACATAACCATCGCGTTGGAAAGCAAGCATTTGTGCAGACGTCAGCATCACAATAGATGACTCGTAGAAGAAAGTGGGGAAAGTGCAGTTAACAAGAGCGCTGTTAACAAAAGTGCCGTTAATAAGAGTGCCGTTAACAGTAGACCAACTATTAACGGCTAAAAATGGGATAACGACTAAAAATAGAAAATGGATCTGCCTGGTTGGTGAAAACCACTGAATTTAGTCTTGCAGCATCTCCAGCGGGGTATCCAAACCAAACTCCACATGGATTTGTGCGCACCAGCGGTTGAGTCGATCAGCACTGAGGTTTTCCTGCTGATCTTCATCGAGTGCCAAACCTACAAACATACCGGCGCCGGGAATTTCCGCTTTGGACGCTTCGAATTCATAGCCTTCGGTAGGCCAATGACCAACAATTTCGGGGCCGCTCTGGATAATCACATCGTGCAACATGCCCATGGCATCCAAAAAGTAATCGCCGTAACCAAATTGATCGCCCAAGCCAAAGAGCGCGACTTGTTTGCCAGAGAAATCTACGGCAGCGATATCATCCCAAAACTCTTCCCAGTCGGATTGGATCTGACCGAAATCCCAGGTGGGAATGCCAAGAATCACTTTGTCGTATTGAGCAAAGTCCAGCTGGGTAACATCAGCGATATCGCGTACATCAACAACATCTTCACCAAAACGCTTTTGAATACGATAGGCAACGCGTTCGGTATTACCTTCGTCACTGCCAAAAAACAGACCAATCTGGGCCACAATAACCTCGAAATGCAGGGAAAAAGAAGTTGCTGGCACCGGCAGTAGGCTCACACCGGAGGCAAAGAAATCGGCGCGGATTTTCCCAAGATTGGGCAGCGCAAGCAAGCCCATTAACGCCCCCCTCAAAATAAATAACCCCGGCAAGCCGGGGTCAGTGAACTAGCGTTTAGGATGCAGTGCAGAAATTAGCTACTTTTACTCTCGCTGTCGTTTTTACGACTACCTTTGCGCTCCATACGCTTGGACTTCATTTCAGAGAGCGTCTGTTTTTGCTCATCGGTAAGCACAGCCAAGAAAGCCTGATGGTTTTTTGCACCGGCCAGTGCCTGCTGCGCCTGCAAACGGCCCAGGGTTTCAGCTAGCGCATTCAACTCTGCATCATTCGCGCCTGCCTCAGTGGCGGTATTTAAGGCTGTGCGCGCTTCTTTAAGCTGGCTGTGCAACGCTCCACGAGCAGCTTTATTTGCTTCGCGCTGTGACTTGAGTGTTTCTTTTTGCGCATCGCTTAAATCCAAAGCGCGCTCCATACGGCCAAAATGACCGGCATGCTTTCCGCCATGGTGACCATCTTTCCCAGTGTGGTAAGTCCCACTGTCACAAGGTTTGGCGTCGGCGGCGATACTGGGAACAACCATACCGGCAGCACCTAGAAGCAATGCACCTGTTGCTAATAATTTGATCGCTTTCATATCAAGATCCTCGGATAGATTAGGTTGACTGAAGCGCCGGATTGCGTGAACAGCGCCAGTGAAGTCATTATGGGCGCTATCATGTTAAGATTAGTTAACAATTCCCAAAGAATCATGACTCTCACCAAGGCCTGGTGCACACTCAGCGCCTCAAATAACGCCTTATATAACAAGGGTATGTAATCGCTATGCTCAAGGTTCTCCTCATCGACGACGATAAAGAACTCAGCCAATTACTGAGTGAATATCTGCACACTGAAGGGTTCACTATAGATACCGCCTACGACGGTCAAACAGCGCTGGAACTTGCGCTGAAGAACCCCTATTCGGCGATAGTGCTGGATGTGATGCTGCCCGTTCGCAATGGCTTTGATGTGCTGAAAAACTTGCGCCAGCACAACCAAACACCGGTGATTATGTTGACTGCCAAAGGCGATACGGTTGATCGCGTGATCGGTCTTGAAATCGGTGCTGATGATTACCTGGCAAAACCCTGCGACCCTCGTGAATTGGTCGCACGGATTCGTGCGATTTTACGTCGCGCCAATCAAAAAGAAGTCTCGACCAACAGCGTTGAACGCTTGTCCTCGGGTAAATTGTCCCTGCATTTGGGTACCCGCACCACAACCTGGGACGGCAATGAAGTTCCACTCACCGGCACCGAGTTCAGCGTACTTGAAATTCTGGTGCGCCGCGCTGGTCAAGTAATTAGCAAAGACGATATGACCGAGCAGGCACTGAATCGAAAACTAACCCCTTACGATCGCAGTATTGATGTGCATGTCAGCAATATTCGTAAAAAAATCACCGCAGCAGGCTCATCCAAAGATTTAATTATCAACGTACGCGGTGCGGGTTACATGCTCACTATGAACGATGATGAATCCGGCACTTGATGACACGCCTCTACCTAAAAATATTTTTCACGTTTTGGTTGATTACGGTGGCGATTATTATCGGCACCAATTTAGTTGTGCATTGGTTTGATATAACACCGGATGGCAAACTGCAGCACAGCAGCACCGCTACCGATGAAGACCCTGCAAAACGCTTACTATTTCAAATGGTCGGCAGTGCAATTAACCGCAATACCACTCAATTAACCCAAGACCTGCGCGCAATGCCGAGCTGGTCGACGCGTTTTGTTTATGTGGTAGATAAACGCAATCGCGATTTGCTCGACCGACCGCTTCCGCCCGGCGTAATGTTCCTTGCCCCGCGCTTAACCAGCAAGCACCCTTTTGACAAGGTGCAAGATCGCAATCGCAAACTGTTTGGTCGCTACATCACCTTGAATGATGGCAATAGCGTTAAGTTAATCACCATTTCAGCAGGCCGCGACGAAGGGCAAGACCGCGACATCATCTGGGAATTGTTTATCGACAACATCTGGCCGCTGCTGCTGGTTTCGATTCTGGTCAGTGGCTCTGCCTGTTTTTTTCTTGCACGTCATTTCACCCGTAGCATCAACACCCTGCAAAAAGCCACGCATCAAATTGCCCGCGGCGATTTGAGTGTTCGTATCAGCGAACAATTTCGCGGTCGCAACGATGAAATTGCCGCACTCGGGCGCGACTTCGACAATATGACCGAACGGCTTGAAAAGGCCATGCAAGAACAGAAGCGATTAATTAAAGATGTATCCCATGAATTGCGTACACCACTCGCCAGATTGCAAATCGCGTTGGCATTAGCGCAGCAAAAAAGTGGCGGGGTAATTGATCACGAACTGGGCCGCATTAAACAAGCGGCTGATTATCTAAATGACATTATTACGGAGATTCTAACCCTTCCCATTCAAGGCCAGGATGGCTGGGTACTGGATGATGTGCTTGATCTGGTATCGCTGGTACAAACTCTCATTGAAAACTATCAGTTGGATGCACGCGAAAAAAATATTCGTATTGAATTTAAATCCAACCTCGATGAAGCGTTGGTGGCCACTCACGGGAACATGCTGGTGGGAGTCTTTGAAAATACCCTGCGTAATGCCCTGCTCTACACGCCCCCAAATTCGGAAATTTGTATTCAACTTAACGAAACCGGCGATGGCGAACACTACCGCATCCAAATTATGGATCAGGGCCCCGGTGTACCGGAAGATGCCTTGGAGGATATTTTCCAACCCTTCTTCCGCACCGACCAAGCCCGTGCACGCGAGAGTGGCGGCTATGGACTGGGGCTCGCTATTGCACATCGCAGTATTGCTCTGCACAAAGGCAAAATATGGGCAGAAAACCGCCCTACCGGTGGTCTAACTCTGGGTATTTTACTGCCCCAGATCAACACCTAATCCAGCAAACCTCATCCGCATCTCCCACTCAATTAACAACTGAGTGGGGTGACATTTTTTTGACTAGCGGCCATTGCCCTCTTGAAATATCCCACCAGCACCGCCTTTTTTTTGGCATTCAGTGCCAACGCATGCCGCAAAAAAAATCCATCTCATTGATTAAAAAGGATTTTTTATAAAAAAATTTACATGGCATGATTTTCGCTGTGTACCTCACAAAGCCCTATTCCGCAGAGCGGCGACTCTGGGCAGGTAACAACCCCATCAATGTGACAGGTACTTTATATGCGGGACATGACTATGGTGACCAATGCCCATAAGGCAAACGGCGCAGGAAGCATCCCCCTTGGTATACCAACGCAAGATCAGGAGCTCGCCGTGCGAGTTCGGCTGACGCAGGCCTTGCAAATGAGCCTGGACCCGACGGAAATAATTTCGCTTTTTTTCCACCAAATACAACCACTGGTGCAAATATCCGGGGTGATTTTCAAATCCTCCACCACCAAAGACGACTCCAGAGTTGGACGGGAATCGCTGCATCATTGTGACTATCGTCTCACTACCGATGAGGGCTATTTAGGTGAGGTCATTTTTAGTCGCAGCAAACGATTTATTGAAACTGAGCTTATAAAAATCGAACAGCTACTCAGCGCATTGGTTTACCCACTACGCAATGCAGTTCGCTACCAAACAGCGATGCGCCTGGCGCTACTTGATCCATTAACTCTGGTAGGAAATCGCGCAGCCTTAAACAATAATTTAAAACGCGAACTGCAGCTTGCTAATCGTCAGCAACAGCAACTTTCATTATTAATGATAGACGTCGATCACTTTAAAAAAATCAACGATGATTACGGGCATCACCGCGGCGATTTAATTCTGTGTGAGATTGCGAAAACCATCCAATCTGTGTGCCGTAGCACCGATAGTATTTTTCGTTATGGCGGCGAAGAATTCGTTGTACTGCTGAGTAATACCAATGCAATTGGTGCAGAAATAATTGCCGAGCGTATTCGCGAGCGTATTTCAGAAACAGAAATCCTTCACAATACTATGGCAATAAACACGACAGTCAGTATTGGAGTAGCAACGCACAATGGCGATCAGAATGAAGGCATAGAGGAGCTATTCGAGCGTGCAGATAAAGCACTTTACAGCGCCAAGCAATCAGGCAGAAACTGCACCATCAATAGCACGGCAAATGCACAAACTCGATAATCAGTTGCGCTGAGTGGAACCAGCCCCATAAAAAAACCGCGCAAATTTGCGCGGTTTTTTTATGCTTGACTCCTCGCTATACAACTGGAGGACGCTTACGCGGCGGAGCTTTCACCCTGCGTGGTGCAGCAGAAGCAGACCGTAACTTTTTGTCATGACGTTCACGCTGTGCCTGCTCATCGCGAGTGGGCACTTTCATGCGAGTATAAGTAGAACTGTCGAATCCTGCCGTCATGCATAAATCTTCAATTTCGCGGTCAGTTAAATCAATCCACTGCCCTACTCGCACATGAGAAGGAATAAAAATATTGGCGTAGCGAACACGTTTCAAACGACTCACTTTAACGCCCTGCGACTCCCACAAACGCCGCACTTCGCGGTTACGCCCTTCCATTACCACACAGTAGAACCAACGATTTTTACCTTCACCTGCACCGTCAACTATATCGGTGAAGCGCGCAATGCCGTCATCCAGCACTACACCTCGCAAAAGTACCTGACGCATCTCATCGGTAACCTCGCCCTGAATCCGCACAAGATATTCACGGTCAATCACCGATGATGGATGCATTAATTTATTAGCCAATTCGCCGTCATTGGTAAACAGCAATAAACCACTGGTGTTAAAGTCGAGTCGCCCTACTGAAATCCACCGCTCACCTTTCAATGGTGGCAGATGGTCATAGACGGTAGGACGACCCTCTGGATCGGAGCGGGAGCAAATTTCGCCCTCAGGTTTGTTATATAAAATTACCCGGCGACGAGTTAATTCGCTACGCAACACTACGCGCTGGCCGTTCACAAAAATTTTATCTTGTGCGCTGACTCTATCACCTAACTTGGCAATGCGATCATTAACCTTGACTTGCCCCTGCTCTATCGCTCGCTCCATTTCACGGCGCGAACCGATGCCGGCACGAGCCAGTACTTTCTGCAATTTTTCATCTGTAGGGTTGCTGACGACAGGAGCTTGTGGCTCTGCGGCAGAAGCAGTTTTAGTGCGCGCAGTAGATGCGGGCTTCTGGGTAGATTTACCCGCGGGCTTTTCAGAATCCTGATGCTTTTTAGCGCTGGGACCACTGGCTTTTTTAAAGCCAAATGATTTTTCTGCCGGTGTATTTTTTCCGCCAGCCATGGATTTGGCCTTGGACGTTTTAGCGGCAACTACTGGCTTCACAGCCTTGGTAGGTTTTTCAGGTTTATCTGGGTTGATTTTCTTCACCATAATTCATGGGTCACTTGATTAGTGACCAGTTTCCTCATTATTGGCTGGCGTCGATAATTGTGAAGCATCAATAGCTGCATACTCCTCAATCTCAACAAAAGCCTCTTCACCATCTACAAAGCCATCTTCATAGAGTGCTGTTTTGGTATCCACCGGCTCAGCTTCCAGCTCATCCAATGTCGCAATTGGCTGATCATCAGGAATCGGGGCATCAGTATCTTTTTCGCCTAAGCCTGCCTCGCCCAAATCTAATACTGGATTTAACTCATCCAAATCACGGATTTCACTGAGTGACGGCAACTCATCCAGGCTTTTTAAATTAAAGTAATCCAAAAATTGACGGGTAGTGGCATAAAGCGATGGACGGCCGGGTACATCGCGATGACCAATCACTTTTACCCAGTCGCGCTCTAGCAAAGTTTTCATGATATGAGAACTAACAGCAACACCTCGAATCTCTTCAATGTCACCGCGAGTGATCGGTTGGCGATAAGCAATTAACGACAAGGTTTCGAGTAGCGCGCGTGAATACTTCTGCGGTTTTTCTTCCCACAGGCGATTAACCCAAGGAGCTAAATCATCGCGCACTTGAAAGCGCCACCCCGAAGCAACTTCCTTTAATTCAAAACCGCGCCCTTCGCAGGTAGCCTGTATATCCAGCAGTGCAGCATGTATTTCATCTTTGGTCGGCGCCACTTCTGCATCAAACAAATCCAGCATGCGCACAAGTGTCATAGGCTGGCCTGCCGCCAAAATGGCACCTTCGATAACCTGACGCAAACGCCCGGCATCAACCGGCATTTGGGTTACAGGAACCGTCGCCAACTCCTCAGCAAGAGTATCATCAGCAATTAAGTCAGCTGCTTCTGGGGCACCCAACTCATCATCGAATTCTTCAGTGATTATTGTTTCGGTCATTGTGTTCTGGCTTTTACATGAATAGGAGCAAAGGATTCGCTTTGGACAATCTCGACGAGCGATTCCTTAATCAATTCCATTACGGCAAGGAAAGTTACCACCACGCCCAAGCGCCCTTCTTCGGCTTTGAACAAACTGACAAAAGGCACAAAATGTTGATGGGCAAGAGTATCCAACACCTGCGCCATGCGCTCACGGGTGGACAATCGCTCTTTGGAC
>Ga0307406_10001947_pt1 | contig 11277 bp, 8 predicted proteins | sample 322Cmetagenome_3_FD_203706 | JGI IMG/M metagenome (GOLD analysis project Ga0307406, IMG submission 203706) | Maize rhizosphere microbial communities from greenhouse at UC Davis, California, United States - 322HYB-C-2 | ecosystem: Host-associated > Plants > Roots > Rhizosphere > Soil | place... | reverse complement strand
CCGATCTCCTTGCCGCGCGGCGCGCCGCGCGTCGGCCTGACGTTAGGCTGGCAGCATGACGTCGTTCAGGAAATACGCCGAGAGCTCGGCGCGACCGGCGAGTCCCGCCTTCTCATAAACTGCGCCGGCATGCTGGCGCACAGTGCGCTCGCTCCGTCCGGTAAGCGCCGCAATCACTTTGTGCTCGTACCCCTTGAGGAGCATGAGCGCTACCTGGCGCTCGGTGGGTGTGAGCCGCCAGTGCCTGAACTGCGCATCGAGCGCTCGGCCAAGTCCCTCCAGCGCGGCCTGGGCGCTCGCCTGCCATGCGTCACGCTCTTCTCGCTGTCGCTCGAGCGACTCACGAAGCGCGGCGGCCGAATGCGCCGAGCGCCGCCAGCCAAGCCAAAGGGTGGTGGCCATGAGCAGCGCGCCGGCGATCATGAGTGTCTCGAACAGGACGTGGAACGAAAGCCACCGCTCGGGCTGGTCCATGACGAGATCGATCGTGCCGCCGACGATGATCGACAGCAACGCGACCGTGAGAATCCAACGCAGCCGTCGATCGAGCTCGGTGTTCATCACGCTCCCGTGCGTTCTGGCGCCTCCGTCATTTGACGGAGGTGATGATTTGAGGCCCTGATTCCAGCAAAGAGCGGATACCCCCGTCTTTCCCGCATGCCGACGTTGCACGCGACACGCATTCGCGGAGGCAAATCGCATGTTCGGCATCCCGTTGCACCCACTGGTGGTGCACTTCCCCATCGTTCTCGCCATGCTCCTACCAATCTTCGTGGTGGTGGCGCTCTGGGCTGTCAGGAAAGGCGCTACACCGCGTCGGGCATGGGCCGTACCCGTCGCGGTGGCCGCAGCACTGACGCTGAGCGCGTGGGTCGCAACCGGGACTGGCGAGTCCCAGGAGGACCGTGTGGAGCGACTCGTGCCGCGCCGAGCGCTTCACGGGCACGAGGAGTCCGCGGAGCGGTTCCTCGTGCTGTCCGGCGTGCTTCTCGTCGTGACCGCTGGCGGACTGGCGCGCGGGACGGTTGGGCGCGCGGCACGATACGTCTCAGCCGCGGGCGCGTTCGGTCTGGTGGTCGCAGCCGCGCAGGTCGGTCACAGCGGTGGTGCGCTCGTCTATCGTCACGGCGCAGCCAGCGCGTACACCGAGCCACACGCCGGTGGTAACCGAGAGGCCGGTCGGACCGACGTTCCAACCACCGGAGAGCGCCAGGAGCGGCTCGCCCGCGACGACCGTGACGAGCGTTGATCGAGGACGTTAGGCTGGCCGTTGTGATACCGAGCTGGCGCTCGGAGTCGTTAGGCGTGAGCTCTTGCGGCTAGCTCCCGACTGACGACTTCGACTAACGGCTGGCGCACGTGATCCGTGACGCGCTGCACCAGCGTGACGGGTCGATGGGTGACGGGGAATCGAATACCCGCCGGCTAGCGCGTTGCGAAACCGTTAAGGCGATCTCTGCGGAAGCGGTGCCTAACACGATGAGCGGTCGTCTGCGAGGCGGCGCCCGCCCGTCGGTCGCACGACGCTTGCGCCGTTGATGCACCGATCCCACCCTGATGGCGTCCAGCGCCAGGTTCGACGACGATCCCAACCGGCCTGCGACGGTCCGACGTCGCGCATTGCACGGCGATCGCCCGGTCGGTACGGCGCTGAACTCTCTCGTGAGGAGCGTATGACCAACACACAAACCCAAACGTAGGAGAGTCGTGTATGCGGAAACGAGAGTCAGACCATACACCACCGCATTCCCTCGTCATCTCACTCAGTCTCGTGCTGTGCCTAACGACACCAGTGGCACAAGCGCGATCGCAGGACGCAGGACCGACCGGCACGGTGAGCGGTACGGTGACGAATGACCAGGGCGCGCCGCTCGCCGGCGTTCAAGTCAGCGTCGAAGGCACCGGACTGGGCGCGGTGAGCCACGATAACGGCCAGTACGCCATCACCCACGTACCGGTTGGGACCCGAACGATCCGGGTGCGCTTCGTGGGATACCGCCCGCAAGTGGTATCGGTGAACGTGGCCGCGGACCAGCGCGCGGCCGAGGACTTCAAGATGGTCGAGGATCCGTTGAGCCTCTCGTCGGTGGTGGTCACCGGGACGGCGACGCCGCGCGTCAACGAGGAAGCCAGTGTCGCGATCAGCACGCTCACGCCGGAGCTGATCGATCAGGCCGCGCCACGGAGCACGACCGAGATGCTTCGCTACGTCCCCGGATTCACCCGGGTCGAAAGCTCCGGTGGCGAGGTCAACGAAAACATCACGATGCGCGGGATCCTGGGCGTGGAGTACGTGATGTTCATGGAAGACGGCCTGCCGGTATTCCCGACGATGCACACGTTCTTCATGAACGCCGACAACCTCTTTCGTCCGGACGAAAACATCGATGAGATGGAGGTCGTGCGCGGCGGCAGCTCGGCGCTGTACGGGTCCAACACGCCGGGCGCGATCGCGAACTTCATCAACAAGACCGGCGGCCCCGAGCTGCACGGGTCGTTCAAGGTGTCCGCCGCCACGAAAGGACTCGCACGCTACGACTTCAACACCAACGGTTCGCTCGGGGATGACTGGCGATTCAACGTTGGAGGGTTTTATCGCTACGATCACGGCGTCCGCGATCCGGGCTTCCCCGGGATTAGCGGCGGACAGCTCAAAGCCAACATCACCCGACTCCTGTCGAACGGCTACGTGCGCGTGACGGGCAAGTACATCGACGATCGCAACCAATTCATCCTCGACCTCCCGTTCCAGAACCCAAGCGATCCAAGCTACGTCCCGGGGTTCGGCGACTACGGTTCGATGAACACCATCGAGGGAAACCACATCCGGGTGCCGACGCCTAACGGTCAGTTGGAGCTCCCGCTGGATAATGGACTCCGGACCCGGGCGGGTTGGATCACTGCCGACGTGGCGTTCGACCTTGCCAATGGCTGGCGGATGCAGAACGCCGCCCAGGCGATGCAGAACGCGCAGCAGTGGAACGCGATCGTTCCCAGTGATGTCATGCCCGCGGCCGATTTCGTGACTCGGCCGATCGACCAGGGCGGGCTGGGATTTCCCGCCGGGACGCCGTTCACGTACACCTATACCAATCGACTCGACGAAACGGGGAAGCCCATGACGTTCAGCACGCCTAACGGGCTGGTCGCGCCGGGCGGCGAGTGGCACGTCAACAAGCCCATTTCGGCATTCCAGGACCAGTTCCAGGTCAAGAAGGCCATCGGCCGCCAGAATATCGCGTTAGGCCTGTACTTCGCGAATTACTCGCAGGACAACCAGTGGTACTTCACCGACATCCTGACCGACGTCGAAAACAACCCCTCGTTCCTCGACCTCACGGTGCTCAGCGGAGGGAAACAGATCAACGTCACGAAGGATGGGTTCCGGCACTACATCTCGAATTACGTGAACGGGTCGGGGCAGGCGACGATCCTCTCCGGGTCGCTCGGTGGCGAGTTCCGTCTCGGCGACCGGCTACGCGCCGACGTTGGAGCGCGATGGGAGTCGAACAGCTTCGTTCAAAGCTCCGAGAACACGTCGCCAGTCGATCTCGATGGCAATGCCGCGACGACGTATGACGTCGAGCCGTGGGGGAACTCGAGCTTCCGGCATTTCAGCAAGAGCATGGACGACTGGGCCGGGTCGCTCGGGCTCAACTATCGGCTGACCAATCAGCTGGCGCTCTACGCCCTCGGCGGTCGGTCGTACAAGATGCCCGCGCTGGACGAGTTCCTGAATGCGCAGTCGCCGGAGCAGGTTGCGCTGTTCGATTCGCGCGAAGTGCGGAACGTCGAAGGCGGGATCAAGTACGCGTCGGCGCGGTTCGGCGTCACGCTGGACGGCTTCTACATGCTGCTGAAGAACATCGTGGGACAGGGCGCGGTGACCGACACCCTCACGGGGCGGACGACGTGGATCATCGTCACCAGTCCGCAGAACAAGTCGTATGGCGCGGAGCTGGAGGCGTCCGCCGTTCCCGTAACAGGACTGCGATTGGATGCGAGCGGCACGTGGCTCAAAGCCGAGCTGGGCGCAGGGGCCGGCGCGGACATTGGAAGCTGGATCAACGGCGTTCCGCCCGTGATCGCGAACACCGCCGCGACCTACAACATCTCCGATTTCAGGGTGACGGCCGACTGGCACTTCGTCGGACGGCGCTTCTCGGACGTGAAGGCCGGCAACGTGCTTCCCCAGTACAGTTACTTCAACTTCGGGGCAGGATACACGTTGACGAAGAGTCGGATCGGGATCGCGGCGGACGTGCTCAACGCGTTCCAATCGAAGGGACTCGAGGAGGGCAACCCGCGGCTGGCATTACTCGCCGGTGGGCGGACCAGCGATCTGTTCCTCGCCCGGCCGCTGCTGCCGCGCCGTGTCCAGGTCTCGTTGCGTCACGACTACTGAGTCTCGACCTCGCGGTTGATCGGTAGCCCGACCTAACGAGGGCCGCCTGAGTGCAGCACCATCAAGGCGCCTCCTTGGTGGTGCTGCTCCGTTCGTCGCTCGCCTGGCTTGCGGCGCCCGAAGCAGCCCCGCCCTCTGCCTGGTCCCCTGCCCCACCACCCCGCAACCTGATCACCCCGACCGCAAGCTCGGCAGCGAGCACCACGAAGACGCCAGCCCCGATCAGCACGTACACGATGGTGAACGCCTTCCCAAGTGACGTGCGCGGAGCGAAGTCGCCGTAGCCCACGGTCGCCAGGGTCACCACGCAGAAGTACAAGGCATCGAGGATCCTCCAGCCTTCGGTCCGGGCGTAGAATACCGTGCCAATCAGAAGCAGCACGCCGTACAGCAGTAGCAGCGCGCGGAACTGGGGGTCGCGAAAGCTTCGCGTTATGCTCTGGCCGAGCCGGACGAGACCAAGGAGCAGCGAAACCACGGGTCTTCCCCTGAAAGCGGTGTTGCCTAACGCAGCGGCGTCAGCGTGTCCCCGCCGCGCGAGAAGTATGCGTCGGTCCACTCACACAGGCCAGTCATTGACCGGCGGCGCCGATGGAATCTATTGTGTCTGGTCCGCGAACGGTTCCATCTCACTGCCCGGCACCTCACCTTTGTCCCGTTTCCGCCTGATGTCGCCCAGTCGTCGCGAAGCCCTTGCGCAGCTCGCCGCACTCGTCGCGCTCCCACTCCCGCTCCAGTCGTTGGACTCCGGCCGCGGCGACCCTCTCGAGGGCACAGCGGCCGATTATCAGGCGGGGCTCCGGCGTGGCGATTGGACCGCCGCCGAGGTCACGGCTCGCGCGCTCGACCGCTGCCGATCGGCGGGGACAACATGGCACGCCATCGACGCGCTCGCCGACGCCGCCCCCGCGGACGCCCAGGCCGCTGACGCGCGGCGCCGTGCCGGCCGACTGCGTGGCCCGCTCGACGGTGTTCCGGTGTTTGCCAAGGCAATCTACGACATGGTGGGGCTGCCGACGACCGGCTCCAGCGCCGAGTGGGCACGCCTCTTCCCGGATCCCGTTAGGCGCGACGCGCTCGAGGTGGCCCGGCTTCGAGCGGCCGGCGCGATCGTCCTCGGCAAGACGGCCGCGGACGATTTCGCCTATCGCGGCAACGGCACCAGCAGCCACACCGGGCAGGTGCTCAACCCTCACGATCCCACCGGGACGCGAACGCCGGGCGGGTCGAGCGCCGGCTCGGCCGTGGCGGTCGCGAGCGGGATGGCGTTCGCGGCGTTAGGCACCGACGACGGCGGATCGAACCGCATTCCGGCACAGTTCACCGGCGTCGTCGGGATGAAACCGACGTTCGGCCTCGTGCCCCGCACCGGAGTGATTCCGACATGGCCCTATCTCGACACGCACGGGCCGCTCGCCCGGACGGTGGCGGATGCCGCTCTGCTGCTCGCCGCGATCGCCGGGGCCGATGCGTCGGACCCGCTGGCGCTCACCGCCGCGTGGGACGGCGCGCCGCTCGCGCGCCTGCGCGACGACGCGCTCGCCGGGGTCCGCCTCGGCATCGTCGAGGAGCACGCGCCGCGCACGCAGATGACCGCCGAGGCTCTCACGACCTGGGATCGCGCGCTCGGTGATCTGCGCGCCGCCGGAGCGACAGTCGAGCCATTCGCCGCCGCCATCAGCCGCGTGAATTACCGGGACGCCTTCACCGCCTCCGCGCGCGACCGAGGAGACGTGACGGTCGATGCGGATTCACCCGCTCCCACCGCGAACGCCCTGTTCCGCTACTTCGCTGGCCGCACCGACGATCCACGGGCGGCGGTTCGGCTCGGATACCTGGCCTTCCGCGCGTTCTACGATGTGCTGCCCGCGACGTTCGAGGAGTGCGAACCGCTCCTAGACCGCCCGATGGCCGATGACCCCGCCGGCCGGTCGTTCGCCCGATCGCGCGCCGAGGTCGTTGCGAAGCTCGCGGAATCGATGCGCGCGGCGGGCGTTGCGGCGATGGTGTACCCTACGATGCCGTTCAACGCCCCGCGCGCCGTCGACAAGTGGCCGGACATCCGCACGGCGCTCGGCTACGGCAATTGGCTCGGGCTGCCGGAGGTATCGGTGCCGGCAGGGATGGGCACCGACGGCATGCCAGCGCTCAACCTGTCGATCGTCGGACTGCCGGGCGACGATGCCCGCGTGCTCGCGCTGGCGCATGCGTACGAGAAACAGTCGCGTCGCTTCGTTCCGCCACCGCGCAAGTAACGGGTCGCAACCGGCTCGGGCATTGGGTCAATAGTGCCGCCCGAAGCCTAACGGGTAGAGAGGGCGCGCGCTGTCGTGCGGCACGTCGGACTTCTGGGCCAGGACGGCATCCATCGAGGATGGCAGCTCGAAGGGCAGCTTCCCCTCGGGTTTAGCGCGTCCAGCCAGCACGTCGAGCAGCGCCGCGTCGCTGACCCCGAAGTTCGCGATGACGGCGCGCGCTCTTTCCTTGAGCGGCGCCAGGATCGCGGGTCGATCGAGATACACCGTCACGACCGTCGGTACGACGCTGCTCGCCAGCTTGAATGCCTCGTACTCCGGCTCCCCGTCGCGGAACGCGAGGTTGCCCTCGTGCTGCATTGCACCGAAGACGTACTGCGGATGCAGCGTCTCGAACGGTGCCGTTAGGCGGATGATCGCGACGTCGGCCTGCTTGGGGTCGGTGACGACCGTCCACCCTCGTTGCGTTGCGGCCTCGGGCGAGATCCCGCGGAGGTACACGCGAAGCGCGGTGCTTTTGGTCTTCGCCCGAAGCGGCAAGAACCCGCCCTGGTTTTCCAGCAGCACCAATGCCCGGCGCTGAGCATCGAGCGCCTCGGTTCGGAATGCGTCGGTGCCGACACGGCGAGCCGCCTCGGAAGGCTCGACATACGGGTTCTCGAACAGCCCGAGGGCGAACTTTCCGGCCAGGACGCGCTGCACCGAGCTGTCGAGACGCGCCTCCGCGAGTTCCCCGGCTCGGACGCCGTCGATCAGCATGTCGGCGTGTTCCGTACCGCCGAACTGGTCGACTCCGGCCTTTACGGCCTGGACGAACCGCGCCCGCATCGACTGGTCTTCGACGCCCCACGGCATGCCGAGGTCGGCGAAGGACGGGCGCTGGCCAGAGGGCGCGCCGCCGCGACAGCGATCGTTGCAGTCGTTCGTGATCGCCCAGTCGGTGAGCACGACGCCTCGAAACCCATAGCGCCCGCGAAGGATGTCGGTGAGCAGCTGGTGATTGAAGCCCGCCCCGACCGGCTCGATCGGCTTACCGTCCCACGTCGCGCCCTCGAGGATCGAATACGTCGGCATCACCCCCGCGACGTTCGCGGCGAACGCGGGGAGAAACGGGCGCACGTGGTACGCGAGGTTCGCACCCGGGAACGTGGCGAACCGCCCGTAATAGTTGTGGCTATCGAATCCTTCCCTGGCCGCGCCGTACCCGACCCAGTGTTTCACCACGGTTTGGACGCCCACGGAATCGACACCGCTTGTTCCGTGCTGGAAGCCGGCGACGTACGCCCCTACCATGCGACCGGCCAGGTCGGCGTCCTCGCCGAACGTGCCGTTGATGCGGCTCCAGCGGGGCTCGGTCGCCAGGTCCGCCTGAGGCGACAATGCCATGTGGATGCCGACGGCGCGGTACTCCTGTCGCGCGACATCACCGAACCGCTTCATGAGGGCCGTGTCGCCTAACGCCGCAAAGCCAAGCGTCTCCGGCCATTGCGAGAACTGTCCTTCCGTGACGCTCGCGCCCAACACGTACTGGAAGTGATGACGCGGATCCGTACTGATCGTGACCGGAATCCCGAGGCGCGCCCGCTCCGCGATCTCCTGCAGGGTGTTGTTCTGCGCCGCGAGCGCCGCGGGCTCGCCCCCGAGCCGCGTGATCATGCTCGTGACCTTCGCCCCATCGATCAGCGCGCGGTTGGCCGCCGTATCGTAGCTCGTCCCGACGCCGGCCATGGCCATGGGACCGGCACCGCGCGCCGTCCCGTGCATCATGATTCCGGCTTTCTCTTCGAGCGTCATCCGGCCCACCAGGTCGCGCGCCCGAGCTTCGGGCGTTAGGCGCCAATCCTCGTACGGCTCGACCGCGCCGCTCCGGTTGAGGTCCTTGAAACGCAGACCATCGCGCTCGATGATCGGCACGCCACGCGTCCCGAGGCGCGGTTGCGATGGCTGCCCGCTGCTGGAGGCCCGAGCCTGCGGCGAAACTCCGGTGGGTGCCGCGACGCCGATCGCGAGCAGCGTGGTCGACAGGCGAAGAGCGAACGCGGTGGAGCGCATCGTCGTGCGGGGTTGAAGGCGGATGGCGCCGAACCAACTGCGACGATTATTCCATCACAGCGTGTCCACCGCCAGCGCCCCGGGTCTTCCGCACGAGAACGAGCAGCGGGATGATCGCGAGGATGATCACCGCGCTCAGGATGTACACACGGGAGTACGCGATGACGCTCGCTTGCCCCGTCACCTGGGCTTCCAGCAGCCAATACGCGCGAGCCCGCGCCGTCCACGCATCCGCGCCGCGGGCCATCATGCCCTGGGTCAGCGCCTTGAGCCGCCCTGTGCTCGTCGCGTCGATTGCCGTGATGTGCTCCGCCAGCACGGCATGGTATTGCGCGGTATACCGTGATAGCAGCGTCGCTATCCCGGCAATCCCGAACGACCCGCCGAGCTGACGGAAAAAGTTGTAGAGACCGGTGCCTTGCGCGAGCTCGCTCGACGACAGCTCGGCAAGCGTGATCGTCGTGAGCGGCACGAACATGAGGCCGAGCCCGACACCACGGAAAATCAGCGGCCAGAAGAAGTCGCCGCTCCCGCTTTCGCCCGTGATGAGCGAGAGCTGCCACGCCGCGGTGGCGAAAATGAGCGCACCGATGGTGATGAGAATCCGCGGGTCCACACGGTTCGTGAGGCGCCCGACGATGAACATCGATATCGCCGTGGCAATTGCACCCGGCAGCAGCGCAATGCCGGCCTGCTCGGCCGTCATGTGCAGGTTGCCCTGCAGGAACACGGGCAGGGTGAACGACATGGCGTAGAGCCCGATCCCCATCACGACGCCGAGCAGGGTGCCGACCCACATCTGGCGATGACGCAACACGCGGAAGTCGATGACCGGCTCGCTGGTCGTGAGCTCGCGCCACAGGAGCGCCGCGCCTCCCACGACACCGGTCACGGTCAGGCTCGTGATCAGCCGGGAATCGAACCAGTCCTCGCGCTGACCGTGCTCGAGCACGTACTGCAGTGCGCCGACGCTCACGGTGAGCAGCGCGATGCCGATGTAGTCGATGCGCCCGGGGCGCCGCTGGTCAGCGCGGTCGTGCACGTACGCCGCGATCATGATGGCGGCGAGGATTCCGACGGGGATGTTGACGTAGAAGATCCACGGCCAGCCGTAGTTGTCCGTGAGCCATCCGCCTAACGTCGGCCCGATCGTCGGCCCGACCATGACACCCACCCCGAAGAGCGCCATGGCCATTCCCGCCTCCTCTGGCGGAAAGGCCTCGAACAGGACGGCCTGGGACACCGTCATGAGGGCGCCACCACCGATGCCCTGCACGATCCGCCAGAAGATGAGCAGTCCGAGCGTATGCGACGCACCGCAGAAGAACGACGCGGCGGTGAAGAGGACGATGGATCCGACGAAGTAGCGCTTGCGCCCGAAGAGTTGACCCAACCAGCCGGTCAGCGGGATGACGATGACGCTCGCAAGGATGTAGCCGGTGGTCACCCATGCGATCTCGTCGAGCGACGCGCCGAGGTTCCCCATCATGTCGGGGAGGGCGACGTTGACGATCGAGCTGTCGATGACCTGCATCAGCGCCGCCAGCACCACCGCGAACGCGATCAGATAGCGATGCTCCTCGCCATGCCGCGGCTCGGCTACTGGCTTTGCCGCGGTCACATCCGCCGGCCGTGCGGGGCGAACGGCGTCGTCGATAGCGGCGGTGGTCACCGGGATACCCCGAATTGCATACTCACGGGTAGAATAAGGATCGCCGCATGCCTGACGAGGGCGATGGTCATGGGGTCACCGCTTGAGCCGAAGCGAGCCGCTGCGGCCGCTCGAACGCAGGCTGTGGAGGAACAACTCCAGCGCGGAATCCACGAGTCGTTCCTGGGTCACGGCGACATCCGGGACGCTCTCGGCGTACTGTTGCCACACCGTCTGCTGCAACAACCCCGAGACCAGCATTCGCGCGGCCACGTCGGCGTCGGCGTCCGGCCGAAATTCGCCGCGAGTCTGGCCTTCGTGCACCAGCGTGGCGATCAACCGGGTGGAGGCGGTCGGTCCGCTGGCGAGCCAGCGCCGAAACGCGTCGGGCGCCTCGTGAGCGATGCCCTGGAGCAGCAGTGTCACGACGGCGAGCCGCTCCTTCGGGACCGAACCGAACCACCGGCGGACGACGAGGCGCAGGCGCGTGGACACGGGCGCCGTCTTGTCGCGCACGATCTCCTCGATTCTGCCGAAGGCCTCCTCGCTCCGATGTTCGATGGCGCGGAGGAGCAGATCTTCCTTGTTGGCGAAATAGTGGTAGATCGCTCCCTTCGTGACACCCGCCGCGTCGCCAATGTCCTCGAGGCGCGTGTTGCGGTAGCCGCGCTCGGCAAACACGCGGAGCGCCGCATCGAGTATTTCGTTAGGGCGGTCGTCGGGCCGCCGTTCCCATCGGAGGGCTTTGGCAGGCATGGTAGAATCCGAATTACATACTCGCCAGTATAATACTCGATTCGGCCGGGCGGTGGTAGTTGAGGCGAAACGATGCGTTGGGGGATCAAACGACGCGTTGGGGGTCAGACTCCGTTTGCATCATTCCAACGCGCGGCGTTGGAATGTTGCAAACGGAG
>Ga0307406_10001944_pt1 | contig 11285 bp, 9 predicted proteins | sample 322Cmetagenome_3_FD_203706 | JGI IMG/M metagenome (GOLD analysis project Ga0307406, IMG submission 203706) | Maize rhizosphere microbial communities from greenhouse at UC Davis, California, United States - 322HYB-C-2 | ecosystem: Host-associated > Plants > Roots > Rhizosphere > Soil | place... | reverse complement strand
TGAACCTGTTCGACGCAAAGGCACCGCTCAACCCGCCCAACTATGCGGCGGCAAATTACAACCCGACCTACACCCAGGCGGGCGCGGTCGGCCGCTTCTTCCGGGTCGGAGCGAACTTCAAATTCTAAGATATTGGGGCGGGCGATCGCTTGGATCGCCCGCCCGCTTCCAACAAGAAGGGCGCCCGCGCGCGGACGACCGCTTTGTCCAGCTGGCAGCCTTTGGGTTCGATTGCGCGGTTCGTCGAGCGATTCCCGCATTGATCGAAAAGCACGCATGGTCGAGACCCCCCGCTGCGCCGCCGGTCGCTCAGCGCAGGACCGCCGTTTCCTTCCCCTCTACACCAGGAAAGGCAGGACTTCCTTCGGCCTCGAAGCGGGATCTGCCGAATGACGGGCTTTAAAGGCGATATGAGCAAATCGAATGGTGACCCCTACGGGACTCGAACCCGTGTTTTCGCCGTGAGAGGGCGACGTCCTAGACCGCTAGACGAAGGGGCCATGCCTAGGCTGGCGCGGGCGCCCCTATGGTGGCTCTTGCCGCGCTAGTCAATCAGGCAAGCGCGCTTCGCGGCGCTGCGGCCAGGGCCTCGATGAACTGGACGCAGCGGGCGGCGATTTTCGGTGCGGCCTGGCCATCGCCGAACGGCATGGCCGGGCGGGCCATCCTTCGCAAGGCGGCCGGATCGCGGCGCAAGCGGTTGACTGTCGCGACGATCCGGTCCGGGTCGCTTCCGACCATCTCCATGGAGCCGCAGGCAATTCCCTCGGGCCGCTCGGTCTTTTCGCGCAACACGAGAAGCGGAATGCCAAGTGCGGGCGCCTCCTCCTGCATGCCTCCGGAATCCGACAGGAGGAGGTCGGAGCGCCGCATCGCCGCGATCATCGCCGCGTGCGACATGGGCGCGAGCAAGCGGATCATTCGATGACCGCCCATCAACCGGACCATCGCCGCCGTAACCGACGGGTTGGGCGGCAGCACGACATCGATGAGGATTCCCTCCGCGGCCAACACGTTCAAGGCTTTCGCGAGCCGATCGAGACCTCCCTCCCAATTTTCGCGCCGATGGCAGGTAACCATAAGGCGCAGCCGTCGCCGGGGAAGCCAGCGGCGCCGTTGCTTCGCGGGCAGGGGGCCGGCGATAGCCGCCAGTGCATCGATCCCGCTGTTGCCGGTGACGTAGATTTCTCCGCCGACCTTCTCCTCCCAAAGGTTCGACGCATTATGGTCGGTCGGGGCGAAGAGCAGGTCAGCCAAGCGATCGATCGTGACCCGATTATCTTCCTCGGGCCAGGGTTGCGCCGGATCGTGACTTCGAAGCCCCGCCTCCACATGGGCGAGGCGGACGCCGGTGTCCCGGGCGGCAAGCGCGCCTCCGAGAGCGCTGGACGTGTCCCCTTGCACGACCAGCAATTCCGGCGGCTCCATCGAAAGAAGCCGTCTCAGTGCCGCGCGCACCAGTTCCGCATGAAGCAGCGGATCGGGCTGCCCAGGACAATGGAGAGGGGTCGCGGGAAAATCTTCAAGCCCATGGTCGGCCAGCTCCAGCCCCGGATGCTGTCCGCTCACGAACAGCCGCGGTCGCTCGCCGAGGTCGGCGAGCGCCCTGGCGACAGGACTTAACTTGATGGCTTCCGGACGAGTTCCGACGACAAGCGCGATACGAGACTGGCGCAGCTTTCCCCCTAGCTTCGGCCCTTCCATTCTCGCCTAAGCGCCCACCATGCGCAAGCCAGCCGAGAAATGCGCTGGACAAGGGACGGCGGCGTCATCACAGTTTCGCAAGGGGAATGAACTTTGGCCGCCAAGCAACCTTCGATCGACGGCATTCTCGTCGCGCAGATCACCGACCTTCACATCGGCTTCGACCGGGGCAATCTGCACGAGCTCAATGTTCGCCGGCTGAACATGGTCATCGACCAGCTGAACGCGATGGACCCGCGACCATCGATGCTGATCGTCTCGGGCGACCTTGTGGAAGATGGCGACGACCTGGATGCCTATCGCCACATGCGGACGCTGGTCGCGCGCTGGCAGGGACCGCTGTTGTGGCTAGTCGGCAATCACGACGACCGGCAGTCGTTCCAGGCCACGCTTCCCGACGTCCCGGCCGATGAAAATGGCTTCGTCCAATATGAGCTGGATCACGGCGGGGTGCGCTGGCTGGTCCTCGATACGCTCGATGCCGGCCGCCACGGCGGGATGATCTGCACGAAGCGCGCGGCCTGGCTGAAGGCGCGGCTTGGCGAACGCAAATCGGCGCCGACGATCATCGTCCTCCACCATCCACCGGTGGATACGGGCATCGACTGGATGAGCGCCCTGAGCTGCGAGGCGTGGGTCAAGCGGCTGGAGCGGGCGATCAAACCGGCCAAACAGGTCGTCGGACTGATCGCCGGCCATGTCCATCGGCCCATCGCCACCAGTTTCGCCGGGAAATCCCTGGTCGTCTGCCCATCGACGGCGCCATGGGTCGCGCTGGACCTGGACGATATCGATCCCAGGCATCCCGACGGCCGGGCGCTGATCATCGGCGATGCCCCGGCTTTCGCGTTGCACTATTGGAACGGGGAGCGGCTGCTGACCCACTTCGACGTGGCCGGACCGCGGCATGTCATGGCCAGCTACGACGACAATCTGCAGCCCATGATCCGCGACTTCATCCGAGAGCGCGGCACCGGCTGATCAGCGGAAATTGTCGGCGTAGGCCTGAATTTTCATGGCCACAGGCGGCGCTGGCACCAGATGGACCGTGAAGCCTTTTGCCTTGGCATAGGCCAGCGCCTCATCCCTGGTGTTGAAGCTGATGCGCACCTGCGTGTTGGTGTCGCCCGATCCCGACCAGCCGGTCAGCGGATCGGGGCGCTGCGGCTGCTGGCGCTCGAACTCCAGCGTCCATTTGCCGTCCCGGGCCCGCCCGGACTGGGTGGTGCGCCGAGAGACTTCGATGATGCGTGCGATCGTCATTCGCCGCGATTGGAGCAGGGCGTGGCCGGAATCAAGAGGAAGCCTTCTTCGTCCGGAGCGTCGGCGACGCCGTGGAGGGATCGTCCGGCCAGGGATGCTTGGGATAGCGGCCGCGCATTTCCTTGGCGACGTCGCGCCAGCTTCCCGCCCAGAATGAGGGAAGGTCGCGCGTGGTTTGGATCGGGCGATGAGCGGGGGAGGTGATGGCGATCGTCAGCGGCACGCCGCCAACCATCGGATGCTTGTCGAGACCATAGAGCGCCTGCGCGCGTACCTCGACGGTCGGGCCCGCCGGTGCGGAATAGTCGATGGGATGGGCCGACCCGGCAGGCGAGTGGAAATGGGTCGGCGCCAGCCGGTCGATTGCTCGCGCCGCCTCATAACCCAGCAGGCCGTCGAGCGCATGGCGGAGCGATGCGGGATCGATGGAATCGAGCCGGCGCTTGCCCGCCATCAGTGGCACAAGCCACTCGTCCAGCCGCGCCAGCAAAGCGGAATCGGACAGGTCGGCAATGCCAGCGTCGGTTCGTGCCGCGAAGGCCGCGCGCTGGCGGAGCGCGATCGCGCTGTCGGGCCAAGGCAGCACAGGCAGCCCGTGCCGGCGCACCGCCTCGACCAGCCCCGCTTCGATGGCTTGCCGGTCAGGCTTGGGATCGGGAGCGGATGACAGCCGGATGGCGCCCAGCCGGCGGCCCTTTGTCGCGCTGATGGCGCTCGTCGAGGGGTCGAAGCGGACATCGGTATAATGTTCGATCTCGCTTCCGAACAAATCTTCGACTTCGGCTAGCTCGATCGATGCCGCGGACAGGATTCGTGCGCCGGATGCAGCGCCGGCGACCTCGGCAACCGCCAGCCATTCGCTGCGGGCCAATGGGCTTGCCGGGTCGAGCCGGAAGCCCCGGCCGCCCACGGATTGCCACTGCTCGCCTGACGGATCGCGCCGGCGGGAGAGACGGTCAGGGAAGGCGAGGGCGATGGATTGGCCCAACATGTGCCCCTTCACCGGGGAACTGGAATTGCACCACCGCTCTGCCATCCCTTTCGCAGCCGTTGCCCTGGGGGAGCGATCGGATTGCCATCGACGCCAGCGTAGCTCCAAATCCGAATCATTCCCGCCTAGCCCGCGCTCGGTGAGCAGGGCGGCGGCGTCAGCGGCGGCTTTCCCCAGGCCCCGCGCCTTCGCTTCGATCAGCATGTGGGCCAGCCTCGGCTCCAGCGGGATCGCCGCGATGCCGCGGCCATGGGTCGTGATCCGGCCGTCGTCGTCGAGCGCGCCGAGACGCGAAAGCCGTTGACGAGCTTCGACCAGCGCCGGAGCAGGCGGAGGATCGAGGAACGGCAGGCGGGTGGGATCGGACTGGCCCCAAAGGAGGCAGGTTAGCAGCAGGCTCGACAGGTCGGCTTCGAGGATTTCCGGCGGATCATGGGAAAGAAGCGAGGCAGTCGCGGCTTCCTCCCACAAACGGATCGCGACGCCCGGAGCCTGGCGTGCAGCACGGCCTGCGCGCTGCGTCACCGCCGCCCTGCTGGCGCGCTCGGTAACCAGGCGGGTGAGCCCCGCGCCCCGATCATAGCGTGGCCGCCTCGCAAGCCCGCTGTCGACCACGATCCGAACGTCGTCGAGGGTCACGCTGGTTTCCGCGATGGCCGAGGCGAGCACCAGCTTTCGCGTGCCCGGCGCGGGCGGAGCGAGCGCGGCTCTTTGGGCCGAGGGTTCGATGCCGCCGTGAAGACGGTGAAGGACTACGTCCTTCGGCAGCGTTCCGAGCGCATCGGCGGTTCGCTCGATTTCGGCGACTCCGGGAAGGAAGGCGAGCAGCGAGCCCTCGTGCTCGGCCAATGCCCTGCGGATGGATGAGGCCATCTGGGGCTCGATACGCTGTGCTCCATCGCGCCCTTCATGGATCAGGGTCAACGGGTAGCTCTTGCCCTCGCTTTCGATCAGCGGCGGATTGTCGAGCAGCCGGGCGAAACGATTACTGTCGAGCGTCGCGGACATGGGCAGGATTCTGAGTTCCGGACGAAGCGCGGCCGATGCGTCGAGCGTGAGTGCAAGCGTCAGGTCGCTGTCGAGGCTTCGTTCGTGAACCTCGTCGAAGAGAATGGCGGAAACGCCCTTGAGCTCGGGATCGGCCTGCAGGCGCGACAAATAGACGCCATGAGTCATGGCGATGACGCGCGTCCCTTTGCCGACCTTGCTATCCAGCCGGGTCGCATAACCGATGGTCGCGCCCGGCTGTTCGCCGCGCTCTCGCGCCATATATTCGGCAGCGGATCGGGCGGCCAGGCGACGCGGAACCAGCAGCAGGACCAGGCCCCTGCACCACGGCTCGTCGAGCAATGCGGGAGGGACCCGCGTCGTCTTGCCTGCGCCGGGCGGCGCGACCAGCATGGCTCGCGGACCTTCGCGGAGCGCGGCGAGCAACTCGCCTAGAACGTCATCGACCGGGAAGGTGGCTGGGCCCTTCGCGGTCACGAAGCCGCGCCGTCAGTAGGTCCGGGCAACGGTGAATTCGACGGCCGTGGTGAGAGCCGCTCTCGCCCGGTTGGCTGGGAAGGGAGCCAGCGCATCGATCGCCCGGCGGCCATAGAGACGCGCGCGCTCCATCGTATCCGCCAGCGCCCCGGTCGATCGGATCAAACGAGTGGCGTGGGCCAGGTCATCGTCGGCCGTCCGGTCGCCCTGCATCGCCGCCTTCCAGAAGCCGCGATCCTCGTTCGAGCCGCGCGCATAGGCGAGGATCACCGGCAGCGTCACCTTGCCGTCGCGGAAGTCGTCGCCGCGGCCTTTGCCCATCGTCGCCTCGTCCGACGAATAGTCGATCGCGTCGTCGATCAACTGGAAGGCGATACCGAGGTTGCGGCCGAAGGATTCGAGCGCTTCCTCCGCTTCTTCCCCCGCCTCGGCGACCACCGGCGAAATGCGGCAGGCGGCGGCGAACAGGGCGGCCGTCTTGGCATTGATGATGTGGAGATAATGCTCCTCGCTGGTCTCGACCTGTCGCTGCGCGGTGAGCTGGTCGACCTCGCCCTCTGCGATGACGGCGGAGGCGTGGCTCAGGATGTTGAGCACCTTGAGGCTGCCGTCCTCGACCATCAGCTCGAAGGCGCGGCTGAACAGGAAATCTCCGACCAGGACACTCGCCGGATTGCCCCAGATGAGGTTGGCGGTGCGCTTGCCGCGCCGCATGCCGGAGCCGTCGACCACGTCATCGTGGAGCAGCGTCGCGGTGTGGATGAACTCGACCGCGGCGGCGAGCTTGTGATGGCGGGTGCCGGTGTAATCGAGCAGCGCGGCGCTAGCGAGCGTCAGCATCGGCCGCATCCGCTTCCCGCCGCCGGCGATGAGGTGGCCGGCGAGCTCGGGGATCAGCGCGACCTTCGACTGCATCCGCTCGAGGATCACGGCATTGACCGCGTTCATCGCCGGTGCGGTGAGCGCGACCAGCGGATCGAGCGATGGCGCCTGTTGGTCGCCGATTTGGTGGACGGTGGCGGTCACAGCCGCCCCCTAGCCGCACCGCATCCGATATTCCAGCGCTACCAGATTCGGACCCGCTGCTCGGGTGGCAGGTACATCTTGTCGCCCGGCTTGACGTTGAAGGCCTTGTACCAGGCGTCCATGTTCCTCACGACGCCGTTCACGCGATACTTGGCCGGCGAGTGCGGGTTGGTGAGAAGCATGCCGCGCAGATAGCCGTCGCGATATTTGGTTTCCCAGCTGTAGCCATAGGCGATGAAGAAGCGCTGGTCGCCGGTCAGCCCGCCAATTACTGGCGGCTCGCCATGGGTGGCGACATAGCGGCGGTAGGCGTCGTAGGCGACTTCGAGCCCGGCCAGGTCGCCGATATTCTCGCCGAGGGTCAGCTGGCCCTTGATGTGCGTGCCGGGAATCGGTTCGTAGCTGTCATATTGCGCAACGAGCTTCGCGGTCTTGGCCCCGTAAGCATCGGCCGAAGCCTTGGTCCACCAGTCGTTGAGCTTGCCGCTGGCGTCATAGAGCCGGCCCTGGTCGTCGAACCCATGGCCAATCTCGTGGCCAATCGTCGCGCCGATCGAGCCATAGTTGGCGGCCGGGTCGGCGTTCGGGTCGAAATAGGGAGGCTGGAGAATGGCCGCAGGAAAAGTGATCTGGTTCGTCGACGGATCGTAATAGGCATTGTTGGTCTGCGGCGTCATTCCCCACAGGCCGCGATCGACCGGGTTGGGGAGATAGCCTAGCAACCGCTGCCACTCGACCATGTTCGAACGCATGACGTTGCCGAGCAGGTCGCCGCGCTTCACCTCCAGCTTGGAATAATCGAGGTACTTCTTCGGATGGCCGGTACGCGGATCGAAGCTGGCGAGCTTCGCCAAGGCTTCTTTCTTGGTGGCGGCGTCCATCCACTCGTTGTCGCTGATCTTGTCGTGCAGCGAAGCGCGGATGTTGGCGATCAGTTCGCCCATTTGGCGGTCGCTTTCGGGCGGATAATGCTCGGCGACGTAGAATTGACCGACCGCCTCGCCCAGTGCACCGCTAACCAGATCGACGCCGCGCTTCCAGCGGTCGCGCTGAACCGGAACGTCGCGCAGCGTCTTTGAGTAGAAGTCGAACCGGGCCTGGTCGAAGGCGGAAGACAGGTAAGGCGAATAGTCGCTGACCAGCTGGTAGGCGAGCCACTCCTTCCAGGTCGAAACCGGCGTTGCGGCGAACAGCTTGGCTTCGTCGCGGATCGCACTCTTCTGCGCGACGATGAAGGTCTGCGACCCGTCGAGGCCGAGCGCCTTGTAATATGCCTTCCAGTCGATGTTGGGCGCATAGGCTTGAAGCTCCGCCAGCTTCATCGGGTTGTTCGTGGCCTTGGCGTCGCGGCTCTGCTCGGGAGTCCAGTGAAGCTTGGCGATGGCCGTTTCGAGGTCGACGATACGCCTGGCCCTGGCCGCCGCGTCGGGAATCCCGGCCAGTTCCTGGATGCGGGTCACGTAAGCCAGGTAGGCCGCCCGATAGCCGTCATATTTGTCGCCGGTCAGCAAATAATAGTCGCGGCCCGGCATGCCGAGGCCGCCCTGGACCAAATAAACGGCATAGCGGGTCGGATCGTCATTGCTGGGCGAGATGAACGTTCCGAACGGCGAGGGCATTCCGACCTGCCCGAACGCATCGGCGAGCTGGGCGCGGGTGCTGATGGCGGCGATGCGGTCGAGATGGGGTTTCAACGGGGTCGCGCCGAGCTTCTCGATCGTCGCCGTGTCCATCCAGCTGCCGTATAGGTCGCCGATCTGCTGGCCGAGTTGGCCCGAGGCCTGCGGGTTGGCCGCCCTGGCCTCGATGATCGAGCGGACGTCCTTGTCGATCTGGTCGTTAAGGACGGAGTCGATGCCGACGAAGGTCCGGTCGGAAGCGATCTGGGTGCGCTTGTCCCATCCGCCATTCACATAGGCCCAGAAATCGTCGCCCGGCTTGACCGTCGCATCGGCTGCCGTGAGGTCGACGCCCCAAGGCGTGAATTTGGGCGCCTCGGCCATCGCGGGCATGGCCGCAAAAATGACAGTCGCAAGGAGCATAGGGCGAAGGCGCATTGGGGTTCTCCGGCAAGGAATTCGCGCGGAGCCTATCCGCGAGTCCCCGTCGCGCAAGCGGCTTTTCGACGAAGGTAGGGCTCTAGCCCGCAGGCAGGGTCAGGCGAGCAAGGAGACCGCCCAAATCCTCGCTCTGCTCGAGCTGGACCGATCCGCCATAAATTTCCGCGACATCGCGGACGATGGCGAGACCGAGGCCGGTCCCTGGCTTGCCGGTCGTGTCGAGCCGGGTTCCGCGCGTGAACAGCACGGCCCGCTGTTCGGGCGGAATGCCGGGCCCGTCATCCTCGACGAGGATTGAAACCTTGCCGTTTTCCGGTGGCTCGACCGTCACGAACACCCGCCCGCCGCCATATTTGGCTGCATTCTCGACGAGGTTGCCAAGCATTTCATCCAGATCCTGCCGCTCGACCCGAACTTGCGGAGACTTGTCGCCCGCGATGTCGATCGTGACATTTTCGTAAAGCGTCGTGACCGCCCGCTCCACCGCCTCGACGCTGGTCCAGACGGTGGCCCGGGCCTGGGCGGAGGCCCGGCGGCCAATAGCCCGTGCGCGCGCCAAATGGTGATCGACCTGGCGCCGCATCGCCGCTGCCTCGCGGATCACGGTGCGGTCGAGGTCGTCGCTGTGCGCCGTTGCGGCATTGGTGATCACGGTCAGCGGCGTCTTGAGCGCGTGGGCGAGGTTGCCGGCGTGGCGGCGGGCCTCCTCCGCCTGCGCCTCGCTGTGGGCCAGCAGCTCGTTGATCTCGTCGACCAGCGGACTCACCTCGCGCGGGAAATCCTCGGCGATCCGGGTCTGCGTGCCCGACCGGATGGCGACCACTTCGCGGCGAACTCGTCGAAGGGGCCAGAGCCCGTAAATCGCCTGCAGCGCGGCCAGCACGAGGAGACCGATGCCCAGGATCGCGAAGCTTCGCACGAGGGTCGCCCGAAGCTCGCGGATCTGCCCGTCGATCGCGTCGCGGGACTGGGCCACCTGGAACCGCCAGCGTACCTTGCTGCCCGGAAGGACCACATCGCGCTCGAGGATTCGCAGCGGCTCCCCTTCGAATTCGAAACTGTCGCGCTTGTGAAGTTCGATGTCCTGATGGTTGCCGTCGGCCGCCAGGCGCCGGTCCCACAGCGAGCGGGACGGGAAAGTCTCCTGCCCCTTGCCGCTGATCTGGAAATAGGCGCCGGAATAGGGCTCCAGGAAGCGCTGGTCGGCTGGTGGGCGGCTGAAGCGCACTTCGCCGTCGGGGCCGATTTCCGACGCCGCGATCATCGCGTTCAGCACATATTCCAGCTGCTGGTCGAAATTGTCGACGATCGAACGGGTCAGCACCCGGTCGAGCGCATAGCCGCCGATAAGGAGCAGAACGCCAATCCAGATCGCCGCAACGCCGATCATGCGCCGCGTCAATGACCCTCCGCGGTGTTCCCTGACCTTCACCGCCGCCTCTAAGGGCGCGGAATCATTCAAGCGCCAGGATCCTCGAGGCTGTAGCCGAGCCCGCGGATGGTGGTGATGACGTCGGCGCCCAGCTTCTTGCGGATGCGCGTCACGAACACCTCGATCGTGTTGGAATCACGGTCGAAATCCTGGTCGTAGATATGCTCGATCAGCTCAGTGCGGCTGACCACCTTGCCCTTGTGGTGCATGAGGTAGGAGAGGAGCTTATATTCCTGCGCTGTCAGCTTGACCGGCTCGCCGCCCTTGCTGACCTTGCCCGAGCGTGTGTCGAGGCGGATGTCGCCGGCGATTAGCTCGCTCGATGCGTTGCCCGAAGCGCGGCGGATGAGCGCGCGCAGGCGGGCAATCAGTTCCTCGGTCTGGAACGGCTTGGCGAGATAATCGTCGGCCCCTGCGTCGAGGCCCGCAACCTTGTCCGACCAGCTGTCGCGCGCGGTGAGCACGAGGACGGGCATTTTTCGGCCTTCCTTGCGCCAGCGGTCGAGCACGGTCAGCCCATCGATCTCGGGCAGGCCGAGGTCGAGCACGACCGCATCATATTGCTCGGTGGCGCCCAGATAATGGCCGTCCTCGCCGTCGGTGGCGAGGTCGACGGCATAGCCCGCGCCCTCCAGCGTGGAGCGCAGCTGGCGCCCGAGATTGGGTTCGTCCTCGACGATCAGAACGCGCATGAATTCATCCCCAGAGATTTCGTTTGCTACTCAAACACGCGCGAAGCTGAACGGTTGCTTGGCCGCAACGAAGCTGGGGTGTCAATCGTGGAAGGGAAAGGGAGCCTATTGTCCCGACTTGCCGATGATCCGGCCGGTGCGCGGGTCGACGTCGACCCAGATGACCTTGCCATTCTCCATGAACTTCATCCGCAGGTTGCGGCCGCGAAGCTCGGGACCCAGATAGTCGGCGCCGCCCATGCGCGGCAGAACCCGCCGCTCGATCTGCGGAAGGGGCATCGACCGGCCCTCCTGCGTCGCGCGGAAGGCGCGATCCTGGTCGCGCGGCCGGTCGTTCCACGCGAGCCGCGTCTCGTCGGCCGGGCGCATGGCAAGCGCCGGCGTGGCCGCGGCAAGCGCGCAGGCGGTCAGGAGAAGGGTACGATACAGGCGCATTGGCTAATCTCTCTTGGACGCCCCGTGTAAATTCAAGCCATTGAACGAGCTATGAATGTGCCCGTTGTGCCCTGTTCAGCCTCGCCACCCCCGTGACAGCCGAGCCAATGCTACGCTAGGCGCCTGCCGATGGCACCCCCTATCTTATCTTATGAAGACCTCGGCCTGATCCAGGGCGAGGGTTGGCTCTTCCGGCA
>Ga0307406_10001943_pt1 | contig 11291 bp, 7 predicted proteins | sample 322Cmetagenome_3_FD_203706 | JGI IMG/M metagenome (GOLD analysis project Ga0307406, IMG submission 203706) | Maize rhizosphere microbial communities from greenhouse at UC Davis, California, United States - 322HYB-C-2 | ecosystem: Host-associated > Plants > Roots > Rhizosphere > Soil | place... | reverse complement strand
GAGCGGTCGCTCCTGGCCGAGCACCAGGTCGAGTGGCTACGGCCGCTCGGGCTCGAGCCGTCCAGGGCCGGGTGGCGGCGCGGGTTCGTCGAGCGTGTCCAGGGCGACTGGGGCTGGTTCCGCGGGGCGTTCGCTGATCTCGCTGCCCGGACGCCGCTCCGCCACGTGCGCGTGTACCACGTCGACATCGCCGAGGCGTGCGCGCTCGCCTGGCCCGCGTCGGTGGTGTCGCTGGCGATGTTCTCCGGCGACTTCGGCGCCTCCGAGGCGCGCGTGCTCGCCGACGCTCGGTCGCTCGACCGGCTGCGGCGCCTGGAGCTCTTCCAGTGCGAGATCGGAGACGAAGGTGCGCGCGCGCTCGCGTCGACGTCGGCGTTTCCACGCCTCGTGGAGCTCGCCGTGTCCGGCACCGACGGCGTCCACACCATCGGTGCGGCCGGTACCGCCGCGCTCGCCGACGCGCGCGAGCTGGGCGAGCTGGAGCTCCTGGACCTGAGCCGGAACCGGATCGGCGACGGCGGCGCCCGCGCGATCGCGGGCTCGCCCCGGATGGCTCGCTTCCAGCACCTCATCTTGCACCGCTGCGGGGTTGGCGATGGCGCCCGCGCGCTGGCCGCGTCGCCTTACCTTGGCGCGCTGCGGTCGCTCTGGCTCGGGTCGAACCCGCTAGGTCCGCTCGGGGCGGCCGCGGTCGCGGCGTCCCCGCACTGGGCGCAGCTCGCCGAGCTGGATCTCGGCGGGGACGAGCTGGGCACCGACGGCGCGAACCTGCTCGCGGACCGCTGGAGCCTGCCCGCGGTCACCTCGCTCGGCCTGGCCTTCAACCAGATCGGCAGCGCCGGGGCGCAGGCGATCGCCCGCGCGCGCGGGCTCGCCAGCCTCACCGAGCTCCGGCTGGGGAACAACGAGATCGATGCCGACGGCGCGTGCGCGATCGCCGAATCGGCGCACTTGCGCGGTCTGGAGTCGCTCGAGCTCCGGGACAACCCGATCGGCGTGGATGGCGTGCGTGCGATCGCGGCCGAGCTGATGGGCCTCCGCACCCTGCGCCTTGCCCGGTGCCAGCTCGGTGACGCCGGCGTCGCCGCCCTCGCCGGATCGCCCGCGCTGGCTGGCCTGCGCGAGCTCGCGATCGGCGCCAACGCGATCGGCGACGCCGGTGCGCTGGCGCTCGCCGAGTCGCCGTTCCTGACGAGCCTCACGGCGCTCGTCGCTGATGGCAATCCGATCGGCGACCTCGGCCGTTCCGCGCTGCGGAGCCGGTTCGGCGCCGGCGTCCGGCTCTGATCGCGAGAGTCGGTATCAAAGGTCGGCTGGATCTCGCACTCGACGGTGGGCCCAGCCGGCGGCGAGCATTGGCCCGGCGCGTCAGCCGGCTGCGGGCTTCGCCGGCGCGTCAGCCGGCGGCGGGCTTGGAGTCGCGCGGCACGAGGCCGAGCGGGGCGGCTGACGGGCCGAGCGAGCGGCAGAAGCGGACGAGCGACTCGCGGCGCTCGGGCGGGACGTACTCGAGGTTGTGCTGGCGGTCGGTCACCTCGAAGAACGAGCGGTCGGCGGACAGGAGGTCGGCCTCGGCGCGCTCGAGCTCCTCGGCGTCGACGTCGCGCAGGTTCCTGCGGACGAGGTCGGCCTCAGGCTCGTGCTGCGTCTCGATGAAGTAGGCGCCGAGGATCAGCTTCGCCTTGACGGCCATGGAGTGAACGTCGGCGCCGGTGCGGTGCGGCAGCGCGAGCACCTGCTCGAGGAGCGCGGGCGCGGCGCGGCGCTGGCTGTCGTACGCGCGGCGCGTGATGTAGCCGAGATCGAACACCGCGAGCTGCGGCGCGAATACCATGCCATAGGTGCGCGCCATGCCGGCGTAGTACGTGAAGTGGCGCCCGATCTCCTCGACGAGATCGTCGCGCTCGATGATCGCGCGGGCGAGCTGGCGGTACTGGTGGAGCACGTCGTAGACGGCGCGCAGCTCGCCCCGGCGGATCGACTCGCGCAGGAAGTTGTTGAAGAAGCGGATCTCGAGGCGGAGCGCCTGCTCGTCGTGGCGATCGTGCGAGCGGCACGCGATCACGCGCAGCGCGTCGGAGAACACGGCGACCGTGTCGGTGGGCCCGTGCATCGCGCGCAGGAACGCGAGCTCGAGCTGCTGGAGGACCTTCATCTCGTACCAGGTCCGCGACTCGACGAGCATCTCGAGCGCCTGCTCGGAGAAGCCGACGAAGTCGGCCCGATCGACGACGAACCACTCGCGCGGCATGCGCGCCTTGTGGCGGCTGTAGTGATCGAGCAGGACCTTGAGCGCCCACGCGCCCTCGGCGGCGACGTCGCGATCGTTGCGATCGAGCGACTTGATCGTGATCGTGCCGATCTGGCCGATCCGCGTCGCGAGCTCCTGCTGGGCGGCCTCGGGATCGAGCCGGCGCCGCGCGGCGCGCTCGACGATGTGGGTCGAGGCGTCGCGCAGCCGCGTGACCAGCCGCGATGGATCGATGAACCGCACCACGTAGAAGAAGTACGGGATCAGCACGGCCCAGCCGACGAGCGCCAGGTACACCGCGCCGGCCACGGCCCAGGTGGGCGCGAAGCGCGGGCCGATGATGTAGCTGACCCACAGGACGTGCGCGGCGCCGAACGCGATGAACGTCAGCACGAGCCGGTTGATCCGGTCGCGGAGGAACATCTCGATCAGCTTCGGCGTGTGCATGTTCGCCGTGAGCGGGATCGCGAAGCCGATCGTCGCGATCAGCATCGCGAGCAGGTTGTTGTACGCGCGCGCGATCGGCGACAGCGTGTCGACGAGCTTGGCCGGGTTGCCGGCGGCGGCCCAGCTGAGGCCGTCCCGGCCCGGATAGCCGGCGCTGCGCCACTCGAGGAAGAACTCGGCGGCGAAGAACAGCGCGAACCCGATGAGCGCGAGCCCGAACGGGCGCACGAACAGCCCGGTCAGGACGCGACGCCGCGGGCGCGCCAGCTCCTCGAGGCTGCGCGTGTGGCGCGGCCACTCGATCGAATCGCCCCCCGGGCGCGCTCTCACGGCGAAGCTCCCGCGCGCCGCGGGCGGACCCACGGGAGAAGGAGGAGATCGATGGGACTCGTGCCCGACATGACCACCTAAACAAATGAGGATTGGGGAACCGCTCGCAGGAGTCAAGGACGGCGTTGGGTGCTGCTCCTCGCCGAGCGCAGCGCGGCTGGGCGCTCTCCTCCGTGCCGGGGAGCGCGTGGGCGCGCTTGATCAAGCTCCCGTCAACGCGAAGAGCTCGGAGCGGGGCCAGCTCTGAGAGAGCGGCTCATCTGCGAGCTTCGACCGGCATGCGGCGCGGCGCGTTCGGCAGCCGCAGCGGCGCGTTCGGCAGCCGCAGCGGCGCGTTCGGCAGCCACGGCGGCGCATTCGGCAGCCGCAGCGGCGCGTTCGGCAGAGGCAGCGGGCGCGTTCGGCAAAGGCAGCGGGCGCGTTCGGCAACGCGACGGTGCGCTCGCAGGAGCGCGCAAGCGGCGCTCAGCGCGAAATTCGCGGGCGAAACCGCAGCCGAAAACCGTAGCGATTACTGGCAGTCCGGCCCGAGCTCGGCGGCTTGCAAGGTTTCTTCACGTAGCGCCGGCCGATCGCGAAACAGGCGGCCCTCAACGTGAGCTCAAGAAAGGAAACACGAACATGATCCTCGCGATTGGACTCGGTGTCCTCGGACTCTTTGCGATGCGGCGCGCTCATCGCCGCTGCCGCGCGTACCACTTCTACGGGCACGGCTACGGCAGCCACGGCTGCGGCGGCCCGGACGGCCCGGGCCACGACGGCTGGCACGGCCGCTGGGGCGGCCCGCCCTGGGCCCGGGGACGCCGCTGGATGCTGCACGCGGCCTTCGAGCGCATCGACGCGTCCCCGGCGCAGGAGCGCGCGATCATCGCCGAGATCGATCGGTTCAAGGAGCGCGCGCGCGCGGTGCGGTCGACCTTCAAGGAGGGGCGCGGCGATCTGGCGGCGGCGATCCGCGGCGACGTCCTCGACGACGCGGCGCTGGGCGCGGCGCTCGGGCGCGCCGACGCCGCTCACGCCGAGATCCGCAGCGCGGCGATCGACGCGCTGCGCGGGATCCACGGCGTCCTCGATCCCAAGCAGCGCGCGCAGGTCGCCGAGCTGCTCGACCACGGCGGTGGGTGGTGGCGCCGCGGCCCGTACCGCTGACATGAGAGGATGACCGCGTGCGCGTCCTCCTGATCGACGACGACGTGCGGCTCGCCGAGCTGCTCGAGGGCTACCTGACCCCGCAGGGCGTGGCGCTGGTCCACGCCGGCGGCGGCCAGGCGGGCCTCGCCGCGCTCGCCGGCGGCGGCTTCGACGCGGTGCTGCTCGACGTCATGATGCCGGGCCTGGACGGGCTCGCGGTGCTCCGCAAGGTCCGCGACGCCGGCCACCGGATCCCGGTGATCATGCTGACGGCGCGCGGCGACGAGGCGGACCGCGTGGTGGGGCTCGAGCTCGGCGCCGACGACTACGTCGCCAAGCCGTTCTCGCCGCGCGAGCTCCTGGCGCGGATCCGCGCGGTGCTGCGGCGGGCGCAGCCGGACGCGGTCGCCGAGAAGCTGACGGCGTCGGGGATCACGGTCGACACGGGCGCGCGCGAGGCGTGGGTCGATGGCAAGCCGGTGGAGCTGACGGGGCTCGAGATCGATCTCTTGACGGCGCTGCTGCGGCGCGCCGGGCGCGTGGTGCCGCGCTCGGCGCTGCTCGAGCTGGCGGGGCGCGGCGACGTGGCGGTGGGCGAGCGCGCCGTGGACGTGCACATCTCGCGGCTGCGCAAGAAGCTGGGCGACGATCCGCCGACGCGGATCCGCACGGTCCGCGGCGTCGGCTACGTGCTGTCGCGCGCGGTGGAGGACGCATGAAGGGACTCGGCGACTGGGTGCGCGAGCGCCGGGCGCTCGGCGAGGAGCGCCGCCGCGAGCTTTCGGCTCGCCGCGACGAGCTGGTGGCGCGGCGCCGCGAGCTGTTCGCGGAGCACCGCCGCCTGCACGCCCTCCACCGCGGCGACTGGCGATCGCACCTCGAGAAGCGCGAGGCGCACCGCAGCTGGCGCGAGCAGCGGCGCCGCGAGTGGCGCGCGGAGCGGGAGATGTGGCGGCGGTACCCGCACCGCGCGCGCTGGCTGCCGTGGTGGCTGCAGTCGCGGATCCGCTGGCGCATCTTCGCGTGGATGACGCTGGCGGTGGGCGCGGGGCTGGCGATCGGCTCGTACGCGGACTCGCACCCGCGGTGGTGGCAGATCTTCGCCGGGCTGTTCGTGCTGTCGGCGGCGTCGGGCGCGATCGCGTGGCGGATCACGCGGCCGCTGATCATGGTGATCGGCGCGGCGCGCGACATCGGCGACGGCAAGCTGGACCTCTCGCTCGACACGCACGCGCACGGCGGCGAGGTGCGCGTGCTGGCGGTCGCGATCAACGACATGGCGGCCAAGATCCGGCAGCAGCTCGCCGATCAGCGGCAGCTGCTCGCGGCGGTCTCGCACGAGCTGCGCACGCCGCTCGGGCACATGCGCGTGCTGGTCGAGACGGCGCGCGACGCCGGGCCGGGAGCGCCGGGGGGCGGGCGCGCGCTCGACGAGCTGGAGCGCGAGATCCTGGTGCTCGACGACCTGGTCGGGCGGCTGCTCGCGTCGTCGCGGCTCGAGTTCGGGAGCCTCGACCGGCGGCCGCTCGACCTGGGCGAGCTGGTGACCGACGTGGCGACCGCGGCCGGCGTGGCGCCCGAGGCGATCGAGGCGATCGGCGACGTGCGCGCCGCGGTGGATCCGACGCTGGTGCGGCGCGCGGTGGCGAACCTGCTCGACAACGCGCGCGTCCACGGCGGCGGCGCCGTGGCGGTGCGGATCGAGCGGCGCGCCGGCCGGATCGCGGTCGAGGTCGACGACGCCGGTCCCGGCGTGCCGGCCGATCGCCGCGCCGACGCGTTCCGCGCGTTCGTCCCGTCGGCGGGCGGCGGCCTCGGCCTGGGGCTGGCGCTGGTGTCGCGGATCGCCGTGGCGCACGGCGGCGGCGCCTGGATCGGCGATCGCCCCGGCGGCGGCGCTCGCGTCGGCTTCGGCGTCGAGGCGTTCGATCTGGCGAGCGGCGCGCGCGTCGGCGCGGCCGGCGAAGCGGCCACCGAGCCGGCCGGCGAGCAAGCCGGCGAATAGGCAGCTAATCAGTCGGGCGACAGGCGCTCGGCTCGGCGTCGGGCCGGTACGGCGGGGTGAGCTTACCGTCCGGCGTGTAGATCCCGGCGCGCACGGCGAGCTCGAACAGCTCGCGGGTCGAGAGCTGCTTCAGCCGCGCCAGCGCGCGCCGGCGGATCCGCGTGTCCTCATCGAGCCCCGGCGCCTCGGGATCGAGATCGTCCGGTTTGTGGATGTCTTCGGCGATCATGGATGCAGTGTGGGTCTGAAGACGCCCAGGATGCAAGTCAGATCCCTGACCGCGATCTGCACGTGGCTCTGGCAGTGGATGCCGCTGCCTTCGTAGACGGGCGGTCCCTCGACGAAGCCGCACCGGACGGTGTCGTACGGTGCGCCGATCTCCTGGAGCCACCGGAGGTAATAGTTGAGCACCGCGCAATCGCGTCGGCGGAGCAGCCGATCGGGCGTCTTGCCCTCGTTGACGGGCAATGGCTCGCCGGCCTCGTCGCGCGACGCCTTCAGCAGTCGGAATGCGTCGTCGAGCTCGCTCGTGAACCGAGTGTCCATCAGATCGAAGCATCGCCCGAGCTGGACGAGCGCACCGACCACGGCAGGTCGCGACAGCTTGCCCCGGCGCGCCTGATCCCGCGCGAACTCGAGCGCTCGCGCGGCCCCGTACTCCCAGAAGTAGACGCCTTCGCCGAGCCAGTCGTAGTCGTTCCGGCTCTTGCGGAACTTCTCGCCTTGCAGGAGCTGCTCTGCGACCGCGACATCGCAGCCGTGGTACGCGACGACCATCCGATCGTATCTCATCGCATCACCGCATCGCCGCCGCGGCGCCGGCCCGCCGAGCGAATCGGTCCATCGTTCAAGCGCTTCGTCATGAGCGCGTACCCAGATCAATCTCCGGGCCAGCGTATCTCCTGAAGATCTCAGGAGCGATTTGTCCGGATTGTCCGTGCTACGGACGCGTGTGTCCGAGACCCGGACGAAGTCTTCGAGTGGCCCGGATTTCGGACAGCGCGGACACGGCTGCGCCGTCGGTGGTGGGCCGGCGCCCGGCGGGTCAGAGGGTGGGGCCGGGCGGGGCCGGCGTGGGGGGCGCGTCGCGGGTGACGAAGGAGACGAGCTGGGCGTCGGTCTGCTCCTCGACGTGGCCCTCGCCGACGGTGAGGTCGCGGGCGCGGCCGAGGTTCGTGATCACGAGGTCCGAGCCGACCATGGTGAGGACCAGGACGTTGGTCTCGAACTTCATGATGGCGGTGATGATGTCGGTGACGCGCATGTCGAGGCGCTTCACGAGGGCCCACATCGCGATGACGATCAGGATCGCGGAGAGGATCATGACGGCGAGGTAGGTGGCGCGGACCCGGCGGGTGCGGGCGAGCGCCTCCTCGGCGAGGAGCGGGCGCGCGAGCGAGAGGGCGGCGCGCGAGAGGATGACCTGGCCGGCGATGAGGCCGAGCAGGCCGGCGATGAACCAGCCGCTGCCGGTGATCTGGTAGGGCACGATCAGGACGACGTACGCGAGCAGCGCGTAGAGCGGCGAGCACATGATGATGAGCCAGCCGGGCGCCGCGGAGCCGGGGAACAGGAGCTTGGTGGTGAGCGACGCGCGGATCAGGCCGGGCATCAGCGAGATCGCCTTGGGCGCGAGCTCCAGCATCGCGATCATCGCGAACACGAACGGCTGCACGGCTCGCTGGTAGGTGGCGGCCGCGTCGGCACCGTGGGCGGCGTCGGCCGACGCCGAGGCGGTATCGACCAGCCCCGAGCTCAGCGGGTAGAGGAAGACCACGAACGGCATGGCCATGAAGAGCAGCCAGCCCCAGAACAGGACGCGCCGCTGCTTGCGCCAGTGCGTCCAGTGCTTGAGCTGGGCCCAGCAGATCCAGCAGAACAGGCCCTCGGCGACCGCCGGGCCGAGCTTCACGAAGCGGATCGCCGCCGGCATGGAGCCGGCCAGCGCGTCGACGAGGCCGATGATGCTGAGCGGCACGAGCGCGACGGCCGCGAGGAGCAGCACCGAGCGGCGCCAGGCCAGGAACGCCTGCAGGTTGGCATCGAGGACCGGCGGCTGCGCGCGCTGGAGGGCCGCGCGCTCGGTGGGCAGGACCTCGGCGGGATCGATGCGGAGGCGGAACGCGCGGCGCGCGGTGGTCTTGAGGAACTGGACGAACAGGGCGCCGGACACCGCCTCGACGGTGGGCGCGGGGCCGAGCGCGCCGAGGCCGTGCTGGGTCGCGCCGACGGTGCCGGGCGAGCTGACGAAGGCGGGCTGGTGCTGCGCGGCCGCGTGCGCCGCGAGCGGCGGAGCGGGCGGCGTCGGCGGGAAGGCGAGCGGCGCGGTGTGGTGCGGGGCGCCGGGGGGCGCTGCGAACTGGCCGCTCTGCGGGTTGGGGCCGGATGAGGCGAACTGGCCGCTCTGCGGGAAGGGGTGCGGTCCGCTCTGCGGGAAGGCGTGCGGTCCGCTCTGCGGAAAGGCGTGCGGTCCGCTCTGCGGGAAGGGGTGCGGTCCGCTCTGCGGACTGCTCTGAGGGAGCGCGTGCGGTCCACTTTGCGGCGTGAGCTGCGGGCCGCTCTGGGGCAGCGCGTGCGAGCCGCTCTGGGGCAGCGCGTGCGGGCCGCTCTGGGGGCTCGACTCCGAACCGGGCGCGCCGCCGAGCGGAGCCTGCGCGGGCGGCTGAGGCAGGGGCCCGGAGGTGGAGCCTTCGTGCCGGAGCGCGGGCGCGGTGGACGGCGAGTGCGGGCGCCCGCTCGGCGGGGGCGGCGTCGATGGCGAGTTCGGGCGCCCGCTCGGCGGGGGCGGCGTCGACGGCGAGCTCGGGCGCCCGCTGGGCGCGGTGGACGGCGAGTGTGCGCGTCCGCCGGGGGGCGCCTTGGGCGGCGGCAGCGGCGCCCGCGTGGATGCCGCCTGAGCGCCGTCCTTCAGCGGCGCCATCCCGGACAGATTAGACGGTGTCGGTGGCTTGGGCTTCTGCCCGGGACCATCCCCGTCCGATGTCGACATGGCGCGGATCCTACTCGATTCCGACGGACGTGACCGCGCCTGGACCGATTGCGGTCGCGCGACACGGCGGCCGCTCGCCGGAGCGGCGGGAGGAGCGGCGGGAGGAGCGGCGGGAGGAGCGGCGGGAGGAGCGGCAGGAGGAGCGGCGAGGTCAGAGCGTGAGCCGCGTGCGGACCCGGCCGGCGGGGCCGGCGTCCACCTCGATCACGTCGCCGGGACGGAGCAGCGCCGTCGAGGTGGCGAACGCCGAGACGAGGAGCTCGGCCTTGCGGAACCGATCCTTGACCCGGGCCGCGACCCGGCGCTTGAGCGGCGAGAGCCGGAGCCCGACGCCCGCGGGCGTGCCGGTGAGGATCACGTCGCCGCGCGCGAGCGGGCGGCCGAGGTGCGCGCGGGCGGCGCGGACCATCGCGGCCAGGTCGTAGACGAGGAGCTTGGTCGACGCGGACTGCCGGACCTCGCCGTTGACCCGGGTCTGGAGCGTCAGGTCGGGCAGCTTCGCGAGCCCGCCGTGCGGCGCCCAGACGCGGCGCGCGACGGGCAGGAAGCCGGGGAACGACTTCGCGCAGGTCCAGAAGGCGAGCGGCTGCTCGTTGGCCTGGCCGGTCTCGCCGAGGACCTGGCAGAGCCGCGCGGTCAGGTCGTTGGCGGCGGCGAGCCCGAGGGGCTGCGCGACGCCAGCGGCGAGCCGCTCCTCGTCGATGGCGTCGAGCGCGACCAGCGCGAGCTCGCCCTCGTAGTCCATGACCGCGGGCACCACGGGCAGCCGCTCGCGCAGCGCGGTGGCGAGCCCGGGCTCGACCGCGTCGAGCGCGGCGAGGACCTCGTCGCCGTCAGGGACCCGCACGCGGCTGTCGCCGGGCGCAAACGCGCGCGCGTGCTTGGTGAACGACGTGGGCGGCGCGCCGGGATCGAGCTTCTGGCCGGTCTCGCGGACGTGGTCGCCGTAGGTCAGGCCGAGCGCGACGACGGCGCCGAGCTCGGGCCACTCGACGACGTCGGGGCGCAAGGGCTCCTCGATGCGGCGGTCGGGCGTGCCGATCGTCGTCGCATCCCACGGGATGTACTCGACCTCGGGCAGCGCCGCGTGCTGGTGGATCTCGACGGCGGCGCCGCCGGGCGCGCGCCGCTCGTCGACGGCGTGCCACGCGGCGCCGGGGGCGGCGCGGGTGTAGACCTCGAGGTGCGCCGAGCCGATATCGCTCTGCGCCACCATCAGATCGCGGCCGTCGGTGTCGCGGTAGACGTAGCCCACGGTCTGCGCGGGCTCGGCCCACGCGCGCGCGTGCACGAGCCGGCGGGGGCCGGCGATGGTGGCGGTGACGAGGCAGTTGGGGTGCGCGGCGGTCGCGGGGCGGCCGCGCAGCGAGCTGGGCCCGGCGGCCGCCGGGTGGGGGCGCTCCTCGGCAGCGGCGGCTTTGTCCTCGGCGGCGGCGGCGGCTTCGTTCCCGGCGGCGGCGGCGGCGGCTTCGTTCCCGGCGGCGGCTTCGTTCGCATCCTCGGCAGCGGCCGTCGCCTCGGCGCCGATCGGCGCGTCGAGCCGCAGCGTCGCCAGGCCGAGCGCGAACCGGTCGCGCAGCGAGACGGCCGAGACCTCGAGCGAGCCGCCGATCCACGGCGTCCAGATCCAGTGCAGCGTGGGCACCCGCCGCTTGCCCCACAGGTGCATCGCGCTCGCCCGCCCGCGCACCGAGATCTCCTGCCCGTCGACGATGACCCGGCCGCTGGCCTCGGCGTCGTACGCGATCGGCGCGGCGTGCGTCGGCGCGGGCAGCCACGCGGGCAGATCGGGGTGCGCCTCGCGCCCGCCGGTCCATGCCACGTCCCACGCGAGCCCCTCGACCGAGCCGGCGGCGGCGGCGCGCGTCATCCAGCTGTCGTCGATCCGGATCAGCTCCTCGCCCGCGCCGATCTTGGCGTTGTCGAGCGGCGTGTAGCGCTTGGCGGCGCGCGCGGGCCGCTCGGCGTCGGCGTCGAACCACGCCCCCCAGATGGTGGCCCGGCCGTCGCCTTGCCGCGGCACGAAGAAGGTCTGGCGGATCCACAGGGCGCGCCGGCGGCCGGCGTCGAGCAGGACAGCGAACCAGATCTCGAACCACGGCCGCTGCCCCTTCCACACCGGCCGGTCGGGTTCGCGC
>Ga0307406_10001940_pt1 | contig 11292 bp, 3 predicted proteins | sample 322Cmetagenome_3_FD_203706 | JGI IMG/M metagenome (GOLD analysis project Ga0307406, IMG submission 203706) | Maize rhizosphere microbial communities from greenhouse at UC Davis, California, United States - 322HYB-C-2 | ecosystem: Host-associated > Plants > Roots > Rhizosphere > Soil | place... | reverse complement strand
GGTCCAGATGTCCGGGTTCTCGTCGACGAGGTCCATGAGCAGGTTCCGGAAGACCTCGATGTGGTTCGACTCATCGCGCAGGGTGTAGCGGAACATGGAGCCGATGCCGGGGAACTTGTTCTGGCGGTAGAGGCTGAGGATCATGCCGAACAGGCCGTAGAACTGGGTGCCCTCCATGACCTGGCCGAACATGAAGATGTTCTTGGCCAGCGCCTGCTTGTTCGCGGTGACGGTGAGGTCGATGTCGCGGCGCAGGGCCATGCTGTTCGAGACGACGAAGTTGTTCTTCGCGGTGATCGAGGGGACGTCCTCGAACATGGCCTCGCACTCGTGCGGGTTGATGCCGAGGGAGGAAATCATGTAAACGAGGCTGTCCGCGTGGATGTTTTCCTCATGCGCGTGGCGGCCGAGCACCAGCTTCAGCTCGGGGGCGGTGACGACCTCGCGGACGACGTGAAGGACGTTGTCGCCCACGATGCCTTCGGCGGCGGAGAAGTAGCCGATGCCCATCTTGATGATCCACCGCTCGACGTCGGAGATCTCGTCGGAGCGCCACTGCTCGACATCCTTTTGCATGGTGATGTCCTCGGGCTCCCAGTGGTTGTTCTTCATCGTCTTGTACAGGTCGTACGCCCACTGGTACTTCAGCGGGAGGATGTTGAAGAACATGGTCTCGCGACCGTTGATGACCTTCTTGGCGGCGAAGGCCTGCTCTGCCTTTTCGCGGTCGAGGACGAAGGTGCGGCTGCCGAGGGTGATGGTGGTGGTGGCGGACATTGAGGAGGGCGACTTTCTTCGAGATTCAGGTGATTTCCGGCGCTTTTTGGCGGGGCCGGGCGGCGCGGACACAGCGTTGCGGAGACTGCCGGAGAGGGCCGCCAACCTCAAGTCGATTCTGTGCATATGGTATCCACAAATTATTAACAATACCACCTGTAGTATGTCGATCGTTCCCGAGGAACCTTGACAATCGCACCGAAATTCATAAACGCCCGCAAAATGTGGGACTCGTGAAAGAGTATCGGAATTTCGGGCGGGAACGCCTAGGTGCCCGAAATTTTCCGGCAAAAATCGCTTGCGGGGCGTTCTAAAAAATCCGGCAGGATGGCGGGGATTTTTTAGTAAGGCCCTCCGAGGAGCGGCAGAGCGCGGAAGCGCCTAGAAAAACCTACCGTATTCCAAACGAAACACCCCGGAAGGCTCGGCCTCCCGGGGTGTGAGAAAGAAAACCGTCAGGCGGAAATCAGCGGCGACGACGCAGGAGCAGGCCGCCCATCCCGAGAATTCCCAGCAGTGCGGAGGAAACCTCGGGCACTACCTGGACGATCTGGATGCCATTCAGCGCGGCGTAGTCGGAGGAGCTGCCGCCAGCATCCCCGGCGGCGTCGGTCACCACATTCACCCCGGCGACGATGTTTTGCCAGATGAAGAAGATTTCACCGGAGGCATTGGCGGTGGCGGTGAACTTCACGTACTCGATGTCTTCGGTCAGCACGCCATTGCTGGCGGTCCAGCCGGTCTGCTTGGCCGTGCCGATGATCGATCCGCCGAGGGAATCGGTGATGGCGAAGAGGCTGTTTTGACCGGAATTCTGGTTTCCGGAGGGGCCGTAGAGTTCGCCTTGGCCGTAGAAGTAGATCTCGTAGATCGAGTTGGGAGCCAGGCCGTTAAAGAAGCCGTTGGCTGTGGCCACCGCGCCGGTGTCGGCTCCCACGGCATCGAGCTGGATGAAATCACTCATCAAGTTCGTGTAGGCACCCGAGGTTCCCAACTCCTGCATGCCGGCGCTGCGCTGATGGCCGATGCCAGCGATGGCGGGGTTGGTGGAAATGTGCACGTCCACCGTGGTGGCCAGTCCGGACGAGTCCAGGATCGGATCGTTGATCGCCGCGGCGCTGGAAACATTGACGCTGCTGGTGCGGCGGACGCTGTTCCAGCGAGTATTCGACGCCGAATCCGGTGCCGCACCGAGGCCTACATAGGTCTCGGGGATCACATTGGAATTGTCGTCGTTATCGAGACGCACGTTGAAATCGAAATTCACGACGGCGGCCATCGTGGATCCGGCTAACAGGGGAAGGGTGCCGACTAACAGGGAGGGGAGGAGCTTCATGGGACCTCAGGTTGAACAAGCGCCGGGTGTTTACCCTGCCATATGTTAGGAATCAAGTTTCAAATCTGCATTTAAACAATCAGGAAATCTTAAGCATTAGGGGGTTGCGAGTCGGTAGTAGGCGTTGCCGGCGGGCGGGTTGGAGTCGGTGAATTCCAGCTGCCCATTGGATCCCGCGGTGAGGGTCTGGAGGGTGTTCCACGAGCTGAGATTGGTGGAGCGCTGGAAGCGATAGCTGGTGCCGGGCTTGCCGGTGAAGGTCATGCGCATCTGGTTTGCGGTCACGCGCTGGAACATCGGCGGGGCGTAGCCGCTGAAGCCATCGTTCCCCACCACCTGCATGGTCACGCTGCCGGTAGTGGAGCCGCCCCGGCCGTCGTGGACGGTGAGCGTGAAGCTATCGGAGCCGCTGAAATTGCTGGCCGGGGTGTAGGTGAGGCTGTCGCCGCCGAGCGCGATGGAACCACCACTGGCGGACGCGCTGCTGGCCTCTGATACTGTCAGCGGATCGCCGTCCGGATCGGAGGCCCCGGCGAGAAGCAGGGTGAAGGGAATCAGGATCGGTTGGTTTTGCCCGGTCGTGAAGCTGGCACCCGTATAAGTCGGGGCGGTATTGTTGGTTCCACCCGCCGCGGTGGTGACTACCAGAGAGGGGCGAGCGGTCGTGGTCGCGTTTTCCTTCGAGGCGAAGGACACGTCCTTGGTCGAGGAGTCGGCTTCGAGGATGAAGCTGTAAACGCCGGGCGTGGTGACGTGGGAGGCGACGTTGAATTCGATTACCCGGCCGTCCGTCACGTCACCGGTGAAGGTGGCGAGTTGGGAGCCCTTGGCCGGCTGGTTTGCGCTGGAGACATTGCCTTCCGTCCAGCTGTTCGTGCTGGCGGCGTAGAGGCGCAGCGTCATCGAGCCGGACGAGGTGTCATCGCCCTCGGTCAGCTTCACCACGGCCGAGGCCGGCGCGGAGCCGAGGCTGGTGAGGTCGAACTGCAGGAAGGTGATGCGGGTCCGGGTGGACGACTTTTCGAGGCGGAGCTGGGTGTTGTTATTATTCGCGCCACCGTCGGTGTAGGCGTCGTGGACCGGCGCGAAGGTCTGCGTGCCGCCACCGGTCGGCGCGGAAATGGTCACCGTCACATCATCGGAGGCACTGAGTGAGCCGTCCGATGCCGAGAAGCGCAGGACATAGGAGCCCACGGTGGTGAAGGTGGCCGTGGTGGTCGCCGTGGTGGTGCTGGAGAAGCTGACCACCCCGGGGCCGGAGACCTGGGACCATGCGCGCGAGATCGCCGAGCCGGTGGGCAAGCCGTCATCGGTGGCGGTGCCGGTCAGGCTGACGGCCACCGAGCCGCTGCTGAGGATGGCGGACTTGTCGGTGCCGGCATTGGCGACCGGGGATTGGTTGGTCGCGCCGCCGCTGCTGTTGGACGACTGCACCAGCGCGATCCAATCCTGGGTGGTGTTGTTCGGCGGAGCGCCGAGCGAAACGGTGCCGCCACCGGTGACGGTGGGCCCATTGATAAGAGCGCCGCCATTGCGCGGATCGAACCACTTCACGGTGAAGCTGCCGGTGGTGCCGGCGAGATTCAGCGTGTGGTTGCCGCCGCTGTGAAGCTGGACCAGATAGGTGCTGCCGGTTTTCGCGAGGCAGCGGTTGGCGTTGTTGCCATTGCCGCTGACCAGCGAGCTGCGGTTGGTCATTTCCGCGAAGGGTACCGAGTTGGCGGAAAGGAATTGCAGCGCGTGGCGGCAGTAGTCCCAGAAGGAGTCGCGGCTGCGGAAGTCCTGGCAGGTGAGGTCGGAGTTCGACAGCGCGTAGCCGAAGTACCACTCGCAACCTGCGCCACCGGCCATGATGTTCCCCCACAGCGCGTTCTTCCGCGCATCGGTGTGGCTGGCGCCGGGGTCGCTGTCCGGACGCAGCCCGAACGACGAGTCGCCGGGCTCGTCGCAAGCCACCACCCACGGGCGGTCGGCATCGTCGGACCGGTCGATGTAGTCCTTCGTCATCGCGAACATGTCGGTGAAGTCCGGCTCATTCAGCTGCAGCGAGAAACCGGTGAGCTTCGAGGCATCACCGAGCAGGTCGCGGTGCAGTGAGATCGTGGAGTTGTGAATGACGATCGGGTGCTTGTAGGGATCGCTGTCGTAGAAGTACTGCGCCCACGATTGCTTCTGCGAGGTGGAGGCGGCATCGATCTCCTCGCCGAGGTTCCAGTTCAGCGCGAGATTATGGCCGAAGCGGGCGATGAGCTCGCGGTAGTAGAGCTTCCGCTGGCTGCCGAGGTTGCCGCCATCGAGCATCAGCTCGTTCTCGGTTTCCTGGGTCTTGAAATTCATGTGCATGCCCTTGCGGGTGCCGTGCTCGAAGACCGTCTCCCACTGGTCCAGCTTCGAGACGTCGAATCTACTGCGTTCGGCGTAGGTCGTGTAGGGGAAGACGTTCTTGTCATCGCCCTCGATGTTCAGGGTGAGGAAGGAGAAGGCGTTGAGACCTTCGGAGGCGAGGTAGTTGATCGCGCCGATCATGCCCTTGCCCTTGGTGCTCTGCCACACCGGGTCACCGGCTTGCCAGTCGGAGACGTGGGCGGACCAGTTCTTCAGGTAGGAGTCGCCGAAGCCGTCGGTTTTGAAGTCGCCGTCGAAGTCGGAATAGGCGAGGAAGTTCTCCGGCGCGTCGGTGCCGGCCTTCATGAAGAACTGGCCGGTCTCGGCGAAGCGCAGGTGATGCTTGCCCACGTATTCGAGGCGGCCCTTGCCGCGGAAGTCGATGCCGGTCTTGTCCGTTGCGGCGATATTGAAGGTGCCGGTGTCGCCATCGAAGTAACCGGCGCTCGTGCCTGCGGTGGTGGCGGTGGCGATATTGCTGCCAGAGCGGAAGGCCGCGCTGTAGCTCCACGCGCCGGTTTCGTCCGGGGAGAAATGGACACGCCAGACATTGCCGGAAGTGGCCGAGGTATTGCTGGCATTGCCATCCGCGGCGAAGTAGCCGGGGACCACGTAGCTCTTGCCGCTGGCGACGTGGGTGAAGGTGACGTTCAGCCGGTAGTCGGTGAAGGGATTCGGCGTGGCGTCTTCGTTCGTGGTCGGACCCGTGAAGCTAAAGGTGACCTTGTGCCACTTCTTCAGCTCGCCGGTGATGAGCGCGCTGCCGCTGCCGGCGGGCAGCACGTTCAAGAGCACGTCATCGGTGGCGGTCTTGTTCGAATTGTCGGTGACGGTCAGGCGGAAGACGTAGCTACCCTGCACCAAGCCGGAGGCGGTGAGGTTCGCGGTCGTCTGGCCGGAGCGCGTGGCAGTATTCGGACCGGAGACCTGGGTCCACGAGTAGCTGGAGATGGTGCCGTCGGTGTCGGTGCCGGAGCCATTGAAGGTCACCGAAGAGGTGGGCAGCACCACCGCCTTGTCTTCGCCGGCGTGGGCGACGGGATCGCCGGTCATCTGGCTATTGATCACCGTGAAGGTGACCGTCTTCGGCGTGCCGGTGGTGCCCGTGGCACCTGATCCGGTGTAGGGCGTGGCAGTGACGGTCAGCGTGCCGAGCGGCGGTGTCCATGGCCAGTAGTCGGTGAGCGCATCGCCACCCATCGCATACGGCGGGTTCGTTTGCGTGGCGTAGTCAGCCACGTCATTCAGGCTGAAGCGCACCGAGCCGACAGGGTACGGCGAGGTATCCGCGCGGATGTTCAGGTTCGCGCCGACGGCCGCGAGGTCGATGGTCGCTCCGTTCACGAGCGGGCCGATCTCGCTGTCGGTATCGGCATCGATCAGCATCAGCGTGGTTACGGATTGGCCGCTGCCACCGGAGGCCGCGGAAACGGTCACAGTCACCTCATCGCTGGCGGTGAGGCCGCTGTTGTCGGTGACGGTGAGGCGGAAAACGTAGGGGCCTTGGACAAGGCTGGAAGCGGTGAGGTTCGCTGTGGTTGCGCCGGACAGCGTGGCGGTCGAGGGGCCGGAGGCTTGGGTCCAAGCATAGCCGGAGATCGAGCCGCCCGTATCGGTGCCGCTGCCATTCATGACGACGGAGCTGGTCGGCAGCGTGATCGCCTTGTCAGCTCCCGCATTTGCTACCGGCACGCCGGCTGCGGCATTCACGATGACGCTCACATCATCGTAGCCGGTCAGGCTGCTATTGTCCGTGACCGTGAGGCGGAAGACATAGGTGCCCTGCACCAGGGCGGAGGCGGTCAGGTTGGCGGTGGTGTTTCCGGAAAGCGTCGCGGCCGAAGGACCGGACACTTGCGTCCACGCGTAGCCATTAATCGAGCCGCCGGTGTCGGTTCCGGAGCCATTGATGACGACCGAATTGGTCGGCAGCGTGATCGACTTGTCCGTGCCGGCGTTCGCAGTGGGCGATCCGCTGGGTGGCGTATTGATCACGGTGAAATTCACCGTCATCGGCGTGCCTGCGGTGCCGCCGGCGCTGGCCGCAGTGTAGGGAGTGGCAATCAGCGTGTGACCGCCAAGCGATGGCGTCCACGGAAGGTAGTCATCCCCCGGGCCATCACCGCCGAGGGTATACGGCGCGCTGCTCTGGGTCATCGAGTCGGCCACACCATCGAGACTGAATCGCACCGAGCCCACGATGGACGGGCTAGTCATCGCGCGGACGTTCAGGTTCGCGCCAGTGACCGCGAGATTGATGGTCATGCCATTGGTGATCGGGCCGACGTCGTCATCGGTGTCGGCATTGACCAGCATCAGCGTGGAGACGGACTGGCCGACGCTGCCACCACCGGTGGTGGAAGACTCGGGCAGCGATGGGGACTTCGCGCTGGCCGTGGCGATCGTGGATTTCCGGAAGACGATGCGGTCGACGTTGTATTTGATCGAGCGGCCGGAAATCGTGAGCGTGTAGGTGCCGCCGGAGGGGAAGTTATAGACGGGCCAGCGCTTGTTGTCCTCGCCGCCCGCATCTAGCTGATCGGACCAGCCCCAGGTGGTCGGGCTTGCGCCGTAGATCTTGGTGTTGCTGGTCAGCAGGCTGAGCGGCGCATCCATCAGGTGCGAGTTGCCGGCGTTTGGGCCTGCGCCGTAGCTGTCACCGTTGACCTTGATGTAGCAGTCGTTGTTCTTGTCCGATTCGGCGCCATCGAGGCGGGCACGAGCGCGGAGGTGGATGTAATAGTAGCCGCCCTCGTTGATGCGGAACTTGTAGGTCAGTGGTGCGGCGGCGGGGCCGCCATTCGATGAGTTTCCTTGGAACTCGAGGTGCGCATTATTGGTCGCACCGGTCACGAAGTTCGTTTCGCCCGGCTCATAGAGCTCCCAGCGATTGCTGCCGCTTCCGAGTGAGGACGGCGTTCGCTCCGCTTCCATCACAAGGATGCCACCCGACTCCTGATAAACATCAGTGGCGCTGACGGGTGTGACGGCGTGGACGAGAGGCGTGAGAAGAAGACTGGCGAGAAGAGCTCGAAGTGGCGACATGAGCTAATGGCTGTTGGGAATTTTTGGCAGTGAGGATGGCGATTCGGGGAGTGACGAAAATAGCAGCGAAAGAAGCCGGGAAGCGGGGGATCCGGCAGCGTTCGCATCAATGCACCACATGCGGTATGGGGGAATTCCCGCAGTAAGCGTGTGTGCAAGATAAGGAATTCCTTAATATCTGAAATCGTGCATTCCGCGAGGAAAAAACACTAACAATCCTTCTCTAACTGTCCGGCAACCCGCGTAGATGCTGGGTTTTAGCGGTGTGTTGCTGCTTTCCGGACTCGGAGAAGTTCCATGAGGAAACGTGAGTCCTCACAGGAAGCGCTGAATTCATACCGCTTCACCTGGCATGTGAACCTACCTTCCAAACGGGATAAATCCCGCCTTCCCAGTGGGCACCAAGTCAGAGCAGCAGTGATCTTATCTAAGGCATCACGAGCCGATAAAACGCTTCTTTCGCCGGAGCCTCGGCATCGAGATAATCGATCTCGCCGCTTTCTCCACCGAGGTCGGTCGCCAGTGTGGTCCAATGCACCAGATCGGCAGAGCGCTGCAGCATGTGATTCACCCCCGGTGTGCCTTGATAGCGGAATCGGATCACGCCCGCACTCACCCGCACGAGGCTTGGCGAAGAGGACGGCTGCGCGATGTTCCCGGCCTCGGCCACCTGCACGGTGATCGTCGCCGTGGTGAAGCCACCGCGGCCATCGCCCACGGTCAATAGGAAGGAATCCGGGCCGAAGTAATCGATCGAGGGCGTATAGGTCAGGTGCTCCGCATCCATCGCGACCTGCCCGCCTTGCAATGACGAGTTGTTGGCGATGACCGGCGACACCGTATCGCCATCGGGATCGGACGCGCCCGCGAGAATCACGTCGAAGGGCAGGGTGATCGGCTCATTGACGTGAGTGAGAAAGGAGTAGCCGTGATAGGCCGGTGGCGTGTTGCCCTCGGTGGTGATCACGAGCTGAGGCCACTTGGTATCGTCGGAGGACTCCTTGGAAACGAACGACACCTCGCCTGCCTCGGCTTCCAGGATGATGCCGTGGACGCGCGGTTCTGTGATCCCATTGCCCAGGCCGATCTCGATGGTTTCTCCCGCGGTGATGGCACCGGTGAAGACGCCAAGCTCCGCGCCTTTCTCGGGAGCGACGGCGGCATTGATGCCGGCCTCATTCCATGCATTCGAGAGCGCCGCATAGGCACGCACGGTTACGGCGGATGAGGCTGTTCCGCTGGCTTCAGTCAGGCGCAATGTCGCGCCCAATGGCACCGCATCGAGGTCCGTGAGATCGAACATCAGGTAGGCCGTCCGGTCACCTGCACGGACGGCGAGCGTTTCGCCATTGTTATTCGCTCCGGCATCTGTGAAGGCGTCTTGGAAAGGGAAGAAAGTCCTCCGGCCGGTAGGATCCGGCAGCTCGATGGTCACGGTGACGTCATCGTGCGAATCAAGGTCGCCATCATCCGCCGCGAGGCTCAGGACATAGGTGCCAGCCGCGGTGAAGGTCACTTGCGTGGCAGCTGCATGCGATTGCGAAAAGGTCACGGGAGCGGGGCCGGAAGCCATGGTCCACGTTACGGCGAGCGTGGCGGGATCCGGCAAGCCATCGTCGGAAACGACTCCCTCCAGCGTGAGAGACGCTGATTCGCCATTAAGAAAAGCGTGGCGGTCGGTGCCGGCGGTGACGGTGGGCGCTTCATTCGTCGCACTCGCGCCGCTGGTCGATTTCACGAGCACGATCCAATCTTCCGTCTGGCTGTCGGGCGGGCTGCCGAGGCTGACGATGCCGCCGCCTTCGAGATCTGCAGCGGGGATAGTGGCGCCGCCGGTGCGCGGATTGAACCACTTCACGGTGAAGCTGCCGGTGATGCCGGTGAGATCCAGCGTGTGCGTGCCGCCGGCGCGGAGCTGGATCAAGTAGGTGTCGCCGAGCTTTGCAAAGCAGCGGTTGCCATTGTCGCCATTGCCGCTGACGAGCTCGTTCTGGTTCGCCATCAGCTCGAAGGCGAACTCATTCTGGTCGAAGAAATTCAGCGCGTGGCGACAGTAGTCCCAGAAGGAATCGCGACTGCGGAAGTCCTGGCAGGTCAGGTCCGAGTGGACGTAATTCGAGCCGAAGTAGAACTCGCAGCCCGCACCGCCGGCGAGGATGGTGGCCCATAGCGCGTCCCGACGTGCATCGGTGTGGCTGGTGCCGGAATCGCTGTCCGGTCGCAGGCTGGCGCTGGCATTGCCCGGTTCATCGCATCCGACCACCCATGGCTTGCCGTATTGGTCGGAGCGGCGCACGTAGCGCAGCACGTTGGTGAAGGTATCGCTGAAGTTCGGTTCATTCAGCTGCAGCGACATGCCGGTGAGCGCGAACTGAGGACCCATCAGGTCGAAGTGCTGGTCGCCATTGTGGATGACGATGTGGTGGTGATACGGATCGTTGTCGTGGAAGAACTGCGCCCATGCCTGCTTCTGCGCGGTGGTCGCGTTATTGATCTCTTCGCCGAGGTTCCAGTTCAGTGCGAGGTGATGGCCGAAGCGCGCGATCAACTCGCGGTAGTAGAGCTTCCGCTGTGGGCCGAGGTTGCCATTGTCCAGCAGCGTCTCGTTCTCCGTCTCCTGAGTCTTGAAGTGGAGGTAGAGGCCCTTGTGCGTCGCGTGCTCGAACACTGTCTCCCACTGGTCCAGTCGCGAGACATCAAGTCTACTACGTTCGCCGTAGGTCGTGTAGGGAAAGACGTTCTTGTCGTCCCCATTGATGTTCATCGTGAGAAAGGACACGGAATTGAGCCCTTCGGATGCCAGGTAGTTCAGCGCGCCGATCAGGCCCTTGCCCTTGGTGCCCTGCCAGGTCGGATCGCCGGGCTGCCAATCGGCCACGTGGGGCGCCCAGCTCTTCACCAGCTCATCCTTCTGGAGGTCCGTTTTGAAATCGCCGTCGAAGTCCGCGTAGGCCAGCAGGTTCTCCGGCGAATCGACGCCCGCCTTCATGAAATACTCACCGGTGCCCGCGAAGCGCAGGTGATGCCGACCCACATATTCGAGCCGCCCCTTCGCACGGAAGTCCCGGCCGGTCTTGTCGCTCGGCGCGATTACGAACCCGCCGTCGTAGCCATCGAAATAGCCGGCGCTGGTTCCCGCCGTGGCACTGTCGGCCGTCGCCACATTCGCCCCGCTGCGGAAGGAGACCGTGTAGGTCCACTCGCCCACGTGGCCCGGCGCGAAATGGGCACACCAGATATTGCCGGAATTCGCCGAACTGTCCGCGGCATTTCCGTCCGCCGCGTAGTAGCCCGGCACCACCATCGTCGTGCCGCTCGCCGCATGGGTGAAGGTCACGTCCATCCGATAGTCCGTGAAGGGATTGGGCGTGGCGGTCTCGCTCGTCGGCGGACCGGCGAAGTAGAAGGTCAACGTATGCCAACGCTTCATCTCGCCCTCGACGGGCAAGGCAGCCCCCTCCTGCGCCCGGACCGTCTGGCCCGTGCCGAAGCACAACAACAATAGCGCGAAGGCCAACGGCACTAGCCGCCGGAACAGGGGGTTAAAACTCATAGCGACTGAGAATCCGGCTGCGCGAAGCGTGCCGGAATGAACCCCACGGAAAGAATTCCCCGTGGTTTCAAGAGCCGCGGAGCATCCGCGCGATGAACTCGGTTGCAAGCGGCATCGTGCGAAAAGACATTAGGCAACTTACGGAGGGAGGGATCGGGCGGGATGCAATGGCGGCGAGCGATGTCCTTGGCTTCCA
>Ga0307406_10001938_pt1 | contig 11293 bp, 12 predicted proteins | sample 322Cmetagenome_3_FD_203706 | JGI IMG/M metagenome (GOLD analysis project Ga0307406, IMG submission 203706) | Maize rhizosphere microbial communities from greenhouse at UC Davis, California, United States - 322HYB-C-2 | ecosystem: Host-associated > Plants > Roots > Rhizosphere > Soil | place... | reverse complement strand
CGATCCACGCGACGCCGAGGCCCTGCGGTGTGCGCCAGCGCGCTCGCCGTGATCGCGTGCTTCGCGCTTCCGGCGACGTCCGCCGTCGCCGCTTGCGAGCGGGCCGACGCGGCGTTGGCGGGGGCATATGCCGGTGTCGTAGCGAAGACGGCGCCGCGCCTGCAATTGAACCAGGACGGCAGCTTCCGCATGCGCGAGGTGCCGATGCCCGGCATGGACGTGGCCGGCTGCTGGCAACGCAGCGGGCAGACCGTCGTACTGGTGGAGCGCGCGCCCGACAGCGAGAACGGACTCCGGCGCAAGTTGCCGCCGCCGCTGACCGAAGCCGATCTGAACGAGGTGCGCGGCGACGGCATCGGCACCCTGCAGCAGGCCGTCGATGCCGGTCTGCTGCCGCCGGGGGCTTGGTGGGCGCATCGGCTGCGTCGGCCCGGCGAAACGCTGCGGCTGAAGGTCTACGAGCCGCGCTACGGTCTGGCGGTGGGCGATGCCAAGGCCCTGCTGCGGCTGGCCGACGGCCGGGTGGTCGAGCAAAGCGCGGTGCAGGGCGCCGATGGCGAATTCGAGTTCGACGCCTTGCCCGCCGACGCCGCGGTGAAGGCGATCGGCGTACGCTTCCCCGAGCAGCCCGATACGCCACGCTGGCTGACGGTGGACGACCCGACCAAGCTGTTGTACCTGATCGAGTTCGACGCGCAGGCCACCGGCGCGGCCGAAGGCGGCGTCATGACCCTGACCGTGCAGGCCGACCGCAGCCTGATCTCCGATTTCCCCGACGCCACCCACTTCAAGCGCGCACCATGACCCCAGCATTCACCGCCACCGATCACCTCCACATGGCCCGCGCGCTGCGCCTGGCCGAGAAAGGCGCCTATACCACCAAGCCCAACCCCATGGTCGGTTGCGTCATCGCGCATGGCGACGAGGTGGTCGGCGAAGGTTGGCACGAGCGCGCCGGCGAGCCGCATGCGGAAGTGCATGCGCTGCGCGCGGCCGGCGAGCGCGCGCGCGGCGCCACCGCCTACGTGACCTTGGAACCCTGCGCCCATACCGGGCGCACCGGGCCGTGCAGCGAGGCCTTGATCGGCGCCAGTGTCGCCCGTGTGGTCGCGGCGATGCGCGACCCGTTCCCGCAAGTCGACGGCGCCGGTTTCGCGAAACTGCAGGCGGCCGGCATCGAAGTCGCAAGCGGTTTGATGGAAGCGCAGGCGCGTGCGCTCAATCGCGGTTTCCTGTCGCGCATCGAGCGCGGCCGGCCGTGGTTGCGGGTCAAGCTGGCGACCAGCCTGGACGGGCGCAGCGCGCTCGCCAACGGCGAATCCAAGTGGATCAGCGGCGAGGCCTCGCGCCTGGACGTGCAGCATTGGCGTGCGCGTGCCGGTGCGATCGTGACCGGCGCCGGCACCGTGCTCGCCGACGATCCCTCGCTGACCGTGCGCCTCGGCGACGACACCGCCTTCGTCGCGCCGCTGCGGGTGGTGCTCGACCCGGGCCTGGCCACGGTCGCGCGCGGCCGCGTGCGCGAAGGCGATGCGCCGACGCTGTACCTGCATGCGCCCGACGCCAAGCCGCCGCGCGGTTTCGCCGCCCAGCACGCGGCGGTGCCGATGCACGAAGGCCTGATCGATCTGGAAGCGGTGCTCAAGCTGCTCGCCGAACGCGGCGTCAACGAGATCCAGCTCGAAGCCGGCGCGACCCTGGCCGGCGCCTTCCTCGCCGGCGGTTGGGTCGACGAGGTCTTGCTGTACGTCGCTCCTGTGCTCCTCGGCGAAAGCGCGCGTCCCTTGTTCGATGGGCTCGGCATCGAGGCGATGAAAGACAAACTGCGCCTCGATCTGGTCGATGTGCGCCGCATCGGCGAGGACACCCGCGTGCTGTTGCAGCCGCGGCCACCGCAATGAAGCGGGGCGGGGCCGAACCTCATTTCCGGAGCGAGCCACGATGAGCGGCAATGCGTTCAAGGATCATTTCTCCGCGCTCGCCGGCACCTATGCGGCGGCGCGGCCCGAGTATCCCGAGGCCTTGTTCGACCTGATCGCGGCCCAGGTGCCGGCGACGGCGCGGGTCTGGGAGGCCGGTTGCGGCAGCGGCCAGGCCACGCGCGGCCTGGCCGCGCGCTTCGCCCAGGTCCACGCGACCGAGCCGAGCGCGCAACAGATCGAGCAACATTGGGCGCACGACGCGTCGCTGCGCGGCAGCGGCAACGTCAGCCTGGCGATCGAACCGGCCGAGCGCACCGACCAGGCCGATGCCAGCGTGCAGCTGGTCGCGGTCGCGCAGGCGTTGCACTGGTTCGAGCGCGAACGCTTCTTCGCCGAATGCGAACGCGTGTTGGCGCCGGGCGGCGTGCTTGCAGCCTGGGGCTACTGCGATTTCCTGGCGCCGGAAGGCATGGTCGGTGCGGTCGCCGACTTCCGCGAACAGATCGAGGAGTACTGGCCACCCGAGCGGGTTCAGATCGAACAGCGTTATGCCGGCTACGAATGGCCGTTCCCGGCCTCGCCCGCGCCGGCGCTGTGGCTGGAGGCGGAGTGGGGGCTGCGGCGCTTTCTCGGCTATTTGAACAGCATGTCGGCGACGGCGCGCTGCCGCGCGGCCACCGGCGAGGACCCGGTCGCGCGTCACGGGCCGGCGCTGTCGGCGGCCTGGGGCGCTTCGGGCGATATACGGACCCTGCAATGGCCGCTGTTCCTGCATTTGCGGCGCAAGCCGGGCTGAACGCCGGGGCGGAAGCGAGGCGGGGAGGCGGGGCGGGCTGCCGAGGCCGGCGCGGTCTGGCGGATGCCGCGGGCAGGGCCGGAAATCCGAGCGTTTCTTACGAGTATGCCTGAAGCGCATGTCGTCCAGGTCCAGCCCGGCCCGGCCCGGCCCGGCACGGCACGGCACGGCACGGCACGGCCGCAGCGCCATGGGCGGAACACTGCATCCGCAGCCGACCGCGGCGGACAACCGGCCCGGCGCGACCCGGGTGCTAAACTGCGCCCGCCGGTTCGCCGGCGCTTCATTACGTAACGTCTTCAGGGCGGGGCGAAACTCCCCACCGGCGGTAGGCGCGGTCACGCGCGAGCCCGCGAGCGCCTTCGGGCCGCGGTTCCGATTCGGGACCCGGTGCGCAGGGTCAGCAGATCCGGTCCGATGCCGGAGCCGACGGTCACAGTCCGGATGAAAGAAGACGGCTACGCGCGACTCCTCTCGCAAGAGCAGGGGGACCGAACCCGCGGCGGTGCCGCGGGTCGTGCGTTGGCCCATGCCTTGAGGCGTTTTTCGCTCACCATCATGCGGGAAACGTTTCATGACCCACTTCCATCGCGACACCGCAGCGGCGCTCCGCCAGGAGATCCGCTGATGTTCACCGGCATCATCGAAGGCGTCGGCTCGCTCGCCGCCAGCCAAGACCTCGGTGGCGACGTGCGCCTGCGCATCGCCACCGGCACGCTCGATTTCAGCGCGCCCAAGCTCGGCGAGAGCATCGCCGTCAACGGCGTCTGCCTGACCGTGATCTCGTTCGACGAAAACTCGTTCGAGGCCGATGCCTCCACCGAGACCTTGTCGCTGACCACCCTCGGCGCGCTCAAACACGGCGCCATCGTCAACCTCGAGCGGGCGATGCGCCCGACCGACCGCCTCGGCGGGCACCTGGTCAGCGGCCACGTCGACGGCGTCGGCGCGGTGCTGAGCGTGCACGAAGACGCACGCGCCCAGCGCTGGCGTTTCCGCGCGCCGGCATCGCTGCTGCGCTACATCGCCAAGAAGGGTTCGATCTGCGTCGACGGCGTCAGCCTGACCGTCAACGAAGTCGACGACGAAGGCTTCGAGGTCGCGCTGATCCCGCACACCGTCGAGCACACCGCGTTCGCGCAGACCGCGGTCGGCGATGCGGTCAACCTGGAAATCGACCTGGTCGCGCGTTACGTCGAGCGCCTGCTCGGCGCCCGCGTCGACACCTCTGCCGCAGGAGCCGCTGCATGAATTTCGCGACCGTCCCCGAACTGCTCGAGGAAATCCGCGCCGGCCGCATGGTCGTGATCGTCGACGACGAAGACCGCGAGAACGAAGGCGACCTGATCATGGCCGCCGAACTGGTGCGCCCGGCCGACATCAACTTCATGGTCACGCATGCGCGCGGCCTGGTCTGTCTGTCGCTGATGCGCGAGCGCTGCCTGCAGCTCGGCCTGGGGCCGATGGTGCGCGACAACACTTCCTCGCACCACACCAACTTCACCGTCAGCATCGAGGCCGCCGAGGGCGTGACCACCGGCATCTCGGCCTACGACCGCGCCCACACCGTGCGCACCGCGGTGCGCCCGGACGCCAAGCCCTCCGACCTAGCCCAGCCCGGCCACATCTTCCCGTTGATGTCGCAGCCCGGCGGCGTGCTCAGCCGCGCCGGCCACACCGAGGCGGCGAGCGATCTGGCCCTGCTCGCGGGCCTGGAACCGGCCGGCGTGCTGGTCGAGGTGCTCAACGCCGACGGCAGCATGGCGCGTCGCCCGCAGTTGGAGGCCTTCGCCGCCGAGCACGGGCTCAAGATCGGTTCGATCGAAGAGTTGATTCGCTATCGCCTCGCCACCGAGCACACGGTCGAGCGCGTCGATGCGCGCACCATCGAGACCGAGCACGGGCCGTTCCGCCTGCTGAGCTATCGCGACCGCCTGACCCATGCCTTGCACTTCGCCCTGCAGCGCGGCGAGCCCGATGCGAGCGTGCCCACCCTGGTGCGCGTGCACATCCAGAACCCGCTCGCCGATGCGCTGCATTGGCGCCGGCCGGACTTCGGTCCGGCGGTCGGCGACGTGCTGGCGGCGATCGCGCGCGAGGGCAGCGGCGCGCTGGTGGTGTTGGCCGATCACGCCGACGCCGACAGCCTGCTGGCGCGGGTGCGCGAGGCCGCACCCGAAGCCGCGCACGATGGCGCCGGCGGCGACGAGGCGGCCCACACCGTCGTGCCGGTGCCGACCCGCGGTCACGCACTGGCCGAGTGGCGCCGCAACGGCGCCGGCGGCCAGATCCTAGCCGATCTCGGCCTGGGCAAGCTGCGTGTGCTCGGCACCCCGCGCCGGCAGATCGGCCTGGCCGGCTTTGGCCTGGAAGTCGTCGAGTACGTCGACATCGCCAAGCCGGGCTGAGGGCTTCAGGCCTGGGGCCGGCGGCCGCTCGCTGCGGCCGGCCCATCGCAGGCGTGGATTCCCGGCCGCGCCGGCCGAGGCAGCGGACTTGAGCGTTCCGTCCTCCGGCACCGGCGGCCCCCAGCCGTTAAACTACCCCTTTCGTCCAGCCGATTCCCCCTCATGCCCCATTACGAAGGCGACCTGCGCAGCCCCGAGGGCGCGCGCTACGCCATCATCGCCAGCCGCTGGAACCCGCGCATCACCGACACCCTGGTCGCCGGCGCCCGCAAGACCTTCGCCGAGCACGGCGTCGCCGAGGACGCCATCGACGTGGTCCGCGTCCCCGGCGCCTGGGAATTGCCGGTGGTCGCCGCCCGCCTAGCCGCGGCCGGCCGGCACGCCGCCGTGGTCGCGCTCGGCTGCGTCGTGCGCGGCGATACCCGTCACTACGAACAAGTCGCCGACGGTTGTTCCGACGGCCTGATGCGCGTGTCGCTCGACTACGGCCTGCCGATCGCCAACGGCGTGCTGGCGGTCGAACGTCACGAGGATGCCGAGGCCCGCGCCGGCGGCAATCACGGCAACAAGGGCGAGGAAGCGGCGCTGGCCGCCCTCGAAATGAGCCATCTGCTGGGGCAATTGCCATGAACCGCCGTCGTCAGGATGGAATCGACCCCGTCGCGCGTTCGCGCGCCCGCCGCCGCGCCTTGCAGGCCGTGTACGCCTGGCAGCTGTCGGGTTCCCGGGTCAACGACGTGATCGGCCAGTTCGCCCACGAACAGGCCCACGAAGTCGCCGACCTCGATTACTTCGAGGACCTGGTGCGCGGCGTCGACAAGCATCAGGAAGAACTCGACGTCGCCCTGGCGCCGTTCCTCGATCGCGATGTCGAGCAGGTCGACCCGATCGAACGCGCCGCGCTGCGCATCGCCGCTTACGAACTGCGCCATCGTCTCGACGTGCCGTACCGCGTGGTGATCAACGAGGCGATCGAAACGGTCAAGCGCTTCGGTGCCGAGCACGGCCACACCTACGTCAACGGCGTACTCGACCATGCCGCCGCCGACTGGCGCGCGACCGAGTTCGGGGCGTCGAAGAAGCGCTGATTCCGCCCCATCCGGGCGTCGCCCAGGCGACGCCCGCGCCCGGACGAGAGCGCGATGAGACCGCGATGAGCGCAGCCGAGTTCGACCTGATCGCCCGCATTCGCGCCCGCATCGGCGCCGGCCCGGCGGCGCGCGACGATGTGGTGCTGGGCATCGGCGACGATGCCGCGCTGCTGCAGCCGCCCGCCGGCCAACAACTGGTCGTCGCCACCGATACTCTCAACCGCGGCGTGCATTTCGCCGACGATGCGGCGCCGGCCGACATCGGCTGGAAGTCGCTGGCGGTGAATCTGTCCGACCTCGCCGCGATGGGCGCGAGCCCGGCCTGGTGCACCTTGTCGCTGTCCTTGCCGGCCGAACCGGGCTTCGCGACAGAGGCCTTCGTCGATGGCTTCCTCGACGGTTTCCTCGAACTCGCGGCCCGACATCGTGTCGTCCTGGTCGGTGGCGACACCACCCGCGGCCCCTTGTCGGTGTGCGTGACCGTGATCGGTTTCGTCGAGCCCGGCGCGGCCTTGCGCCGCGATGGCGCGCAGGCCGGCGATGAGGTCTGGGTCACCGGCACGCTCGGCGATGCCGCCGCGGCGCTGGCCTTGGCCGGCATCGCGCCGTATTGCGAATACGAAGTGCGCCGAAACGACGGCGACGCGCACACCGACGCCGAGCGATTGCTCGAACGCCTGCACAGGCCCACACCGAGGGTGGGCGCAGGCCGCGCGTTGCGCGGCCTGGTCCATGCCGGTATCGATATTTCCGACGGTTTGCTCGCCGACCTCGGCCATGTTTGCGCGGCGTCCGGCGTGGACGCTTGCATCGACGCCGATGCGTTACCGGTGTCGCGCGCTTTGGCCGCGGCCTGCGTCGGAAACGCGCGCAGGGCCTTGCAACTGAGCGGCGGCGACGATTACGAGCTGTGTTTCACCGCGCCACCGGGTCGACGCGCGGCGATAGAACAGGCCTTGAGCCGGGGCGATTCGACGGCGCGGGTGATCGGCCGGATCGAAGCGCGGCAAGCGGGTGCGCAGTGCGCGGTGCGCGTGCACACGAGCGATGGCTCGGTGTGGACACCGGCCCGGAAGGGATACCAACACTTCGGTTGATCGTTCTTCGTTTCTGCATCGCAGCCGCTGCGTGCCGGGCTGATCATGGAGCGAAGGTGTGACATCGCTCAGGTCGCATTACTAAAAAGTTCAGACCCGCTTAATCGCCCGAGTGCGAGTGTGGCGCACCTTCTTGACCGAGCTTTCGCTCATGCGCCACTCCGCTCCGGAACGCGATCTACTCACCCTCGAATCGGAGCGGGCCGGCGGTATCGCGACCGGCTTCAATATCGCGCTGGCCCTGGCGATCGGCGCCGCGGCGAGCGGCTGCGGCGCGGTGCGTTCGATCGCCGGCATCAACACGATCCAGTTGCAGGACGCGCAGGTCAGCGCGATGGAAACCGACATCGGCCCGGGGGTGACGACGATCTGCCCGCGCCAGCCGGTGCAGATGCACGTGGCCGTCACCGCACGGCTGGCGCGCGAGCCGGCGCCAGCCGGTTACGAAACCTGGCACGGCGGCAACGGCACCCGCCGCAACGGCATGCTGGATTTCCGCAACTTCGCCTTTTCCAGCGCGCAGGGCCGGTTCGACGAGATGGGCTGGTTCACGCCCGATCCCGACGTGCTGGCGAGCGTGGACAGCGGTTTTGCGATATCCACGCGATTGCTGCATCCGCGCGCGCAGTGGTCGCAGTCGCGGCATTACCCTGCCGACTACGGCTGCATCGTCAGCGTCGGCACGCCCGGTGGACCGGGCGAGCGGGGCCGCGACGGCAGCAGCGGGTCCGACGGCCGCGACGGCCGCAGCGGCGTCGATGGAGAGCACGGCGATCATGCCCGCGACGGCGACGATGGCGAACGCGGCGGTCCGGGCTATGAGGGACCGCAACTGCGCATGTACGCCACCTACGTGAGCACGCGCTCGCATCCGAAGTTGATCGCAGTGCGGGTGACCGGCGATTTCGATGACTTCGTGTTGGCGCCTGCCGACCGACCGTTGACCTTGGTTGCGGCCGGTGGTCTCGGAGGCGCGGGTGGAAACGGCGGCAGCGGCGGTCGCGGCGGCGATGGCGGCCGGGGCGAAGGCGCGCGGGACCAAAGCGAGAAGCGCCGCTTCGGTAACAGCGGCAACGGTGGGCGCGGCGGCGATGGCGGCGACGGTGGCGACGGTGGCGATGGCGCACCCGGTGGCATCGGAGGAAGCGGCGGCCGGATCGAGCTGACCTACGATCGGCGTTATCCCGAGCTGGCGCAGTGGCTGCGGTTCGATGTCGCGGGCGGCCCGGGTGGCGAGGGCGGCCGCAGCGGCAGCGCCGGCAGCCAGGGCAGTGGTGGCAGCAGCGGGTCCGGCGGTAGTAGCGGGAGGTCCGGCCGCAATGGGTTCTCCGGCCGTTCCGGCCCGGTCGGTGCGCCCGGCAGGCCAGGACAGGTCGAGGCGAATGCGGGCGAGGTCGGAGCGTATTTCAGCGGTCTACCCGGAGTGCGCAGGCTGTAAGCGGCGACGCGCGAGTCTCGAGCACCGTCGGCAGTCAATCGACGAAATCGCGCGGCCGCACGCCTGAGCCGCAACGCTACGCGTCCGGCAGCAGCTTGCCCGGGTTGAGGATGCCGTCGGGATCGAACACCTGCTTCAACTGACGCATCAGCGCCAACGTGGCCGCATCGACGGCCTGCGGCATGAACTCGCGTTTGGCCAGGCCGATGCCGTGCTCGCCGGACAAGGTGCCGCCGAGCGCTAGGGCGAGCGCGAACACCCGCGACATCGCCGCATGGGCGCGTTCGCTTTGTGCATCGTCGGCCGGGTCGTAGAGCAGGTTGACGTGCAGATTGCCGTTGCCGGCATGGCCGAAGCAGACGATCGGCAGATCGAACTCGCGCGCCAGCGCTTGCACGCCGTCGACCAAGTCGGGGATGCGCGACACCGGCACGACCACGTCTTCGTTGATCTTGCCCGGCGCCAACGTGCGTAGCGACGGCGACAGCGCCTTGCGCGCGGCCCAGAGTTTTTCGCGCGCGGCTTCGTCGCTGGCGTCGTCGAGCGAGATCAGGCCGTCGCCCTGCGCCGCGCGTTTCAAGGCCGCGATGGAATGCGGCAGGGTCTGCGCGTCGCCGTCGGCTTCGATCATCAGCAAGGCGCCGGCCTGTGCGGGCAGATCGGCGCCGCCGACGTCGCGCGCCAGCTGCACCGCACGCGCGTCCATGAATTCGAGCATCGACGGAGTGACCGGTTGCGCCATCAGCCGCGCCACCGCTTGCGCCGCCGCCGAGACGTCGCGATAGATCGCGCGCAAGGCCGCGCACGCCGGCGCCGCGGGTGTCAGGCGCAAGCTCGCCTCGACGATCAAGGCCAGGGTGCCTTCGCTGCCGACCAGCAGGCGATGCAGGTCGTAGCCGGTGGAACCTTTGGTGGTCGCGGTGCCGCAGACGATCAGCTCGCCGGCGCCGGTCACCGCGGTCACCGCGAGCACGTTGTCGCGGCTGGCGCCGTATTTCACCGCGCGCGGGCCGCCGGCGTTGCAGGCCAGGTTGCCGCCGACCGTGCTGAAGGCGGCGCTGGTCGGGTCCGGCGGCCAGAACAGGCCGTGCGACTTCAGCGCGGTCTGCAGGTCGCCGTTGAGCACGCCGGGCTCGACGATCGTGCAACGGTCGCCCGGGCGGATCTCGAGGATGCGGTTCATGCGTTCGAACGAAACCACCACGCCGCCGGCGACCGGCACCGAGGCCCCGGTGGTGTTGGTGCCGCGCCCGCGCGCGATCACCGGCACGCGATGGCGCCGGCAGGCGCGCACCAGCGCGAGCACCTGTTCGCGCGTGCGCGGCAGCGCCACCGCATCGGGCATCGCGTGGCGGCGCGAGTTGTCGTAGGCGTAAGCGAGGCGTTCGCCGGGATCGGTCAACCAGGCTTCGCCGAGCAGGCCCGACAACTCGCGTTGCAGTTCGCCGGGCAGGGCGGTCATTGCGCGCGTTCCGAACGCGGCAACCACTGCCGCATCGTCGCGCCGAGCAGGCCGACCGCGAGCGCGGGCAGGGCGATCCAGCGCGCTTCCGACCACAGCACTTCCAGGCCGCGCGCGCTGAAGAAGCGCGCGCCGATCGGCGAGACCTCGATCGGCCGCCACGGCGCGAAGATGCGCTGGTCCGACCACGGCCAGTACAGGGCGACGCCGAGGCCGCCGTCGGTCAGCGCATCCAACAACGGATGCGAGACGGTGCAGACGAACAACCACGCGGCCGCGGTCCAGGGCGGCGCACGCAACCAACGCGCGGCGAGCGCACCGAGCGCGGCGATCAGCACGGCGAACGCGAAGGAATGACTGGCGCCGCGATGGCCGAAGTCGTCGGCATAGGCGATACCGAGCTTGAACGCGACCACGTCGGCATCCGGCAACATCGCCGCGAGCGCGCCGGCGACCAGCAGGCGGCGGTCGATCACCCGCGACCCGAGCGCCCAACCCAGGGCGAGCGGTACCACGGCATGGGTCATCACGGTCGGCATCGGGCAGTCGTCTCAGAGATCGTCGGCGCGGAAGGCGTCGCGCAACCAGTTCAGGCGCGGCGCGGCGGGATCGCCGTCGGCCTCGACCACGTCGAAGCGGCAGGCGCCGTCGGCGAGGCGGGGATGGGCGGCGAGGAAACTATGCGCCGCGAGCACCAGCTTGCGGCGCTTGCGTGCGTCGACCGAGGCCGCGCCGCCGCCGTAGCGGTCGTCGCGGCGGTAACGCACTTCGACGAACACCAGCACGGCGCCGTCGAGCATCACCAGGTCGAGTTCGCCGAAACGGTAGTTGGCGTTCGCCGCGACTTCGCGCAGGCCGGCGGCGAGCAGATGCGCACGCGCGGCCGCTTCGACCGCGGCGCCGCGCGCGCGCCGGTCCGACGCCAGCGGCGTCGGGCCTGGGGTGCGATCAGCGGCGCGAGGCATCCGCCAGCGGCACCGCGACGCCGCTGCTGAAGGTCGACCACGCCGGCGTGCGCAGCACGGTGCCGAAGCCATCGATGCGCAGCACGCCGGTGGCGCCGGAAACGAATGCGTCCG
>Ga0307406_10001935_pt1 | contig 11297 bp, 8 predicted proteins | sample 322Cmetagenome_3_FD_203706 | JGI IMG/M metagenome (GOLD analysis project Ga0307406, IMG submission 203706) | Maize rhizosphere microbial communities from greenhouse at UC Davis, California, United States - 322HYB-C-2 | ecosystem: Host-associated > Plants > Roots > Rhizosphere > Soil | place... | reverse complement strand
GAGCAGGCTCGTGGCCTCGTCGGTGCGGAGGTGATGGATGTCGTCGATCACGAGCACGCGCGACTGCTGCGCGAGCGCCTGCGCGAGCGAGCCCGGCACGCAGCGCAGGGCGCGCTCGGCCCGCGCCCGGAGCGCCGGGGCGCGATCGCCGGGGTGGCAGTCGATGATCGTGCACGGCGCGCCGAGCCCCGGCGCGAGCTCGCCCACGAGCCGGGTCTTGCCGGAGCCGAGCGCCCCATGGAGCGAGACCAGGGGCACCACGGCGAGGTGCTCCTTGAGCTCGGTCAGCTCGCGCTGCCTACCTACGAACGGAACCGGGCCCATGGGTGTCATCGGGTTCGTGATCTTCGAGGTGCGGCGCCGCATGAGGGAATCAGCGGCTAATCAGCAAGGGTTGCGCCAGCGGGAGCTGGCCGTCCGGGCGCCGGATGCTTGGTCTCAACCCGGCGAACGGTCGTGCCCATTGTAGGCCACCTTCCACAACCGGGAGGGCTCCGGGGCGCCAAGTATGCTAGGGCCGCTCCTGCTGGTGGGGCGCGCCGGGGAGGGGATCCCCAGCGGTCAGCGAGGTGCAGCCAGTGTCAGGGAGGCGCGAGGGAGGTGCGAGGCGCGAGGCGCGAGGTGCGAGGCGGCTCCTGAGAGCAGCTGCGTTAGAGCGACGCTAGAGGCGCAGCGCGCGGGCGGCGCCAGAAAGCGCGGCGCGCGGCTGGCGCTCGAAGCGCGGCGCGCGGGCGGGCGCCAGAAAGCGCCGCGCGTGGCGCCCGGGCGCTTAGAGCGACGGGATCGACTGGATCGAGCGGATCGAGTCGTCCCAGCCGGCGATCTCCTCCCGGCGCTGGCGCAGGAGCCGCTCGATCGCCGGGTAGGCCGCCACGGCGGCGTCGACGGTGCGATCCCGCCCCGCCTGGTAGGCGCCGAGGAGGACCATGTCGCGGTGCTCCTCGTAGATGGCGAGGCGGGCGCGGACCCGGGCGGCCGCCTCGGCGTGGCGCGCGTCGACGACCCGGGGCATGACGCGGGAGATGCTGCCGACCACGTCCACCGGGGGAAAGTGGCCGCGCTGCGCGAGGCGGCGATCGAGCACGATGTGGCCGTCGAGCAGGCCGCGGACCTCGTCGGCGATCGGCTCGTCGAGGTCGTTGCCGGCGACGAGCACGGTGTAGATGGCGGTGATCGCGCCGCGGGCTGCCGCGCCGGCTCGCTCGACGAGGCGCGGCAGCATCGCGAACACGCTCGGCGGGTAGCCGTGGCGCGCGGGTGGCTCGCCGGCGGAGAGCCCGACCTCGCGCTGCGCGCGCGCGACGCGGGTCAGCGAATCACAGAGGAGGAGCACCTGCGCCCCCCGCCGATCGCGAAACCACTCGGCGATCGCGGTGGCGACGTGGACCGCGCGCAGCCGGACGAGCGGCGGAGCGTCGCTCGTCGCGCAGACGGCGACGGTCCGCGCGCGCGACGGCGCCAGCTCGTCCCCCAGGAGCTCGCCCAGCTCGCGGCCGCGCTCGCCGACCTGGCAAAGCACGATGACGTCGGCATCGGCGCCGCGGGCGATCTGGCCGAGCAGCGTGGACTTGCCGACGCCAGCGGCCGAGAACAGGCCCACGCGCTGGCCGCGGCCCAAGGTGAGGAGCGAGTCCAGGACGCGGACGCCGGTGGGCTGCGGTTCAGCGATCGCGGGCCGCTCGAGCGGCGGCGGCGCGGGCCGGTCCACCGCCCACGGCTCGCCGACGAGCGGGGGCCCGCCGTCGATCGGAACGCCGATCCCGTCGAGGACGCGGCCGAGCAGGTCGTCGCTGCAAGCGATCTCGAGCGGCGCGCCGGTGCGCCAGACGGCGCTCGCGGGCGCGATCCCGGCGAGCTCGCCCAGCGGGAGCAGGACCGCTTGCTCGCCGCGGAAGCCGACGACCTCAGCGGACAGCGGCTCGCGGTCGCGGCGGTCGATCCGCACGATCTCACCGAGCGAGACGCGGCCGACGGTGGCGCGGATGACGAGGCCGGTGACCTCGTCGACGGAGCCAGCGGGCGCGGACAGCTCGGCGAGGTGGGCCGAGTGGACGGCGGCGGCGGCAGCGGCAGCAGCGACGGCACCGGCGCCGCGCCAGTCCAGCTCGGAGGGCGCAGAGGCGGCAGCGGCGGTGGCGGTATGGGTGGAGGCGGCGGAACTGGCAGGGGTGGCGGAATTGGCGGCGGCGGGGATGGCCGAGGAGGTGGTGGCGGTGTGGCCGAGCGCGGTGTGCTCGCGAACATCGGCGCCCGCCCGGGCCGAGGGGGCCGTGACGCGCGCGTGCTGAGCGCGCGCGTCGATTCGCTCGATCTCTGCCCTCGCCTCATCGATGCGCTGCTGCACGCGCGCCGCGACCTCGCCCTCGATCTGCGTGGCGCGCCGCTTCGCATCCTCGATCACGCGCGCCGCCTCGGCGTGCGCCGCCTCGAGCAGCCGCTGCGCTTCGACGCGAGCGTCGTGCTCCCGCCCGCTGATGATCCGCCCCGACTTCATAGACCAGTGTTAGACGACCCCCTGGCAGTCTGCAATCCGAATCCCCTGCCCTCCTCCCGATATCGCTCGTGCCTACATCCGGGTCATCCGGGTCCCCGCTCGAGCACAAGTCCGAGCCTGCGCGCGTGCCCATACTCGCTGCTGCAATTTCAGATACGGTTTTCGCGACTCGATACGACGTTAAGAACATACAAAGTACCTCTCGTTCGATCGTTCGAGGGTGTGACAGGGGAGCCGTGCCGCGCTTCCGGCGCAATGCGGGTAAGCCACCCTGCACTGAATCTCACAGCAGCGGTGAGCGCCCTCGTCGCGATCTCTTTTCGCCAAGGTCGCACCGTGTCGCGCTCGTGATCGCGGCGGGAGCAGGTTGAGCCAAGCGCGCGGCGTGCCCTATGGTGCGCTCCTCTCAGGGAGGGACCCAATGACGAAGACCTATCGCAGTGGGCAGTTTGTCTGGCGCGAGCTGATGAGCACCGATGTGGCGGCGAGCGTGCGGTTCTATACCGAGGTGTTCGGCTGGAAGGCCGACCCGATGAAGATGCCCGACGGCATGGACTACACGGTCGTGAAGGCCGGAGAGACGGGCGTCGGCGGCATCATGAAGCTCCCGGTGCCGAACGTTCCGGCGTACTGGGGCAGCTCGGTGTCCGTCGATGACGTCGACGCGACGGCGAAGAAGGCAGCGGCGGCCGGCGGCAAGGTCATCGTCCCGCCCATGGATGCGGGCGGCATGGGCCGCTACGCGGGGATCCTGGACCCGCAGGGCGCCGTGATCAACGTGTGGCGCGGCAACGACGGCGACATGCCGGCGCCGGAGCGGCCGGGCGTGGGCATGTTCTGCTGGGAGCAGCTGAACACGACGGACCCGGCCCAGGCGGCCTTGTTCTACAACCAGGTCTTCGACTGGACGAACAAGCCGTTCGGGGGCGGCGGGGGCGGCGGGGCTGGTGGAGACATGAAGGTCTTCGACGCGGGCCCGACGAGCGTCGCGTCGGTGATGGCGAATCCGCCGGGCGTGCCGGCGCACTGGCTCACGTATGTCGTCGTCGACAAGCTGACGTCGGCGTACGACCGTGTCCGCCAGCAGGGCGGCAAGGTGATGGTCGAGCGAATCGACGTGCCGACGGTGGGCACGATCGGCGTGATCCAGGACAACGTCGGCGCCGTGATCGGCGTGTTCGAAGCGCCGTCCGCGTAGCGGCGGACCGCTCGGCCGCTACTCGTACCACTGGCCGGAGCGCAGGAAGCCGGCGAAGTCTTCCCACGAGATCACGTCGAGCTCGACGAGGCGCGGCGCGATCTCCCTGGGATCCACGGCGATCAGGGTCCCGCCCTCGTCGAGGGCCATGCACAGCCCCGGGACATAACCTCGCCCGCCCTCGTCGCCCTCGCGCCAGCCGCCGAAGCTGCCTTCGACGGCGCACTCGAGGAACGCGCGCGGATCGAAGTTGTACCAGCGGCCCCCGCGCGGCGCGTCGATGCCGAAGTAGCGCTGCTCGTCCGCGAGCGTGCCCGCCCGCTCCATCTCGTGGAGGTCGACGATCTGCGCGCGGATCGTGGCCTCCCAGCAAGCGAAGCCGGTCCGCTCGTCGCGAGCCTCGTCGTACTCCTCCGTCCAGCGCGGATCGAACGCCAGCGGCGGCTCGTGAAGCGCGGCTTCGAGCATGGAAGCGAACGCGGGCAGCGGCACCGCATCGAGCTCGCGGCGCGCGGCGCCGAGGCGCCACAGCGCCCGCAGGTACTCCTCGAGCGAGCGCGCGCGCCCAGGATCCGGCGCAGACAAGCCAGTCACGAACAGGTAGAGATCGCGATTGGTGTGGACATCGAGAGACATGGCATCATCCAGTGCATGTAAAGAGTGGATGCATGACACCGTACGCGCCCCGACGCTCCGGGAGAACTAGTATCTTTGGAGTAACTATAACGGCGAGCTATAGCTCGTGATCCGTTGGGCTGGTCTGCGTGTGTACATCAGCTACGCGCTCGCGGCTTGGACGGTCGGACGCCAGCGCGCCGCCCATGGCAGCACGCCTGAGCCGAGACCCCGGCGAGCGCGCCGCCTCGCGCGCGGTGAACTCAGTAGTTCGGGGCGTTCGATAGGCCCGCGAGCTCCAGCATGTACATGCACAACGGGCGGAATGCCACTAGCCCCCGCTCGACTGTCTGATGCTCGATACCCCATCGCTCGACGAGCACGTGGTGGGTGCCATCGAAGTACTCGACCAGCCAAGTCGTGCCATCGGCCCAAGCGACGTCGGGGCGAACGTCTTGCGGAGCCGTGTACGGCATCTGCTCCAGTCGGCACCCGACGATTCGCTCCTTCAATACGGCCCACTCGCGCTCGGAGAGCGATCGTCCGTTGCGAGCTCCCCTGGCAACGACCACGAGCTGCGGATCATCATCGAGCACCGCGCGAACTGCCGTCGACCCAAAAAACGACGGACTCATCAGGAGTCTGATAACCGGTGCGCGCTCGAGCTCGACAAGCGGCGGCTCTCGCATCCGTGCAAGCCTGGCTGGCGCCAAGTCCGCCCACGACGGGTTCAGTGAGGTCACTCCCCCGCCGAAGTAGACTTCGTGAAGAGGTGGAGGCGGTGGCGGCACGGGATGCGCAGGAATCTCTCCGCCGCATACCGGGCAGATCTTGGTCCCGTACGCCAGGAGCGACTGGCACCCCGTACACCGCGGAAGCGCGTACTCGGGTGGAATCTCATGCGGCTCCTGGTAGGTGTCGCAGATCCTACAGATCGATGTACCGAACGCAACGAACATCCGGCACGTCGGGCAACGCGGAAACACCAAGTCAGCCATCCGGAGACGAGCTTACGTTGCCTCGAAGGGGCTGTCATCGACCGTGGGCCGGGGCAATCGCGTTCGTGCAGTGGTTCAGTGTCTGGTGAACCGCAATGTGTACTTCCACCTCGTCGTGCCCGATGGTGTGTTCGTCGACGAGGAGGACCGGCTGGTGTTCGCGCTCCGCCCGATGCCCACCAGCACCGATGTCCGCCGACGAGTCGCGCGACGCTCGACGCGTGGGGGGCCGGGCGTTGGCGCAGGGCAACTACGCGTGGGCGGTGGTGGGCAGCAACATCCCCAATCCGCCGCGCTATCACGGTTTGCCAGCGACGAGCCCAACGAGAGCAGCACCCTCCTCTATCCGCGCGCATCAGCCCCGTTCAGGGGTGGAAGGATCGCGCCTGCAACAATCTGTATGCCCCGCTCTACCAACGCGAATAACCCTATACTTGGCGGCGATGTCGGAGCACCTCCCCGGGTCTGTGACGCGCGTCGTCTGGCGCGGCGACGCGCTGCTGATGGTGCGGCACAGTGCCCCCTGCGCGTCGTCGACCGGTGAGATCCATCAGCCGCGGGTCCTCGAGTGTCTCGACGAGAGCGGCGGCCCCCGCTGGCAGCTCGCGCTCGAGCCACGGGGACCAGGAGAGCTTTACGCACCGGAGCAGCTCGCCATCGATCCCGCAGGGATCGCCTGGGTCCTCTACGCCGATGGTTTGACGGGCATCGCCGCCGACGGCCGGCTGCACGCGCGGCACCTGATCCCGCGCGAAGAAGACGCGCAGTGCGGCGGCTTCGCGCTCCTCGCCGACGGATTTCTGGTGAGCGTGTTCGGCATCGGCCGCCTCGCATCGCGCGTGCTCCGCCTGGACGCGAGCGGCGCGATTCGCTGGAGCACCGTTTTGCCCGTGACCGACGTGAGCCATCGCGGGGCCGTGCAGATGACCGCCGCGAGCGGCTGGCGCGCAATGGCCATGCCGCCCTGGCAGCCACGCACCTGGATCCCCTGCAATCCTCCGCTCGTCGTCTCGCAGGATCGCGTGCTGGCGCGTTTTTTCGACATGCCGCGCAGCGGGATCAGCCGTGCGTACGGCCTCGACCTGGCGACCGGCGCGCATCTCTTCACCAGCGAGCCTCATCCCCCGGCCGAGGCCATCTCGCTCGGCCAAGGCCGTTTCCTCGTCGGTGTACAGGGATACGGCGCGTTCGAGAGCTGGCTCGTCGAGCGCGACGGTGACATCTCGCGCACCTGGCCCGGGCAGGGCCGCTATCTGCCCGACGCGGACGGCCAGGTGCACGTGGTCGAAATGGAAAACAGGCTGCCTTCGAAGATGCATTTCACCACGTTGCGAATGGACGGCACAGTAAAGCGCGGACCGTGGCTCGACGGCTATTCCACCTCGAGCGCCGCGCGTCTCGATGACGGCAGCATCGTATTCTGGCGCAATGGCGCGCTGCAGGAGGTGACTCCCGAGGGCTGGCTGCTCCGGTTGCTCAAGACCGACGCCGCCCCCGATCATCGCGTCTGGCCCGGCGATCTTGCCACCGATGGAGAGCGTGTCTGGTTCGCGATCAACCGTGAAAACGACTGCCAGCTGTATCGATTCGGCTGACGTTTCCGCGCGGTGACGGCGCAGCGGCTCGAGGAGGGCCGCTGGGTTCGGCGCGCTGAGCCCAGCGCGCCGTCATCTGGCCGGCTAGTCGGTTGGCCGCGATCTGCTACTTCTTCCAGGCGCTCGCGTTGTCCTTCGCGAACACGGCGAACGTGCGCGGTGCATGCCCGGTCACGTCCTTGACCGCCGTCGACATTCCGGCCGCCCAGCCCTGCTTGATGACGTTGTGCAGGCTCATCATGCTGTCGCTCATCCACGCTGGCAGCTGCATGCCCTCCATCGCGCTGCGTGCGGCGGCCTCGGGCACGTCGACGTGGTGGATCTTGCGGCCGGTGGCGTCGGCGATCGCCTTGGCGACGTCGCCGATGGACAGCGCCTCGCCGCCGTCGAGCGCGAGCGCGCGGTTGTCCCAATCGGGCCGCGTCAGCACTTGCGCCGCGACCTCGCCGATGTCGCGCGGATCGATCCACGACGCCTGGCCATTGCCGGTCGGCAGGTAGATCGAGCCCTCGGCATCGGGCGGGTAGTACGCGACGAAGTTCGTCATGAAGAAGTTCGGGCGCAGGTGGACCCACTTCAGGCCGGACGCCTCGACGAGCTTCTCGGCGTCCGCGTGGTGCTGGACCGCCCGAAAGGTCGGGTTCTCGGCGCCGGCCGCCGACAGCTTCACGATCTTCTGGACGCCGGCGGCGCGCGCGGCGTCGACGAGAGCCTTGGCGTACGGCACGGGGTTCTCGACGAATGGCGTCAGCATGAACACCGCGTCGGCGCCCTTGACCGCCGCGGCGATCGAGTCGGGCTTGTCCCAGTCGAAGTCCACAGCCTCGGTGCCCGCGGGCACCTTCTTGGCGTCGCGGGACGCGACCCGGACCTTGACGTTACCGAGCTTCACGAGCTCATTGACGACATTCGCGCCGATCGTTCCTGTTGCGCCGGTGACGAGGATGGTCTGCATGACGCGACACTATGGACGTTGCCAAGCGAGCTCAAGTCGTTCCGGAGCCGCGCGCATCTCCTCGGGCGTGGTGCCGTCGCAGCCATCCCGCACGAGGGCCCAGGCCGAGGAGGCGGCGGCGGTGGCAGCGTGTCGTAGCGCCGACGGTGGCGCGCGCGTCAGTGATACGTTCTACGCATGGAGCTCCCGCGTCTCGGCCCGCTGAGGCCCAGAGGCCCCGCGTGCCGCTGACTGCTGCTGCGCTCGCCGAGGCGCCACCCGAGCCCAACCTCGCCAGCCCACTCCCTGCCGCGCAGATCGGTCCGCGAATCTTCGATCGCTTCCTGGCTGCGTGTCGGGAGCGGCCGGAGGCCACCGCGATCGTGCACCCCGGCGGCTCGTGGACCTACGCGCAGATCGAGCGGATGACGGGCGCGCTGGCCGCGCGCCTGCGCGCGCTGCCGGGTCAGGATGACGTGGTCGCGCTGTACGGCCCGCGCTGCGGGGAGCTGGTGATCGCGATGCTCGCGTGCGCGCGCGCCGGGCTGACGTTCGCGGTGCTCGACGCCGGCTATCCAGCTGAGCGCATCCAGCTGCTGCTCGGCGTGCTGCAGCCGGGCCGCTTCGTCGCGATCGGCGACGCCGCCGAGCCGGCGCTCGGTCAGCTGTCGCTGCCGCCCTCGGTGCTCCGCTTCGACAGCGCGCTGACTAGCGCGCTGGCCGCCGATGATGCTGCGCGCGACGGCCTCGACGCGGTGCGCCCCGAGGCCATCGCCTACCTGCTGTTCACCTCCGGCACCACCGGCGTGCCGAAGTGCATCGCGACCTCGCACACGCCGCTCGTCCACTTCATCAGCTGGTACGAGCACCGCTTTGCCGTCGCCCCGGCGGGCCGGTTCTCGATGCTGTCGGGCCTCAGCCACGATCCAGTGCTGCGTGACGTGTTCGTGCCGCTGTCTGCCGGCGCCGAGCTCCACATCCCGGCGCCGCCCGTGGTGCTCGATCCGGTGAAGCTGCACGGGTGGTTCGCCGATCACCGCATCACGCACGCGCACGTCACGCCGCAGCTGTTGCGCATCCTGTGCGCGGGCCGGCGCGACCGCTCGCTCTCGGCGCTGCGCTTCGTGTTCTCGGGCGGCGACATGCTGCGCACCAAGCAGGCCACCGAGCTCCTGGAGGCCGCCCCCTCCGCGCGGGTCATCAACTTCTACGGCGCCACCGAGACGCCGCAGGCGATGGGCTTCCACGTCTTCGACCCGCAGGCCGACACCGGCGACGCCGTGCCGATCGGCCGCGGCATCGACGAGGTCCAGCTGTTCGTGCTCTCGACCGACAAGCTCGAGGTCGCCGGCCCCGGCGCCCGCGGTCAGATCGCGATCCGGACGCGCTACCTCTCGGCCGGCTACCGCGGCGATCCTGGGCTGACCCACGCGAAGTTCATCGCCAACCCGCAGTCGGGCGATCCGACAGATCGCCTGTACCTCACCGGCGACGTCGGCCACCGCCGCCCGGACGGGGCGGTGATCCTCGAGGGCCGGGTCGACGATCAGGTCAAGATCCGCGGCTTCCGCGTCGAGCTCGGTGACGTCGTCCACCAGCTCCACCAGCTGCCGCAGATCAAAGAGGCGGTGGTGCTCGCCGAGCGCACGCCAGATGGCGAGGCGCGGTTGGTCGCCTACGTGGTCCCCACCGGCGCGGCCGACGCGACCGCCGCGGTGCGCGACGCCATGACCGCGGCGGCGCCGACGTACATGGTGCCGGCGCGGTTCGTGTGGCTCGAGCGCTTCCCGCTGCTGCCGAACGGCAAGGTCGATCGCGCGCAGTTGCGCCAGCTCGAGCCGGCCGAGGCCGCGCCGGCGCAGCACCTCGATCCCACCGAGCACGCGATCGCGGAGCAGTGGCGCGAGCTGCTGAGCCTGCCGTCGATCGACGTCGAGCAGAGCTTCGTCGCGCTCGGCGGCGACTCGCTGTCGTTCATCGAGGCCTCGGTGAAGCTCGAGCGGCTGCTCGGCGCGCTGCCGGATGGCTGGGAGAAGCTATCGATCCGCCAGCTCGCACGCATGAAGCGCGCGGAGCGGAGCGCGTGGACCCGGGTCGACGCCTCGGTGCTCCTGCGCGCGATCTCGATCCTCGCGGTGGTCGCCGGACACTACGATCTGCCGAACGTCGCGGGCTCGGTGCTCGCGCTGTTCGTGGTCTCGGGCATGAGCTTCGGCCGCTACCTGGTGCCGCAGGTCCGCCAGAGCGGGAGGGTGACGCCGATCGTGCGCCTGGTGGTCAAGGTCGCCGTGCCGGCGATCCTGTACTCGATCGCGGTCAACTTCGCGTTCAGGCTCCCGAAGTGGCCGGGCATGCTGCTAGCCAATAACCTCGTCAGCCCCAACGCGCACGTCAGTGGCATTGGCTTCTGGTACATCGACGTGCTCGTCCAGTGCTTCGTGGTGCTCGGCGTGCTGCTCGCGATCCCGCCGATCTGCCGCGTGCTCTCCGGCGACGATCCGTTCCACGTCCTGCTCGGCGCGACGCTGCTGTTCGTCGGCGTCGCGGTCGCCGCGCCCTACGTCCACGATCTCTCGCACCTCGCCGATCGCACGCCGGTCCAGTTCCTGCGCGCGGTCTTCCTCGGCTGGACGCTGGTCCACGCCTCCACGCTGCCGCGCAAGCTGCTGGTTGTCGCGCTCTCCATCCCGGTGTTCGGCGACATCGCCTGGCACCACGAGCAGTACGTGGTGTTCCCGTTCGTCGCGACGGCCTTCCTTGCGTTCGTCCAGCGCGTGTCGCTGCCGGTCGTGGTCGGCCGCGTGGTCACGATCATCGCGAGCGCGTCGCTGTTCATCTACCTGACCGACCACCAGGTCGGGCTGGTCCTCGAGAAGGCCGGACTCGACCGCTTCCCGCTCGCGATGGTCGGCGTCGCCGCGGTGGTGGGCATCGCCGCGTGGAAGCTGTGGGAGCGCGCGCTCTCGTTCATGCCGCGCCCGATCCGTAGCTGGCTCTAGCTCGCCAGGTTCCCGCCGGGCCCCGGCGGTCTCGCTAGAACGCGGCCGAAGGCGCTCGCCACGACGGCGCTTGCTCGACAGGGGCATCCGCGAACGCCACGAGGGCCTCTGCAACGGCGCGGGACATCCGGCCCGGGGTTGCGGGGCATCCGGCATCCGGCCCGGGGTTGCGGGCATCCGGCCCGGGGTTGATTCATGTGCCGACGACCCTCCGTTGATACACGCACCGATGGTCCACGTAGCTTCGGGACAGCAGCAGCCACTGCCAAACAGCGGCATGTCCAGCCTCGTCCGGATCTCGGACGCTGTCCGGCCATACTCCGGACAAAATGCGCCCCTTGCGACGTGATTTGGCCTCCTTAGCGGTGGCCCTGTTTCTGCCTGCATCACCCGCATGCCGAGCGTAATCCAGCCGATCCGACCGGAGCCAGTGCCATGAAGCCTCGCCAGGTCGTCCCCGGACG
>Ga0307406_10001934_pt1 | contig 11303 bp, 7 predicted proteins | sample 322Cmetagenome_3_FD_203706 | JGI IMG/M metagenome (GOLD analysis project Ga0307406, IMG submission 203706) | Maize rhizosphere microbial communities from greenhouse at UC Davis, California, United States - 322HYB-C-2 | ecosystem: Host-associated > Plants > Roots > Rhizosphere > Soil | place... | reverse complement strand
GGCGGCGCGGCGGTGGCAGTAGGCGATGGGGCGATGGGGCGATGGGCGATGGGGCGAACGCTGCCGCAGGATCAGCCGCTCTCGGCGCCGTAGACGTTGCCGGCGAGCCGGCGCTCGAGGGCGCGCCGCAGCGAGGCGTGGGCGGGTTGGACGAGCTCGGGGTCCTGGGCCAGGACGGACTCGGCGTGCCCGCGCGCCTCGAGGAGGAGCTGGGTGTGCTGGGCGAGATCGCCGAACCGGAGGCGCGGGACGCCGGCCTGGCGGGGGCCGAGCAGCTCGCCGGGGCCGCGCAGGGCCAGATCGAGCTCGGCGATGCGGAAGCCGTCGTGCGTCGCCACCATCGCGGCGAGGCGGGCCTCGGAGTCCTCGCCGAGGCCGCCCTGGGTGAGGAGCATGCAGTGCGCGGCGCCGCCGCCGCGGCCGACGCGGCCGCGGAGCTGGTGCAGCTGCGCGAGGCCGAAGCGCTCGGCGTCGTGGATGACCATCACGGTCGCGGCGGGGACGTCGACGCCGACCTCGATCACGGTGGTCGCGACGAGGACGTCGAGGTCGCCGGTCTTGAACGCGCGCATGACCTGCTCGCGCGCCGCGGCGTCGAGCCGACCGTGGACGAGCCCGACGCGGGCGCTGGGCAGCGCTTCGGCGAGCTCGCCGGCCACGGCGGTCGCGTCCTTCCAGGGACGGGCCCGGTCGGCGGCGTCGGTTGTGGCGTCATCCCCGCGCGCGTCCTCGCCTGCGGCTCCTCCGGACGCGCGCTCATGCTGGGGCGTGGCCGCGATCTTGGGGCAGACGACGTAGGCGCGCTCGCCGGCGGCGGCGCGCTCGGCGATCAGCTTGTAGGCGGCGGCGCGGCCGCGCGCGCCGGACGCGAGCCTGGTGGTCACGGGCTGGCGGCCGGGGGGCAGCTCGTCGAGGATGGAGGCGTCGAGGTCGCCGTACGCGGTGAGCGCGAGCGTGCGCGGGATGGGCGTGGCGGTCATGACGAGCAGGTGCGGCGCGCCCTGCCCGTCGCCCTTGTCGCGGAGGCGGGCGCGCTGCGCGACGCCGAACCGGTGCTGCTCGTCGATGACGACGAGGCCGAGCGCGGCGAAGCCGACGCCCTCGGAGAGCAGCGAGTGCGTGCCGATCACGACGTCGAGCTGGCCGCCGGCGAGGAGCGAGAGGAGCGAGGCGCGGACGCCCCTGGGCGTGGAGGCGGTGAGGAGCGCGATCCGGAGGCCGGTGGCCTCGGCCCAGCGGTGCCAGGTGTCGGCGTGCTGCTCGGCGAGCAGCTCGGTGGGCGCCATGACGGCGGTCTGGCGGCGGGCGCGCGCCACCTGCAGCGCGGCGGCGAACGCGACGGCCGTCTTGCCGGAGCCGACGTCGCCCTGGAGCAGGCGGTTCATCGGGCAGGGGCGCGCGAGGTCGGCGCCGAGCTCGGCGATGGCGCGGCGCTGGGCGGCGGTGGGCTGGAACGGCAGCGCGCGGGCGAGCTCGGCGGCGAGGCCGGGCGTGGGCGGGCACGGCACGGCGGCGTCGGCACGACGCTCGCGGCGGCGGAGCGCGACGGCGACGCCGAGCGCGAACAGCTCGCCGAACGCGAGCCGGCGCTGCCAGCGGCTGGCGCCGGCGTTCATGGCGGCGAGATCGTCGGGCGAGGTGTCGGAGGGCGGCGCGTGCAGCTGCGCCAGCGCCTCGGCCAGGCTGGGCAGCCCGGCGGCGCGCTCGACGGTGGCGGGTACGCCGTCGTCGACGGCGGCGCCGACGCGCGCGCAGGCGGCGGCGCAGGCGGCGCGCAAGCGGCCGGCGGGCACGCCGGGCACGTCGGGGTAGCGGGCGAGGATCGATGGGAGCGGGCGCGCCGGCGGGGCGGCGGGGGCGGCACCGGGGGCAGCGGCGGCACCGGGGGCAGCGGCGGCGCCGGGGGCGGCCGGGGGCACCTCGATCCCGAGGATGTCGGGGTTGGCCAGCTCGGTGCGGCCGGCGCGCCGGCGCACGACGCCAGAGAGCACGACCTGCGCGCCGGGCGGCATGCGCTTCTCGATGCCGGCGTACACGTTGAACCAGCGGACGACGGCGCTCGCCGCGGCGGCGGCGATGGCGCCGCTGCCGGGGCCTGCGCCTGCGCCTGCGGCGGCCGGGCCGGCGCCGACGAGGCGGACCTCGGCCCAGCGGCGGCCGCGGACGAAGACCATGCGCGAGGAGGCGACGATCGCGGCGAACGTCGCGCGCTTGCCCTCGTCGAGCCGGCAGACCTCGGCGAGCGACCGCGCGTCGCGCACGTCGTCGTAGCGGCGCGGCAGGCACCAGAGCAGATCCTCGACGGTGACGAGCTCGCGCTCGGCGAGCCGCTCGGCGAACGCGGGCCCGATACCGGGCAGCGTGTGCGTCGGCGCCGCGAGCGGATCAATGATCTCGACCGCCGCGGCAGCAGCCGCCTTGGCTGCCCTCGGCGCGGGCTTGCCCTCGGTCGCCGGCTCCGCCGCCTTCGCCGCCTTGCCCGCCCTGCCCGCCGGCTCCGCCGCCTTGCCCTCGGCCGCCGGCTCCGCCGCCTTCGCCACGCCCGCCAGGTGTTCCTCGAGGGCAACCGGCTGTTCCTTGCCCTCGGCCGCCGGCTCCGCCGCCTTCGCCACCTTGCCCTCGCCCGCCGGCTCCGCCGCCTTCGCTGCCTTGCCCGCCCTGCCCGTCGGCTCGGCCACCTTCGCCGCCTTGCCTGCCCTGATCGTCGACGGTGCCGGCGCGACTGCCGCGGTCGGCCCCGCTTCCAATGAACCGGCCGGCCTCGCCTCCGACGAATGCGGGGGCGCGGCCTTCGCCATCAGCGGGGACAGCGCCGTCCTGGCCGCGGGGACCTTCGTGGCCGCCGCCGGCTGGGCGGCCCGGGCCTCCGCCGCGGCCACCGCCGCCGCGCCGGGCGAGCGCGGCATGCGCGCGATGAGCCGCATCCCGCGCGCGACCATCTCGGCCTGCTGGTGCTCTTCGAGCTGCTCCCAGCGGCCGAGCGTCGTCCGCCACGACGCGAGCGCGTCCGACGGCAGCTTCGCGATCAGGCCATCGCAGGCGACCCGCAGCACGTTGCCGAGGCCCTGCACCCGGCGCACGCCGGCGAAGCCATCGGCGGCCGCGAGCTCGAGCGGCCGCCGGAGCGCCTCGACTCGTCGCTTCAGCTCGGCATCCACGGGGCGCACGCTAGCACCCGCGGCTGTCATCGGGCTCGCCGGGCTCGCCGGGCTCGCCGGGCCGCCGAGGCCGCAGCGGCTGCCAAGGCCGAGGCCGGGGCGATCTCAGTCGACGCGGTACGTGAAGCGCAGCTCGTAGTCGCAGAGGTGGAACACGTCCCCCTCGTCGATGCGCTTGTTGTCGATCCGCATGCCCTTGTAGTCGATGCCGTTCGTCGACCCGAGGTCCTTGATGTAGAAGGTCCCGTTGCGACGAATGACGGCGGCGTGCTTGCGCGAGATGTTGCCATCCTTGATCGCGAGATCCGACGTCTTGCTGCCGCGGCCGATGATGAACTGGTCCTTGGTGACCGGGTAGCGCTGGCCGTTGTAGACGAGGAACAGCGTCGGGCCGCCCGAGGACATCGGCGGCATCGGCGGCTGGTGGTTGGCCTGCGGGGCGACGTGGCCCATGCCGCTCATGCCGCCGCCCATGCCGCCGGCGTTCTGGCCGGCGTTCATCGGAGCGCCAGGGCCGGGGCCGGGGCCGGGGCCAGGGCCGCGATTGTTGTTGTTGTTGTAGCCGGGGGTCGGAGGGGAGTTGCGGCGGTTCTGCGTGGCGGAGGGGATCGCGGAGCTCGGGTTGCCAGGCTGCGGGGGCACGGTGCTGGGGACGACGCGGTTGCCGCCCTTGGTGGGGAACTGGGTGGCGCCGCTGCCGGGGACCGGCGCGACGCCCGTCGGGCCGGGCGGGCCCGGCGACTGGTAGTTCTTCGACCGCGCGTAGTACCGCATCGCCTCGTTCACGAGGTAGTCGATGGAGCAATCGAAGTCGTTCGCCATCTGCTCGAACGTCTCCCAAAGAACGTCGCGGCAATAGAAGTGCCGCATCGTCTTCTTGCTCTGGTCCATGCGCGATTTACTCCCCGGAGGGAAGCGGTCGCGAAGCCCCTCCGCCACGGCGAGGCCCACGACTCTTTCCCGGCTGTCTCCTACGATACTACACTGCCTTGCGGGACGCGACCAAAGGACTCACCTGGACGAAAGCTGTTCGGCGAGCTCCTTGGCGCGCTGTCCCAGCGTGGGGTCCTGCTTACCGGTTTCTCCCCAGTAGCCGGTCAGGCGCTCGGTCCGACCCGAGAGCGCCGCGATCCGGGGCGCGTCCTCGGTCGACTTGATCGCGGCCAGCGCCTCCATGGCCAACCACCGGACCACCGTCGATTTGTCGTCGAGGAGCGGCCGGAGGGCGGCCTGCACCTCGGGCCGCGCGGGCATCCTGGAGATCTCCTGGAGCATGCTCCCCAGCTCGGCCTGCTCGTACGCCCCGGGGTCGGGCATGGCGTGGAAGACCTGCCCGATCGACGCGGGCCCCCCGCACCGCAGGGCAAAAGTCGCCACCACGTACTTGAACTTGGCCTCCCGCTGGGGGACGGGGATGAGCGGCACGAGCTGCTCGACGCAGGGGCGGCCGCCGACCGCGCGGATCAGGGCGAGCGCGTTGTTGAGGACGGCGCCGGGCTGGTTGGGGTCCTTGACGATCGCCACCAGCTCGGGGAGGTTCGGGACGAGCGGCGCGGGCGGGACCAGCTCGATCGGCGAGTGGGGATCGGCGTACGCGGTGTAGAGCTGGGCGAGCGCGCGGGTGGCGAGGGTCTTGTCGCCGCGGTCGAGCCGGGCGATGTCGAGGATGTGGCGGACGGCCTCGGGGCTGCCCGACGCGGCGAGCGCGAGCAGGAGCTCGTCGTGGATCTTGTTCTTGGTGGTCTCCTGCCCGGGCTCGGCGATGACCGCGTTGACGACGCTGGTCATCCGCTTGGCGGCGGCAGGGCCGATCAGGCGGATCACGCTCGCGCCGGTGCTCATGCCGCTGGTGGCGCGGGCCTCGTACGACGCGACGGCGTACCAGTCGAGCAGGTAGCCATCGATCTCGGCGCGCCGGGCGTCGTCGGCCCACTTGCGGATGAACACGAGCGCGTCCTTGGCGGCGCTCTGCTCGGGGCCGGGCAGGAGCTTGGGGTCCTCGATCCGGGCGAGGTTCCACAGCTGCCGGGCGAGCACGCCGACGAGCTGAGTGCGCCGGGCGGGCGACATGCCCTCGAGCGCCTTGCGGAAGTCGGGGTCCTTCTGCTTGCGGATCAGGTTCGCGCCGGCGTGCGCGGACAGCTCGGGATCGAGGTCCTCGTCGGCGAACGCCTTGGCGAGCTTGCCGGGCCCCTTCGAGGTGGTGAGCCACTTGTCGATGTTCTCGTGGCTCGGCTTCTCGCATCCGGCGGCGGCCGCGGCGAGGCCAAGGCCGAGGACGACGGCCACGGCGAACGTGAAGGCGCGCGCGAACATGGCGCGAGCTTATCGTGGTGATACCCTGCGCGCGATGGTCGCCCGGCCGATCCTCGCGCCGCTCGCGCTGCTCGCGTGCGGCGCCGCGCCCGCGCTGGCCTCGCCGCGCTCGGACCCGACGGCGGGGCGCGCGGTGTTCACGGGGGCGACGCTGCCGAACGCGAGCTCGATCGGGCTGAACCCGGCGGCGCTGGGCATCGGCCCGTTCGGCGAGGTGACGCTCGCGCTGACGGGCACGCTCGATCAGATCGCGATCGATCAGCTGGAGCTGGACCTGGCGCAGGGCACGCTTTCGCCGGGGGCGCGGATCCGCGCGACGGAGACGACCCCGGGCGCGCTGGCGGGGATCGTGGTGCGCACGGGCCGCTACACGCTGGGGGTGCAGGCGCTGACGCCGCCGGCGGAGCTGTTCATCTCGGGCGAGCCGGCGCTGCGGTACCACACGAGCGGCGGGGGGCAGCGCGAGTACGCCGCGACGATCGCGGGCGCGATCCGCGTGACGAGCAAGTTCTTCATCGGCGCGAACATCGCGCACTCGAACGCGTTCCTGCGGCTGCGCTACGCGCGCGACACGGCACTGGCCACGGGCGAGGCGCCGGGGCAGCCGGACGCCGAGGAGGGCTACGACGTCGACGTCCGGTCGCCGTACATCAGTGGCAGTAACCTGAAGGTGACGGTGGGGCTCGCGGCCGAGGTCTCCCGCGACGTCTGGGTGGGCGTCGCGTACCACACGCCGCCGGGGTTCGGGATCCAGACCGAGCTGACGGGCGACGTCGACGTGGCGCTGGCGCCGCGGGCGGGCGGCGGGACGGCGGTGGGCAACTCGACGGTGTACGTGCAGTACCCGGCGAGCGTCGACGCCGAGGTCCGCGCGCGGATCACGGGCGAGCTCGACCTGCACGTGGGCGGCCGCTGGGAGGACCTCTCGCGGATGCAGGCGTACGACGTGCGCGCGTACAACAGCACGTTCCCGTCCCACGAGATCCCGGAGTGGACGCTGCGGCCGCGGGGGCTGCACGACGCGTTCGCGCTGTGGGCGGGGGTCGAGCGGGTGGATCAGGGGCAGGCGGTGCGGTACGGCGCGCGGCTGGGGGTGGAGACGTCGGCGGTGCGGGCGGGCGCGCTGTCGCCGACGACGGTGGCGCCGGGCTCGCTGACGCTCGACGTGGGCGGGGGGCTGCGCCTGGGGCGCACGAGCTGGTCGGTGCAGCTGTCGTACGGGCTCGCGTGGTTCCCGTCGGTGACGGTGAACCCGAGCGACTTCGATCCGCGGTACCAGCTCGAGTGCATCGAGAGCGGGTACGACTACGAGTCGCGGGGCTGCGAGGCGGCGCGCGAGGGGTACGCGATCGCCACGGCGGCCGGCACGTACGGCCGGCTCCAGCACGCGATGCGGCTGGGACTGCGCTATGAGCTCCCCTGACGCGGGCGCAGCAGGTGGCGCGGGCGGCGGCGGCGGCGCGGCGCGGGTGCGGATCGCCGTGATCGGCGCGGGCGGGCTCGTGGGGCGGCAGATCGTCGCGGCGCTGGCGGCCGCGGGCGTCGAGGTGGTGGCGGCGGGGCGGCACGCGGAGCGGCTGCTGGCGGCGACGGGCGCGGCGCCGGAGCGGGTGATGGTCGCCGACGCGCAGGATCGGGCGGCGCTGGCGCGCGCGTTCGCGGGCGCGCGGGTCGTGGTCAACGCGGCGGGGCCGCTGCGCGACACGGCGGCGCCGGTGCTGACCGCGGCGCTGGCGGCGGGCGCTCATTATGTGGACGTGGGCGGCGAGCAGGCGGTGCTGCGCGAGCTGTACGAGCGGCACGAGTCGACGGCGCGCCGCGCGGGGCTGGTGGCGCTGCCGGGGGCGGGCCTGGACTGCATGATCGGAGATCTGGCGGCCGCGTGGGCCGCGGCGCACCTGGTAGACGCGCATGCAGAAGGAGAAGGAGACGGGGACAGAGACAGCGGCGACGTGGCGCGCGCGGCGCCGGCGCCGCGCGTGGGCGAGGACGCGCCGCTCGACGAGCTGGCGGTGACGTACGTGCTCGACGAGCTGGCGCTGTCGCCGACGGCGCAGCGCGCGTGGCTGGGCGCGGCCTTTGCGCGGCCGCTGGTGTGGCGCCGCGATCGCTGGGAGCCGGGGCGCCCGGGCGAGGGCCACCGCGTCAACGCGGGCCCGGCGCTGGGCGGCGAGCGCGCCGCGGTGGGGCACGCGGGCGGCGACGCGATCACGCTGCCGCGCCACGTGGCGGCCGCGCGCGTGGCGACGTACGTCTCGACGACGCGCTCGGCGGGCGCGATGTCCGCGCTGCGGCTGCTCGCGCGCGCGCTGCCGCACGTCCCGCGCGCGGCGGCGGATCTGCTCGTGGCGTACGCCGATCCCGCGGCCGACTACGGCCGCACGGGGTTCGCGATCGTCGCGCAGGCGCGGCGCGGCTTCGAAGCGGCGCAGGTCGTCGTGCGCGGCGCCGACGTCCACCGCACGACGGCGCTCGCGGTGGCGTGGGCGGCGCGGCGGCTCGCGCTGCGCGAGGGGGGACCACTCGGCATGCGCGCGCCGGGCGAGCTGTGGCGCGCGGAGCCGGCGCTGCGCGAGCTGGCGGCCGCGGCGGCTCTCGCCATCGAGCCGAGCTTCGGCTGTGGTATCAACTCCTGACCATGCTCGAGATCTCGCGAGGTCTCTCGTGACGGCGACCTGGCAGCTCGAGGCCGAGGCGGCGATGGGCCGCGGCGTGACGGTGCGGCGATTCCGCCTGGGCAACGGCCTGGGCCTCATCGCGGCGGTGGATCGGCGCGCGCCGATCGTCGCGCTCCAGACCTGGTACCGCGTCGGCTCGCGGCACGAGCGCCCGGGCGCGACGGGGATGGCGCACCTGTTCGAGCACCTGATGTTCGGCCAGACGCAGACGTTGCCGCCGGGCGAGTTCGATCGGCTGGTCGAGCGCACGGGCGGCGAATCGAACGCCGCGACCTGGGTCGACTGGACATACTACCGGCTCTCGCTGCCAGCGCGCGATCTGCCGCTCGGCGTCCGCCTCGAGGCGGAGCGGATGCAGCACCTGGTGCTCGAGCCGGCGCCGGTCGAGGCGGAGCGCGACGTGGTCACCAACGAGCGCCGCGAGCGCGTCGAGGATGACGTCGACGGCTGGCTCGACGAGCAGCTGATGGCGCAGGCGTTCACGGTCCACCCGTACCGGTGGCCGACGATCGGCTGGATGGAGGACATCCGCGCGCTGTCGTTGCCCGACATCCGCGCGTTCTACCGGACGTGGTACGCGCCGAACAACGCGACCCTGGTCTGCGTGGGCGACTTCGACGAGCGCGCGCTGCTCGATCTGGTGGCCAGCCACTACGGCGCGATCGAGGCGCAGCCGCTGGCGCAGCCGGCGCAGGTGACCGAGCCGGAGCAGACGCGCGAGCGCGTGGTGCGGGCGCCCAAGCCGATCGCGACGGATCGGCTGCTGGTCGGCTACAAGGCGCCGGGGCAGGACGAGCCGGACTGGGCGGCGCTCGAGATCGTCACGACGCTGCTCGCGGGCAGCCCGTCGGCGCGGCTGTACCGCCGGCTGGTGATCGAGCGCGAGGTGGCGTCGTCGGTCGACGCGCAGCTGACGCCGTTCCGCGATCCATCGCTCCTGCGGCTCGCGGTCACCGCGGCGCGGGGCCACGGGGCCGACGCGGTGCTCGCGCTGATCGACGCCGAGCTGGCGGCGATGGCGGAGCAGCCGCCGTCGCGCGCCGAGGTGGAGAAGGCCAAGGCGCTCGCCGAGACGGACTTCTGGACGGCGCTGGTCGACGTGGACGGCAAGGCCGAGGCGCTCGGCCACTACGAGACGGCGCTCGGCGACTTCCGCAAGGTGACGGCGCTCGCCGAGCGGCTGGCCGCGGTGACGGCCGACGACGTGGCCCGCGTGGTCCGCGCGTACCTGCGGCCGGAGCGGCGCACGATCGTCATCGCCGAGCCGGAGCTCATGGACGACGGCGACGACGGCGACGACGGCGACGACGGCGGCGACGGCGGCGATGGCGGCGACGGCGGCCGCCACGGCGGCGGAGCGGAGGCGTGATGGCACAGAGCCCGAGCCCACGCGCGGGTGATGGCCCGGCGGTCATCGTCGAGCCGTCGCACGACACGCCGCTGGTCTGGTTCGACGTCTCGTTCCGCGGCGGCGCGGCGGCCGATCCGCTCGGCGTCGAGGGCCTGCACCGCCACGCGGCGCTCCTGGCCCGCCGTGGCGCGGGGCGCCGCGACCGCGCCGAGCTTGACGAGACGCTCGACGGCCTGGGCGCCGCGATCGACGTGGGCGTGTCGCGCGACGCGGTCACGGTGTCGGGGCTGGCGCTGTCCCGCCACCTGGACGCGGTGGTCGAGCTGGCCGCCGACGTGCTCGCCGCGCCGCGCTTCGCCGAGGACGAGCACGCGCGCCTCCTGCGCGAGACGCCGCAGGTGCTCGACGAGATCCGCGACGACGACAGCGCGCTCGCCACGCGCTGGTTCGACTGGCTGTGCTGCCCGGGCCACGCCTACGGCCGCACCTCGCTCGGGACCGAGGCCTCGCTGGCCCGGATCGAGCGCGGGGCGGCGATCGAGCTGTGGCGCCGCGAGGTGGTGGCGGGGAACCTGGTGATCGGGCTCGCCGGCGACGTCGACGACGCCACGGCGGCGCGCGTGGTGCAGCGGCTGATCGAGCGGCTGCCGGCGGCGCCCCGCCCCGCCGCCGCGCTCGAGGTGCCGGACCAGCCGGCGCCGGGTCGCCGGCTGTACCTGGTGGACAAGCCGGATCGCACGCAGGCGCAGCTGCGGATCGGGCACCTGTCGGCGCGCTACGGCGTCGACGACACGCCGGCGCTCGCGGTCGCCGAGGCGATCCTGGGCGGCATGTTCAGCTCGCGCCTCATGCAGGAGATCCGCGTCAAGCGGGGCTGGAGCTACGGCGCGGGCTGCGCGCTCCGGCGGTCGCGGCTGCCGCACTGGTTCGAGATCTGGATGGCGGCGGGCATCGACGTGGCGGGGCCGGCGGTCGCGCTCACGCTCGAGCTGCTCGCCGACTACGCCGCGCACGGCCCGACGGACGACGAGGTCGACTTCGCGCGCAGCTACCTGGTGGGCGCGATGCCGTTCCACGTCGCCACGGCGCGCCAGCGGATGCAGCTGGCGGTGCGCGACGCGGTGTTCGAGCTGCCGGCGGGGTTCACGGCGCGGCTGCCGGAGGCGCTGGCGGGGCTCACGGCGGCCGACGTGCGCGCCGCGTGCACCCGCAACTTGCGGCCGGACGCGGCCGTGACGGTGGCGGTGACGACGGCGGAGCAGGCGCAGCGCGCGCTCGAGGCGGCGGGCGCGGGCACGCTCACGGTGGTCGACCACGACGCGTACTGACGGCATGCGCGGGCAGCGCGGGCGTGCACGAGCGGTGCGGAGCATGCTATGAGCCGCGCATGACGGAGTCTGCGAAGAAGCCCGACGACAAGCCGTGGTCGCGGCAGGCCACCGAGAAGCTGTTTGCCGCCCTGAACCGGGCCGATGAGATCGGCGGCGAGGTCCGCGACTTCCTGCAGGACCGGGTGGCCCGGGACCCGCGGTACGTGGCGGCACGCAAGCGCCTGGCCAAGCTGTTCGGCGCGGAGTACGAGTCGCGCGATGAGGCGGCGGGCCGCGAGGCGGCGAAGGCGCGGCAGACCGCGGCCGTGGCGTCGACCGCGACGGGGACAGCGAAGCCGGCGGGGGCGGCGGCGGGCTTCGGCGATCCGTCGATCAAGGCGCAGATCTTCGGCAAGAAGAGCTGCCCGTGGTCGGGGCGCGCGATCACGCTGCTCGAGCGCCACAAGGTGGACTTCGACTTCGTGGACCT
>Ga0307406_10001933_pt1 | contig 11305 bp, 11 predicted proteins | sample 322Cmetagenome_3_FD_203706 | JGI IMG/M metagenome (GOLD analysis project Ga0307406, IMG submission 203706) | Maize rhizosphere microbial communities from greenhouse at UC Davis, California, United States - 322HYB-C-2 | ecosystem: Host-associated > Plants > Roots > Rhizosphere > Soil | place... | reverse complement strand
TATAACGCCTTGCCCACCTTCATCATAGTCGCCGGCAGGTCGATCTGACCGCCCCCGCCCGGCAGCCCGCTGATTGGAATTCGTTGACGTAACGTCCGCCCCACTCGTCATCACCCCGTATACCCCTTCGGAGCCCGTCATGACGACGCCCGCTCGGCCGACGCCCAAGGTCAACGTCGCCGCGCTCGTCACCGAAATCGTCGAAGAGGCTCGGAGGAACGCCGAGGAACCGGCGCCTTCCAAATCTCGCGTCATTCCCAGCTACGTCGCCGCGGGCCTCGTCTTCGCGCTCTGCGCCTGGGCGTGGGTCGCGCCGCCGGCGTGGCTCGTGCCCCGGCCGATCGCCGCCCCCTCGCGCAACTACCGCGAGGCCAGCACGCGCGTCGCCCTCGCCCTCCACGCCCAGCGCGTCGAGGCGTTCCGCTCATCGCACGGCTACCTGCCGCGCTCGAAACAGGAAGTGGGAATCGCCAGCGACCAGATCGTGTACGTGGTCACCGACAGTCTCGCATTCCAGCTCAGCGCGCGCGTCGACGGCGAGACCATCACCTACCGGTCATCGCAGCCACGCGATCGGTACCTCGCCGAGGCGATGACCGCCCTGACCCGGGCCCGCCGATGATGCCGCGCCTAACGAAAACGTCGCGCCGCATCCACGCCGCGCTCCGGCCGCGCCGCGGCTTCTCGCTGATCGAGCTCATGACGGTCGTCTCCGTCCTTGGCCTGCTCGTCGCGATCGCCGTTCCACGCTACCGCGACACGAAGCGACGCGCGTTCGCCGCCAAGATCGCGTCCGACTTCAACACGGTGCGGGTCGCGGCCTACAACTACTTCGCGGACAACAACACCTACCCGCCCGACGGGAGCCCGGGTGTCGCGCCCGCCGCCCTGCTGCCCTACCTGCCGCAGAATTTCAAGTTCGCCAACGGTAACTACACGCTCGACTACGACGTTTGGCCGTCGCCGTCGGACCCCAAGCAGCTCGTGGTGGCCGTGACCGTCACCTCAGGCGACCAGCAGCTCGTGAACATGATCGCGCGGAACAGTCCGTCCGGCGGCACAGGCATCAACGTCGGCAACGGGTACACGTACATCTTCGCCGGCCTGTAGCGGGACCTTGCGAATGCACGAAACGAAAGAGGCCGCCCCATCTGGGCGGCCTCTTTCGTTTGCCATAGCGGGGGCGGGATTTGAACCCGCGACCTTCGGGTTATGAGCCCGACGAGCTACCAGGCTGCTCCACCCCGCGTCAGTGAGGCGAAATGTAGGCCCGGCTACCGGCAAGTCAAGCCGTACAGTTCAGCGCGCCCGCGCCGTGTCCGACGGGATTGCAAAGCGATAGAGCAGCTCCTTATCGCCCCGCACCATCCCGAATTCCTCGCGCGCGATGCGCTCCTGCACTACGGGATCGGTGAGAATCGACTTCTTCACGCGAGCGAGCGAGTCCACGTCGCGCTTCAGGGTGTCGATCTGCGCGCGCAAGCGCGTCGCTCGCGCGCGCTGCGCCACCAGATCGGTGGTTCCCCACTCGCCACCCTGCACCGCGAACACCAGCGCGGCGACCACGAATGCCCAGAACAGAATGCGGCGAAGCATCGGTGTCGAGACTCGGGGCTCAGAGCCCGTAGATTGCGCCGCCCGGGAACTCGGCGGCGTCGCCCAGCTCTTCTTCGATGCGGAGCAATTGGTTGTACTTCGCGACTCGATCCGTCCGTGACGCACTGCCCGTCTTGATCTGCCCCGCCCCGGTCGCGACGGAGAGATCGGCGATGAACGTGTCTTCGGTCTCGCCGCTGCGATGCGAGATCACTGACAGGTAACCGGCGGCGCGCGCCATGTCGATCGCCTCGAGCGTCTCGGTCAGCGTCCCGATCTGGTTGACCTTGATGAGGATCGCGTTGGCCACGCCGTTCTCGATGCCGCGCGCGAGGCGCTCGGTGTTCGTGACGAACAGGTCATCGCCGACGAGCTGCACGCGGTCGCCTAACGCCTTGGTGAGCTGCGCCCACCCGTCCCAGTCATCTTCCGCGAGACCATCCTCGATGGAGACAATGGGATATTCCTCCAGCCACTTCGCGTACAGATCGATCATCCCGGCCGCGTCCCGCGTGCCTGCCCCGCTCTTCTTGAACGTGTAGGTGCTGCCCGAGTAGAGCTCCGACGCCGCCACATCGAGCGCCAGGGCAACCTCCTTTCCCGGTGCGTACTTGGCGGCCTCGATCGCCTCGATGATGACCTGGAGCGCCTGCTCGTCATCCCTGAGGTCCGGAGCAAAGCCGCCCTCGTCACCAACGCCGGTCGCCAGCTTGCGCTTCACGAGCACTTTCTTCAGCGAGTGAAAGACTTCCGCTCCAACTCGCAGGGCCTCCGCGAACGATTCCACGCCAACCGGAACGATCATGAACTCCTGGAAGTCCACGGTGTTCGTGGCGTGCGCGCCGCCGTTCAGGATGTTCATCATCGGCACCGGCAGCGTTCGCGACAGCGGCCCGCCGAGGTATCGGTAGAGCGGGAGCCCCGTCTCCGCGGCGGCGGCGCGGGCCGTCGCCATCGATACGGCGAGGATCGCGTTCGCGCCGAGCTTCTCCTTGTTAGGCGTGCCGTCGAGCTCGATCAACGTGCGGTCGATCTCCACCTGGTCGGTCGCGATCATTCCCGTGAGCGCCGGCGCGATTGCCTCTTCGATGTTCTGCACGGCCTTCCGGACGCCCTTGCCCAGGTATCGGCCGGCGTCGCCGTCGCGCAGCTCACGCGCTTCATGCTCGCCCGTGGACGCGCCGCTCGGCACGGCCGCGCGCCCCGTTTGCCCACTCGCGAGCGTGACGTCGGCTTCGACGGTCGGGTTGCCTCGGCTATCGAGAATTTCGCGCGCGGCGATATCGATGATCGTGGACATGCTGGTGCCTGATCGATGGTGAGTAGTTAGGCAGGAGCGAGCGCCGGGGGCAACCGCGATCGGTCACTCAATCCGCCGCCGCACTCTCGCGCTGTGGCGCAGCGCTCGGGTCGCTGTCGATTCCATACAGCTCGTGCATCGCGTCGGCCATCCGTTGCCATGCCGCGCGCGACAGACGATTACGATCTTCGTACGTCAGGCCGTCGGTATCGATCGGCTCGAGAAAGTGAATGTCGACCACGCCCGAACGCACGCGAAACGAATCGCGGCGCATCACCTCGAGCGTGCCGTGCACGATGGTCGGGACGATCGGGACGCCCGCCGCGACGGCGAGCACGAACGGGCCCTTCTTGAACTGACGGAGCGCGTAGACGCGCCCCCGTGTGCCCTCGGGAAATACCACCACGGACGCCCCGGCACGTATGCGTTCGGCAGCGACGCGGTACGACTCGAAGGCCGACTTTCGATTCTCACGCTCGATGGCGATCATCCCCGCCGCGTGCGCCGCCCGGCCAAAGACCGGAATGCGAAACAGCTCCGCTTTCCCCACGAACTTGTAGCGCGGCAGCACCGCGGCGAGCGTGAGCACGTCGAACCAGCTGACGTGGTTGCTGACGTAGATGCGCGGGGTGCCGGTGCGCATGCGCTCCTCGTTATGCAAGCGGACGCGAATGCCGGCGGCCCGAACGAGACACCGCGCCCACCACCGCGGCGCGTTGTCGTAGATGCTGCCCTCGGCATCCTTCACCCCGACGAGCGCGGCGACGATCACCATCAGCCCGAAGACCGGCGTCATGATGATCAGCGTGAGAAAGACGAGGACCGTGCGCATCAGCCTGAAAAGTGGTCGTGACCCGCTGGCAGGTCAACGAAGCGACCGTGCGATCGGAGCCTCGCCCGCGGAGCGCTCTCGCGCGGTGCGGTGACCACACCAACCCGCGTGAGCGGCACACTGAACTCGCGCGCGAACGTGTGTTCGTCGACCAGCGCAGGCGTCGTCACGATGAGCTCGTACTCTTCTCCGCTCTTCGCCGCGTCGAGTGGCGACGCACCACTCATGACGGGAATCGCGTCGAGCTCGATACACAGATCGACGGCGCTCGCCGCTGCGAGGTGCCCGGCATCAGCGAGCAGGCCGTCGGAGACATCGATCGCGGCCGTCGCACCATGCGACGCCAACCACAGCGCCTCCCTGATCCGCGGCGACGGACGCGCGAAGCGTGCGCGGTGCTCTCGACTCGGTAGGCTGCCGGAAACCCACGCCTCGAGCGCGCAGCCGGGACCGCCGAGCGCGCCGGTCACGTAGACCACGTCGCCGATGCGTGCGCCGCCGCGTGCGAGCGGACGCGCGGCGTACCCGAGGACGGTGACCGTGAGTGAGAGCTCCGACGCTCGCGTGAGGTTGCCGCCGGTAATCGGCGCGTGGAACGAGCGCGATGCCTCGCCAATGCCCTCGGCAATTCCGGCGAGGTGCTGACGCCAGTGCTCGGGGACGCACATCGCGACGAGCATCGCGATGGGCGTGGCAGCCATCGCCGCGAGGTCGCTCAGCGCCGCTGCCGCGGCGCGATAGCCGATCTCGCCGGGTTCAAGCCACCCGCCGCGGAAGTGGACGTTCTCGACCGTGGCGTCGGTGCTAGCAAGCAAACGGGATCCGGCCGGCACGTCGAGTATTGCCGCATCATCACCGATGCCTCGAGCGCTGTCACCCCATCGACGAACCAGGTCGCGAATCACGTCGAACTCGCGGCCGGGGCCGAGCGCGGTGCTATTGCTCACGGCAGCTCGGCAAGGACCGGAGGACGCGGACGCGGCGCGGGTTCGCTCCACACGTTCGCGAGCTGCTCCACGACGTCGTCGATCGCCGCGCCGCGAGCGCCACGCGAGCTGGCGAGCTCCCCCGCGCGACCGTGAATCCATGCGGCGCACGCCGCGGCGTCGAGCGGATCATCGATCTGGGCGAGGAGCGTTCCCGCAACACCGGCGAGCACATCGCCGCTGCCGCCAGTTGCGAGTGCCGGCGTGCCCGCCGCGGAGACGAGACTCCGCCCGTCCGGCCCGGTGACAACGGTCGGCACTCCCTTGAGCAGCACGACGCATCCTAGCGTCGCCGCAAGCTCGCGTCCAACGTCGAACGGAGCCGCGAGTATTGCCTCGACCGACTTTCCGCTCAAACGCGAAAACTCGACCACGTGCGGCGTGACGATCGCCTTGCGCCCGCCGAGCAGAGAACCGAGAGCGGGTGCGTCGCCCTCGAAGATCGTCAGCGCGTCCGCGTCGAGCAGCACCGGACCGCGCCACGCTCGCAGAATGCGCTCGACGCGCGCACGGGTGTCCGCCGCGCGACCAAGTCCCGGACCTATCACGACGGCGTGTGCCCACTCGCGGATCGAGTCCTCGATGTCGGCGTCGGACTCGGGCCACGGCCGCGTGAGCGCCGCGGGCACTGACGCCTGCAGCGGCAGCACGCTGGCCGGGTGGACTACGGCACGCGCCATTCCCACGCCGCTCCTCAGTGCCGCGCGCGCGGCGAGAATCGAGGCGCCGGCCATGCCCTCGGTCCCCCCGACGATCGCGACCCGTCGCCGCGTTCCCTTGTGTGCGTTGACGGCGAATCGCGGCACGCGGGACACAACCCAGGCGCGATCCACGAGGGTCGCCGCACCATCGTCGAGCGAGGCGTGCGGCCCCAACCCGATGTCGACGACGACGATGTGTCCGCAGCGATCGCGTCTCACGAGCGCGCCACGTTTCATCGTGCCGAAGGTGATCGTGAGATCGGCGGTCACGGCGACGTCGCCCGCGCCCGTGGACGCATCGAGGCCGCTCGGCACGTCGAGCGCGACCACGCGCGCGCCGGCATCTCGCAATTCTCCAATGCGACGAATCGCGTCGGCGATCGCCGCACGCGGCGCGCCGGCGGAGCCGGTGCCCAGGATGCCATCGACCACGACGCCTTCCGCCCCGCTCGGCTCGCGCGCATCGAACAGCGCACGTGCGGTTTGACGCTCGGCGCGTGCGTCGTCGGTCTTCGCCACGGCCACTTCGACGACGCGCACGGAGACACCGACCGCCGCGAGCGCCGCCGCGACCACCCACGCATCGCCACCGTTGTTTCCCGGACCGGCGAACACCGCGACTCCGTGCGCGATCGCGTCACCGAACGTACGCACGATCTCGGCAGCGGCCGCGGCTCCCGCGCGCTGCATGAGCGCTCGCGACGGGATCCCGCCATCGATGGCCGCGCGGTCGCGAGCGGTGGACTGCGCCGCGGTGACGACATGCACCGTCATGCGACTGTCGTCAGGCAGAATGACATGGCTGGCGGCGGATGGTGAAACGGCGGCCAGGTGGCCGCCGCGAATCGCCGCAGGCTGCTATTTGTGAGACTGACCCACGGACCTTCCGAAACTGATCTCGCCGTTGTCGATGCGCAAGTTGAACCCGCAGTCAGGATTGCTGCACACCCAGGCCTTGTACGTTATCGGGGCGCCGTCCTTGCCGTAGTCGCTGAGCGGGAGAAGAGAACCTTCGCGACATTTCCGGCACACCGGTAGTTCGGTTGAATTCAACGACCTTCCCTCCTGCGTCATCGAAGGAGTGGCGGAACGACGGTGGGGTAATTCATCGCTCCGGATGGCCTACGCCTGACCGGCGCGCCTCCACGGATAATCGCGCTCGAACGCCTGGTCGAAGCCGAACACGTCCGCGAAGTCGAGACGTGAGTCGGTGGGCTGGCTGATCAGGAGTCCCAGGTCCACGAGCGTGAACACCACGTCGCCGATGTCAGCGGTCGAGCGCACACCCCAGTGATCGAGCACGAGCCGCGCCATGACGCCGTAGCGGTCGAGCGCGAGATCCCGACACGCTTCGGCAAGCTCGCGACCCGTGATGTGGCGCCGCTCAGGGAGCCGCGACTGGGAGAACTCGAGCGCCGAGAGAACGAAGAGGTACGCGTGCTCGTGGAACCGCGGTTCGCGCAGGCGAATCTGGTCCATGATGCCATCTCGAAACGCCAACTCCGGCAATGCAGCTCCTCGACCAAAAGGGGGTGAGCCGGCCGCCTCGCGCGGCCCACTGTCTCGGGATCAACCAGGCACGACCTGTGCCCGGGTGCCCGCCGCTAAGATGTGGGTCCCTGCGGCGCGGCACAACCCGGCTCGTTGCGATGACGAACGACGACAACCACTGGGCACGTCAAGGCCCAGGTGACCAACGCGTTCGGGCGCCCCGCGCGAAGCGACTCCCGTTAGACGCACCTAACCGCGTTGGCCGTGATGCGCCGCACAGTTCGGCAGCGCCGCACGGCGCGCAACGACTGGCCAGGCGACGAATCGTTAGGCACGCATCTTGGCGTTCGCCCGACTCGAATACGGACGCGGTGTAGCGAAGTCCGACAGTGACAACGAAGCAAACTGACACTCCTACGGCGACGCTGCCTCCAACGGCTCCGGGTACAACGGAAACGCCGCGGTGAGCCCCCGAACTTCCTCGCGAACCCGCTTCGACACGTCGGCATCGTCCGGCGACTTCAGCGTCACATCGATCAGCTCGGCGATCCGTCGCATCTCCGGTTCCTTCATGCCGCGGGTCGTCACCGCGGCGGTCCCAATGCGAATCCCGCTCGTCACGAACGGAGACTGGGTTTCCTTTGGCACCGTGTTCTTGTTCACGGTAATCCCGGCGCGGTCGAGTGCCTGCTCCGCCACCTTGCCCGTCAGCCCCTTGCTGCGAAGATCAACGAGCATGAGGTGATTGTCCGTACCACCGGAGACGACGTTGAACCCGCGCTCCACGAGCGAAGCGGCAAGGGTGCGCGCGTTCGCCACGACCTGCGCGGCGTAATGCTTGAACGATGGGTGCAGAGCCTCCTTGAGCGCGACCGCCTTGGCGGCGATGACATGCTCGAGCGGACCGCCCTGCAGCCCAGGAAACACCGCCTTGTCGATGGCCTTGGCGTGTTCCGCCTTGCACAGGATGAGACCGCCGCGCGGGCCGCGCAGCGTCTTGTGCGTCGTCGTGGTCACGATGTCGGCGTGCGGCACCGGTGAGGGATACACGCCCGCTGCGACGAGGCCGGCGAAGTGCGCCATGTCCACCATGAAGATGGCGCCGACTTCACGCGCGACCTCCGCGAAGCGCGCGAAGTCGATCACGCGCGAGTACGCACTGTACCCGGCGATGATCATCTTCGGCCGCGCCTCGATCGCCAGAGAGCGCATCTGATCGTAGTCGATCAAGCCCTCGTCGTTCACCTTGTACGAGACCGGGTGATACAAAATCCCGGAGAAGTTCACCGGCGAGCCATGCGTTAGGTGCCCGCCGTTCGACAGATCCATGCCGAGGAACGTCTCGCCGGGCTTGAGGAACGCGAAGAACGCCGCCGCGTTCGCCTGCGCTCCCGAATGGGGCTGTACGTTGGCGTGCTCGGCACCGAACAGCTCCTTCGCGCGGTCGATGGCGATCTGCTCCACCTGATCGACGAACTCACAGCCGCCGTAGTAGCGCTTGCCCGGCAGTCCTTCCGCGTACTTGTTCGTGAGCGGCGACCCCATGGCCTCGAGCACGGCCGGCGACACGAAATTCTCGCTGGCAATGAGCTCGAGGCCCTCGAGCTGACGCTCGACTTCCCGATCGATGAGGCGGGCGATCTCGGGGTCCGCATCACGAAGCGCCGCGCCGGGCGGACAGCGATCCCACTCCGACCACGTGCTCATTCGCAAGTCTCCTCGGTTCGGAACATTGGTGGTCATGCCTTGCGCGGGAACGGCGGCCACGTGCGGACCAGGGACCCAACGGCCTTCAGGCGACGCTCGGCCATTCGGTCTGCCGCCACGTAGGTCGGGATTCCCTGCTCGCGCGCCAGCTCGAACACGCCGAGCAGCGTGTCGTAGATCTCGTCGGCCTTCCGCAGCGATCGCTCGCGCGTCCATCCGGCCAACTCGCTGTATACGTTGATGACACCGCCGGCGTTCGCAACGTAGTCGGGCGCGTAGAGGATCCCCCTGGCCTCGAGCTCCTCGCCGTGCCGCTCCTCGAGGAGCTGGTTGTTCGCGCCGCCGGCAACGATCTCCACTCGCAGATTGGGCACTGTCTTGTCGTTGATAATGCCGCCCAACGCGCATGGCGCTAAGATATCCGCCTTGACGCCGAAGATGCTGTCGTGCTCCACCGCCTTCGCGCCGAAATCGTCGACGACGCGCTTCACCCTCCCGCCATCGATGTCGGTGACGATGAGCTTCGCGCCCGCCTGGTGGAGCTCCTTGCACAGGTAGGAGCCGACGTGCCCGAGGCCCTGGATGGCGACTACCTTGCCCTCGAGCGAATCGGATCCCCATCGATGGTTGGCGGACGCCTGGATCGCGCGGAACACGCCGCGGGCCGTCACTGGCGACGGATCGCCGGACCTGTTCGCGAGGCCGCTGACGTACTGCGTTTCCATGTGCACGAAGTCCATGTCGGCCGTGCTGGTGCCCACGTCTTCGGCCGTGATGTAGCGGCCGCCAAGCGAGTCCACGAAGCGGCCGTGGGCGCGGAAGACCATCTCGCGCTTGACCGTGCGATTGTCGCCGATGATGACGGACTTACCGCCACCAAGATTCAACCCGGCAACCGCGTTCTTGTAGGTCATGCCGCGCGACAGTCTGAGGGCGTCGATGATCGCCTCTTCGTCGCTGGCGTAGTGCCAGAAGCGCGCCCCGCCGAGAGCGGGGCCTAACGTCGTGTCATGGATCGCAATCACGCCGCGATACCCGCTCGACTTGTCATGGCACATCACGACCTGCTCGTGGCCCATCTCGGCGATGGTGTCGAAGAGGGCGAGCGAGGCGGTGGCGGGTTCTATCGTAGCGGCGGAAGACATGGGAATCGAAAGTTTAGGGTGAATCCGGTAGCCGGCGCGCATGCGGCTCGCGCGCACGATGCATCACGACCGCGCGTAGAGCTCGCGCGCGATCACGATGCGCTGAATCTCCGACGTGCCTTCGTAGATCTCGGTGACCTTCGCGTCGCGGAACAGCCGTTCGACGGGATAGTCCTTCACGTAGCCGTAGCCACCGAAGATCTGCACCGCCTGCGTCGTGACCCACATTGCGGTCTCGCTCGCAAACAGCTTGCTCATGGAGCTGAATTGCGTGATCGCCTCGCCGCGGTCCTTGGCCGCGGCGGCCGAGTAGAGAAGCGCCCGCGACGCTGTCACGCGCGTGGCCATGTCGGCGAGCTTGAACTGAATGGCCTGGAATTCCTTGATGGGCTGATTGAACTGTCGCCGCTCGGCCGCGTAGCGCGTCGCGTGCTCGAGCGCGGAGCGCGCGATGCCGACGGCCTGCGTCGCGATGCCGAGTCGGCCGTTGTCGAGCGACTGCATCGCATAAACGAAGCCCATGTTCGGCTCGCCGAGCAGATTCTCCGCGGGAACACGCAGGTTCTCGAAGTGGAGCTGGACGGTGGGCGACGCACGGAGACCGAGCTTCGCTTCCTTCTTTGCGACGTGGAATCCCGGCATGTCCGGCGTGATGATGAACGTGCCGATCCCACGCGGGCCGCGGCGGTCGCTGGGGGAGTCCGTCCGGGCCATGGCGAGAATCACGTTGGCATGGTTGCCGCTCGTGACCCAGGCCTTTGTGCCGTTGAGGATCCAGCAGTCGCCGTCGCGATGCGCCTGCGTGCGAAGCGCCGCTGCGTCGGAACCGGCCTCGGGTTCGGAGAGCGCGAAGGCGCCTAACCACTCGCCGCGCGCCATCGGCTTGAGGAAACGCTCCTTCTGGGCAGCGTTGCCGTAGCTCAGGATCATCTGCGTGGGCAGCGAGTTGTGCACGCTCATGAGGACCGCGACGGACGCGTCCACCGCCGCGATCTCCTCGAGCGCGACCACGTACGTGCGCGTGTCGAGCCCGAGGCCGTCGAACTCCTCGGGGATGAGCATGCCGAGAAACCCGAGCTGCCCGAGTTTGCCGACGATGGCCTCGTCGTATTTCTCAGCGCGATCCCACGCATCCGAGTACGGTGCAATTTCGGCGCGCGCGAAATCACGCGCCGTGCGCTGGATCTCGCGCTGTTCTTCCGTGAGAGGAATCAGGGCCCACGACATACGTTAGGCAGGCTAGTTAGGAACTGGTAACAGGTTACTGGTAACAGGTTACTCGGACAGGTAATTGGATTGGTTACTGGAATTGGTTACAGGTAATCGAACCCCCGGGATGCTCATCGCGCTGAGAGCGGCATCGCGAGGGTTCAAATCACTGATAACCAATTCCAGTAACCAATTACCTGTTTTGTTGCGCCCTTTTTTCATTGCTGGTAGTTGTAGAATCCTCGTCCGGTCTTTCGACCGAGCCATCCGGCCGCGACGTATTTCCTGAGCAGCGGACACGGTCGGTATTTCGGGTCGCCGAGCCCGTCATGCATGAC
>Ga0307406_10001925_pt1 | contig 11316 bp, 8 predicted proteins | sample 322Cmetagenome_3_FD_203706 | JGI IMG/M metagenome (GOLD analysis project Ga0307406, IMG submission 203706) | Maize rhizosphere microbial communities from greenhouse at UC Davis, California, United States - 322HYB-C-2 | ecosystem: Host-associated > Plants > Roots > Rhizosphere > Soil | place... | reverse complement strand
GGATGGGATGAGGGAACGCCCCGTCGGGCGCTTCTGCGGCTCGCGCTGATCGTTACGCTTGCGCTAACCCTGTTCGCACCCCAGGTCGGCGCCGATCCATCGGACGACTACGCCGAGATGCTGGCCCAGGACGAGGACTACTCGGCGGGCAGGCAGGCAGTCGATGGCAAGGACTGGAGCGAAGCGGTCCGTCGATTGACGCGCGCCGCCGTTCGCCACCCCGACAACGCCGACCTGCACAACTACCTCGGCTACGCGCACCGGCACCTGAAGCAGTTCGACAAGGCGTTCGAGCATTACAAGCGCGCGATCGCGATCGAACCGAGGCATCGCGGCGCGCACGAATACATCGGCGAGGCGTACCTGATGATCGGCGATGTCGCGAGCGCCGAGCAGCACGTCGCCGCGTTGCGCTCGATCTGCCTGTTGCCGTGCGAGGAGCTGGCCGATCTCGAGAAGGCCGTGGCACAGCACCGGCGCGCACGAACGGACGCGCCGGCGGCGGCGGCACCGCCGCGCTGACGGCCCCGGGCCGCGCAGCGACAGCTACGTCTGGACGTCGGGCCCGACCGACAGCCGGAGGTCCTGACTATCCTCTTCCCTGGCCATCACCAGGGCCGCGCAAAGCGCGAATCCGATCGACACGCCTGCGAAACATGCACCGATGGCCCACCAGATCGACACTTCCATCTCGGCACCTCCCGTTGCAGCAGACTCGCTCGGCCAGCGCTTCCACCCGATGCCCTCGAGCGCGGCTTCGCTCCCTCAGTCCCAGCTCAACGCCCCGCCGGTCTGATACTCGATCACGCGCGTCTCGAAGAAGTTCTTCTCCTTCTTGAGATCGATCATCTCCGCCATCCACGGGAACGGGTTGTCCGCCTTGTCGAACAGCGGGTCCAGGCCGATCTGCTGGCAGCGACGGTTCGCGATGAAGCGCAGGTATTCCTTGAACATCGGCGCGTTCAACCCCAACACGCCGCGGGGCATCGTGTCCTCGGCGTAGCGGTATTCGAGCTCGACGCCCTTGCGCATCAGCTCGGCGATCTCCGCCTTGAACGCGGCCGTCCACAGCTGCGGGTTCTCGAGCTTGATCGTGTTGATGAGGTCGATGCCGAAGTTGCAGTGCATCGACTCGTCGCGAAGGATGTACTGGTACTGCTCGGACGCGCCGGTCATCTTGTTCTGCCGGCCCATTGCGAGGATCTGCACGAAGCCGACATAGAAGAAGAGCCCCTCCATGATGCAGGCGAAGACGATCAGGCTCTTCAGCAGCTGCTGATCCGCCTCGGCGGTCCCGGTCTTGAACTCGGGATTGGTGAGCGTCTCGATGAACGGGATCAGGAAGTCGTCCTTGTCCTTGATCGACTTGATCTCGTGATAGGCGTTGAAGATCTCGCCTTCGTTGAGGCCGAGGCTCTCGGTGATGTACTGGTAGGCGTGCGTGTGGATCGCCTCCTCGAACGCCTGGCGCAGCAGGTACTGCCGGCACTCGGGCGCCGTGATGTGGCGATAGGTCCCGAGCACGATGTTGTTGGCGGCGAGCGAATCGGCGGTGACGAAGAAACCGAGGTTGCGCTTGACGATCAGCCGCTCGTCGTCGGTGAGGCCCCCCGGGTTCTTCCACAGCTCGATGTCGCGCTGCATGTTCACCTCCTGCGGCATCCAGTGATTGGCGCAGCCGGCGAGGTACTTCTCCCACGCCCACTTGTACTTGAACGGCACCAGCTGGTTGACGTCGGCGGCGCCGTTGATGACGCGCTTGTCCTCGAGGCGCACGCGGCCGAACGCGGTGGGCGACTGCCGCTCGGCGTCGAGATCGTGGACGGGCTCCCGCGACAGGATGCCCCCGGTCGCTTGCGCGCGGATCGTCTCGGGCGTCCGCGGCTGCAGCGGTGGGATCGAGGGCGTGGGGAGGTCGTCTTCGAACGTCAGCATCTTGTCGTTCTCCGGGCGAGCGGTCGCTCGTGATTCGTTACGCGAAATGAGTGCTCGGTACAGCGGTTCGGTGCCGGCGTCGGCCGGACAAGAGCCCTCTCCCCGATGCGTTGGGGAGAGGGAGCGCAGCAAAGGGAGTCGTTCGTTCGCACGTCGGCGCGGGCGTCCCTCTAATGCATCGCCTTCAGCTTGTCGTACAGGAATTCCGACGCGAAATCCTGGCCGTCGAGCCAGGCGATCGACGCCAGCCCATAGTCCAGGTAAAACTGGCAGAAGCGGTCGCGATCGCGCAGCTTCGACATCTCCTCACCGTACAGCTCGTCGGCGAGGTCGACGACACCCTTGCGCCCGTCGTTGAATTCCAGCCAGACCTTGTAGTCACCGAGATAGCGTGCCTCGACCACGTGGCGAGGGGACTGCTCGTAGCGGGCCAAGCTCGATTCTCCTTCCGAGGTTGTGAACGCACCAACCACCACCGGCAGCCGGCAAGACGGCGCGCGGTCGCGGTGTCGCCGCGCGCCTTCCGTGCAGATGCGCGATGACCGCCGGTTGCTTTGAATCACCGGCGCACATCGCGGGCCCGCTTGACGCAGCCGGACGTAAAGGGTGCGTCGCGCTGCCTTTCGGTGTGGAATTGCCTGGAGATGCGCGTTCACTCACTCGGTTTCCTGTCCGGATTCGCGCCCCCGAAGTCCATTCCACCCGGCGCCCTCGGCTCGGTCGAATCGCTATCCTCGACCGCTAACCTTCGTGCGCCGGTGCTACCGAACCTGTCGCTCGACGGTGGCCGCGCCTTTCACGCGCCGCGACGAGCGTGATGCCTTCGCGTCCGCACGTGGCGGGCGCGACGATCGATCCTTCAGCCGGCAAGCCCCAGCAAGCCGCGCGCGGGGCCGTTGTCCGCGTTCGCGGCCGGGCGATAGGTCATCACCAGCCCGTTGACGATGTTGCGCAGCGCGTCGTCGCTCGTGCACGGCAGCGCCGCGTGCGAAACGTACAGCCCCGTGCCGGCCCGCGGATGCGCGATCCAGCGGCCGAACGCGGGGTGCGAGGCGCCAATGAAGAAGCGCTTGAGGTCGGTCGCGAAGCCGAAGTAGATCGGCTCGAACGGGCACGGCGTCCACGTCGGGTTCATCACCTGGATCGCGTACAGGCCCGCGCAGTTGGGCGGAATGGCCGCGGCGAACGACGAGGGCGCCGAGAACAGCCAGCCGCCGTAGCGGACCGTGCGGTCGGTGGCGGCCGGTTTCGGAGAGGAAGGCACGGTGACCTCGCGTCGGGTGGTGGAGCTAGAAACGCTTCAATGGGCGTTCCGGCCGACGTCGGTTGGGACGTGGCCGGCGCACTTTCATTTCGTAACGGTTCCAGACATCGATCGGCGGCATACGACGCTGTTATCGGCACGAGGCGCACGGTTCGATACTGTCGCCGACAGGAGACAGTCGAGACGCCGGGCCGCCGCGTGCGCGCGGGCCGAAGCGAACCGCCGCTGTGCGCCGCCAGCGATCACCTGGGCGCCGCCGACGAACGATGCGCCACGACGGGCAGGCGGTCGCATGCGATGCGAGCGGTCCTCATGCCCGATCGCTCGCGCGGCCTACTGGCATGCCTCGCACGTCGGGTCGTCGATCGAGCAGAACTTGACCGGCGCTTCGGGCGGCACGGTGGTCGCCGCGGTCGCACCCACCGGCGCAACGGTCTTCGCCGGCGCCGCCGACTTCGCGGCGGACGCCGCACCGGCCATCCCGCCCGACGCCGGCACCGAATTGAGCTCGCCTCCCTTGCCCGTCGACTTCTCCGCGGACGTCGCCGCGAGCGTGCGGAGGTAGTACGTCGTCTTGAGCCCGCGCAGCCAGGCGAGCTTGTAGGTGTCGTCGAGCTTCTTGCCGGACGCGCCCGCCATGTAGATGTTGAGGCTCTGCGCCTGGTCGATCCATTTCTGGCGGCGCGCGCCGGCCTCGACGATCCATTTCGGCTCGACCTCGAACGCCGTCGCATACAGCTCGCGCAGCGCGGCCGGCACGCGGTCGATCTTCGCGAGCGACCCGTCGAAGTACTTGAGATCCGACACCATCACGTCGTCCCACAGGTCGAGCTGCTTCAGGTCCCTGACGAGCTGCTCGTTCACGACGGTGAACTCGCCCGACAGGTTCGACTTCACGTAGATGTTCTGGTATTCGGGCTCGATCGAGGCGGACACGCCGATGATGTTGCTGATCGTCGCCGTGGGCGCGATGGCGACGCAATTCGAGTTGCGCATGCCGACCGCCTTGATGCGCTCGCGCAGCGCGTTCCAGTCGAGCGTCGACGATTCGTCGACGTCGACGTAGCCGCCGCGCTCGTCGCGCAGCAGCTTGAGCGAGTCCTGCGGCAGGATGCCGCGATCCCACAGGCTGCCCTTGAACGAGCTGTACCGGCCGCGCTCCTCGGCGAGGTCGGTCGACGCCCAGTAGGCGTAGTAGCAGACGGCCTCCATCGACGTGTCGGCGAACGCGACCGCCGCTTCCGAGGCGTACGGCACGCGCAGCGCATGCAGGCAGTCCTGGAAGCCCATGATGCCGAGCCCGACCGGCCGGTGCTTCAGGTTGCTGTCGCGCGCCTTCTTGACCGCGTAGTAGTTGATGTCGATGACGTTGTCGAGCATCCGCATCGCCGTGCGGATCGTTCGCTCGAGCTTCTCGTGGTCGAGCGCGAAGCCGCCGTCCTTGCCCGCCTTCATGTGCGCGAGCAGGTTCACCGAGCCCAGGTTGCACACGGCGATCTCGGTCTCGCTCGTGTTCAGCGTGATCTCGGTGCACAGGTTGCTGCTGTGCACGGTGCCGACGTGCTGCTGCGGCGAGCGCACGTTGCACGCATCCTTGAACGTGATCCACGGATGCCCGGTCTCGAACAGCATCGACAGCATCTTCCGCCACAGCTGCACCGCGGGGATCTTCTTGTGGAGCTTGAGCTCGCCGCGCGCGACCTTGTCCTCGTAGCGAACGTATGCGTTCTCGAAGTCCTTGCCCCACTTGTCGTGCAGGTCGGGCACGTCGGAGGGCGAGAACAGCGTCCAGTCGCCGCCCTCGGTGACGCGCTTCATGAACAGGTCGGGAATCCAGTTCGCCGTGTTCATGTCGTGCGTGCGCCGCCGGTCGTCGCCGGTGTTCTTGCGAAGCTCGAGGAACTCCTCGATGTCGAGGTGCCAGGTCTCCAGATACGTGCACACCGCGCCCTTGCGCTTGCCGCCCTGGTTCACGGCGACGGCGGTGTCGTTGACGACCTTGAGGAACGGGACGACGCCCTGCGACTTGCCGTTCGTCCCCTTGATGTGCGAGCCCATCGCGCGCACGTTGGTCCAGTCGTTGCCGAGCCCGCCGGCGAACTTGGACAAGAGCGCGTTCTCCTTGATCGCCTCGTAGATGCCGTCGAGGTCGTCGGCGACCGTCGTCAGGTAGCACGACGACAGCTGCGAGCGGTGCGTGCCGGAGTTGAACAGCGTCGGCGTGCTCGACATGAAGTCGAACGTCGACAGCACGTCGTAGAACTCGATGGCGCGCGCCTCGCGGTCGATCTCGTTCAGCGCGAGGCCCATCGCCACGCGCATGAAGAAGCATTGCGGCAGCTCGAAGCGGCGGCCCGCGTTGCCGTGCGTCGCGTACTGGTCGACGAGGAAGTACCGGTCGTACAGCGTCTGCAGGCCGAGGTAGCCGAACTGCAGGTCGCGTTCCGGCTTCAGCGCGGCGCCGAGCCTCGTCATGTCGTACTGCAGCAGCGCTTCGTTCAGGAGGCCGATCTTGACGCCATGCTTGACGAAGCGCGGGAAGTACTCGGCGTACTTCGTCGCCATGTCGTCCTGCGTCGCCTCCTCGCCCAGCGCCTCGAAGCGCAGCGCGTCGAGCAGCAGCCGCGCCGTCACGTAGCTGTAATGCGGATCCTTTTCAATGAGCGTGCGCGCTGCGAGCACGACGCACTTGCGAACCTCGTCCATCGGAACGCCGTCGTACAGGTCCTTCTGCGTCGCCTTGAGGATGCGGTCGGCATCGACGTCGGCGAGGCCGGCGCACGACGTGCGAACGAGCGCGGTGAGGCGCGCGACATCGAGCGGCTTCCGGACGCCGTTGTCGATCACCTGGATCGTCGCCTGCGCCTCCGCCTTCGCCGGCTTGTGCGCCGCGCGCTCCTGCGCGCGCTTCTCGCGGTACAGCACGTACGCGCGCGCGACCTCGTGCTCGCCGCCCCGCATGAGCGCGAGCTCGACCTGGTCCTGGATCTCCTCGATGTGGATCGCGCCGCCTTCGGGCTTGCGCTTCATCAGCGCGCTCACCACCGAGTCGGTGAGCTTCACGACCTCGTCGCGCACGCGCGCCGACGCGGCGCCCTGACCGCCGTGAATCGCGAGGAACGCCTTGGTCATCGCGATCGAGATCTTCGCCGGCTCGAAGCCGACCACCGAGCCGTTGCGCCGGATGACCTTGTACTGGGCGAACCGCGGGTCCGAGCCGCTGCCGACCGGACTGCCCGGCTCGCCGGCGATCAGGTCGCGGGGGGGGGGGGGGGGGCTGGCGGTGGCGGCGGGCGTGATCTGCATGGGGCGCTTCTCCTCGTTCTGCATCATTCGTCGTTCTTCCCACGCGATACGGTGTTTTGGCCCGGCTTCCGCCGATTCCCGCATCCGGCGTGGCTTCCCGGGCAACGCCGGGGGCGGCGGCGACGGCCGTGACCTAGGCACGACCGTTCTCTCTTGCGAATCAGAATCCACTATATCTTGTGCTGAAGTAAAGGGTCAACACAAAGCCTAGTGGAGGCGCGCGCCGCGTTTACTTGAATTCGATGCACACGATGCAGCCCGGAAAAGGCGTGTAGAAACAACCATGTGGATTACGTGTCGCGCACGATCCCCGTCTCGTCAACCGCTTATCCACCGCTTTTTCCCGCCGTTCTTCGCAAGCGGCCGCTTTCCGTAGGACGTTGCATGTTTGCGACACGCGAGCCATGACGCAGCGCACCACGATTGCTTGCAAAACGAGCAGCGTCCGCGGCGAAAAGCGCGCGGATGTTCGCTTGGCAATGCAGCAACCGGCCAGCGCCGGCGGTTGCGATCAGCGGGCCGGGCGAGCGTCGGATCGCGGCAACCGGAACAGCGCCTCGTGCGCGACGACGACGACGGTTTCGTCGGGCAACGGCGTCACCATCGCGAGGCCGGTCAGGCGACCGAACGCCGGCATCAACAAGCGGCGCGCACCGAGGACGAAGCAGGGAAGGCGCAGCGACTCGCGGGCGCGGCCGATGACCCAGGTGCCCGGGTGCAGGTGGCCGCACAACGCGTAGCCGCTGGGGGGGAACTGCGGCAGGTGGCAGGCGAGGAACGGCGGCAGCGGATGCGGCTCGGCGACGACGGCGACCCGCCAGGCCGCCGGCGGATCGCCGGCCTTCGCGTCGTGGTTGCCGCGCACCAGCACGACCTCGAGGTCCAGATGGGCGTCGCGCCAGGCGCGGAACGCGACGTCGAGCCCGTCCACGCGGCCCGCCGCCGCGTGCAGGAAATCACCGAGCACGACCAGCTTCGATGCACCAGTGGCTTGCACCAGCCGCGTGAGCCGGGCGAGATCGTGCGCGGTCGTGCCGCGCGGGATCGGAACGCCGCCGGCGCGCAACGTCGCCGCCTTGCCGAGATGCACGTCGGCGACGAACAGCGTGTGCCCGCGTGGCCAGTACAGCGCGCGATCGGCGAGGAGCTCGACGGCTTCGCCGCCGAACGTGGCCGCCAGGCGGCCGCGCGCGTGCGCGGGGCCACACAACGCTGGCGAAAATCCGGGGAGCGATGCAGACACGCGCGGCGAGAAGGACGCGGCGGCGATCACCGCGCGCCGCTGCATTGCGTCGCGCGCGCGTTGTCGCCACACTAGGCGGTACGTATTCTATCCGAGGGGCGCGCGCTTCGTGTCGCGCGGACGTCGCACCCGACGCGCTCCCCGTGAGACATGCCGCGCTTCGCCGCCAACCTGACGTTCATGTTCAACGAGGCGCCGTTCCTCGAGCGCTTCGCGGAAGCCGCCCAGGCGGGCTTTCGCGGCGTCGAGTTCCTGTCGCCGTACGACTACCAGCCGCAGGAGATCGCCGCGCGCGCACGCGAGCACAAGCTCGAGATCGTGCTGTTCAACGCGGCACTCGGCGACTGGGCGGCAGGCGAGCGCGGGCTCGGGTCGCTGCCCGGACGCGAGCACGAATTCGCCGCCGAGTTCAGCCACGCGTTGCGCTACGCGCAGGCGCTCGGCACGACGCGGCTGCACGTCATGGCGGGATTGATGCCGGCGCAGGCCGATGCCGAGGAGCGCGAGCGCCGCACGCGCACGTTCGTGCGCAACCTGCGCTTCGCTTGCGAGGAAGCGGCGTCGAGCGCGATCACCGTCATGATCGAGCCGATCAATCCGCGCGACATGCCGAACTACTTCCTTCGCACGCAGGCGCAGGCGCACGCGATACGCGAGGAGGTCGGGGCCTCGAACCTCAAGGTGCAGATGGACTTCTACCATTGCCAGATCGTCGAGGGCGACCTGGCCGAGAAATTCCGGCGCTGGCAGCCGCACATCGGGCACGTGCAGATCGCCGGCGTGCCCGGCCGCCACGAGCCCGACGTCGGCGAAGTGAACTATCCGTACCTGTTCCGGCTGCTCGACGACCTGCACTACGAAGGCTGGGTCGGGTGCGAGTACAAGCCGCTGGCGGCGACCCACGAGGGGCTGCACTGGTTCTACCGGCTGATCGACCGCCGGGTCGCGCGGCCGTAGTCACTGTAGGACCCTGGCCGACACGGCTCTCGGACCGGGCCGATAGGCCGTCGGACGGCGCGCGCCTACCTTCGGTGCAACGCTCGGAAGAGCACCGCGGACGGCGCGTGGCCGTCCTCCCTGGAAATCGATGGATAACGACTCCCTCGTGGGCCATCCCCGAGCGGGGCGCGAAGTCGTGGACGAATCCCGCGGGATTGTCCGCCGCCGGGCGCGCCCCGCGCACAAACCTCTCGCGGCCGTCGAGCTCGCGCTGCGCGATAGCGAAGCACGCTACCGGCAGCTCGTGCAGTCGCTGCCGATCGCGTTCTACGCCACGGACGCCGACGGCCGGGTGACGCTGTTCAACGACGCGGCCGTGCAGCTTTGGGGCCGCACGCCGGTGCTCGGCGAACAGATGTGGTGCGGGTCGCTGCGCATGTACGAGCTCGACGGCACGCCGATGCCGCTCGACTCGTGCCCGATGGCGATGGCGATCCGTCACGGCATGTCGATGCAGGGCGCTGAAGCGGTGATCGAGCGTCCCGACGGCACGCGGCGCAGCGTCATGGTGTATCCGCAGGTGTTCCGCGACACGGCGGGCCGCGTCACCGGCGCGGTGAACGCGCTCGTCGACATCACCGAGCGCAAGGCGGCCGAGGCCGCGCTGATCGCGAGCCGGGAGAGCCTGCGCGAGCAGGACCATCGCAAGGACGTGTTCCTCGCGACGCTCGCGCACGAGCTGCGCAACCCGCTGACGCCGATCCGCAACGCGATGCACGTGATCCGTCTCGCGGGCGACAACCGCGCCGCCGTCGCGCAGACGCGCTCGATGATCGAGCGGCAGCTCGCCCAGCTCGTGCGCCTGGTCGACGACCTCCTCGACGTCTCGCGCATCAGCCGCGGCAAGATCGAGCTGCGCAAGGAGCGCGTCGAGCTGCAGTCGGTCGTCCGCCAGGCGGTCGAGACGAGCAGCGCGCTCCTCGACCATTACGGGCACGTGCTGCAGGTGGTCATGCCGCCCGCGCCCGTGTACGTGAGCGCCGATCCCGCGCGCCTCGCGCAGGTGTTCTCGAATCTCCTCAACAATGCGGCGAAGTACACGCCGCCGCGCGGGCGCATCGCGCTCGAAGTGCGCGTCGGCGACGAGCGCGTCGAGATCTCGGTCAGGGACAACGGCATCGGGCTGCCGAAGGAAATGCTCGGCCGCGTATTCGAGATGTTCACGCAGGTGGACACCTCGCTCGACAAGAGCCGCGGCGGACTGGGCGTGGGACTCGCGATCGTCCGGCGCCTGATCGAGATGCACGGCGGTCGCGTCGAGGCGAGGAGCGACGGGCCGGACAAGGGCAGCGAGTTCATCGTGCATCTCGCGCGCTCGCTGGACGAGCCGAAAGTCGAAGCGCCGTCCGAGCCGCGCCTGCCGCCGATGCGGCGGGAAGCGACGCCCTCGAAGCGACGGATCCTCGTCGTCGACGACAACGTCGATCTCGCCGACAGCCTCGCGATGATGCTCGGCATGCTCGGTCACGAGGTGCGCGTCGTGCACGACGGACCGGCGGCGATCGCGGCCACGGCGGAGTTCGCCCCCGACCTCGTGTTCCTCGACATCGGCATGCCGAGGATGAACGGCTACGACACCTGCCGTAATATCCGGCAGGGCCCGAACGGTCAGGATGCGGTAATCATCGCGCTGTCGGGCTGGGGCCAGGACCACGACAAGCAGCGCTCGCGCGAAGCGGGCATGGACCTGCACCTCGTGAAGCCGTTCGACCCCGCGCTGCTCGAATCGATGCTGGCCGAGATCGGCGGGCGCGACGAAACGCCGGCCGTGCGGCCGGCCGCGGTGACGGTCGAGACGGGCGACCTCGTGCCCGAGCCGTCGCCCACCAACGACGAGGACCTCGTGCGCGCGCCCGATGCGGAGGCGCAGGTCGAGGCCGCGCGCTATGCACTGTTCCGCCGCATCCTGCCGGTGCTCCGCCACGGGCTCGTCGGCGAGCTGCAGAGCGTGCAGTTCGCCGTGTCGCTGGCGCGTCGCACCTGCGAGCGAAGCAAGGGCACCGGCGAGACGGTCGAGGCGATCGCGCGCATCGGCGACCAGGCGAACGCGGCGGTCGGACGCGGCCAGCAGATCACCGACTGGCTGCGCCCGGATACGAACGCGACGACGACCGTCGGCGAAGCGGTCCACGCCTGCCTCGACCTCGTCGGCACCGAATGGAGCCTGCGCGGGATCGAGGTCGAGGCGAACGTGCCGCAGCCGGGCCTGATCGTGAAGAGCGCGGCGTTCCGCGAGCTCCTGGCCGCGCTGCTGGTCGCGCTCGGCGACGCGATGACCGGCTCGGCCGACGTGACGCTCAACGTGCGCAAGCGCGGCAGCGAGCTCGTCGTGTCGCTGCGCGGCCGCGCCGCGCCGCGCGACGGCGATGGCGCGCGCGTGTCGCTGTACCGCGATTTCCGCTGGGCCGACGTCGACGCGCTGGCGCGCGCGCACGGCGTCACATGGGCGCGGCGCGACGATCACGTGCTGATGCGCGTGCCGCTCGCCTAGGCCTAGAACGAACCGTCGCCCGCATCGCTGCGCGGGCGTCGGATGCGACGTTGCGGTCGAACGCGTGCGTCGCTTGCG
>Ga0307406_10001924_pt1 | contig 11317 bp, 10 predicted proteins | sample 322Cmetagenome_3_FD_203706 | JGI IMG/M metagenome (GOLD analysis project Ga0307406, IMG submission 203706) | Maize rhizosphere microbial communities from greenhouse at UC Davis, California, United States - 322HYB-C-2 | ecosystem: Host-associated > Plants > Roots > Rhizosphere > Soil | place... | reverse complement strand
TTAGCAGGCATACCGGCAATCTCAGGTTTGAAACCAAACTGTAAGTAGGCAAAATCTGACGTTTCTACCGTGGTTTGATCATCTAGCCCGTCATTCGCTAAGGCAGGGTCCCGAGTGGTGCAATAGGCTCTGATGCAGTGACCGGTATCTGAACCATAAAGGTCTGCGCCAACGGCCAACAGCTCGTCCCATTTACCGCGGACAAAACTGTTTTGGAAGTTAGCGCCATTCGTGGCATCGTGATCAAAATAGTTAGATAGCTTATCTACAATCCAGTAGGAGCGAGGAATATCGCCAACACCGTTTTCACCCTGTACACCACTCCAACTACCCTGGTTTTGCGCTTGGTAGCCAAGGAAGAAATACTTGTTGGTGATTTCGTTAGTACCTACACCGGCTTTGATGTTGTCGATAAAGCTATCATCAAAGTTATAGGTTCCTTTTAATTGATATTCATCAACCGAGGAATCCTGCTCTTGAATACGGAAGATGTTGTTGGTCAATTGCATCAGAGAGATATCCGGCGCCACGTTAGTGCGGCCATCCTCATGGCCAATTCTATTCATGACCGGGAACTTACCAGAGAAATCCATAGACACTCGGTAGTTATCGATAGAACCAAAGTTAAATTGGTTGTTACCACCCCACTTGCCGTTTGGACCTGACAACGACGTTGAGTTGTGTGCGTCAAACTCCAGTTCCAGATTGTCAGTCGCATCCCACTTAACATTTAAACCGGATGACTTTAGGTTGGATTTGGTCTTGTTGAACTTAACAATGCTATTGATTTCATGACGACCCGAATTTTCCGTGTAAGACAGCGGATACGCTGGGTTGGTATCACTCCATTCAATGTCCAAATCGTTATCGCGGGTAAACCAAAAGCCGGTACCAAAATTGTTAACTTCGTTTTGCTGGGTTACATAGAGGTAATCCGCCGTCACGGTTAGCTGCTCTATCGGTTGGTATTGCAGGGTCAACTGGCTATTCAAGCGCTTACGGTTTACTTCATTGACCGAATACATCACCTCAGAAGGAATGGCGTAGGTTCTGCCATCTCCCGGCTGATGTTCGGCAGGAATTCCAGCCCAGTCGCCACCATCTGTGGCATGCACAAACCAGTCACTGACGCTGGCATTGCGATCGCCGCTGTTACGCTCTTGATAACTACCTGTCAGCGCAACACCGATGGTGTCGTCCGCAAAGGTATTACTGAACAAGCCGGAGACTTCCGGAGTCAGGTCATCTTTCATCACCGAAGAATCGTCATATACCGCTTTGCCACCGAGCACGGCTTTCAAACCAGGGCTGCTGAGCGGACGCGGGGTGACAATGTTGATCAATGCACCCATACCGCCAGATTGCACATCAGCACGGCCGCTTTTATACACCTGAACCCCGGAAACACCTTCAGAGGCCAGGTTCGCGAAGTCAAAAGAACGGCTGGTACCGAATGATGATGCAGGCATTTGACGACTGTTTAAGGTCACCAAATTGTAATCGCCTGACAAACCACGCACGGTTACCTTGCTACCTTCACCGTTTACACGGTCGATCGACACACCGGGGATACGTTGCAGGGATTCGGCAAGGTTGGTATCAGGCATTTTGCCGATATCTTCCGCCGAAATGGCATCGACCACACCCACTGCTTCGCGTTTTACATCCATAGAGGCCTGCAGCGACGCTTTAATACCGGTAACAATGACCTCTTCCAAAGCATTGTCTTGCGCCATTGCCACTGAACTGAAACCAGCCGCCATCACCGATGCCACTGCCGTAGCCATGATCTTTCTTTTAAAGTTGATTGGGTTTTGCATGAGCATAATCCTCGAACCGTTATTGTTATCGTAACTTGCCTCTCGTTGGGGCCTGTGCAAAAACACAGAACCTTGTGCCAGTTACTCACTAGTCTTATTTTTTCCTACGCTAGCCACCCATGAGGTGGCATTCACGCGAGCCTATAGTTGCGCGTTGGAAAGGTTCGGGCGTCCGAGTTAGTTAATTAGGGTTAAGGTGGGAAGTTCGAGTTGAGTGTTTTTAAGCGAACACTGAAAATAATCCATTATTATCAAATAGTTAATAAACAACTTTAACGTTGGATTAGCAGTATTTTTTGCTAAAAATTGGCACCCTATTCCACAAAAAATACTTTTTGAAGGCCAGTTTTAAGGTGCGCGCAGTGAATTTGGGGCAATAAAAAACCCGGCAAGCCGGGTTTTAGGAGCGCAAAAATGGAGAATGATCACTCCAGTAAGCTGCGTAGCATCCAAGCGGTTTTTTCGTGTAACTGAATGCGCTGGGTTAGCAAGTCTGCGGTCGCTTCATCGCTCGCAGCTTCCACTGAGGGGTAAAGTGAACGCGCGGTGCGCACCACTGCCTCCTGTCCTTCAACCAATAAACGAATCATGTCTTTGGCCGCGGGGATGCCCTCTTCCTCTTTGATGCTACTCAACTCTGCATACTGCTTGTAAGTGCCGGGAGCCGGGAAACCCAGGGAACGAATACGTTCAGCAATAAGGTCAACAGCCAAGGCCAGCTCGTTGTATTGGGTTTCAAACATTAAGTGCAAGGTTTGAAACATTGGCCCGGTGACGTTCCAGTGAAAGTTGTGGGTTTTCAAGTAGAGCGTGTAAGTGTCGGCTAATACTCTGGACAGACCGTGGGCGATGTCTTCGCGGTGCTCTTGGGAAATTCCGATATCTATATTCATAGTGACTCCTTTAAATCGCTGTTTGAATCGTTTTTCTAAAAAATCGCTCAAATGAGCATGTGGGTGTTTATAAGATAAATCTCCATGATTCGCATCACCAGTTGCTTTTGCCTATGGCTGGTATTGCCAAATGGCGATGCATATCAGGTTTGACCATGATTTGAGGCTAAATATCCCATTAATAACCAATCACGGCCACGTGCACGGTATTGCTGGTATTTTTGTTGGATATCTGTAGGGCAGTGATTGGGCTCTAATTCATAACCCAAACGGTCATAAAACCCCTTCAAATGCGGCAATGCAAAACAGTAACAACCTTTTGGGTAAATAAGCGGTAAGGAGTATTGCAGCAGCGCACTCGCCAACCCCTGCCCACGCCGCTCTTTGGCAACCAACAAATTGCGCAGCCAAAAATGACCCGAGCTTTGGGGGACATAACGTGCCGCTGCAATAATTTCAGTGGGGCCGCCCGTTCCCCCAACCCCGTAAATAACATACACGGATTCAGTAGCAGCCGTTTTTACCTTGTAACCCTGAGCGCGGTAAAAACGATCGACCACTGCGTAACGCTCAGGTTGCTCTGCGCAAAAAACCATTTCGGAGTATGGCGAGGGTGTTTGTAATAATTCGGACACGGGTATCAAGTTTTATCTTTGTTACTATCGTCTTCCATATTATCCAATGGAAACAGGTTGTCGGCCATCAGGTCATCGGGCATGGATAAATCCATTCCCCCGCCACTATCCATCGCCATGTCACCCGCACTATTACCGCCGGAATCCATTGCTGCCGGGGTGTCTTTTGCAGTGGCTTTTTTAAGGCTATCGGGTGACATATTCAAGGTCTTTTCCATCTCTTCCAGCTCTGCTTTGTGGCTCTTGCCGGCGATAACCCTGTAGGCGACAAACCCCATTACCAGCACCAACAAATTGGCTGCAACAATCGCAATATATACCCAGGTATTGGATGAGTCCGCGGCGGCGGGTGTATCAGTGGTTACCGGCGCTGCCTCGCTGCTAGCAGAAGACGACTCTGTACTCGCCTCACTGGCAGGCACTTGACCAGCCAGGACGGCGGCCTCATCCGGGTAGGCAAAATCATCCAGCGCAATTGTCTCGCTCAATGGGCTGCCATCGATCTGGGTACCCGTTACCTGCATGGCGATTGTGTAACGCGCAGTTTCCGCTGGCGCGAAGGAAAACTCCCATTGGGATTGTTCAATCGCATTCAGTTCACGCTCCAGATTATTACCTTTGGAGTTTTTAATCGTTGCCATTACCTTGGTGCTTGCCACATCGACAATCTCAAGGTCTGCAATCAACTTATAGACATAGGTTTTTTTATCGCCCTGCTCATCAATACGCTTTTCAACGCGGAACGCAGAATCACTCACATTGACCCGATGGATAAACTCACGCTTGAAGGTTTTACCATCAATCAGAATCTTAATATCGTGGGCACCTTGGGTAGTGAAACCCTCCAGCTGATCAGAGAAGACACCATTGGCAGCAGCCGGTTTGTTCAAGGTATGGGTTTTGGTTTCCTTGCTTGCTGCGGGAGTCACGAACGCCTCACCGGTCAACAAACTCAAAAAATCGGTATTAGTGAGCGTTTCATTATTGGCAATAAACGAATAGGCGATATCAATAGTTTCATTGAGTTTGATATTGCTTTTAAGCGGCTGCACTACCAACTGTAAATTACTCACCACAGTCACGCGGCTCCCCGGTGCCATGTCAGTTTTTACTTTCCACTGGCCAGCCACAGGTTGCTGCACAGTGATAAGGTCATATTTGTCGGTGCGATACCAATTAACATTGTTAGCAGGGTCAGTCGCGGAATACTCTTTACCGTCAGGCGCAATAATCACCGTAGCGGGAACTTCGGCGCGCCGAAAAATCAGCGCGGTAAACTCTTGAATGCTGTTATCGACTAAAAAACCATTTTCATCCAACGGAACCCGTTCGGCAGGCACGGCCTGATCAAAAATACGCAGGAAGGTCGCCATCAACTCATCGGCGGTATCGGCCACCTCAAAAATGCCGTCGGTGGCGATGGACATTTTCTTCATCAGCTCTTGATCAGCATCAGCAGAAAGCGCAATGGTATGGATACGGTAATCAGAGGCTTTTAAGCGCGGCAATAATTCGGTGAGGATGCGTTTGCGCTCGTTGAGATTAACCACCGCCTCTTTGCTGATATCGACAACACCGTCGGTAAGCAAAATAACGTTGCGCTGGTAAGCGCTGGATTCCGTTGCGTGATCTGCTGCCGCTGCCTCCAAGGCACCACCGATATTGGTAAACATCGCCACCGAGTTAATTGAGTTCGCTTTTTTTGCTCCCTCTTCGCGCCATTGGGAGTCAACTACACGGTGCGGCACCAACATATTGACCGACTGTCCAAAGGTCCAAAGCCCTGCTTTACTTTGATCCGGTAACAAACGCACGATCAAATCCACGGCGGGTTTACGTAAATTGTTGGGGTCAGTCTTTTTCATACTGCCCGATATATCAATCACCACCCGCACATCGGCCGGTTTAGGGGCAGTAATTTCACTGGCGTCACACACTGCAGAGAACAGTGTGCAACCGAGCAATAAATAATGAAGAACCTGTCGCATGGGTATTTCCACCAAAACAAAAAGCTAAGAGCGCCGATATTGAGAATGCCAAGATAAAGTGCCGTTTACTGGCTATATTGCCATTAGTTATAGCAGCTCCACCCCGATTCGCCATTTATGAAAAAATCCATTCACTGAAAACACTCAAAAAATGCAAACAACAGAATGCAAAAAGCCAGCACTCAGGCTGGCTTTTAAACAACGATTGCTAGCGAAAAGCTGATAGATGATCAATTAGCGAATAGCTCTAATGGGCTCTTCGTTTAATAACTCATCCCGTGCGATACGCTCCTCACGGCTCAAACCGCGACTACTATTGGCACGGCGCGCCTGTGGGCTGTAATCAAAATCAGGTTCATCGTCCTCAACATAGGCCTGATTGCGATTTTGCCGGGTTGACTGACGGCGACGCGGTTCAGGGATCTCATGAGTAGCCACGCCTCTATGGCGGGTCAGCAATTGATAGATTAGGGACAGAATAAGGGCACAGCCCCATAGCCCTAACATAAGCTTCAAGACTGGTTTAACGCTGGCAAAGCCTCCATCCAGGAACCCGAAAAGTAGCGTATAAACAGCAGGTGCCATGGTCATTTTCTCTGCATCAATCGCATAGGGGGTGAACAGCACAACCGTAACGGTGATGACAAAAAAATGCGTAACAGCGCGACCAAAACGGCGGAACATCAGCCATGCCGCAAGCACACAACCTGTTGCACCTGTCAGGTACAGCATCCACGCATATTGATAGTCAGTCATATTTTCCACAGCAAATTCTCCTTCCGGTTCGCCAGCACTGGTTTCAGCCGCTCAATTAACCCAGCGAATAACATAATCTTCATAATCCTCAGGATCGACATCCTGCTCATGCACTACACGCCCCGCCACCGAAATACCGGCTTTATGCACCGAGTCAGGGTCGCCTGAAACCAGTGGGTGCCAATCAAACAGCGGAATACCATCGGCCACTAGCCTATAAGCACAGGTCTCCGGTAACCAATAGGTTTCCTTAACACTGTCCGGCGTTAATACGGCACAGGCTTCTACTAATTGTTGACGATCAGTGTATTCCTGACAACGACAGGTGTCATGATCCAAATAACGACAGGCAACCTTGGTGTAATACACATCACCCGAATCTTCATCTTCCAATTTGTGCAGACAGCACTTGCCGCAACCATCGCAGAGGGATTCAAACTCCTCCGGCGACATTTCCTGAAATGTTTTACGTTGCCAAAAAACTTGTTGTGCCATGACATGCCCAGATCATTAAAAAAGTGTCGATACTACTGGCCAGCCAGCTTGGAATTGAGCGCACGCAAACGCTCAGCTTCCGGGTCGCGATCATTGCGTGGCGGCAATTGCAAATAAAAACCTTGTGTTTCCAGGCTTTCAGCGACTTTTTCAACCGTCGCATGAGCAAGCTTTTTACCAGGCGTTAACAGCAGAACCATTGCCTGCTGTGGACGACCAAAAAGCTTGAGTAAATCTGGAGGTACCTTACTCAACCCCTCCTCCTTTTTCACGTACAGATACATGCCCTCTTCCTTGGTGCTACGATAAATTTCACAAATAATTTTCACGGGTCTTCACCTTGTCATACGCCTAGTGCGACTATACATTCTGTTGCCGAACAATACGCAACAAGCCTTCGCCAATTAGATCAAAACGCCAGCCCAATAAACGCTCGGGCAAACGATATTCGCCACCATTCATCCCGGAGCGAACCAAATGCTCGTAATCCTTTTTGCGAATCAATACTTCGGGCGGCAACTGGGCTTGTTCGGCGTATTCGCGCACATAATTTTTCAACGCCTTCATCAGAGGGCCTTCGCTTTGCGCTAAAGGCGGATCGAGTCGCGCAGGCCATGCAGCTTCATCCATTGCCAAAGCGTCGCTGACTATTTGTAAAATAGTTTCACTATCATTTTTTAAAGTGCGCGAGGGAATATCCGGTACACGTTGTAATTGCGTCGCATCCTGAATTCTTTTACGCGCAATTTCCCATAATGAAGGCTCTTTTATTAACCTATTGCGCGGAATGTTGCGTGCCCGTGCTTCAGTTTCGCGCCAAATACAAAGCTGCTTTAAAATTAATAACTCCTGTTCACGCAATTTCCAGGCAAAACCTACTTTTTGATACGCCTCGCTAAAATCATCTGCTTTGCGCGCATTGTTTATCAAATCAGCACAATCACTTTTCACCCACTCCAAACGCTCGGTTGTTTTTAATAACTGCAATAATTTTCCATACACAATCAGCATATGCGCAACGTCAAGTGCGGCGTATTTTAATTGCGCTGCACTGAGCGGGCGCTGCAACCAATCCGAGCGAGTTTCTTCTTTGGGAATTTCAATAGTTAGCAGGTTTTTGACTAAATTGGCGTAACCCAACCCAAAGCCCAAACCTGCAAATGCGGCTGCCACTTGTGTATCAAATAATGGCGCCGGCACTACTCCCAACCAGCACTGAAATACCTCCAGATCTTCCGAACAAGAATGCAATACTTTGGTGACTGCAGGGTTTAGCATCAATTCGCGCAAAGGTTCGAGATTGCCAATCGCAAGCGGATCAATTAAGTAGCATCCCTTGCCATCGCCAATCTGCAGCAAACCTGCGATGGGATAAAAGGTATCACTGCGCATAAATTCAGTATCAATCGCCAGCGCCGCTTGCTGTTGCCAGCGCGCGCAAAGCTCGGCGAGTTGATCGTCCTGATCAATCCAGATAGGTTCAGTGGGTATTAGCATTAAAATTACAAACTTCTGCGAGAGGAAAAAGCGTGCGCGAGAGTGCCGCCATCGATAAATTCCAGCTCGCCACCGAGCGGGACACCATGGGCAATACGCGAGACAGTTACATTCAAATTTTTAGCGCGTTCACTGATGTAAAAGGCTGTCGCTTCACCTTCCACTGTGGGGTTGGTGGCGAGAATGACTTCAGTGATCGGCTCTTGCTGTAACAAATTAATTAATTGATCGACACCAATATCTTCCGGGCCAATGCCATCAATCGGCGACAAATGCCCCAGTAGTACAAAATATTTACCTTGATAAGTACCCGCCTGTTCGATCGCCAATACATCGCCGGGGGTTTCAACCACGCATAGCAAACTGTTATCGCGCCGGTTATTGGCACAAATTCCACAATGGGCTTGCTCTGTAAGCGTGCGGCAGCGCTGGCAGCGCCCGACACCTTCAACTGCCTTATGCAAACTCAGCGCGAGCCGTTCAGCACCGGCGCGGTCACGCTCCAATAAATGCAACGCCATGCGCTGGGCAGATTTAGGACCCACGCCGGGCAAGCAGCGCAATGAGGCCATAAGGTCATCGATTAAAGGGCTGAACATTCAATTTCCAAAATTTGTAAGGGCGCCGCTTGCTACGCCCTGATATTTTTACGGTTTTTCAGGAGGCGCACGCGCCAACGATTAAAACGGCATTTTGAATCCCGGTGGGATTCCCATACCCGCAGTCATTTTTTCCATTTGCTCGCGATTTTGCAGTTCAATTTTACGCACTGCATCGTTCACGGCGGCCGCCAGTAAGTCTTCCAACATTTCTTTGTCTTCAGTCATCAGGCTTGCATCAATGTGTACGCGTTTTACATCGTGACGGCCAGTCATGACCACACTCACCAAACCGGCACCCGCCGCACCAGTGACTTCCGCTTTCGCTAAATCTTCCTGCATTTTTTGCATATTGGCCTGCATTTCCTGGGCCTGTTTCATCAAATCGCCGAGACCTTTCATAGCATCCTCTTCAGTAATTTAAATAAGTAAATTAGATTGGTTGAATGGTTTCTTCGCGCAATGTCGCACCAAATTGAGCGATGAGTTGCTGCACTATAGGATCATTTTTAATCGCATGGATTGCATCTTGTAAACGCTCCTCACGCAAACGAATTGCCATCATCGACGGTGTTTCGGCCGTCACTTGCCCCAGCTGGATATGCACGCGCACTGGCTCGACAAAATAATCACCCATTAAATCGGCAAGGCGCTTTTCATGGCTCACGTCATACAGGGTGCTATTGGCTTCATCCAGCACAAAAAAGAATTCATTGCCCTGGCGTTTAACCATTTGGCAATTCGCCACCGTACTTTGCAAAATACCGGTAACACCCAAGCCTAAATAAATTTCCGTCCAATCCGCAGGGCCCGCTTGTTCATAGGGAACTTTGCGTAGAGTTTTTGGCGTGGGAACCTTCACAGGTTCCGGCGCGGCTGCAATTTGTGTCGCAGGAACTGTAACTTGCTGCACTGCCGTTGGCGGCGGCTCAGCCGCCTCAGGCTTTTTTGGCTCGTTTACCTCGGGCGCAACGGGCGCTTCGTAATACGCGGGTGCGGGTTCGTATTCGTCTTCACTGGCCGGAACATAATCATCTTCGGGGGCATTGCCGTAAGCCTCCTCAAACGCAGGCGGAGGCTCAGACTCAACCGACGCACCCTGGACTACAGGCTCAGGTGTAACACTCGCAGGGGGAGCTTCGCTTACCGTCGGAACTGGCGCCGGCGCGGCCACCGGAGCGACAACTGCCGGAGCCGCGACCTGTGGAGTCGATGAAGGCTTTATGGGTGCAGTCGATTGTGGCAATGTCTGGGTCGGCATCTCAATAACGCCCTGCGGCTTAAACGCCAGCATGCGCAACAACACCATCTCAAACCCGGCGCGCGGATCGGGGGCAAGCGGTAAATCGCGGCGCCCCAATAATGCAGTTTGATAAAACAGCTGTACATCTTCCGAGGGCAATTGCTGCGCAAGCTGCATGATCCGCTCGCGATCACCGTGACTATTATCAACCGCTTCAGGTAGCGCCTGGGCAATCGCAATGCGATGTAGTACTGCTAACATCTCAGCAATCGCACTTGCGTAATCAGGTGCCTGTTCAGACATGCGCTCAACAGCAGCCAACACTGCCCTACCATCCAGCGACGCCAGTGCATTTACCACATCGTACACCGCTGTTTGATCGATGGTGCCGAGCATGGTACTAACTTCAGCTTCCGTAATTTTGCCGGAACCATAGGCAATCGCTTGGTCGGTGAGGCTCATCGCATCGCGCATACTGCCATCGGCCGCGCGCCCCAAATGCCAGAGTGCCGACTCTTCAAACGGTACCAATTCTTCATTCAATACAAACTTCAAATGCTGAACGATACGCTCAGGGTTCATATTTTTAAGGTTGAATTGCAAACAGCGCGACAGAATTGTCATCGGCAGCTTTTGTGGGTCGGTGGTCGCCAGCAAAAACTTTACGTGGGGTGGAGGCTCTTCCAGGGTTTTTAGCAAGGCGTTAAAACTGCTGTTGGAAAGCATGTGGACTTCGTCGATCAGGTAGACCTTATAACGGCCGCGGGTAGGCGCATATTGGACATTCTCCAGCAGCTCGCGGGTATCTTCCACTTTGGTACGCGACGCCGCATCCACTTCAATCAAATCAACAAAACGCCCCTCGGCGATTTCACGGCAACTGGAACACTGGCCGCAGGGCTCAGAGCTAACACCGGTTTCACAATTGAGGCATTTGGCGAGAATCCGCGCGATGGTGGTCTTACCCACACCCCGGGTACCAGTGAAGAGATAAGCGTGGTGCAAGCGGTTATGATCCAGCGCATTAATAAGTGCCTGCAGGACATGCTCCTGCCCGACCATTTCCCGGAACACACGCGGGCGCCACTTGCGCGCCAGAACTTGATAGCTCATGCCAATTGCTGCTCTCTGTATGTGAAGTGTGCTGGTTGCAAAAACAGGGCGCGATTATAGCTGCCAACGACGGAAATAAATACCGAACATAAGTACCCGACAAGCAGGACGAAGAGCAAAGTGTTAGCAAGGAAACAACAATAAAGTGAGCAACACAGAGTTTGGTAAATTGAATTAAGCAGGAAATTATAAAGAAGGAGGACTGACAACAAATGGGTGGCGACCTAACCAGCCACACCCCGGCACATAACTTACTGCTACCGTTGCTCCCTTCCGGG
>Ga0307406_10001923_pt1 | contig 11317 bp, 6 predicted proteins | sample 322Cmetagenome_3_FD_203706 | JGI IMG/M metagenome (GOLD analysis project Ga0307406, IMG submission 203706) | Maize rhizosphere microbial communities from greenhouse at UC Davis, California, United States - 322HYB-C-2 | ecosystem: Host-associated > Plants > Roots > Rhizosphere > Soil | place... | reverse complement strand
TTTCCCAACCCCAGTCATGAATTCAACCCGAACCCTGCGCGCAATCCTCGCGGTCACGCTGCTCGCCTGTCCCGGCGTGCGCGCCGAGGAAGAACCGGATCCGGCCTTGGCCGGACTCGAGAAGACGGCGGCCGCTTTCGTCACGGCCTACAACAAGAAGGACGCCGCCGGCATCGCCGCGCTCTTCACCGAGGATGGCGAGATGTGCGACCTGAACGCCGACGACCTCACCTCCGGTCGCGACCAGATCAAGGCGCACTACGATGAGGTTTTCACCGGTGAGGATGTGCCTTCGGCCGCGGTCGAGGTGAAGTCGGTCCGCCTCGTGGCACCCACGCTTGCGATCGAGGACGGCACGGTCCACCTCACGCCGCCGGGCGAGAATGAACCACCGCGCTCGACTGATTACACGGCGGTCCTGATGAAGGGGTCCGACGGCGAATGGAAGATCGCCAGCACCCGCAGGCTGAAGGATTCCACGGATGCCGCTGGCCAGCTCGCCGACCTCGCCGACGTCTTGAAAGGGGAGTGGACCACCATGAAGGACGGCCTCCGCCTCGACCTCGCCTTTGGCTGGGACGATTCCGGCAAGTTCCTCTCCGGGGAAATGCTCACGACCACCGCCGATGGCGAGCCGCAGGCCGGCACCATGCGCATCGGCTGGGACGCGGCGAAGAAGTCGATCGTTTCCTGGATCTTCGATGCCGAGGGCGGCGTGTCCCAAGGGACTTGGACGGCTACCGACGATGGCTGGCTGGTCCGCTCCGAAGGCACCACCGGTGACGGCGAAACCATGACCGCCAACCAGCAACTGACCGCCGAGGACAAGGATACGCTGGTCTGGGCGGTCACGAACAAGGTGATCGACGGCGAGGCGCAACCGGACGGCGAGCTACGGCTCGTCCGCCAGGCTCCCGATGCCTCATCGAACTAAACCCTCCACTTTTTTGCTACGATGAAACTCGTACCTGCATTCCTGACCGCCCTGCTCGGCCTGTTCCTGATTACTCCCGAATCCGACGCCCGTGGGGGCGGCGGTGGAGGCGGAGGAGGTGGTCACCGTGGTGGTGGAGGCGGTGGCAATCGCATGGGAGGCGGCGGTGGTGGCGGAGCAACCCGCAGCCCGATGACCGGCTCCAAGGTTGCGCGTCCGCAGGCCAAGCCGCAGCCGAAGCCCGCGGCACGTCCTTCCACCCCGCAGGCTCGCCCGGCGGCGAAGCCCCAGCCGAAGCCTGCGCAGCGACCTTCCGTGCAGAAGCCTGCCACGCGTCCCGACAGCAAGCCCGGCGGTAGTGGCGGTGATGGCGTGCCTGACAAGCGCCCATCAGTTGACCGTCCGGACAAGAGCAGGCCGTCCTCGATGCCCGGCATGGTCACTTACCCGAACAAACCGGACAAAGGGAAGTTGCCGAATCGCCCCGGAATGGGCGGCGACGTCAAGCCCGGCTTTGCCAATCGCGCGGGCATGGACAATCGCCCTGGCGACCGTCCCGGTCGCGACGATCGCTTCGACAAGAAGGGCCCGAGCATCGTGGACCGCGACCGCGTGAATATTGATCGCGACAAGACGAACATCCGGGGCGGCGACCGGAACAATACCTACATCGGTCAGGTCAATGTCGGCCGTAAGAACGTGGGCCTCAATCGCCCGTCCACCTTGCCGGCCAATCGCCGCGATTGGGATGGCAACCGCTGGGGCGGCAACAACGGCGTGTGGGGCAACCGCGTCAACATCGGCAATAACGTCAACATCAACATCAACAACAACTTCCGCCACAACAACAACTTCGCCTGCCGACCGAACTACTGGGGAGCACGCCCGTGGTGGGGTTCCGGAAACTACTACAAGTGGCACCACGGCCACTGGGGCTATGGTTGGAACCACGCCTACTACCGCCACAACTGGTGGTACGATAACGACGACGATTTCGCCAAGGGCTTCATGTGGGGCATCGGCGTCTGGAGCCTGGGAAACATGATCTACAACATGGGCTACCAGTCGTACAAGAACCCGTACCCGGCACCGCCCGTCCAGAATACCTACATCACCTATACGCAGCCGGTATCGGTGGCTGCCGCGGCGAATCCACCGGGCGACGAGGACGCCAGCGCGAGCGCGGAAACGAAGTCCGCCGACGCGCTGGAAGCCTCCCGCGATGCCTTCAAGAACGGCGACTACACCACCGCCCGGGCGAAGGCGGATGAAGCGATCAGCTACGTCCCTGGCGATACCACTCTCCATGAGTATCGTGCGCTGTGCTTCTTCGCCCTCGGGAAATACTCCGATGCTGCCGGCGTGCTCAATCCCGTCCTCGCTTCGGGCCCTGGCTGGAGTTGGGACACCATGATCGGTTTCTACAACGGATCGAGCGCCTACAACGATCAGCTGAGGAAGCTCGAAGGCTACGCGAAGTCGTCCGGCAAGGCCGATGGCCATTTCCTGCTCGGCTATCACTACCTCGTCTGTGGCCACATGGACAAATCGTACGAGCAATTCGCCAAGGCGTCCGAGATGGAGCCGGGAGACTCGATCTCCCGCCAGCTCGCCGCCCTGACCAAGGACTCGATCGCCGACGGTAGTGCAGACGATGACGTGCCTGCGCCGGCGAAGCCCGCGCCCGTGCCCCCTGAGAAGCTGGTAGGCACTTGGACCAGCGACACTGGCAACGGGAAGATCACCTTCACCATGACCGAAGGAGGTGACTACACGTGGGGCTTCAAGCCAACGAGCGGTGACCCGACCGAGCTGAAAGGCACCTATGGTCTCAATGACAAGGGCTTGCTGGTTCTCACCTCGGACGACACCCAGATGGTCTCAGCGGTCGAGATGAAGGCCGATGGGAAAATGGAATTCACGCTCGTCGGCGCGCCGGACGGCGATCCCGGCCTCGAATTCACCAAGGGCTGACCCCCGGTGGGTCTTACTACGGGCCGGCGCGCGCGCATCCGCGCCGGCCCTATTCCCTTCAACTCCTGACCGTCCCATCATGAAACCATGGTCTTTCATCATCGCGACCGCGCTGGTCGCTTCCCTGCATGCCCAGGTGCCAGCCACCTATGAAACGGGTGTCATGTTCCAGGCTTCCGACCTCCTTCCGGGGAACTTGCTACGAGGAACATCGTACCGCGTCCGCGACCAGGTCCCAACGGACGGCTACATGGCCCACTTCACCATCGATAGCGACTTCGGCACCTTCACCGCCATCGGCGTGCCAGAGGCAATGCGCCGCATCAGCGAGGCGGAAGGGATTCACAGGCTCGTCGAAACCAGCAAGGGAGATCTCTTTGCCGAAGGCCTCAAGCGGTCGGTCGAGCAGCCGATCGATGCAGTGAAGCACATCGTCAAGAATCCGGTGGAGTCGGTGAAGCAGGCACCGAAGACGGTAGGGCACTTTTTCGTGAAGGTAGGTTCCGGCATCGGTCGTGGAGTGACAAGGACCGTCGATCGCGTGGAAGAGTCGGTGAAGAAAGATGACCGCGATGGCGGTCAGGCGGCCGCTAATGCGGGACGTGGCATTGGCAATGCGGCGAAGAGCGCGGCTGGCTTCGACAAGGCGAAGCTCGATACTGCCAAGCAACTCGGCGTCGATCCTTACTCCGACAACGAGAGGCTCCAGGAGGAGATGGACAAGGTCACGTGGGCGTTCTTCGCGGGTGGCTTGCCCTTGCGCATTGGCGCGGCGGTCGCATCGGCTGGTGTTGCCGTCGCAGCCACCACCATGGTCGGCATTCCTGAAGACACCTATGCGCTTACTTCCGGTGAACTCGCGGTGCGGGACGAGCGTTCGCTTCACGCGATGGATGTGAGCTTGGAAGACATCAAGGATTTCCAGATCCATCGGGTGCTAAGCACCACGCGCCGCCACAGGATCGTCACCTATCTGGAGGCGATGCCGAAGGCTTCCGGACGCGGCGATGTCGTGCGGCTCGCCAATGCCTGTGACACTCCGGAACAGGCTGAGTTTCTGATCTCCGGCCTGGCGATTCTTGCCGAACGAGAGCGCACCGGCAAGGCAAGCTATGTCTCGCTGAAGGTCCTCGGTCGTTTGCCCGGGGCTACCGCTGCCACCGGCGAGTTGAACGTGCCCGCTCCAGTCGATCACGTGACGTGGACCGACGAGGTCGCTGGCTTCGCGCAACGCGATGACCTCGGCACCGCGCCCAAGGTGCTCCTGCACACCGGACGCCTGTCGGGGGCTGCTGCTTCTGGCACGCTCGCTGCCGGTTGGACGACCATCGCGGTGGCCTATCCCTCGCGCTGAGCCACCATGGACCGGCAGCCGCACAGCGAGATCTTTTCCTTGGTCCACGATGACCCGTGGTTCCACCTGCAGGAGCGCCTCGGACTCGTTCCCAAGAATGGCAAGGATGGCGTGGTCCGTCGTGCGCTGATCTTCTGCCTGCTGGCGTGGCTGCCACTGGTGGTGTGGGCGTGGGTCACGGGTCGTGCGTTCGATAGCGTCACTGGTGAGCCCTTGCTGAGGCACTACAGTGTCCACACCCGTTTCCTACTTGCGTTGCCGGCGCTGATCCTGGGCGAAAGGGTGGCCCGCTCCACGCTGAAACGCCTGCTCCCACGCTTCGTGCAAATGGGATTGGTCAGCGAGGAGAAAGTGCCCGCCTTCCAAAAGCTCATCGGCGACCTCATCCGCTTGCGCAATTCGACGCTGCCATGGGTTGCGGTTGTTGGCGTCATCGCCGCTGCTTCCCTGGTCCCCGATACCGGGCTTCACTTGGACGAGCTGAACTGGGCGAAGGACGGCGAACGCCTCGGCTTCGGCGGCTGGTGGTTCCTACTGGTTTCGCGGCCGATCTATCAGCTCTTCCTGTTCAGCTGGCTGTGGCGGGTGGTGCTGCTGTTCGTCTTCTTCCGGCGCATCGCGAAACTCGGGCTGGATCTTCTTCCGGCGCATCCGGACCGGCTCGGCGGTCTTGGCTTCGTCGCCACCATGCCGCGAGGACTCGCGCCGTTCGCCTTTGCCCTTTCCTGCGTCACCGCATCGAAGTGGGCGCATGACATTGCCTGGCACGGCGTCCACGTGAATGAACTCAAGATTCACGGTGCCATCTTCATCGTCTTGGTTCTCGTCTTCTGCCTGTTTCCGATGGTCGTGTTCCTGCCGCTGCTGAAGAGGGCCAAGCGCAAGGGCATCGCGGAATATGGTGCCCTCGTCGCCCGCCATGACCGGCTAGTCGCGCAGAAGTGGCTTCGCGGTGAGGCGATCTCCGATCGATCACTGCTGGAGGCTCCGGAATTGGGGCCATCCTGTGACATCCACTCGCTTTACGATTCCGTTCGTGAAATGCGTACCCTGCCCGTCGACAAGACGTCGCTGCTCCCGCTGCTGATTCCGCTGGCGCTTCCCTTGCTCGCCGCCTGTGCCATCGAGATCCCGCTTGCGGAATTCGTCGGCAAGGTTTTGAAGACACTGCTGTAACTCCGGCTTGTCCCCCTTCATGAAATTCAAAGCCCTCTTCGTCGCCGCATTCGTGCTGGCCTCGTGTGCTGCTCCCGTTTCCTTTCACATTGTTGAAACGAGGACGCCATCAGGCGACTTCCACGTCTCGCCTCTCGATGCGGCATTGAGGGAGTTGGAAGCGGGCAAGGCCTCTGCCGACCCGATGGAAGCCAGCGGGCATTTCCTCGAGTCGGCCCGGCTGGCCGGTGACAAGGCCCTTGCCGGCGAGACCGGCGCGGTGGCGCTCTACAACCACGCCGTGGGTCGTTTGGTCGAGCGACTGGAAGGAGCCAAGGCGCTGCCGTGGGGCCGCACCATCACCGTTGGCAGCGGACCCAATGCCCGCACCCTGCGCGGGAAGCTGGAGCCCAAGGCCGCGAACGTCCACCGCGAGTATCACGTGGTGGATACCTACGACTTCCGCGGCAAGTATGCCACGGTCCACGCGACTCGCGCCGGTGTGGGTGCACCGCTGGTCGTGATGGCCGATCCGAATCCCGACTTTCGCAAAACCTTCGATCCGCCACGTGTCACCATGGCGCTGACCGCCGTGGTGCGTGCCGAAGGTCAGCATGGCGCGGTGCTGGAGCTGCACGATCCGCTCGATGAGGAGCGCATTTCGATCGCCGGGCGAAATCCCGTGCTCGCGGCGAATTTCAGTGCGCCGGTGAGCTTCGTCGTGGCGACCACGCGTCCTGACAAGCTCGGACTGATCCGACTGCTCAACCCGCAGAAGTACTCCGATACCGCGCGGCTCATCCGTCTCCAGAAGTACGATCTCAATCGTATTCCCGTGCTCCTTGTCCACGGCTTGCAGGACACGCCGGCCACTTGGGTGCCCATGTATCACTCCCTGATTCAGGATCCGGAGCTCCGGAACCGCTACCAATTCTGGGTTTTCAGCTATCCCAGCGGCTACCCGTATCCCTACTCCGCATCGCTGCTGCGCAAGGAGCTCGATGGCATTAACCGTGTGTTTCCGAACCACAAGAAAATGGTCATCGTGGGCCACAGCATGGGCAGCATGATCAGCCGCCTGATGGTGACGAATGCCGGCGAAAAGATCTGGCGCGACATCTTTCACAAGGGCCCGGACGAGATGCACGTCACCGGCTCCAGCCGCGAGTTGCTTCGCGGCGCACTCTTGTTCGAGCATCGCCGCGAGATCAGCCGGGCAATCTTCCTGTCCGCTCCGCATCGGGGCTCCGAGATTGCTTCGAACTGGATCGGACGCCTTGGCTCGCGCTTGGTGCGGATGCCCACTTTCCTCGCCGATGCCCGCAACGCGGTGGCCTCGGTGATGACCGTCGATGCTGCATCGCTTCAGCTTGATCGCGCGCCGAACAGCATCGACACGCTTTCCCCGGACAACCGCTTCGTGAAGGCGGTCAACAAGCTGCCGATCGCCCCCGGAATTCCGTATCACTCGATCATGGGCGACCGCGGCAAGGGCGGGAACAAGGACAGGACTCCGCCGATGATGTCCGATGGGGTGGTGGCTTTCTGGAGCTCGCACCTCGATGGGGCGGCGTCGGAAAAAATCGTCCCGTCCCATCACAGTTCGCACCAGCATCCGGAGGGCATCGCCGAGGTGAAGCGGATCCTGAAGCTGCATTTGCAGCAAGGGCGCTGAGGACCGGCTGGCCAGATGCGGTCGGACGTGTCAGGAATCGGCCTCACGTGACACGGATCGTATTTCAATTTCTCCGATTCGGACTGCTGGCGGCAGGGCTTTTCGGCTCCCCGTTGGTAGCCCAGTTCCCGTCGTTGGACCTTTCCGACAAGAAGGTCGAAGCTCCGAAGGAGGAAACTCCGGCGGACAAACGCAAGCGCCTGAAATCGTGGCTGGACGATTGGCGAGGTCAGGTGGACACCCTCGACAAGGGAGTGCCGCCGCCAACCGGAATCACGCCGGAGGAAGTCTCCGCCCGCCGGTCCGATCTGCTGCTCGGGATCTTTACTGCGGAGAACACCATCCGCTCGCTCGATACCGCTGAGATTCTCAAGCAATCGATCAGCCAGGTGAAGGAGGACAACGTCAACTGGAAGGGCTTCGACAAGCCGGGGCCGTACTCCTTCGTCATCCACGATGAGTTGCGGCGACAGCAGGAAGGCATTGCCACTCGCATGCGCGCCTACGATTCGGCGGTGAACATGTTCGAGCGGGAGCTGACCAAGCGTCAGGACGAGATCAAAAAGTCGGACGAGGAAGTGCGCCGCGCCCAGGAAACCGCGGACCGCGCCGCGCCGGAGAATGTCGATGCCGAGGTATGGCGGCTGGAGACCGCCAAGCTGAAGTTGCGCGCGCTAAGCTCTGCTGCCGCGATGCTCCAGCACACGGCCGACAACACCCGCATGCGCACCGCCGCGGCCGAAGAGGAAGCCGCCCTGCTGAAGCGCAAGGTCGCGGCACTCGGCACCGGCACCGCGTTCCCGCAACAAGACCTCGATCATCTCAAGCACTCCACGGACGAACGGCGCAAGGACATCAGCAAGGAACTCGGAGGCATCGAGAAGTTGCAGCAAGCGGCGATCTCCGAGCGGCAGAGCGCGCTGGCTACGGCAGATTCCTTGAAAGCGGCGACGCCGAAGCCAACCGAGGCGGACAAGGCCAAGCTGGCCGCGGCCATGGACCGCGTGCAATTCCTGGACAACCAGCTCGAGAGCATGGCGAACCGCGTGGAGATCACCGGCGCGCGGCTGCGCTTCCTGAGTGAGTACTACGATGCGCAGACGTCCCGAAAAACGCTGCTCACGTCGCAGTCCGCCGCGGAGCGGACCGCGGCGCTTGCCGCGTTGCAGACCCAGCTCGCCCGCGCCAGTGCCTTTGATTCGCTCGTGGATGTCCGCCGCAATGCCACGCTGTCCGCGATGCAGGAGCAGGAGGCGCGGCTCTCCGCGCTGCCCGCCGATTCGCCACTGCGCCCGCAGATCGAACAGTTCCTCACCTTCCTTCGCGCCGATCTCGATGCCGTGGAGCGGTTCGGCCAGGACATCTCCGGCCTGCATCTCGATATCGGCCGCTGGCTGGGAGACTCGGAGCAAATCGCCAACTCAATGACGTGGGGCGAGCGTCTTCGCGGTTACGGCTCGAGGATCGCCAAGCAAGCGAAGGCTGTGTGGAACTTCGTGGTCTATCGCTACGACGACAAGACGGAGGTCGATGGCCAAGTCACTATCGTGAGGCGAGGCCTCACGCTCGGCTGGCTGATCGGCGCGCTGGTCTTCTTCTGGTTGGCCTATCGAGCAGGCTCGTGGCTGCTGAAGCGTGGCTTCAAGCGGCTAGTCAACAAGGGCCGCGTCGAGCAGGGGCAGGCGGACACGCTGCGACGGTGGACGCGCATCGCCATGGGCATCGTGCTCGCATTGATCACGCTCAACTTTCTCAAGATCCCGCTGACCGCCTTCGCCTTTCTCGGCGGCGCGCTCGCCATCGGCATCGGCTTTGGGACGCAGACCTTGTTCAAGAATTTCATCAGCGGCCTCATCGTGTTGGCCGAGCGGAAAGTCCGCGTCGGTGACATCCTCGAGGTCGATGGTGTGGCCGGCACCGTCACCACCATCGATACACGCTCGTCCACCGTGCGCTCCTTCGATGGCGTGGACATGATCCTGCCGAACTCGGTGCTGTTAGAAAACAAGGTGGTCAACTGGACGCACGATACCCCTGTGGTGCGACGCGTGGTGCGGGTGAGGGTTTCCTATGGATCCCAATTGCGGATGGTCTCGACCATCCTCGCCGAATGCGCCGCCGAGCACGGGGTGATCATGAAGAATCCAGAGCCGCAGGTGGTGCTGGAAGAGTTCGCCGTAGACTCCCTGGTCTTCGCGATCTTCTTCTGGATCGATCTCCGGGTGAAACCCGGCGGAGCGACCGTGGCCAGCGACCTGCGCTTCATGATCGAGCGCCGCTTGAGCGAAGCGGGCATCTCATTGGCCAGCCCACAGCAGACTTTCCAGCTCCATGCTGACAAGCCGCTGCGGGTTCAAATGGATGGCGGGGAAGCGGAGGAAGCGAAGCCGTCGTAAGGAAGAGGTCTCCGCAAAAAACCCGGGGCAGTTGCCCCGGGCTATCAGGTGGTCGCGCCCTTGGCGCTAAATTTGCCTCCGCCGAGAAGCCTTACAGCTCCTTGATCCAGATATTGGCGAAGTCGATGAAGCCGTTGTGGTGCTGGAGGGCGATCTTGCCCTTGGGGGCCACACCGGGAAGCTTGGCATCCTCGATGACCGTTTGACCGTTGATGGAGACGGTGAGCTTGTCGCCCTTCATGGTGATGAGCGTGCGGTTCCATTCGCCAAGCGGCTTGTCGGCCTTGGCCTTGGGTGTCACTCCGGCGATCACGTCCGCGGGCTGTGACTTGTCGGTGCGGTAGCCGTATACTTCGCCGGAGCCACATGGCCAGTTCCACAGGTTCACCTGGCTCTTCGAGTCGCCGCGCACGTAGACACCGCTATCGAGCTCCTGTACTTCGACCTGCTCGCCGGTTTCCTTGCCATCGGGGCCGATGATCGGCCGCTTCATCAGCGGGCCAGGTGCCGACCAACGCCAGTCGAAGGCGAGCATGAAGTCGCCGTATTCCTTTTCCGACCACAGGTCCGTCGACTTGCCATCGTGCTTGAGGATGCCATTGGCAGGCTGCCAGTGCACGAGGTCGGCTTCGGTGTGCTTCCAGCCCGTGAGGCTCTCGCCGTCAAAAATCTTCGTGAAGCCGCCCTTCTTGGCTCCTTCCTCATTTGCTACCGGCGGGATCTCGGTGATGCGCATGCCGCGGAAAGCGACACGGTCGCCGTGGCCGCAGAAGGCGATGTGGCCGGAGCGGCGTTTGACGCCTTCATGCTCCGGGTGCTCCTTGGCCAAGGTCGCCAGATTGCCCTCGGTGATCACTTCACCATTCACGGTCACCTGGACCGAGTCGCCGTTCACGATGATGCGCTCCTGATTCCACTCGCCGACTGGCTTGAGCGGCGCCTTCTTCGCGGCGAGCAGCGTGTAGAGCGAGCCGTGGAATTGATAGGGCTTCAGGTCCTTGTACTTCTCGGAGGTGTTGTCGAGCACCTGCACCTCGATGCCCTTGTAGGCTGCATCTCCTTCGCCCGGGTAGTTGATGCCAATACCATTGTTCCCTCCGGGCGGCAGCTTGAACTCGAAATCGAAGGCGTAGTTTGCGAAGGTCAGCTCCGTCGTCAGGTTCCGGCCCTGCGGGGTGCAGACGATGGCACCGTCCTCGACGACGTAACCTTCGCCCTTCCAACCGGAAAGATCGGTGCCGTTGAACAAGGGAAAGGACTTCAGCTCGGCGGATGCCGTCAGCGGAAGTAGCAGGGCGAGTGTGGAAATGGATTTCATGAAGGGGAAAATTCTAAGGTAGGTTCGGGTGGATTCACCGCCAAGTTCGCCAAGAATTCTTATTCGTCCACAACTTGGCGACCGTGGCGTCCTGGTGGTTCAAATTTTTCTAACTCAAAGGTCGATGGTTTTGCCGGTGCGGAAGCTTTCATCCGCAGCCTCGACGATACGCATGGAGGAAAGCGCGTCCTCCATGTGATCGGTCAGGTCGAGATCCTCGCGGATCGCCCCTAGGAAATACTCCTGCTCGCGGTGGCACAAGCCGTCGTGGTCGGGCTCGTCGTCGAGGCGGATCGATTCGTCGGCTTTCGCAAACGTGCCTTCTGGCGTGAGTTGGGAATGATGCAGCTTCAGTGACTGGGTCTGCGTGTGAGCATCCACATTTGCGCTTTGGCCTTCAGCCGCCGCCTTGTCGGCGACGATTGAGACGCAGCCCTTCGGGCCGACCACATCCTTCACGAAGAAGGCGACCTCGCTCATCATCGGGCCCCAACCGGCTTCGTACCAGCCG
>Ga0307406_10001918_pt1 | contig 11324 bp, 7 predicted proteins | sample 322Cmetagenome_3_FD_203706 | JGI IMG/M metagenome (GOLD analysis project Ga0307406, IMG submission 203706) | Maize rhizosphere microbial communities from greenhouse at UC Davis, California, United States - 322HYB-C-2 | ecosystem: Host-associated > Plants > Roots > Rhizosphere > Soil | place... | reverse complement strand
CGGAGCCGGCCGGCTGGGAGAGGCCCGTCGGCAGCGGGTAGCCCAGCACAATGCTGGTACTGCCGTTGGCGACCTCCCCGTTGGGCCGCGTGAGCTGCACGCCGGCGGGCGCCTGCCAGTCGTAGGTGCGGTTGGTGATCTGCGTGCCGGAGTCGTAGGTCTGCGTCATGGTGACCTGCGGCGGGGTCGTGTAGCTCACCGAATACTTTTCCACACCGCCGGCATGTTCGGTTGACAGCGCGCGCCCGGCGGTGTCGTAGGCAAAGGTGGCGTAGCGGACGTTTTTTTCGTCGATGACGCCTGTCAAGGCCCAGGGCAAGGAGGAGTTCTCATAGACGAATTGGCGGGTCTTGGTGTCGGGCCAGGTCAGCTGCTTCAGGTTGCCATTGGTGTCAAAGCTGATGCCCGTGGTCCGACCCGTGGAATCGATGACGCTGGTGACCACCCCATCGAGGGCGGCGACGCCGCCTGCCGGCAGGGTGTACACAAAGCTCAGGAAGCGGCCGTTGTTGTCTGTGACTTTTTGGAGATAGCCGGCTGCCGGAACACCCGCCCCCGCTGCCGTGCTGTAACTAAAGGTCAGCGTGTTGCCGGCGGTATCGGCCCAGCCGGTGAGCTGGCCTGCCATGTTGTAGGTTTCGATGGTGCGTGACTTCGCATCGACATAGCGGTAGCCACCGGAAATGACCGTGAAAGTTCCGGTTACATCCGCATCGGCGATGTAGGCAGTACCCGAGTAGCGAAAGCTGACGGTATGGCCGTCACCGCGGTACAAGGTGGCGCCAAATGCACCGGTTCCCATCACCAGGTTGCGGTGCAGGCTGCTTTCCCAGAGACCGCCCAGCGCGGGCATGTTGCCGAAGGTCTTGGGCGTCTTGCCTGCGGCGACCGCGACGGCCCGTTTGGCGCTGGTGTAGGTGAAGACCAGCGGCTGCCCGCCCACGCTGATACCGGTGATGACACGTTCAACCTTGCCGCCGGTCAACGGATAGATGGGATTGCCTTCTTTCCACGGACAGACTTGAGGTTCTTTGGACGCCTGATTATTTTCGACCACTGTGCCGCCCACGCCGGCCGGGGAGCATCCGTTGGGGACGGAATTTACTATATAGCCGGGGTCGCAGATGCAGGTGGAACCGGACTGCGTTGAATTGATTGGGCAGCCGGCCGGTATGGTGCAATAACCCGAGACGTAGGAAGCGCTCCCTCCTTGATGCACAACACCGCAAATGATCCATTGCGGTACCGTGATATAGGGTTGCGGGACGGCAGCGTCATAACTGTAAGCATCCTGCAAGATCATGTGCGGGGAACCATTCACTACTCCCTGCGCCTGGCAAGACGATGCCAAATCCGTGGAACACGGTCCATTGCTGGCGAATACGCCTTGACGCGCCGGAGTCACAGGGAAACTGGTTTGCGCCGTTGAAGAGAACGCCAGGCTCAGGAGAAACACCGCGATCACATGGCGCGCAAGCTCTTTCCACCAGCATGTCTTTGCAACAAGCCGAACAAGAGGTTGAGCGGCCGAACTGACAGCCGGCGCCGTGGCCGTGGCCGTGGCCACGGCCGGGCAGATAACGTCATGCAGCCGACCTCCCCGCACCGCACCCGATGCAAGCCATTGAATGAATCCCATGAAATCCCTCGTGGTTTTTTCTTATTGCGCCTGAAGCCAGGCGAATGAGCCCGCAGTCTAGTGACGGTCATCGCCTTTGTCATCCTCCATCTGTACGATAAAACTCTTAAGTGTGCGTACGGACAACAAAAACTTCGCAGTGAAATTTCGAGATGGTCAACCTCAAATTCTTCTGGCAGAATCCAGCCCGCCGCAGTGACGGCGGCGCACTCTTCAATTGAAGTGAGTACATTTTCAGTAGTGGCTTGCGCCAAACAGCAACATGCCAAACACGGATGATTGCCGTCGGCATGTGCAAGCTGCTGCGGAGCACGGTGCTGGCGCGACACCGCAGGCGCATCCAGCGACCTGGCCTGAAGCCGCCCTTTGAGGTTTGACGGCCCAAGGAAGGGCAGCCCTTCAATTCAAATATCCAGATCCACCCAAAGCCCCGCGTGGTCCGAGGCGGCTTCGTCGGCGTTGCTGACTTCGGGGAAGTGCGGCCACAAGGTGCCGTTCACGCCGCCCCACATGCCGCGCCGTTCCACTGCGCCTTTCTTGACCTTGGCGAAGAGTTCCGGCGACAGCAGGATGTAGTCCAGCTTGCCCGCGGCGGTGCAGTTGCCGTGGGTGCCGGGCCGGCCGCCCTTGTCAAAGTCGGGGTGGTCAAACACGTCTTTCAAGGTGGAGCCCGAACGCAGCAAGGGGTTCATGGGTGCATTGGCCGGGATTTCGTTCAGGTCGCCGATGACCACGACATACAGGTCGCCGTCCGCGATGTGCTGGTCATACAAATCACGCACGCGCTGGGCCTGGCGCTTGCGCTTGGCGTCGTTCGCGGCCTGCGATCCGTAGCCCTTGCTTTTGAAGTGGTTCACCATGACCCACAGCCGCCCGCCGCCGGGCAGGCTCACCTCGTACTCGGCGCAGTCGCGGCTGAAGATCAAGCCCTTGGCATCCTCATCATCCACATGCGAGCGGATACTCAGGATGGGATAGTCATCGCGCGTCATCAAGCCCACGTCGATGCCGCGGTCGTCGTTGCCGTCCACCAGCATCACATGCTTGAAGGGCTCGGCGCCTACCTCGGTCAGCACCTGCTGGTTGAACAGGCGCAAGGTCGTGCGGTCTTCCGACTCGATCACCGCCTGCACATCGGCCTTGATGCTGCGCAGCACGCGGGCGGTGTTCAGGGTGGCGGTTTCATTCACCGGCTCGGTCTTGAGCTCCACCCAGCCTATCCAGCTCTTGCGCCCTGCCGCAACGATCTCCGCATCGCCCACGCGCGGCCGCTTGATCAGCTGGCCGCGTATCTTGCGAAGGATCAGCAGGGGGCCTTCATCGGTCTTGAGCAAGCCGTTGTCGTCCATCAGCTTGAGCATGCGTTTCCTGTCGGCCGCGCTGTAGCTGGCCTTGCCAAACAGGGTGTTCAGCTCCCGGTGCGCCTCCAGCGCCGGCTTGCCCTCAGCCCAGTTCTGCGAGTTCAGTGCCTTGGCACGGTCAAACATGTTTTCCACATTGAAGGTCGCAAGACGCATGGCGGACTCCGTTTGATGGGGTGAGAAGAAGTCTAGGCAGCCGCCTGCAAACGCACACCCTCCAAATGCAGGAGGAAATAATCACCAAACTGCGGTCTGGGGCCTACTTTTGCTGGAGTTTGGTGACGGGGTGATGACGGGCAAACCCTATGCGTGCTCAAGCCTCTCGATACATCCCCGAATCGCCGCGCACACCCAGCTTTTTCCTGAAAGCCTGGATATCAAAGCCCTCGATGGCAAGCCGCTTCTGCATAACGGCCTGAGCGACGGCAACAGCGTCTGCGCTGGCCCACTCCACCACCGTCACCACATCAAACTCGCTGCTGTCGCCGGTCTGGACCAGCACATGCTTTTGCAGGCAGCCGGGCTGCTCGCCCAGCATGCGCTGGACCTGGTGGATGCGCTCGACAAAAGCCGATATGGATTGCGAGGGCACGGCGAATTTGTCGATGCGGAAGATGGAGGTGGACGACGACGCGCGGGGGGCTGAATCAGCGGGCATTGCAATTTCCTTCTTTGAGCTGAGCGGCCAGATGGGCCACGGAAGAATTGCAGCTTAAAACCTCAAGTAAAGTTGAGGTCAAGCACTATTTACCGAGAAGTCCCAAAACAAGGAAGCCCATGAGCACCGAACTCGAACAAGCCGGCATCTTCCCCACCCTCTCGGTCGGCGACATGGCGCGCCGCAGCGGCGTGGCGGTGTCCACGCTGCATTTCTATGAGAAGAAGGGGCTGATCAGCAGCACCCGTACAGAGGGCAACCAGCGCCGCTATGCGCGCGAGATGCTGCGGCGCGTGGCCTTTGTGCGTGTGGCGCAGCGGGTCGGCATTGCGCTGGCTGATATTGAAGCCGCGCTGGCCACGCTGCCCAACCGGGCCGCACCCAGCCGCGCCGACTGGGAGCGCCTCTCGGCCACCTGGCGCGCCGACCTCGATGAACGCATGGCGCAGCTCAAGAAACTGCGCGACACGCTGGACGACTGCATAGGCTGCGGCTGTCTGTCAATTGACAAATGCCGGCTGCGCAACCCTTATGACAAGCTTGGCGAACAGGGGGCGGGGCCGCGGCGTTTGTGGGTTGCGCACCGGCAAGGCGTTTAACCTGGCCTGACGGCTACCTTACCGTATCAGAGGAGCAGCCGGTAATTTTTCCCGCCAGTCCCCCTCCATATGGAGGATGCGTGGATGGCCTCATTCTCTGTAGGCTTTGAGGACCAAAAAACCATCCCGGAGGGGGAGAGATGCTTCACGCTTTTTTCAAGGCGGCTGCGGCCGTGGCCCTATTGCTGCCCGTCGGCTGCCTGCAGGCACAAATAACTACTCCGCAGAGCTCACAGGGCCAGGCGATTCGCTGGGAAGTTACGCAGCGGTTCCCGCTATTGCGTTCTGGCGCCGCGCTTCAGGGAGCGCTGCGGCTCCGCCGGGGGCAAAGCCTGCAAGACTGGTCCCGCGACGTGCTCGCCGCCAACAGCAATCTGCTTGAAAGCTTCACGAAGGCCTACACCCACGAGCATGGCAAGGGCTGCGCCCAAAGCATAGCGGCCAAGGACTTCCCAACCCTGTGGAACCCCTGCACCGAGCGCTACGACGACAAACTGTTCGAGCGCGGCCCCTATGAGATTCTTGTTGAACTCACAGCCGCGCCACCCGGACGCTGCAAGTTCAGCGCGGGCGCTGAAGAAAAGGTGGCCGGCTGCGCGGAAAAGGTCGTGCTGAAAGTTTCTTCGCCGGATATCGCCTACCCGCTGAGCGTGGAGGCCGTAGATGGCGGGTTTCGAGCCGTCGGCGAAGCGCGTATCCAGGACATCTTGCTGGTTGCATTCGGCGACTCATTCAGTTCGGGCGAGTCCAATCCCGATGTTCCCGCACTGCACAAAGACGGCCCAGTCACGCAGGGAGACGGGCAACTGCTGTCCGGCGTGCGCTGGATCGACTCTCCTCACCGGCTTGAACGCCGGGCGGCCTGGCTAGACAGCCGATGCCACAGGTCGCTTTTCTCCTGGCCTGTTCTGGCCGCCGCGCGGCTGGCAGTCGAAAATCCGCACATGGTCGTGAGGGTTGCCTCATGGGCCTGCTCCGGCGCCGAAATTACTGACGGGTTTTATTCACCGCAGCTGCGCGATGGCGCCTTGCGACAGTCCCAATTCATGTCCGCACGAATGGTTGTTTGCAAAAACAAGGACGGTAGCGGCCCGCCATTCGAGACGGTGGAACGCCTTGGCGACGGCGGGGGTTTGGTGACGGGAAAAAAAGGCTCAACGGTAAAAGGCTGCGCCGCGGCGGACCGGAGCCACCGTGTTGACGCCGCAATGTTTACCTTCGGCGGCAACGACATCTTTTTTGCGCCTGTATTGATGGATGCAGTGATGATGACGGGTACACGCTACGTCCCCGGCTTCGACCTGCTCTACAAACCACTGCGAAAAGGCGTAGTCAAGAGACCGGAGGATGCCAAAAAACGCATCGATGGAAAAGTCGAAAATCCCTACGACAGGTTGGCAGTGCGCTATGCAAGCCTTCAGGCTGGCCTGAACGCACTGGGGATCGCGCCCGAGCGTGTATTCCAGGTGCAGTACCCCAATCCATTGCACGACACTCACACGAAAATATGCGACATCTCACCTGACGACGGCATGGATGTGGTGGAAAAACTTCAGCGCGTCGCCAACCTCACCGAAGATGAATCGCAAAGAGCCGAAAGGCTGGTGATCGGACCTTTGACCCAAAGGATCAAAGACAACCCGCACGGCTGGAAAATCGTGGACGCCCATGTCGAAAAGATGGCTACGCATGGCCTGTGCGCATTCAACACCGACCGGGCCAAGGAATTCGCCATGCCGAGGCTGGCAGCGGGCACATGGGTAAACGGATTCAAACCATCGGATTACCAGCACTACCGGGATACCGCCCGCTGGTTCAGGACCCCCGACGATGTTGCCATGGGCATGTATGAAGGATCTTCCCTCCTTCCCATCCAGGGGGCATTCCACCCCTCTGCACGCGCCCATGCCGTCATCGCTGACGAAGTCTATGAAGCCCTGAAGAAAACCTTCGTCTTGCCTGATGCGCCCTAATCAGGACATCGGCCGAAACAAATCCAGCAACATCATCGCCACCGCAAACCCCATCACCGCTACCCCACCCCAGCCAAACCAGGTGGTCTTGAAACCCGAGGTGAACTTGCCCATCACAGCCTTGCGGCCGGCCAGCAGCATCAGGCCGGCCATGATGGGCACGGCCACCACGCCGTTGATGACGGCGCTCCAGTACAGCGCTTTCATCGGGTCGATGGCGGTGAAGTCCATGCCGGTGCCGACGATGGTGGCGATGACGATGATGGCGTAAAAGCGCTTGGCTTCGTACCAGCGGCGCTCCAGGCCTTCGGGCCAGCCAAAGGCCTCAGCCACCGCATAGGCGGCCGATGAAGCCAGCACGGGCACGGCCAGCAGGCCGGTGGCGATGATGCCGCCGGCAAACAGCGCAAAGGCAAAATCCCCGGCCAGCGGGCGCAAGGCCTGGGCCGCCTGTGCGGCCGAGGTCACGTCATGGATGCCGGCCGCATACAAGACCGCCCCGCCCAGGACCATGATGAAGAAGGCGATGGCGTTGGAGAAGAACATGCCGATATAGGTGTCGCGCTTGACGCGGCGCAGGTCGCGCCGCACTTCCTGCTCAGAGCCATGCTGCACACCCTTGAGGCGCAGCTCTTCGACTTCCTGCGAGGCCTGCCAGAAGAAGAGGTAGGGCGAGATCGTGGTGCCCAGCAGGGCGACGATCATCATCCAGTAGCCCGAGGTCCACTGCAGCTTGGGAATCACCAGGTCGTGCAGCACCTGGACCCACTGCACCTGCACCAGGAATACGGCGATCACATAGGCAAACAAAAAAAGCGTCAACCACTTGAGGATGGGCGCCAGCTTGCGGTAAGGCACAAAGACCTGCAGCAGCACGGTGATGACACCAAAGGCCACGGCATGGAAATGCTCGCCCCCGCCCACCGCCAACTGCAGCGCCTCGCCCATGGCGGCGATGTCGGCCGCGATGTTGATGGTGTTGGCGACCACCAGCAGGAACACCATGGCCATGAGGAAGGCGCGCGGCGTGTGCTCGCGCAGGTTGGCTGCCACGCCCTTGCCGGTGACGCGCCCTATGCGAGCGCTCACCAACTGGATCGCGATCATGAAGGGCAGCGACAAAAACACCGTCCAGAGCAACCCGGTGCCGAACTGCGCCCCTGCCTGCGTGTAGGTGGCGATGCCGGAGGGGTCGTCATCGGCGGCGCCGGTGACAACGCCTGGACCGACATGGCGCAGGAAGGAGGGGATGCGGTTCAACATGGCCGCGAGCCTAGCACGGCCTTATGAGGCCAGTCTTAAGCTGCCTGACATACGGCTTGCACGACCGCCGCCGACACCACGGCGCCGCTCTCCCGCGTTTCGCAGGAGAACTTGACCGGCAGGAAAGCCTCGATGGTGCGGGCATTGGTGCGGGTGTGCTCGGTCAGCTCGGTCGCCCAATAGCGGCCTGGCTTGCCCTGCATCGCGGCCAGCGCCATGGGGATCATCAGCTGGTCGGCCAGGTGCGGGCCCACGGGCGCCAGATGCGCCTGGTAGTCCCTCACCTCCTGTAGCAGCCGGCGGGCAACCTGCTCGGCGCTGACGGCCTTCTCACCATACGCGGCAAACACTTCGGTAATGTGCTCATAGCGCAGCACGGCCAGCAGCGCATTGCCCGGCCCCTCGTTGTTGCGCAGCCCTCGGTCGCGCAGGCAGTCCTCTTCCCAGCCCAGCCCCTGGCGCAGCACGGCCAGCTCGCGCTCAGCCACGCCGCGGGGCAGGCCGGCGTGCAGGCATTCGGCATAGGCCTCCAGCAGCGCGCCGCGCCGCATGATCTCGATGGCGGCAAAGCCCTGGGCGGGCGGGTAAAGGCGCACCCGCGCCTCACCGCCACCGGCAGGATAGAAACCGTGCCGGCGCAGCTCGATGTCGAAGAGTGCCTCGCCACCGCCGGCGAAATACGGCGCCAGCTGGCTCAGGAAGGCACACGAGGGCGCCATCGGGTTGTGCGTTCCGCCGCTGAGCAGCAGTGTGGACGCTTCATCCGCATGCAGCAGCGGCCAGAGCACCGTTTGCAGCACCAGCATGCAGCTGCCGGCCGAGCCGACCGCGAATTCGTAGTCACCCGCGCGCACCTGGCCGGGCGTGAACAGCAGCGTGGTTTCGCCGATCTGCACGGGCTGGCCGTTTGCATTGACGGCGGAGGTCTCGCCCACACCGCCGCCCACGGCCACCGCCGCATTCACACAGGCAAGGTGCTGTCGCATCAGGCCCGGCTTGGGGCGCTTCGCACGGATGTTGTCTATGCGGAACGGCTTTCCCGTGACCAGGCTGAGCGCCAGCGCCGTGCGCAGAATCTGCCCGCCACCTTCGCCTTGCGAGCCATCGAGTTCAATCATTGTTTTTCTTCTTTCAATTTCTTGTTGTATTAGGTGCCGTGGAGGGGCCCTCCTCTCCCTCGAAGAGCCGCCCTACCCCTTCACACACACCACCTGCTTGAGCGTGTAAACCACCTCAACGAGGTCGCTCTGCGCCAGCATCACGGCATCAATGTCCTTGTAGGCCATCGGGATCTCGTCGATCACGTCAGCGTCCTTGCGGCACTCCACGCCTTCCGTGGCCTTGACCTGGTCGTCCACCGTGAACAGCTTCTTGGCCTGGGTACGGCTCATGGTGCGGCCCGCGCCGTGGCTGCAGCTCATGAAGCTGTCGGGGTTGCCCTTGCCGCGCACGATGAAACTCTTGGCGCCCATGCTGCCTGGAATGATCCCCAGCTCACCCGCCTTGGCGCTTACGGCGCCCTTGCGGGTCACAAACACCTCTTGCCCAAAGTGCGTTTCCTTCTGCACATAGTTGTGGTGGCAATTCACCGCTTCGAGATGGGTCTCAAAAGGCTTGCTGATCACCTTGCGTAGCGCGCCTATGGCAGCCTGCATCATCACTTCGCGGTTCAGGCGCGCGAACTTCTGGGCCCAGCCCACGCCGCGCACATAGTCACCAAAGTACTGCGAACCTTCTTCAAGGTAGGCCAGGTCCTTGTCCGGCAGATTGCGCTGGTGCAGTTCGGCGTCCTTCCTGGCAAGCTCGATGAAGTGCGTACCGATGGCGTTGCCCACGCCGCGCGAACCGCTGTGCAACATGATCCACACACCGCCGCTTTCGTCGAGGCACACCTCGACAAAGTGGTTGCCGCCGCCCAGGGTTCCCATATGGCGGTGGTTGTTGGTGTTCTTCAGGCGCGGGTAGTCCAGGCATAGCGCCTCGAACTCATCAACGAGCTGGCCCCAGGCCGCATCAGCCGCAGCGGGAGGGTTCGTCCAGGCGCCGACTTCGCGCGCCGAGCCGTTGCGGCGGTAGGTCTTGGGCGCGGAGCCATGCGGCACGGCTTTTTCGATCTCGGTGCGCAGCGGCCCGAGGTTGTCGGGCAGGTCTTCGGCGCGCAGCGTGGTCTTGCAGGCCATCATGCCGCAGCCGATGTCCACACCCACCGCGGCCGGGATGATGGCCTTGAAGGTCGGGATCACGCTGCCGATGGTGGCGCCCAGGCCGTAGTGCACGTCGGGCATCACGGCCACGTGCTTGAAGACGATGGGCAGGCGGGCGGAGTTCTCCAGCTGCTTCAGCGCCTGGGCTTCCACGGGCACGCCGTTCGTCCACATCTTCACCGGCACGCCGCCGGTGACTTCGTGTTGTTGGTAGTTCATTTTTCTTCTTTCTCTTTCAATAAAAACGGATGACCAGGGCTTTGTGAAATGAAATTCCGCCACTTGTTGCCAAGCTGGGGTTTGAACCCAGACCTCGCGCCTTTCGGCGTGAGAGCGTTTGCACGCCGCGTCTACCTGTAATTTCACGGGCATTCATCCAAAACTTTTTTGATCACCAGCAGCAACAAAATTGTTGAAATGGATACGCGCTCTACCCACTGAGCTACGGCGCTGCAATGGGCTCGGGCCCAAACCCATTGCAGCGCCGGCGGGATTCGAACCCGCGACCTCGGCATTAACAGTGCTGTAATTCCAACCGCATTTGCCACTGGCAATCAAAAACTTTCGCCCTTTTCAAGAGCTTTCAAAAGCACGACAAGGATCGGCGAGATTTCATGCAACGGCCTTTCGGCTATTGCATGGCCGGGAACGACCCCGGCTGTTCGGATGTAATCCCGCCAGCATTCGCGCTTTTGAAAACCCTCCTGTCTATCTTCTAAAAAGGCCCCGCCTGAGGACTAACAACTGGTGTGACGGAACAGTTTGGAATGTAATCACACCGGCATTCCTCAGGCGAAGACGCTCAACATATCAAGTCATGGCTTATAAAGACAGCTCGTCTATCAATCCGACCCAGTGGTCGGCTCCCAACGCACCCGCCGCAAACAGGGCCAGCACCTTGAACACCTCATCGGTAAAACCGCCGATGTTCAGGATGTCGGACCGTTCCAGCGCCTGCGTATGGGCATAGGGCTGGATGTCAATGCACACCAGCTTTGCTTGCGGGTTGCGTTGCTTGAACACCTCCCACTCACGCAGGGTTTTCGTCGCACCGCCCCGGTTGCTGTCCATCCACGACTCGTTATCCGACACCAGCACCACCAGGTCCGCCTTGGCCTTGTTCGCATTCAACAGGGCCAGCGGCGCCGAGCAGTTGGTTCCACCACCGCCTACCGCGGCCAGCTTTTCCGCATTGGTCATCACCGAGTCATGTGGGTTCAATGACAAGTTGACAACTTTTTGCTCAAACGGCAGCACCGTGGTCGCCGGATTCTTGCGCAGCAGCGCAGCAGCCACCAAGGCAGCCACATCGATGCAGCGCACTGCGCTGGTGGCGGAACCACGGTGCCCAGACACCGCCGAGCTCATGGAGCCCGACACATCGGGACACACCACCACGTCGCCGGCCAAGGCCGGCACGTTCTTCAGCGCAATCTCCATGGCATCCTGCAATGCTTCACGCACCTGCAGCGGAACATTCGCATCGGTCGCCTTGTAGGCGGCCATCAGCTGGTATGGCAGCACGCGGGCTTTTTCAATGCTTCGCGCGTCACGCAGCTTGGCGGCAATGGCCTTTTCAGCCTTGGTCGTGCCAAACACGCCATGGCGCGCAAAGGTGTTGAGGTTC
>Ga0307406_10001917_pt1 | contig 11324 bp, 7 predicted proteins | sample 322Cmetagenome_3_FD_203706 | JGI IMG/M metagenome (GOLD analysis project Ga0307406, IMG submission 203706) | Maize rhizosphere microbial communities from greenhouse at UC Davis, California, United States - 322HYB-C-2 | ecosystem: Host-associated > Plants > Roots > Rhizosphere > Soil | place... | reverse complement strand
GACGACGCTGCTGGGCCGACCGTCTCGGCGCGCCCTCATGCTCGGGCTCGAGGGAAATGGATGGGTCGGGCGAGCGGTAGCGGCGTACGCCAGTGGGGCAGGCGTCGCGATTGCGGAGGCGCCGCGCCACTTGGAATCCTACCTCGAGGAGAGCGCGAGGCGTGTCGATCTCGCCACGCGGGAAGGACCCATGAGCCTGGAGTTCCGAAAGGATCTCCTCGCGCATATCCGGAGCGGGCAGGTGGAGCGGTGAGCGAGAATCCGAGATCAGTGCTCGTCACCGACGGCCGCGACGGGCGCGGCCGAGACGTGATCGCTGCGGTGAGGGGCCTCGCGGCCGGTGGCTATCTGCCGGTCGCCGCGGTCGCTACTCGGTCCTGGCGGTCGGCGCCGTCGCGCTACTTTGCACGGCGGGTGCAAGTTCCCGCCGTCACCGATGCGTCGTACGCGGACGCCATTCGCAAGGAGCTGAACTCCGGCCGACACCTGACGGTGCTGCCGGCGAGCGAGGAGGCCCTCGTCGCGCTCGGGGTGTCGGTGCCCCACCTGCTCGACAAGACGGCGATGGGCAAGGCCGCGGAGAGAGCGGGCCTGCGCGTGCCTCCCTCACGCTCCTTCCAGGACCGGCGCGAGCTCGCCGCCAGCGCGCACGAGCTCGAATATCCCCTTGTGGTGAAGCCGACGCAGCGGCGCTACTGGGCGTTCCGCGTCGACCGTCCCGATCAGCTGCAGGACGGCATGGTCGACGACGGCCCAGTCGTCGTGCAGCCCTACGTGGATGCGCCGCTCCGGGCGGTATCCGGTGTCGTCTGGCAGGGAAGCCTGGTCGCCGCCGTGCACGAGCGCTGGCTGCGTATCTGGCCGCGGCACTGTGGCCTCGCCAGCGCCGCGGAGACGGTGCCGCCGGATGCAGAGCTCGAGCAGCGCCTCGTCGCTGTGTTGTCGGGCTATGAGGGCATCTTTTGCGCGCAGTTCGTCGGCCCGTACCTCATCGACCTCAACCTCCGCATCCACTCGTCGCATCCGCTGGCCGTGGCCGCCGGTGTCAACGTGGTCGCCTTGTACTGCGACCTTCTGCGCGGCGAGGACATCACCCCCGTTCGGGCGCGGCCAGGCATCTTCTACCGCTGGCTCGAGGGCGACGTTCGCAACGTGGCGGGGGCTGTCCGCGACGGCGGGCTCGGCGTGGCGCAGGCGCTCCGAGCGCTCCGACCGCGGCGCGGCGCGGCTCACAGTACCGAGTCGCTGCGGGACCCACTTCCGATTGCGGAGCGCATCCTGTCTGGCGTGGCGCGTCAGGTCGGTCGGCGTGCCGCGACCGCGGCGCGAGGATAGTTAGTGACAGACAGTTCGCGCTCCCGGTCGACCTTGACCAAGGCCGGCAGGATAGCCCGGCGAACCGGCTGGGGTTTGGCCGATCAGGCCTTCTCGAGTCTCACTAACTTCGTACTCGGGGTCATGATCGCCAGGTCGGTAGCGCCACACGAATTCGGCGCCTTCAGCCTCGCGTTCGCCACGTACACGCTGTTCCTTGGCCTCTCGCGTGCGCTGACGAGTGAGCCCTTGATCGTTCGATTCAGCCACTCGTCGCCCGAGGCATGGCGAGCCGCGACGGCGTTCGGGACGGGCACGGCGACGATGGTCGGCATCGTCGGCGGCGCGGGCTGCGTTCTGTTCGGATTGGCGACGAGCGGGCCGATGGCTCAGGCGTTCATCGCGCTCGGCGTCACGTTGCCGGGGTTGTTGCTGCAGGACGCCTGGCGGTACGCGTTCTTCGCGCGCGGGGGCGGAGCCCACGCGTTCGTGAATGACGTAATCTGGGCGGTGGTCATGTTCCCGGCCGTCGCGGTTCTCGTCGCCACCGAGCGGACCTCGATGACCTGGCTGACACTCGGCTGGGGAGGTTCCGGCGCGGCGGCGGGACTCGTGGGCGTGCTGCAGGCGCGCGTCCGCCCACGGCCTACGCGCGCCGCCGCCTGGCTTCGAGATCAGCGTGAGCTCGCGTCCCGTTACCTCGGCGAGTTTACTGCCATGAGCGGCGCCCGGCAGCTCTCGTTCTATGCCGTCGGGGCGATCGTCGGTCTCGCGGGCGCGGGTGCGATCCGCGGGTCGCAGATCCTGCTTGGCCCTATTCAGGTGCTGCAGAACGGCGTCCGGCTCGTGGCGATTCCCGAGGCCGTGCGCCTCGCGAAGACGTCTGTACGTCGCATGCACGCCGCGTGCAACCTCGTCTCCGCCGGCTTGAGCGCGGTGGGGTTCCTCGGGGGAGTGGTGGTGTATTTCCTTCCCACCACTCTCGGCGAGCAGTTGCTCGGGCGCACTTGGCCCGCGGCGCACGCCGTCGCCATCCCCATGGGTCTGATGTTCGCCGGCGGGGGCATCTCCACCGGGGCAGTGGTGGGGCTGCGTGCCCTCGCGGCGAGTGAGCGAAGCTTCGCAGCTCGCATGATCGTCTCGGTGCTCCAGCTCGTGGCCACGGTCGCCGGCGCCTTCGCCGGAGGCGCCGTGGCGGCGGCCTGGGGCCTGGCGATTGGCGTCTGGGCCGGCACCCCGATCTGGCATTGGCAACTGCGCACCGCCGCCGCGGAGCGCGAGCGCGACGCCGCCGCCGCCGACCCGCTCGTTTCCGGCCGCACTGAAGCGATCCTCGTCCCGGCGGCTCGGGATGCCGACTCGGGCGCGACGCAGCCGCGTGCCTCGCATCCGCATCCCTCACCACCTGAGCACGCGAGGCAGGAAAGTTGACCGAGTTCCAGCCCAAAGCCGCCGTACTACCCGCCGCCGAAGACGGATTCCGTCAGGCGGTCGTCGAGGGGGGAGGGCAGTTGACCGACCCGGCCCGCGCCGACGTCATCGTCTGGACCGACCCGCACGGCCCGGAGGCGCTGCGCGCGGCGCTGGCGGAGTCGCCCGCCCGCTGGGTGCAGTTGCCCCTCGCGGGCATCGAGCGGTTCGTCTCGTTAGGTGTGATCGACCCCGCGCGCGTGTGGACGTCGGCGAAAGGCATCTACGGGTACGCGTGCGCCGAGCACGCCCTCGCGCTCATGGTGACGGCCGCCCGGCGCATCCACACGCACGTGCTACACCGGACGTGGGAGGCGGCGCCGATCGGCTCTCGCCACCGCTTGTTCAAGGGCAGCACCGTCCTCGTCGTCGGCACGGGAGGGATCGGCCGCGCGCTCGTGTCGCTGCTCACGAGCCTCGACGTCCGCGTACTCGCCGTGAGCCGGTCGGGAGCGCCCGTCGAAGGCGCTGAGCTCACCGTGTCCACCGACGGCCTGCCCGAGCTCGTACCTGAGGCGGACTTCGTTGTGCTCGCGGCGGCGCTCACGCCTCAGACCAGACACCTGTTCGGCCGGCGAATGCTGGTACGCATGCGACCCACGGCGTGGCTGATCAACGTGGCGAGGGGTGGGCTGATCGACACCGCCGCACTCGTGGACGTACTCCGGGATGGGCTCATCGGAGGGGCCGGGCTGGACGTCACCGACCCCGAGCCGCTGCCGGCGGACCACCCCCTCTGGTCGTGCGAGGACGCCATCATCACGCCGCACGTCGCGAACACGCTGGACATGTCGCTGCCTGAATTGCGAAACTTGGTTCGCCGCAACATCCGGCATTTCGCACGGGGCGAGCCGCTCGAGGCGCTCGTCGATCCCGAGCTCGGCTACTAGTGGCGCATCATCGTCGTCTCACCGGCTACCCCGGCGCCGCGCTACTCGCGCCCGGCGCGGACGTCGTTCCCGGCCGTTCCCCTGACCGCTGCGGCAATGGATCTGATCGAGCTTGAGCGCCAAGCGCGCGCGGTCCTCCCCGCGTCGACCCACGACTTCATCGCCGGCGGCGCGGACGACGAGCTGACGCTCCAGGACAACTTGGCTGCGTGGAGTCGGCTGAGACTCCGCCCCCGGGTGCTGCGCCGCGTGAGTGAGGCGTCCACGCAGACTGCCGTTCTGGGGACCCCGATCTCCACGCCGATCATGGTCGCGCCGGTCAGTTACCAGCGCCTCATCCATCCCGACGGAGAAGCGGCCACAGTGCGGGGGGTGGCGGCCGCCGGCAGCCTGTTCGTGATCTCTACCAGGGCGACGGTGAGCCTCGAGGAGATCGCGCGCGCAGCACCGGACTGTCCCCGCTGGTTCCAGGTGTACATCCTGCGTGACAGGGGGTGGACGACGGAACTGGTGCGCCGGGCGGCGTCGGCGGGATGCCGCGCGCTCGTCTTGACCGTCGACGCGCCCGTCGTCGGCCGCAACCTCCGCGCCCAGCGGAGCCAGTTCACGTTCCCGCAGACGCAGCTGGCCAACCTCGGGTCGGGGGTTCCGTCGGACCCGGCCGAGCTCCAGTCGTATGTTGGGGCCCTACACGACCCTGAGATCAGCCTCGACGACATCGCCTGGTTGCGGGCGGCAGTGAATCTTCCTGTCGTGGTCAAAGGCGTCTTGCGGGGCGACGATGCCGTCGCGTGCATCGAGGCTGGTGCCGACGCAGTAACGGTGTCGAACCACGGCGGGCGACAGTTGGACACTTCCATCTCCGGAGCCGACGCGCTCCGTGACGTTGCCGACAGCGTCAACGGGCGCGCGGAGATTTACGTAGATGGAGGCATTCGCCGCGGGACCGACGTCCTGAAGGCGTTAGCCCTCGGAGCGCGGGCGGTGATGGTCGGCCGTCCCGTGATCTGGGGACTGGCCACGGGCGGGGCGGACGGCGTATTCGGCGTTCTCGACGCGCTGAGGGAGGAGTTCGCGCGAGCCATGGTGCTCTGCCAGACAGCTAGCGTCGGCGAGATCTCGCCCCACCTGCTCGGGCCGGAGAATCATCCTACCGCTCGGTCCGAGGCGCAGTCCATTCGGGACGGCTAACGCGATGCGAGCCTCGTGCGGGTCGCCATGCGATGACCAACGCCGGCCGCACGGGAACCGGGGGCCGGCCGCGGCCCAGACGAGGTGCCACGTCGGCGAGGGAGCAGTGCTGAACGAGGCCCCCGGTACACGGCCACGCAGGGGTGCAAGACGAGTGGGAACTGACATATGGCTGGAATGACAGGGGCAGCGACGACGAGCCGCTCCAACGCGGTCATCGGGGGAGTGGCATTGGCGGGCGCGTGTCTCGTTGGACTCGTGCTCGCTCAGGAGCCGCTGTTTGTGCTTGGCGCCTGCTTGGCGCTACTCGCGACCGCGGTCAACCTCTACTTCCCTGCGCGCCTCTCCCGACTCTTCAGCATTGGGATGGGCGTCGTCCTGTTCGGCTACGCGTTCTTGGGGCGCGCGTTCGCATACCTGGGATTCCCCCCCTTCTTCGTGGGCGAGATCGTACTCGCGACCGGGCTGCTCTCCGTCCTGGGGCGTCGACGTGCGATCACTCTGCGCTCGCCGGCACTGTTCGCTCTGGTCGCGTTCATGGCCTGGGGCGCATGCAGGACGGTCCCGTATCTCGGCACGTATGGCATGCTCGCGCTGCGCGACGCGGTGCTCTGGGGCTACGGAGTGTTCGTCCTGCTCCTCGTTCCGCTGCTGCTCGGTCCGGGCCGCATCGAAACAGTCGTGTATTGGTACCGGCGCTGCATCCCGCTGTTTCTCGTCTGGGCTCCGGTAGTGGTCTTCCTCTCGCGACGAATCCGTGAATACCTGCCCGTAGCACCCGACGGCTCGCGCCTGACGTTCATGAAGGCGGGCGACGGCGCGGTGCATCTCGCGGGGATCGCAGCCTTTCTGGTGCTGGGCCTCGACGGCCCGACCCGGCGGCGCACCCGGCCGGCGGTCCCGCCGTGGGTGATCACAGGGCTATGGTTCGTTGGTGCCCTCTCCGTCGCGGCGCTGAACCGCGGCGGGGCACTCGCGCTGCTCGCTGCCATGCTGCTACTGCTGGTCCTGCGCCCGGTCAAGCTCCTCCCGCGCTTCGCGGGCGTGGTCGCCGTCGGCGCGACACTCGGGCTCGTGCTTACCGCCGGTGACGTCGCCGTGGATCTGGGGCACGGACGCACGCTGTCGGTGCAGCAGATCACTGACAATCTGCAGAGCGTCGTCGACCCGTCGGAGGCCCCGGCGCTCTCGGGGACGCGCGAATGGCGGCTCCGATGGTGGACCGCCATCGTCGACTACACGATCCGCGGGCCGTACTTCTGGACCGGCAAGGGCTTCGGCGTCAATCTCGCGATCGACGACGGGTTCCAGCTCGCCCGCGGCCGGCTCCGAAGCCCGCACAACGGCCACATGTCGGTGCTTGCACGCACGGGCGTGCCGGGGGCTGTGCTGTGGCTAACGCTTCAAGCTACCCTCGCCGTGTTGCTGATTCGCACATACGTCCGCGCGCGCCGCGCCAAGGACGAGTGGTGGGAGCGCCTGAGCGCCTGGGTGCTGGCCTACGGGCTGGCGATGCTCGTGAACGCGAGCTTCGACATCTACCTCGAAGGGCCGCAGGGTGGCATCTGGTATTGGAGCGTATTCGCGCTCGGCACGGCGGTGGCCAGCGTGTACGGCGGTTCCGCCGGTGAGCGAGGCTCGCGGCGCTCGCTGCCGCGACCGGTCACGTGAAGGTCCTCGTCGTTCACAACCACTACCTCCAGCCTGGGGGAGAGGACCAGGTTTTTGCCGCCGAGGCGGACCTGCTCGAGCGCCACGGCCACGAGGTCGTCCGGCACACCGCGCACAACAGTGACACTGCGCGCATGGGGAAGCTCGCGCTCGCACGTACCACGGTCTGGAGCGGCGCCGCACACAGCGACGTGCAGCGACTGCTCCGGCGCGAGCGGCCCGACGTCATGCACGTCCACAACACCCTGCCGCTCCTCTCACCGTCCATCTACTACGCCGCCCAGGCGGAGCGCGTACCCGTCGTCCAGACGCTGCACAATTATCGGCTCCTGTGCCTGAACGCCCTGTTGTTCCGTGACGGGCGGCCGTGTGAGGATTGTGTCGGTAAGGCGGTGCCGCTCCCGGGCGTCGTCCACGCATGCTACCGATCCAGCAGGGTGGCCAGCTCGGTGGTGTGCGGCATGCTGACCGCGCACAACGCGATGGGCACCTGGAAGCGGAAGGTCGACCTATTCATCGTTCTCACGGAGGCCGCCCGCCAAAAGTTCGTGGAGGGGGGACTGCCCGCCGACAAGCTCTTCGTCAAGCCGAACTTTGTCTACCCGGACTCGGGCGTCGGCGATAGGAGAGGGTGCTACGCGCTGTTCGTCGGCCGACTGGCGCCGGAGAAGGGCATCGACACGCTTCTCTCGGCGTGGGAGCGCCTTGATGGCCGCGGTGAGCTGAAGATCGTCGGCGACGGCCCACTCGCGGACCGGGTTCGGGCGCGCGCGGCATGTTTACCCGGCGTCGAGTTTCTCGGCGCCCAACCGCGCAATCGCGTGCTCGCTGCTATGCGCGACGCCGCCTTTCTCGTGTTCCCGTCGCTCTGGCCCGAGGGCTTCCCGCTCGTTCTCGCCGAGGCGATGGCGGCCGGCCTGCCGGTAGTCTGCAGCGACTCGGGGGCCGCGGCATCGCTCGTGACCCATCGTTGCACCGGCGTCCACTTCCGTACCGGCGACTCGACGGACTTGGCGAGCCAGCTGCGCTGGGTGCTCGATCGCCCCGCCGAGATGCGCGCGATGGGAGATCGCGCCCGTGCGGTGTACGAGCGGGACCTGACGGCGGACCGCAACTACGAGCTCCTCATCCAGGCCTACTCGACGGCTCGCGCGGCCCGCGGCGTCGCCGGCCTTCGCACTGCATTGGTGCTATAGTCGACTGTCACACATCCAACGCGTCGGCGTCGGGGTTGGCGCGCATTCCGAGCGGTTGGCACTTCACGCCTCGCCGTTGACGGCTCGGCGCAGTCGCGGGGCGGCCCCGGCCCGCCCCCGGTGGCCCGCGAACCGCCACGCGCCGCGAGCCGTGCGCCTCTGTTTTCCTCGTCAGGCGAGAGTAGCCCTTAACGCCCGTGGGCGGGCGTCGTCGACATCGACGACGCCCGCCCACGTGTTGGTCCCGAGCCGATAGTGCCGCGTCCCTTAGCCGACGAACGACCAGGGAGCGCGGGCGCCGCTCACTGCCAGGTGAAGGTGCCGTCCGTGTCCTGCCCGTACCCGCGCCACTGGCTCCCCGTGCGCCACCCGTTAGCCCACGCGAACGGCGACGACACGCGCTGCGTGTAGGTGTTGCGCCAGAACTTGACGTGCGAAAGCGTGAACAACCCGGAGTTCCCGACGTCTTGCACGAAGCCAGACCGGCCGCCGTCCACGCTGTTGTCGTGGACGCGGACGTTGTTTACGACGTGCGGCCCGTACTTGGCCGACTCCGTTCGGTTCTGCTGGACGACCGCGATGCCGTTGTAGTTGCCCGCGAGCGTGTTGCCGGACACTTCCACGTTCGGGCTCGCGGCGACGAGGATACCGGCGCCCCAGAGCCACGACGACTTGGCGAACCCGTTCCGGCGCACGACGTTGTTCTTGATGACGGCGTCGTAGCTGATCTCGTGGAAGATGCCGACCTCGGTGTTGTCCTCCACGCGGTTGCCGTCGTACGTCGTGTAGATGTTGTTGATGTCCGTCCACATGCCTGCGCCGCGGTTGTGGTGCGAGAAGTTGTTCCGCACCACGAGCCAGCGCGTGTTGACGAACTTGAACCCGCCGTTCACGTTCGAGCCGCCGAGCGAGATGCCGGGCGTGCCCGAGACGTCGTTGTAGCTGATCTCGTTATGCTCGATCAGGATCGAGTCGCCGGCGCCGATGATACCCGCCCACCCGTTGTGGTGCAGCCACGAGTTCCGTACCACCGTCTTGTGCCCGACGCGGACGCACCCGACGCGGTTGTGGTGGCAGTTGACGCCGTCGATCGTCCAGCCGTACGTGCCGTCGCTCGCGCCGCTGCCCCCGGCCCGGATTGGCCCGTAGTGGTCGGGTGAGGCGTACCGCGTGACCTCGCACCCAACGATGGTCACGTTCTTGGGGCGCGTGTCGACGCTCGTGCCAGAGCCCTTCTCGAAGGCGTAGACCGTCGTGCCGCCGCCGTCCAGCACGGCGCCCGGGTCGCAGACGAAGCGGTTCCCCGACTTCGGCACCACACGCTGGTTCCGGTAGACGCCGGCGGTGAGGCGGAAGCCCGTCCCGGCCGCGCGGTTGGTGACGGCGCTCTGGAGGTTGGCGCCGGGCGACAAGACGACGCAGCCCGTGCAGGTCCGGTCCACCGAATCGCCGGCGGAGGACGGCGGAGGCGGGAGCGGTGCGGTCGTGTCAGGCGGCGAGCTCGTGTCCACGGGCGTCGGGTCGCCCGGCGGCGTAGTGCCGGCGGCCACGATGAGCAGGTGCCCGTAGCCCTTGAACGTGCCGCTCGAGGCGCTCACGGTCACGACGGCCGTGTCCCGCCCTGCGATGCGCGCTACCGCCTTCGCCGTGTTGCCCGACTTCGCCACGTAACCGAACAGGTCGCTGCCCGGATTGCCCCAGAGGTACGTGACTCCGGATGTCACGGCCTGCCCGTTGGCGTCGACGGCCGCCGCCGTCCAGCGGAGCGTATCGCCTATCTGGACGGTGTCGTAGGCCAACGTCACGCGCACCGCCGCGACGGGGCCGGCGGTCGTCACGCCTGTCGCGAAGCTTGCTTTCGCGCCTGCGGGATTAACCGGAGAGCTTACGTCCTCGCACGCCGCGAGGACTGAAAGAAACGCAATGGAAAGGATGTGCACGTGCCGCTTCGTGACCATGAGTTGACCCTCCTATGAGGTCCGGTTCGGCGGCTCGACTGGCATGGCGCTCAAGCGTAGCGCTGTAGCCTCGTAGCTTTGCGTCCCCGACTTTCGCCGGGTTTGCCGTTATCGGCGGCCCTCCGTCGAGGGCGCTCGATTGGGAACTGTCGGCCGTAACCGCCCTAGGCGGTCGGCATTGTCGTCGTTAGCTCTGCCTCGACTAGACTGTCGTGGGTCGCTGCGCCCGGGCGGTTCCATCGTATGGTGGCCAGGTGGGCGCGCCGCCGGCACCTCCGCCGTGCGGGCCAGTCGTGTACTTAGGCGTTGTCATCGCCGTGTCGTCCCGTGCACTTGCTGCATGCGTACCCTCTCTTTGAGAAGGTTGGACGGTTCAGGAGAATTCGCTAACGAGGCGGTACGAAATACGAGGCTCGGCCAGATACTCAGGGACGGCGTCACCGTCTCGGCCGGTCAAGTCGATTGCGCATCGGAGATGTGAGCTGTCACCAGACTCATCTATCCCGCCGCCCCTTTGACTGGTCTCGAATTTCTCGCACCAGGATCCGTGTGTCTACGGCACAAGTCACGGATCTAGCAATGAAGATTGGCCAGCTGTTCAGTATAAGTTAGTGTGGCTTAAGTAATTACATATCGCTAATGAGCCGCCGGAGCTCTCTCGACTCATCGCGAAGTGACAGCATGCGCGGCGTTCGCGGTGAGGCCCACACGCTTCATTCCATGATCGCCGGAGTAGAGTCTGGGCTGTAGCTCCGCCGCGCGGCGCTGCGTTGTCATTGACGGCCAATGCGCGCCGACTCTGCACCCTGGACGCCGCGACGCACTGCTGAGTAAGGGTTCGCGCTGATTGACTAGGAGACGCGGTGTAAGGACCCCGGTGCCGACGAAGTGATGTTCGGTGCGATCAAACAGGCTCGGGGGATTCAGCAGGCGTCGATTTCGCCGCAACGAGAAAGCGACCGATTACCGGCTCGTAAGGGTCGAGGTGAAGTGCGACACGGACCGGGACGCCGATTGGGTATCCGCGACCGCCCGAGCGATGCGCGGGATGCGCGTCTTCTCGTCTGCGTCAGTTGCCGTTAGGCACCGTAATGCGTCGATGCCGTTTCCGGCGTGACGCTCGCGTGCCTACGCCGCCCGAGACGCGCACATGGCTCGAGGGAAGAAGGTCCGTGCAGACCAGCAGGAGCGGGCTACGGAGCCGCCGTGCCCGGCGGGTCTATTCGCGGCGTGACTTTCCACTCGCGCCGGAGTGCTCCCGAGCCGCGATGGCGTCGGCATGTTGCGCGCAATCCTTCCGGGCACGACTCGCTGGCGTAAATCGTCCGCGATTCGAGGTCGGGTTCGACTTCGCCAGCGCGTGCCGGTAGTGCCGGCTGCTCTATTTGCGGTGGCTGTCTTACCAGAATTTCGTTGGTCGTGGCCGGCGCCGCTGAAGCCGGTTCGGAACGTCGAGGCATTTCGATCTCCGGTGCAGCGAGCCTCGGCTACTCTACTCTGCACGCTCGGCGGCCAACCGCTCGCGTTCGACCCGCTCGCGTTAGGCGCGCTCCCGTTTCGCGCATTCCCCCTTTGTTGACCCGAGGTTGGGCTATTAGCCTGCGACGCCGGTCTATTGAAAGGGCGCCCCCTGG
>Ga0307406_10001915_pt1 | contig 11328 bp, 9 predicted proteins | sample 322Cmetagenome_3_FD_203706 | JGI IMG/M metagenome (GOLD analysis project Ga0307406, IMG submission 203706) | Maize rhizosphere microbial communities from greenhouse at UC Davis, California, United States - 322HYB-C-2 | ecosystem: Host-associated > Plants > Roots > Rhizosphere > Soil | place... | reverse complement strand
TGGAGGCCGCCATCGCCGCCCAGCCCGAGGACCTGCAGGCCCGCTACCTGCTCGGCGCGCGCCTGCTCGCCGCCGGCCACGACCAGGCCGCGCTCGAGCAGTTCATCGAACTGCTGCGCCGCGACCGCACCTACCAGGACGGCCTGCCGCGCAAGGCCCTGATCGACGCCTTCAAGGTGGTCGAAGACCAGGACCTGGTCGGCCAGTACCGCCGCAAGATGGCCTCGCTGTTGTTCTGAGCGGGCCGACCGGAGCCGGTGCGCGGCCGATCCGCCGCCGGCCTTCGACGCTCCAGACCCAGCGAAGGCTTGACTATACGCATCCGTATGGCAGGCTAGGCCAGCCTTCGCCACCCTTGCCCCCATGAAAGCCAGCACCCTGCGCCACGGCCTCAATCTGTGGCCGCCGTTCCTGTTTTCCGGCATCCACGTCGCCGCGATCGCCCCGGACTACCGCCAGGCCACGGTCGAACTGCGCATGCGCCCGTGGAACCGCAACTACGTCGGCACCCATTTCGGCGGCAGTCTGTTCTCGATGACCGACCCGTTCTGGATGCTGCTGGCGATGAACGCCCTCGGCCGCGAGTACATCGTCTGGGATCGCGCCGGTTCGATCGAGTTCGTCAAACCCGGGCGCGGCACCGTGCGCGCCGAATTCCGTCTCGACGACGAGGTGCTCGACGAACTGCGCAAGGCCACCGCCCACGGCGACAAGTACCTGCACTGGTTCGACACCGACGTGGTCGACGCCAGCGGCGAAGTAGTCGCCAAGATCCGCAAACAGCTGTACGTGCGGCGCAAGCGCGACAAGCCCAATTTGGACAGCGCCCTAAGCGCTGGAAAGGCAAGCCACCGCTGATCGCCGCACCATTCCGCCTGCTGCGCGGACGTATGGTGCGATCGCGACACCGCGATTGTTGACCGGTTGCTCATATCCAAGCGGATCGAACGCGGCGCCAGTGGACCAAGGTCCAGCGCCCGCTCTACTTGTCATGGCGGGCCGGCAAGAAGCACACTAGCCGCTTACGCGGGCACTGCGACAGCGTATGCTGTGCAGTCGCGACACGGGGCCGCGAATGTCGATCATCACAACGCAATCCGATGAACCCAGCGCACCGATGCCGGAGATTCCCGGCTATCGACTGCGCCAGATCATCAACCACGGCGGCTTGTCCACGGTCTACCTGGGCGAGCAAGTCGCGCTTGGCCGCGAAGTCGCCATCAAGATCATGCTGCCGCACGCGCTGGCCGACGAAGTCAGCCGCCGTCGCTTCGAGAACGAAGTCCGCACGATCGCGCGCCTGGAACATCCCCACGTCGTCGGTATCCACGAAGTCGGCCGCACCCGCGAGGGCCTGCCCTACTACGCCATGCCGTTCCTGCCGCGCGGCCACTTGGGCAAGCGCATCGAGCAGGGTTTCGCGCGCGGCGAAGCCGAAGTCATTTCGATCGTCGAGCCGCTGCTGTCGGCGCTCGAATACGCCCATTCGCGCGGCGTCGTGCATCGCGACGTCAAGGCCGAGAACGTCCTGTTCGACATCACCGAGCGGCCACTGCTGGCCGATTTCGGCATCGCCCTGCGCCGCGGTTTCGGCGCGCGCATGACCGCGACCGGCCTGGCCGTGGGCAGCACCGCCTACATGGCGCCGGAGCAGGCGCGCGGCGAAGAAGTCGACGGCCGCGCCGATCTCTACAGCCTTGGCGTGTTGTGCTGGGAAATGTTGACCGGCCGGCTGCCGTTCGAGGCGCAGGACGCGTTGTCGATGGCGGTCATGCACGCGCAGAACCCGATTCCGAAACTGCCGCCGCCGCTCAAGCACTGGCAGCGTTTCATGAACCGCGCCCTGGCCAAGCAGCCCGACCAGCGTTTCAGCGACGCCGCCGAAATGGCCGCGGCGGTCAGCGAGATCAAGCACCGCGGCGAGCTGTCGCGTTTCGGCCGGGCGGCCGCGCAACTGCGTCCGCTCAAGCGTTGGGTGACCCCGGCCTGGGCCGGCCTGGCGGTGGTCGCGGTCGCCGTGGTCAGCATCGCCTTCGCCCTCAACCGGGTCGAGAAGGACGGTTTCTTCCGCGCCGAACTGCCCAGCGCAAACAAGAACGATGCGGCCCGGATCGACAACGACCCGACCCAGGCGATGATGGCGCCGCTGCCGCAGGCGCCGCTGCAGGAATCGCTGCAGAACGCCCGCATCTACATCGGCCAGGGCCGCCTGGCCTCGCCGGCCGACGCCAACGCCTACAACAGCCTGCTCACCGCCTGGCATCTGGACAGCACCAGTCCGGAAGTCGGCGTAGTGGTCGGCGAACTGACCCAGGCCTTCGCCGACGAGATGGCGCGCGACCTGCGCGAAGGCCGCGACCAGCGTGCGCGCGAGCATCTGGTCAACGCCACCGCGCTCGGCCAGCAAACCGGCACCGCCGACTCGGCCGCGCAACGCAGCCTGCGCGAAAAAGCCGCGCAAGCCCTGGAAACCCGCCTGGAACAGGCCGCGCGCCGCGGCGACGGCGCCGACGCCGGGCGCGTGATCGCGCTGGCCGAAGAGTTCGGCCTGCCGCGCACCGTGTCCACGCGCTTGATCGCGCAGGCACGCGGCGTCGCCGGCGACGGCACGGTCGCGCGCGGCGTGGCCACGATCGGCGCGGCCGCGCCGGCCAGCAGCGTCGCGGTGAGTTTCAACCCGCGCCCGGTCAGCCGCGGCGAGTACGCGCGCTTCGTCAGCGCCAACCAGCGTCCGCCGGCGTTGTGCCGCGAACGCGCGTCGCTGCTGCGGGTAATCGCGCCGAAGGACTGGAAGGCGCCGGGCTTCGACCAGAACGAGACCGAACCGGTGGTTTGCGTGTCGACCTCCGACGCCGAGGCTTATGCGCGTTGGTACAGCCAGCAGACCGGCCGCCACTATCGTCTGCCGACCGCCGACGAAGCCCAGCGCATGTCCGGCGGCGGCGGTCGCGCGCTGTCGATCTGGTCCGGCGATTGCGGCCGCACCTGCCAGCAACGCCAGGTCGGCGGCAGTTCCTGGCGCAGCGGCTCGGCCCTGCGTCCGCTCAATGCCACCCGCGGCTACGACGACGTCGGCTTCCGTTTGGTGCGCGAACGCTGAGTCGCTTGGCTGAGGCGCTGGGATCGTCGCGACCTGAAGCGAAATTCCCCGCGCCAGCCAGCCTCGCCCGACCTCGCCCGACCTCGAACGACATCGAACGACATCGAACGACATCGGGCGCCGCCCCCTTTGCAAAGGGGACGAACTTTCGAGGGGCGAGCTTTCGAGCGGACGACTTTTCGGACAGGGCGAACCATCGAACACATACCGTCCTCCCCCTTTGGAAAAGGGGGGCCAGGGGGGGATTTGCCTTTAAACCAACGCAGGCAACGAGGATTCGCGCAACCGGCACCGGCGCAGGCCACGTGTTCGCCGCCGTCGCCTACAATCCGCGCCATGCGCATGTCCAACCTGCAACGCCTGTTTCTCACCGGCCTGTTGACCCTGCTGCCGATCTGGCTGACCTGGGTCGTGGTCAAGTTCGTGTTCGTGCTGCTGTCGGACACCAGCCGTCCCTTGATCGGCCCGCTGCTCAACAACCTCGCCCTCGGCTACCCGCACACGCTGGGCTGGTTGAACGACCCCTGGGTACAGACCGCGATCGGCCTGATCGCCACGCTCGGGGTGATCCTGCTGTCGGGGGTAATGACCCGGCGCGTGATCGGCCAGACCGTGCTGCGCTGGTTCGAGTCGCTGATCAAGCGCATCCCGCTGGCCAGCACCATCTACGGCAGCGCGCGGCAGTTGCTCGACATCCTGCAGACCAAGCCCGACGGCACCCAGCGCGTGGTGCTGATCGACTTCCCGCACAACGAGATGAAGTCGATCGGCTTCGTCACCCGAGTCATGCGCGAACAAGGCACCGGCCGCGAACTGGCCGCGGTGTACGTGCCGACCACGCCGAACCCGACCTCGGGTTATCTGGAGATCGTGCCGGTGGAAAAGATCACCCCGACTGACTGGACCGTCGACCAGGCGATGAGCTTCATCATCTCCGGCGGCGCAGTCTCGCCCGAATCGATTCCGTTCTCGGTGCCGTCGCCGGCCGCGCCGAACCCGCAGGAGCCGCAAGCATGAAGCCACGCCACTTGCTGCGCCTGGTCGCGGCCCTGCTCGCCTGCACCGGCTTCGCAGGCGCTGCCGTCGCCGCCGTCGCCGCACCCGCGGCGCTGACGCCGCATCGCGTCGCGCTCGACGACGGCCGCAGTTTCACTCTCAACCTGCCGGCCGAGCTCGAGATCGTCCCGGCGGTGCAAGGCCTCAAGCGCGTGCGCTTCTTCGCCCGCAGCCCGGACGGGCGCTTGTTCGTCACCGACATGCACGACCTCAGCGACAACCGCCGCGGGCGCGTCTACGCCCTCGACGATTGGGACGAGCAGCGCGCGCGGTTCGGCAAGGTCTCGGTGTATCTCGACAAGCAACGCAATCCCAACAGCGTCGCCTTCCACACCGATGCGCAGGGCCGGTCCTGGCTGTACCTCGCCAACACCGACAAGCTGCTGCGCTACCGCTACCGCAACGGCGACCTCAAGCCTTCCTCCGAACCCGAGACCCTGGCGACCTTCCCCGACTACGGCCTGAGCTACAAGTACGGCGGTTGGCACCTGACCCGCACCCTCGCCTTCGGCGACGGCAAGCTCTACGTCTCGGTCGGCAGCAGTTGCAACGCCTGCATCGAGAAAGAAGACGTGCGTGCGGCGATATTGCAGATGAACCCGGACGGCAGCGGCCGCCGCATCTATGCGCAGGGTCTGCGCAACGCGGTCGGCCTGTTGTTCCGCGACGGCCAGCTGTACGCGACCAACCAGGGCGCCGATCATCTCGGCGACCAGAAACCCGACGAGACGATGTTCGCGGTGCGCGACGGCGCCGATTACGGCTGGCCGTTCTGCTATCACAGCAAGAGCCGCGCCCTGAGCGATCCGAAGTTTCCGCGCAAGCCCGGCTGCATGCAGGTGCCCAAGCCGTTCGCGTCCTTCCCTTCGCACGCCTCGGCGCTGGGCCTGACCTGGTTCCCGCCCGCCGACGGCGCCATGCTGCAGAACGAGTACCTGGTCGCCCTGCACGGCGGCAGCAAGCTCAGCCTCGATCACGGCTACCGCATCGTTCGGGTCGGCGCCGACGGCCGCGGCGGCGGCGAGTTGGTCAACGGTTTCCTCGCCAAGGGCAAGGTGCATGGGCGCCCCTGCGACGTGCTGCGCACGGGCCGCGACAGTTTCTTCTTCAGCGACGACAAGAGCGGCGTGATCTATTACGTGAGGCCCAAGCGATGAGCGCATCCGGGATAGAGACCGCCGCCGCGATCGCGAGCGCCGGCGGCGAAGGCACGCGCACCCTGCAGGACCGCGCGCTGCGTCTGTTCATCGTCCTGTCGGCGTTTTTCTGCGTCAACGCGGCGTTGGCCGAGTTCATCGGGGTCAAGATCTTCGCCCTCGAGGACACCCTCGGCATCGCCCCGCTGCAATGGAATCTGTTCGGCCAGACCGGCTCGCTGAACTTCACCGCCGGCACCCTGCTGTGGCCGGTGGTGTTCCTGATGACCGACGTCATCAACGAATTCTTCGGCCGCCGCGGCGTGCGCCTGATCTCCTGGCTCGCGGCCCTGTTGATCGCTTACGGCTTCGTGTTCGCCTTCGCCGCGATCGCGCTGGCGCCGGCGGCGTGGTGGGTGCAGGCGGCGCAGGCCCAGGGCGTGCCGGACTACCAGGCCGCGTTCGCGGCGATCTTCGGCCAGGGCCTGTGGAGCATCGGCGGCTCGCTGATCGCTTTCATGATCGGTCAGCTGATCGACGTCGGCGTGTTCCACCGCATCCGCAGCGTCACCGGCGAGAAACACATCTGGCTGCGCGCCACCGGCTCGACCGCGGTCTCGCAGTTGGTCGACAGTTTCGTCGTGCTCTACATCGCCTTCGTGCTCGGCCCGCAGCACTGGCCGATCCCGCAGTTCCTCGCCATCGGCTCGGTCAACTACGTCTACAAGATGCTGGCCGCGTTCGCGATGATCCCGCTGATCTATCTGCTGCGCATGTGGATCCACCGCTACCTCGGCGAAGCCCGCGCCCGCCAGTTGCGCGACGAGGCGGCGGCGGACTGATCGCCGCGGCGCGGATGCGCAAGGCTCAGCCCAGCCCCATGGCCTCGCGTATCCGTTCGCGATAGCTGGCGCCGCTGCCCAGGCGCTGGCCGTTGACCAGGCGCAGCAGATAACGGCCGCCGTCGAGCTGTTCGATGTCGCGCACCGCCTGCAGATGGACGATGCGCGAACGATGGATGCGCACGAAGCGGCGCGGGTCCAGCCGCGCCTCGATGCCGTTCAAGGTCTCGCGCAGCAGATAGGCCTGGCCGCCGGCGTGCAGCTCGACGTAGTTGCTCTGGGCGATCACGCACTCGACCTCTTCGACCGGCAGCAGGCGCAGACGCGCGCCCACCGGCACCGCCAGGCGCTGCGGATAGCCTTCGCGCACGCCCTCGCCGTTCGCCACCGCGCGCAACGGACGCTCCGCCAGCGCCGCGCGTGCGCGCCGCACCCGCGCCAGCGCCGCGGTGAGGCGCTCGGCCGAATAGGGCTTGAGCAGGTAGTCGACGGCGTCGGCATCGAAGGCGCGCAGGGCGTGCTCGGCATGCGCGGTCACGAACACCACCTGCGGCCGTCGCGCCGCCGGCAAGGCCTGCAGCACGCCGAAGCCGTTGAGATCGGGCAGGCGGATGTCGAGAAACACCACGTCCGCAGGCAAGCGACGCAAGGCCGCAACCGCGCTGTCGCCGTCGGCGCATTCGGCGATCACTTCCACATCCGCCTCCAGGCCCAGCAAGCGGCACAGGCGCGCGCGCGACATCGCCTCGTCGTCGACCACCACCGCGCGCAGCGGCACCGGCGCGAGCAGGCTCATGCCGCGGCCTCCAGCGGCTGCCAGCGCCGATACGGCAATTGCAGGCGCACGCAGGTGCCGCCGTCGATGCGAGCGCCAATGTCGAAGCGGTGATCGTCGCCGTACAGGCCTTGCAGGCGCGCGCGGGTGTTGCGCAGACCGATGCCGGCACCGTGCACCGCCTCGCCGGCGCCGCCGTCGTCGCTGACTTCGAGGATCAGGCGATCCTCGAGGCGCTCGGCCCGCACCGACACTTCGCCGGGCGTGGTCCGCATCGCCACCGCATGGTGGATCGCGTTTTCGACCAAGGGCTGCAGCAACAGTTGCGGCACCTGTGCGTCGAGCAGGGCCGAGTCGATCGCCCAATGCACGCGCAGGCGTTCGCCGAGGCGGATCTTCTCGATGCCGATGTAGTGATCCAGCGCGACCAGTTCGTCGCGCAAGGCGATCTCCTGGCGATGCGAGCGGTCGAGGCTGTGGCGCAGCAGCGCGCCGAGGTCGACCAGCATGCGGTCGGCGCCGTCGGGATCGCGATGCACCATCTCGGCGATCGAATTGAGCGCATTGAACAGGAAATGCGGATTCAGCTGCGCCGACAGCGCATCGAGCCGCGCCCGCGCCAGCCGCGCTTCGAGCTCCATCGCCTGGCGTTCGCGACGGCGGGCGCGTTCGGCGTAGACCAGCGCATGCGCCACGCCGACGATCAGCCAACTCGTCAGCAGATTGTTGAGCACGCTCGCGGCGAGCAACTCGCCCACCGGCGGCAGGCGTTCGTACCAGCCGATCCAGCCGTTGAGCGCGGCCACCGCCGCGGCGCGCAGCAGGATCACCACGACGACCGCGAGGCCTTGCATCGCCAGCGCCGCCATCGCCCGGCCGCGTTCGATCGGATGACGCCCGACCCAGGCGAACAGCCCCAAGGTGATCGGTACCCATAGCCAGGCGCTGGCGAGGTGCTGGCGCAGGGTGTTCGGCCAATCGGCCGGTTGCCCGGCGGCTTGGTGCATGGTCACGACCTGACCGACCCAGACGAAGCCGTTGAGGGTCCACCAGCCCAGCACCAACAACACCAGCAGCGGCAGTCGATTGCGCATGGAAAGCGATGCTGGACCCGCGCCGCGGCGCTTGCAATCGCCGGCGCGGGGTTCGTCCCGCGATCCGGCCGATTCGTCCCGGCCCGACTCCGAGCGCCGTCGCGCCCGCGCAGGCTGCGGCCACCTCCCTTTCGTGAATCGCCGCCATGCGCCGTCTTTCGCGTCTTTCGCCTCTTTCGATCGCCCTCGCCGCTCTCGCCGCCGCCGCCCTGCCGGCCGCGGCCGCCGACACCTGCCCGCCGGTACGGAAATTCGCCGACGGCGTCATCTCGACGCCGCAGTGGGAATGGCGCCTGAGCTTCACCCCGAGCCGTCTGCGCGCCTATTGGTCGACCAGCAAGGGCTGGTGGCCGGGCACGCGCGAGCGCGCGACCATCATGACTTCGCAATGGCGGCCCTCGGGCTGGAGCGCGCCGCAGGTCGCGCCGTTCTCCGGCGTGCACAGCGACATGGACCCGGCGCTGTCGCCGGACGGGCGCTATCTGGTGTTCTCCTCGGAACGGCCCCGCCCCGACGGCCAGGCGGCGAAGATGGATCTGTGGATCGCCAAGCGCGGCCTGCGCGGCTGGGGCGAACCGCGCCATCTCGGCGCTGCGGTCAACAGCGCCGGCGACGAGCTTTATCCCAGCACCGACCGGCACGGCAACGTGTATTTCGCCAGCGATCGCGACGGCGAGTTCGACATCTACCGCAGCGAACGCCTGCGCAACGGCGACTACGCGCCGGCGCGCAAGGTCGAAGGCGGCGTCAACACCGCCGAGCGCTGGGAGTTCAATCCGGAGATCTCTCCCGACGGCCGCATCCTGTTGTTCACCCGCCTGGATTTCCCCAACGACCCGCTGCCCGACCTGGGCTACGGCTACGGCGACCTGCACGCGGCCCGGCTCAAGGACGGCCGCTTCGGCACCGCGAAGAATCTAGGCCCCTGCGTCAACACCGCCTGGGACGAATTCCATCCGACCGTGCTGTGGGACCGCGGCCTGCTGTTCTATGCGCGCGACATCGGCCGCCCCAGCGATTTTTATTACACCCGCCTGCAATTGCCCGATCTGGAGGACTGAAAGCGCGGCGGCAACCGGCGGGGCGCAAGCCAGGCTGTGCGAGTGCCATCGCACTCGCGCATGACCTTCGGCTCATGCCCCCGCCGGGCATGCGCGAGAGCCTGCGGGTCCGTCCGTCCGCATCGGCCAAGACATGACCCCGCTTCCGTTCCGCCGTCCGGGCCCGCGCCCGGTCCGCCTCGCTTTGTCCACCGCGCTGGCCGCGGCGCTGTGCCTCGCCCTGCCGGTCACCGCGGCCGCCGCAGCCGCCGATCCAGCCGCATCCACGCCGCGCAAGGTCACCGTGCAGACCAAGGGCGAGAAACTCAACCGCCTGTACGAGCAGTACTGGGAAGAGAACCTCAAGCTCAACCCCCTGCGCGCCACCGCCCAGGGCGACCCGCGCTACAACGACCAACTGCCCAACTTCCTCAGCGCCGAGTTCCGCAAGCAGTCGCACGAATTCTCCGAACGCTGGCTCAAGACCATCGAATCGGTCGGCTCGCAGGGGCTGTCCGACCAGGACTTGCTGAGCTACGAGATCTTCGTGCGCGAAATGAAGATCAACCTGGAATCGGACCGGCATCCGTCCTGGCTGCAGCCGGTCAACCAGTTCTACAACTTCGCCGCCAGCATCGCCCAGCTCGGTTCCGGCACCGGCTCGCAGCCGTTCAAGACCGCCGCCGACTACGACAATTGGCGCAAGCGCGCGGCGAAGGTGCCGGCGGTGTTCGACCAGCTCATCGCCAACAGCCGCGAAGGCGTCAAGCGCGGCGTGGTGCAGCCGAAGGCGCTGATGACCAAGGTGCTGCCGCAGTTGGATGCGCTGATCAAGGACGACCCCACCGCGACCTTGTTCTGGAAGCCGGTGACGGACTGGCCGGCCGGTATCTCCGAGGCCGACAAGACGCGCCTGAGCGCGGACTACCGGCAGATGATCCAGACCGAGCTGATGCCGGCCTACCGGCGCCTGCGCGAGTACATCGCCAACGATTACCTGCCGCATGCGCGCGACAGCGCCGGGCTCGGCGCCCTGCCCGGCGGCGAGGCCTGGTACGCGTTCAATGCGCGCCGTTCCACCACCACCACGATGACCCCGGCCGAAATCCATCAGATCGGCCTGGACGAAGTCGCGCGCATCCACGGCGAGATCGGCAAGATCCGCAGCGAGGTGAAGTTCCAGGGTTCGCTGCAGGACTTCTTCAAGTTCATGCAGACCGATCCGCGTTTCACCTTCAAGGACGAGCCGGCCCTGCTCGCGCATTACCGCGGCCTGGAAGCGCGCATCGACAAGAAGGTGCCGCAGCTGTTCTCGCTGACGCCGAAGGCGCCGTTCGAGATCCGTCCGGTCGAGGCCTTCCGCGCCCAGTCCGCCGCCGGCGGTTCCTATATGCGTCCGAGCGAGGACGGCACGCGCCCGGGCATCTTCTACGTCAACACCTACGACCTGCCGACCCGCAAGACCTGGGATGCCGAAGACCTGTACCTGCACGAAGCGATCCCCGGCCATCACTTCCAGCTCGCCTTGCAGCAGGAACTGACCGGCCTGCCGAAGTTCCGCCGCTTCGGCGGCGAAACCGCCTTCAGCGAAGGCTGGGGCCTGTACGCCGAATCGCTCGGCAAGGAACTCGGCGTGTACGCCACGCCTTACGACTACTTCGGTTATCTGCAGAACGAGTTGTGGCGCGCGATCCGCCTGGTCGTCGACACCGGCCTGCACAGCAAGGGCTGGACCCGCGAGCAGGTGATCGCCTACATGCTCGACAACTCGGCCGAGAGCGAAACCCAGTCCACCGCCGAAGCCGAACGCTACATGGCCATTCCCGGCCAGGCCCTGGCCTACAAGATCGGCGAGCTCAAGATCATGGAGCTGCGCAAGCGCGCGCAAAGCCGGCTCGGCACGCGCTTCGACATCCGCGAGTTCCACGCCGAAGTGCTGAAGGACGGCTCGGTGCCGCTGGACGTGCTCGACCGCAAGATCGATCGCTGGATCCAATCGAAACAAGGTTGAACCAGCAAGGGTGAGCGAAGCGGGTCCGGAGCTCCCGGACCCGCGGCACGCCTCCCGCCACGACGGGAGGCCGGCATCGCCGGCAACCCGCGTCGCGCGGGCAACGGCGCCTCCTCGCACTAATGTGCTTTCTGACTCACTGGGTTTCTGTTCATCTGCGCGGCCCATTCCCGGCTTCCCCCCTGGGCCGCCTTTCGGGCAGGATGAGGACCGGCCCACCTGGATCGCACCGCCTGCCGAACCCCTGTCCCGCCCCATGAGCCCAGCCCCTGCG
>Ga0307406_10001914_pt1 | contig 11335 bp, 11 predicted proteins | sample 322Cmetagenome_3_FD_203706 | JGI IMG/M metagenome (GOLD analysis project Ga0307406, IMG submission 203706) | Maize rhizosphere microbial communities from greenhouse at UC Davis, California, United States - 322HYB-C-2 | ecosystem: Host-associated > Plants > Roots > Rhizosphere > Soil | place... | reverse complement strand
ATCACAGATCGATTTCGTCGGCTTCAGTCTCGGTGGTAACATGACGCTCAAGTATCTCGGAGAGCGCGAGTCCGTGCCGCGGCTGCATCGTGCGGTCGCCTTTTCGGTGCCGTGCGATCTCGCATGCTCGTCGGTGCGACTGTCGTCGCCGGTCAACCGTCACCTTTACATGCGGCGCTTCCTTGTCTCGCTGAGAAAGAAGCTTGCGGAGAAGAGGCCGCGATTTCCGGATCAGATTGATTTGCGGGGCGCAGGAAAGATCCGCGACTTCCGTGGCTTCGATGATCGTTACACCGCGCCGCTCCATGGGTTCAAGGATGCGGCGGACTACTGGGCTCGTAGTAGTTCGCGGCCCTTCCTTGCCCGGATTCCGATCCCCGCCTTGCTGGTGAATGCTGCGAACGATCCGTTCCTCGGTCCGGGTTGTTTTCCCAGGGAAGAAGCGGAAGACAGCGGGCTCTTCCACTTGGAAGTGCCCGAGAGCGGCGGGCACTGCGGCTTTTTCAATGGCGAAGCCGAAAGCTGGGCGGAGATTCGCGCGGCCGAGTTTCTCGCAGCAGAGACTTTGCGAAAATCGCCGGATCGGTGAAACTACGCCCGTGACCGACGACACTGATGGTGCCTGCCGCCGCGCCCTGGGCTTCCTGGAGCTCGGGATGCCGGAGGATGCCTTGGCGGAGCTCGATGAGCTGGCGGTCGCCAATTCGATCGCGCTTCATCTTCGCGTCGACGCCTTGTTCCGCCTGAAGGATTGGTCTGCCGCCGCGGCGATCTGCTTGCCGATGACGGAGGAAGAACCCTCTGATCCCGGCTGGTGGATCCAAGCTGCCTATGCCCAGCGGCGCGCCAGCTCGATCGAAGAAGCGGAGATGGTCCTGCTCGCCGCCCTGACCCGTCACCCGGCGAATGGATTGGTCCTCTACAATCTCGCCTGCTACGCCTGCGTGCTGGACCGCCTCGACGAGGCTCGCAATTATTTCCATCGCGCGGCGGCTACCAATCCCGAGCAGATGCTCACCATGGGTGCGCGCGATCCCGATCTCGCCGGAATCCGCCCGTGGCTGCTCGATTTACTGGCCGATCATCGCAGCCGAAAGACCGTGTCATGACCTTCCGCAACACCTTCATCCGGATCGCGTCCGATTGTCCTGAGGCAACCGGCATCGAGCCACCGTGTCGTGGTGGAAAGAAGCCGGTGCACCTGATCCAGCTCGAGTTGTTGTTAGGGCGGCCGCATCATTTCACCCACGAATCACTGGTGGTCGAAAGCGAACTGCTCCGCGAGCCGCCGACTGGGGAGAGCCGCGCCGAGGTTCTTGGTCGCATTCGTTCGAAGCCATTGCCATGCCTGCGTTGTTCCCCGCTGGCGAAGCGTTACGGCTGGGGCTTTCACTTCGATGGCGAAGGCAAGATCGCCGTCCATGCTGCGGGTTCGAAAGCCTATCAAAAGCTCGCCGCCGATTCGCATCTTGATCAGGTGCCGGCGATGCGTTCCAAGAAGGCCCCATGAACCGCGTCACCGTCGTCACTCTTGGAGTCGCCGATCTCGAAGCCTCAGCACAATTCTACGGGCAGATCTTCGATACCGCTCCGGTTCGCGACTACGACGGCGTGTGCTTCTTTCCGCTGCCGGGCTGTTGGGTCTCGCTCTATCCACTCGCTCACCTGGCGGAGGACATTTCACCGGAGACTCCGAAGTCGCGCAGTGGTTTCAGCGGCATCACCCTCGCGCACAACGTGAAGACGAACGATGAAGTCATCGCCGTGATCGAGCGCGCCCGCGCTGCCGGAGCGACGGTGGTGAAGGAGCCTCAAGATACTTTCTGGGGCGGCTTCAGCGGTTACTTTGCCGATCCTGATGGCTATCACTGGGAAGTCGTCGGCGCACCGATGTTCGAGTTCAGCGACGATGGTGCGCTGCTCTACAAGAAGAAGGAATTGGACGGGGAGCAGGATATGCGCAGCGACTGAGACGCACGGCGTGGCCTAAAACAGTGACTTGGCGTTTCCTTCGTCACGTCATGGTTGCCCCGCTTCCAGCCGGCCGGCAAGTTCGCGATCCCTTCGCCGAGCGCCCCTTCCTTGTTTTCTGGGAGGTGACCCGAGCCTGTGCCTTGGCTTGCCAACACTGCCGTGCCGAGGCCCAGCCACGGAGGCATCCGGACGAGCTGGATGAAAAAGAAGCCATCCACCTCGTCGAACAACTCGCAGCGCTCGCGCCGCCGATGCTGATCCTCACGGGCGGCGATCCGCTGATGAGGCGCGACGTGCTGTCCATCGCGCGCCGTGCGACCGACTTCGGCATGCGGGTCGGCCTCAGTCCATCCGGGACCCAGCGGCTGCTGAACTTCGATTTCTCCGCGCTCCGCGACGCTGGCATCGACCGCATTTCGTTGAGTCTCGATGGCGCGACCGAGGAAAGCCACGACCGTTTCCGTGGCGTGAGGGGCACCTTCGCCCGCACCTTGAAGGCCGTCGAAATGGCGCACGATGTAGGGCTCTCGGTGCAGATCAACACCACGCTCACTCGCTCGAACTTGCATGAGTTTCCCGATTTTCGCCGGCTGATGTTCCAGCTCCAGCCGGCAATGTGGAGTATCTTCATCCTGGTTCCCACCGGTCGCGCGGGAGCCGATCAAGTCCCCGATTCGGATGATCTCGAGCGGATCTTTGAAGAGATGGCCGACCTTGTCGGCAATGCACCGTTTGCGATCAAGACGACCGAAGGCCATCACTTCCGCCGCGTGCTCGCGCAACGTGGCAAGGGCGGCGACAAGGGACGCCAAGGCATGCGATCGCCGCTGGGCATCCGCGACGGACGGGGGGTGATGTTCATTTCCCACACAGGCGTCGTCAGTCCCAGCGGCTTCCTGCCTTTCGATTGCGGCAATGTCCGCGACCACCATCCCGCAACGATCTATCGCGGGCATCCGCTATTCGTCAGCCTACGCGATTCCGATGCGCTGGGCGGGAAATGCGGTCGCTGCGAGTTCCGGAAGATCTGCGGTGGCTCGCGAGCCCGCGCCTACGGCGTGACTGGCGATCCTTTCGCGGAGGATCCGGCCTGTGCCTATCAACCCGCTCTAGCACCATGATCAACCTCACCCGCCTCTGGACCGGCCAGGCCCAGCCTGCCGATAATCTCCGCTATGGCCACGGCCACGCTTCGCCGCACAGTGCCCGCGCCCGGCGGCCGATTGTCGTCTGGAATATCACCCGCACCTGCAACCTGCGCTGCGTGCACTGCTACTCCGACTCGATGGCGATGAAGTATCCCGGTGAGCTCACGTGGGAACAGATGCAAGACGTGGTGGGAGACCTCGCCGCGTACAAGATTCCATCGCTGCTGCTTTCCGGCGGCGAGCCACTGATCCATCCTCGCTTTTTCGATCTCGTCGAACTCGCGTCGCGAGCGGGACTGAAGCTCACCATCTCCACCAACGGCACGCTGATCACGCCGGAGAAAGCGGCGCTGCTAAAGGCTGCAAACGTCGCCTACGTTGGAATCTCGCTCGATGGCATTGGTGCGATTCACGATCAGTTCCGTGGGAAAGAAGGTGCCTTCGACGCTGCCGTGCGCGGCTTCCGCAATTGCCATGAGGTCGGCCAGAAAACCGGCCTGCGGCTGACCTTGACGCGGCACAATGTGGAAAACATCGAGCAGATTCTCGATTTCATCGAGGAGCAAGAGATTCAGCGCGTTTGCTTCTATCATCTTGTGCCGGCGGGTCGAGGCGCGGAGCTACAAGTGCTCGAGCCGGACGCCGCGCGTGGAGCGATCGACACGCTGATTGCGAGAGTCGAGGACTGGCATGCGCAGGGCATCGACAGGGAAGTGCTCACTGTAACGCAACCGGCCGATGGTGCCTATCTGCTGGTCCGCATGGAGCGCGAGAATCATCCGAACCTGGAGCAAGCGCGGCAATTGTTAGGCTGGAACGGCGGCGGTGCGAATAGCTCCGGCCGCGGCATTGCGAACATCGATACCCAAGGCAACGTCCATCCCGATCAGTTTTGGCAGGATGTGGTCCTGGGTAATGTGAAGCGCATGCCTTTCTCCAAAATCTGGGAGGGCGGCAATGAGCTTTCCGCGCCCATCCTCGATGAGATTCGCTCGATCGGAATGCTCTCCGTGGATGAACGCCGGGAACGTATGCACGGTCGTTGCGCCGATTGCCAGTGGTTCAAGGTCTGCGGCGGTGGTTTCCGCACGCGAGCGGCTTTCGCCAATGGAGACCTCTGGGGTAGCGATCCGGGATGCTATCTCAATGACGAGGAGGTCGGTGCGGAGCCAGTAGCCTGTTAGGCAGGAGCTTCGGATGCCGGAATTGAACCGCAGGGATCGCAAGGAGTGAAAAGGATACCGCCATGAATGCGCGCCTCAGCCGATGGGCTTCGGAGCCCTTCCGCTTGTTCTTTCCGCTCGGCATTCTCGCCGCGATCGCGGGGGTGATGATGTGGCCGCTGCTCTACGCGGGGAAGCTGGGCTTTTACCCTGCTGAAGCGCACTCGCGGGTGATGATCGAGGGGTTCATGGGTGCCTTCGTGCTCGGCTTCCTAGGCACCGCGTTTCCGAGACTTACCGGGAATGCCACGTGGTCGTTCGGTGAACTCGCGGGGATGATTCTCTTGTGGGCGGCTTGCGTGGCCAGCGCCCTGTCCGGGCATGTGGTTGCGGCGGATTTGGCCTTCGCGACGATGCTCGTCCTTCTCTTCGCCAGCATGATGGGCCGTTGGGTGAGCGGCAATCGCGACACCCCGCCGCCGGGATTCGTGTTGGCGCTTGCGGGTATCCTCGGTGGAGCACTGGCGGCGAGTGCGCTGGCGTGGGATCAAGGGCGATGGATGAGTCTCGCTGGTTATCAGCTCGCGAAGCTGTGGTTAAACCAGGGATTCCTTCTACTGCCGCTGCTGGGGATTGCTCCGTACTTGCTTCCCCGTTTCTTCGGCAGGGAGAGCATGCATTCCTTCGATGACTCGCCGCGTCCGCCGGAAGGATGGTGGCCCAGATTGGTGGCGTCGCTCATTTGTGGCGCATTGGTTGTTGCGGGTTTCGCGCTGGAGGCGTTTGGGCAGCCACTGCCGGGACACCTGTTGCGGGCGGTGGTGATTCTCGGCTGGTTCTTGCTGGAGACGCCCGTATTTCGTCGCAGCAAACTTCACTCCACTCCGGGGAATGTCGCGAGGCTTGCAGTGATCGGCTTGGTTGCCGGCTCTGCTGCCGCGGGCATATGGCCGGCGGGTCGCGTTGGCAGCTTGCACCTGTTCTTCGCCGCTGGCTTGGGGCTTGCCGTGCTGGCGGTGGCGACCCGGGTGGTGCTGGGTCACGCAGGGCGGCACGACATGCTCACGCGAAGCATCCTATGGTTGCGCATCGCCGCCGCTCTGCTCGTGGTGGCCGCAGCCACGCGAATGACGTCTGACTTCATCCCCGCGGTCCGCGTATCCCATCATCTTTACGCAGCATGGTTGTGGGCGACAGGTGGGATCGTTTGGCTTCTCGCGGTTTCACGCCATCTCGGCCGCGATGAGGAGAGCCGTCGTCTGCCCAAGGCATGCCCCCGGCATGCGAAACGGGACACGTGATGTGCAGATCTTGCGGAAGGCTTCCCGGATCCGCTCAAAACCGGGAATGATCTTCCAGGATAGCCGCTGCCTGTCATCGTGATATCGAAGTCCAAGGACTTCTTTCACATGAAGCCCATCGCCATCCTCCTCGGCCTGCTGGGAGCCTTGACTCCCTGCCAGGCGGAAACCGAAGTCCAATCGAATGGAATCATCAAACTTCCTCCCGAAATCAAAGGCGAGGAGGTCGCCGTGCTTACGGATCCTCCAAACGTTCCTCCGCCGATCACCCGCAAGCATCCGGCCAAGGTGGTCGTGAAGCTGGAGGTGATCGAGAAGGAGATGCGGATGACGGACGGCGTGAATTACACGTTTTGGACCTTCGGTGGCTGCGTGCCGGGCAAGTTCATCCGCGTGCGCCAGGGGGACTTCGTCGAGTTCCACCTGATGAATCATCCGACCAGCAAGATGCCGCACAACATCGACCTCCACGCGGTGACGGGCCAGGGTGGCGGCGCGGCGGCGTCGTTCACTGCCCCGGGTCACAGTTCGACCTTCTCGTTCCGGGTGCTCAATCCCGGGCTCTACATTTACCACTGCGCCGTGGCACCGGTCGGGATGCACGTGGCCAATGGCATGTATGGCCTGATCTACGTCGAACCGGAGGAAGGCCTGCCGAAGGTGGACCACGAGTACTACGTGGTGCAGGGCGACTTTTACACCAAGGGCCGAAATGGCGAGCAGGGCCTGCAGCCCTTCGACATGGAGAAAGCGATCGACGAGAGGCCGGACTACGTTGTTTTCAACGGCTCGGTCGGAGCGATGACCGGGGAGAAGGCAGTGAAGGCCCAGAAGGGGGAGACGGTCCGCATTTTCTTCGGGAACGGTGGCCCGAATCTTACCTCGTCGTTTCATGTGATCGGCGAGATCTTCGACAAGGTTTACGTCGAGGGCGGCACCAAGACGATCAACAACAACGTGCAGACCACGCTGGTGCCGGCAGGTGGTTCGGCGATCGTCGAATTCAAGTGTGAGGTCCCCGGCACGCTGATCCTGGTCGATCATTCGCTGACCCGTGCGTTCAACAAGGGCGCGATCGGAATGATCAAGGTCGCCGGTGACCCCGAGTCGCTAACCTACTCGGGCAAGCTCGACGACCGCGTCTATCTACCCGAGGGCGGCACCCCTCAGATCATGCCGCAGCAAGGTAAGCCGCTGGCCGCTGCGACGAACAAGTCCGAGCGCATGGAGCGCGGCAAGAATGTCTTCGCGACCAACTGCATCGCTTGCCACCAAGCCGAAGGCCAGGGGATCCCGGCTGCTTTTCCCCCGCTGGCGAAGTCGGACTACCTCAATGCCGATATCCATCGCGCCGTCGGGGCCGTGGTTCACGGCCTGACCGGCGAGATCACGGTGAATGGCAGCAAGTTCAATAGCGTGATGCCCGCCCTGGCGCTCAACGACGAGGACGTCGCGAACGTGCTGACCTTTGTCTTTAACTCGTGGGACAACAGCGGGCGTGAGGTGAAACCGGAGGACGTCGCGAAGGTCCGCGCGGAAAAGAAATGAAACTCGGGCTCGCGATCTTGTTCGGGTGTTTGCTCGCGGTTGCCGCGGCCGATGTGCCGATGGTGCGGATCGAAGGCGGCAGCTATACGCGGCCGTTGGAGAAGAGCGGTCAGCCCCGTCAAGTTTCGACGTTTCTCCTCGATGTCCGGCAGGTGACAAACGCCGAATTTCTAGCCTTTATCGCCACCCATCCCGAGTGGCAACGCTCGCGAGTGAACCGGCTGTTCGCCGACAGCGGCTACCTGCGTCACTGGGCTGGAGATGTCGAATTGGGCCCACTTGCGCTGCCCGATGCGCCGGTGACCAACGTCTCATGGTTCGCGGCGCGCGCCTTTCTCAAAGATCAGGGCAAGCGATTGCCGACGCTCGATGAATGGGAGTTTGCCGCACGCGCGGACGAGAGCCGGACGGACGCCACCGCTGACCCTGAATTCCGAAAGCGCATCCTCATGTGGTATTCGAAGCCCACGCCGGAGGTGCTGACTCCTGCCGGGTCGATGCCGGCCAATGTCCATGGAGTCAGCAGCATGCACGGGCTGGTGTGGGAGTGGACGAGCAATTTCGTCTCCTCGATGGCCGGCGGAGAATCACGCTCCGACGGCTCGCCGGAAGGCCCGCTGTTTTGCGGGGGCGCGGCGACTGATCCCAATCAGGCGGTCGAGTATGCCGACTTCATGCGCGTTGCTTTCCGCTCTTCCCTGCAAGGCTCCTTCTGCCTCGGCGGCCTCGGTTTTCGCGGGGCGAAGGATGCGCCGGCACCCACAGATCCCACACCATGAAAGCGCTGCTCCTGTCCTGCATGTTTGGAACCTCCGCGATGGTAGCGGCGGAAGATCATCCCGCGCCTGCAGCGGTCGCCGCCTTGCCCCAAGGATCGCTCTACGCGTTTGATTCCACGTGGACGAACCAATCGGGCGCGAAGGTGGCGTGGAAGGGGGCCTGCGGCACGACGCGGATCGTCGCCCTCGGCTACGCGACCTGCAAGGGCGTCTGCCCGCGCATCATCGGTGACATGCAGCGGATCGAGAAGGAACTCACCGATGCGGAGAGGGCGCGTTGCCGCTTCACGTTTGTTTCGCTCGATCCGGAGCACGACAAGGTGGCGGAGCTCAAGGCGCTTGGGGAGCGACACAAGGTCGATGATGCCCGCTGGGATCTGCTTGCCGGTGATGGGGAATCTGTCCTCGAACTCGCCGTGGCCCTGGGCGTCCGCTACGACCGGTTGCCGAACGGGATCGATTTTGCGCACTCCTACCTGATTACCGTGATCGGGCCTGACGGAGTGGTAAGGCACAAGTGGAGCGATCCCGCGGAAGGACCGGTGCCATCGATCGAGGCGATCCGCAGATGCCTCGCAAAGTAGGTGCCGGCAACCTTGTTACGCGTTCGGTTCAGCGCGGTAGGACTCATAGCGGGCGCGCTGCTCGGCGGTGATCTTCGTGGGATCGAAGCGTTCGTCGGGCACCGCATTGATCTTTGAGTGAATGACGTTCGCCATGTCCGCGGCACAGCGTTTGATGTGGTCGGCATTCTCGCCCGTGAAAAGCTCGTCGACTGTTTCCTCGAAGAGCGCCAGCCAGCGGTCGAACTGCTCGCGACCCATCGCGGTCAAGGGAACGAGCCGGGCGTGCTTGCCGAGCGGATCACCGCGGAAACCGCCGTCGCGGAAGAGCACGGTCTGCCAGAAGGCATACATCTTGGGCAGGTGCGAGGGCCAATCGATCGCGGCGACCTTGTCGAAAATGAAGCCGAGGAGGTCGTCCTCGCGCACCTTTTCGTAGAAGCGATCGACGAGGCGGACGATTTCCTCACGGCCGAGGATGTCGGTGGTGGTCATGGCAGTCGGAACCGTTGTGGGTTCGCCCGTTGGTAGCACCGGCCGTGGTTACTAAAAGAATAAAGTTTCTTTATTTGGGAATTGGATCGACCCGGCACTGCTTTGCGCCAAGCATTCCCGGGCGAGATCCTGATGTTCGGCTACGGAAAAATGAGCGGCTGTGCGGTGGCGGCGATGAGCGCGCTGGCGGAATGCCATGCCCACGAGAGGCAGCTCAGCTCCCACCAGATCGCCGAGTCGCGAAATCTCTCCCAGCCGCTGGTGGCAAAGGTGTTGACGGTGCTTTCGCAAGCTGGCCTGGTCCATGGCACCCGCGGGCCGGGTGGTGGCTACCGGTTGGCGCGGGCACCGGGAGAGATCACGTTATTTGACGTGGTGGATCTGTTCGAAGGCCACCGCGATCCGAGTGCCTGCCCCTTCGGGCCGGGATGGTGTGGGGTCGGCGATCCTTGCCCAATGCACCACCTGTTAGCTGACATGAGCGAGTCCGCGGCGAGTCAACTCAAGAGAGCGAACTTTGGATCTTTCGTGGGACACGGAAAGCCGGTGGCTTGAACGACGCCATAACTTCGGTCGCAGAGAATTCACCTTTCGAATCTTGCCCTGTTTGGACAACTGCCCTGGCATGATGCCAGTTCAAGTTGGATTCCATGGCGTATTGTATGAAAGACAGGTTGTCCCGGCTCGGGCGGAGTGTGGTGGGATGCTGTTTCATTTGCCTCGGTTCGGGGTCGCTCATCGGGCGGACTTCCAATGAACTCCTGAATGTCCCGGCCACTCCTCCTTCCACGAGTGTCCAAGTGGTTGATGCATTTCCCGGTGTTACGTTCACGAAGGCCGTCGTTTTTGCCAGCCCCGCTGGAGATCAGAAGCGCCTTTTCGTTGGTGAGATGGGCGGCAAGATCAAAGTGATACCCGACACCAGCGCCGCTGGCCCGACCGCCTCGGTGGTGATCGACCTAGCCGCCGCCGTCTCCGCGCCCGCCCGCACTCCGGCCGAGTCGTGGGATCTGGGGCCTAACCTTGAGTGCGGACTGCTGGGCTTGGATTTCCACCCGGACTATGCTGCCAATGGCTACTTTTATGTTTTCTACTCGGTCGCGAAGGCGAGCGATCCCGGTGTCTGGTATCAACGGCTTTCGCGATTCACCATCCCAGTGGAGCAGCGGGATCAGCCAAGTCCGCTGGCAGATGCTGCTTCGGAGTTGATCCTCCTAGAGCAGAGGGATCGGGGTCCCAACCACAATGGTGGGGATCTCCATTTCGGGCCGGATGGATACCTCTATCTCTCTGTAGGCGATGAGGACAATCCCAGCGACCACTTCAACAATTCGCAGCGGATCGATATGAATTTCTTCGGCGCAATGCTGAGGATCGATGTCGACAAGAAACCGGGTAATCTGGAGCCGAATCTCCATGCAAACCCCGCCGCTTCAGTCGAAGGCTTCAGTGCCGTGGATGGGATTCCCCGCGACGAGTTGCCGCCCGGCTCCGGGGTCTTCAAGGCGCGCTATAGCATTCCGAGCGACAATCCGTATCTCCTGCCAAGCCAAGGGGGAACGTGGGATGGCACATTGAATGGCGTCGCGCTTGCCGCGGCGAGTCTTCCCTTCGTCCGTTCGGAGTTCTGGGCGATCGGGTTGCGGAGTCCATGGCGCTTCCACATTGATTCCACGAATGGGGAAATCCTGCTAGGAGATGTCGGGCAGAGCAACGCTTGGCCAGCCTCGCTTTATGCCGCAGAGGAATTGAATCTCATCACCCGAGGGGGAAACTTCGGTTGGCCCTATCGCGAGGGGTCATTTCCGGGACCGAAGACGGCGCCGCCGGGATTCACTTCGATACAGCCCTTCTACGAGCTTCAGCACAATTGGGGAGGTGATCCAAACTACCGTGTCCGATGTTTCATCGGTGGAGTGATCTATCGCGGGAGTCGCTTTGCCAGTTTGACGGGTGTTTACATCTTCGGCGATTTCAGCTCCGGGAATATCTGGGCTCTCACTCGCACGGATGGGAGCCCGACGGTCGAGCGGATCGCAGGGCTAGGGCAATTGGTCACTTTCGGTAGCGACCCATCGAATGGGGATGTCTTGCTGACTGACTTCAGCGGAACCCGGATCCGAAGGCTGGTGACCGAAACTCCCGGATCGGAATTCCCCTCCACGCTCGGAGCAACCGGACTTTTTTCCGATCTTGCCACGCTGACTCCAGCGCCGTCGGTCGTTCCTTATGCGATCAATCTCCCATTTTGGAGCGACCATGCCGTGAAGCGCAGGTGGTTTTCCATTCCCGATGGATCGAGCCGGATGACTTGGTCGCGAGATGGAGCGTGGAGTTTTCCGTCGGGCCAAATATGGGTGAAGC
>Ga0307406_10001911_pt1 | contig 11344 bp, 9 predicted proteins | sample 322Cmetagenome_3_FD_203706 | JGI IMG/M metagenome (GOLD analysis project Ga0307406, IMG submission 203706) | Maize rhizosphere microbial communities from greenhouse at UC Davis, California, United States - 322HYB-C-2 | ecosystem: Host-associated > Plants > Roots > Rhizosphere > Soil | place... | reverse complement strand
GATACTGCTCGACGCGCACGACGCCTCACGCGAACGAGCGTGAGTTAGCGCCACTCCCCGGCAGTATCCGGCCGTTTCGGCTGGATCAGCTTCATGCAGTCAAGAAAAGGCTTGCTGCCGCAGCGATGCCTGCTTGCGATTAAGACGAGCACCCGGCCCCGGCGACCAGCTGTAGTTTTGTAGTATGCGAATCGTGTCCTTGTGTCCGTCCTTGACCGAGCTCGTTTTCGATCTCGGCCGAGGCGATGAGCTCGTGGGTCGCACGAAGTTCTGCATCCATCCGGCCGATCGCGTCGGCGCGGTCGAGAAAGTCGGCGGCACGAAGAACCCCAAGATCGACCGCATCGTCGACCTCGCGCCCGACATCGTGCTGCTCAACGAGGAAGAGAACCGGCGCGAGGACGCCGAGGCGCTCGAGAGCGTGGGCGTGCGCTGCCACGTCAGCTTCCCGCACACCGCACTCGAGACGGCCGAGATGGTGCGGTCGATCGCGGCGGCGGTCGACGCGCGCGACCAGGGCGAACGCATCGCACGCGACATCGAGGCGAGACACGAGCGCGTCAAGCGCGCGGCTGCCGGGCGGCCGCCGGTCCGATTCACATACCTCATCTGGCGCGAGCCGTGGATGACCGTGAACACGGACACGTTCGTGAGCGCGCTGCTCACCGACGCCGGCGGCCGGAACGTCTTCGCGGACCGAGCGGACCGGTATCCGGTCGTCACGCCGGAAGAGCTCGGCGTGGCGGGGACGGACGTCGTTCTGCTCTCGACCGAGCCGTTTCCGTTCAAGCCATCACACGCCGATGAGCTCGCAGGGCTGTCAGGCGTCGCGCGCGAGCGGATGCAGATCGTCGATGGCGAGCTGCTCTCGTGGCACGGCTCGCGGACACCGGCCGGCATCGACTACGCGGAGCGGGTCATCTCCGGGCGACGTTAGGGCCTGGCGGTTGGCGGCTGGCGACTGCGAGTCTTGAGTCGGGAGTCGTTAGCGTCGCCCGTCGCCCGTCGCCCGTCGCCCGTCGCCCGTCGCCCGTCGCCCGTCGCCCGTCGCCCGTCGCCCGCCGCCCAGCCGCCCAGGCGGCTCCCATTGACAACTTAGGGGACGTCTAATATCGTCTCTCCATAAGCCACTTAGGGGAGTGGACTCGTGGGCACGCTCGACCTCCTGCAGGGGACGCTCGACCTGCTGATCCTCAAGACGCTGTCGTGGGGACCCATGCACGGATACTCCGTCGCACGACTCATCCGCGAGCGGAGCGACGGTGCATTCCTCATCGAGGAGGGTGCACTGTACCCGGCACTCCACCGACTCGAGCGCCAAGGGTGGATCGAGAGCGACTGGGGACTCTCGGAGAACAATCGCAAGGCGAAATTCTACCAGCTCACGGCGCGCGGGCGCGCACAGCTTCGCGCCGAAGTGGCGACGTGGCAGCGCTACACGAAAGCGGTGGCCGGCGTCCTCGAGCCGGCGTGAACCGCCTCGCCTGACCTAACGAGACCATGCGACGCATCCCAGGTATCCGGCGAGTCTTCCGGCACGAGCGCGGCAGCGACGTCGACGTCGAGCTGCAGTTTCACATCGACGCGCGCACCGACGACCTCGTGCGACTCGGGCTTGGCCGCGACGAAGCCCGCCGCGCCGCGCTCGCCGAGTTCGGCGACGTGAAGCGCTACGAGACCGAAACGATGCGCATCGACCGCGGCTACGCGCGCATCACGCGGATCAAGGAGCTCCTCTGGTCAGTGTGGTTCGACTTCGCATACGCCCTGCGCGGTCTTCGAAGGAGCCCCGGATTCGCCGCGGCCGCGGTGCTCACGCTCGCGCTCGGGATCGGCGCCAACACGGCCGTCTGGACGATCCTCGACGTGCTCATGCGACAGCCCCTTCCGATCGAACGACCGGACGAGCTCCACGCCGTGCGTCGCGCGGATCAGCCGAATGAAGACTATCTCAACTCCTTCCAGCGCTTTCGGCGGCTGCAGGCCGTGATGCCGGACCCGCAACAGCTCACCGCGATGAGCGCGTACGCGCGGATGTATGCGACAACCGGCGATCAGCCCGAGCCAGCGCTCACACAGTTGGTAACGGGCAACTGGTTCCGAACCCTTCGCGTCGGCGCGAGCGCCGGACGCGTGATCGATCTCGACGATGATCGGGCGCTCGACGCCGGCGCGGTCGCCGTGCTCAGTGACGCGTTCTGGTCGCGACGCTTCGGCCGCGACCCGCGGATCGTCGGCACGACCATTCGCCTCAACGGCATTCCGCTGCGCGTGATCGGCGTCGCACAGCGCGGCTTTCAGGGGCTCACGGTGGGATCGTCGGTCGACCTCTGGGTGCCGCTCTCCATGCAACACTCGCTCCGCTACATCGGGAACTACAGCGCGAATGACGCCGACATCGAGAAGGCATGGGCGCCGCAGGACGGCATTCAGTGGCTGATCCTTCTCGCCCGCGTACCGCCAGCGTCGGCGGTGCGCGTCTCCGGGGCGCTGGATCGTCAGGTCCGCGGTGATCTGGAGCAGAAGGTGGCGCAGGCCGATTCAGTGCAGCGCGCCTACCGGCTGCGCGAGCACGTGACGCTGCAGGCGGTCCCACGCGGCTTCTCGCCGCTGCGCGAACAGTTCAAGGATCCCTTGCGCGTGCTCATGGCGAGCGTCGGGCTGGTGCTGCTCATCGCGTGCGGCAATCTCGCCGGGCTGCTGCTCGCGCGCAGCTCGGCCCGAAGTCACGAGGTCGCCGTTCGGATCTCGTTGGGCGCTCGCCGTGGCCGTCTAGTGCGCCAGGTGCTCACCGAGAGCCTAACGATCGCGCTGCTTGGCGGGGTATTGGGCGTCATCGTCGCCCGTTGGGGAACGGCAATGTTGCTTCGGGTCGCGTCGTCCGGCTCGCGCCCGATTCCGCTCGACGTATCCAACGACGTTCGGGTCATCGCCTTTGCCCTGCTGGTCTCGGTCGGCACCGGGATGCTCGTTGGCGCCTTTCCCGCGATGCGTGTCTCGCGATTCGGGCTGTACGATGCGTTCCGGGGAGCGGGGCGCGTGATGGGCGGGCGGTCGTCGCATCGGCTGCCGCTCGGGCGAGTGCTGGTGATGTCACAGATCGCCCTGTCACTCGTGCTGGTGGTGACCGCGGGCGTCTTCGTGCGTACGCTCCGCAACCTGCTCGTCATCGACCCCGGCTACGAACGCGAGCACGTGGTGGTGGCTCGCCTCGACGTGCGTGCCGCCGGCTACGACTCTGCCCAGTTACCGGCGCTCTACGAGCGCTTGTTAGGCGCCGCGGCGGCGATCCCCGGTGTTCGCTCCACGAGCCTGTCGCTCAACGCGCTCGCCGGCGGCGGGACTCGTACGAGCGGGTTCGTAGTACCCGGCCGCACGCTTCCGCCCGGTGAGAGCAGCACCGCTCAGGAGAACTACGTGACGCCCGACTACTTCAGCACCATCGGGATGTCGATCGTTGAGGGGCGCGGCTTCACGCGAGCCGACAAGGACGGCGCCCCGAAGGTGGCCATCGTCAGCGAATCGATGGCACGGCACTTCTTCGGCACGGACCGGGTGGTCGGCTCTCGCTTTGGTTATGAAACACCGCCCGAGTTCGAGGTCGTGGGAGTGGTGCGCGACGCGCGCGTGAATGCGCTGCGCGAAGCGGCGCCGAGGCTCGTGTTTCGGCCGCTCGCCCAAGGGCCGCGGGAGTACGTGACGAGCCTCGAGGTGCGGGTGGCCGGGGCGCGCGAGCCAGTGACGGCGTCGCTTCGGAACGCGATCCGACAGGTCGACCCGATGTTGCCCCTGCGCGACATCGTCACGCTGTCTGATCTGCTCGAGCGAGGGCTGACGAGCGAACGGCTCGTCGCCCGTTTGGCAGGCAGCTTCGGCGTGCTCGCACTGCTGCTCGCCGCGATCGGCCTGTATGGAGTGATGGGCTACTCCGTGTCACGGCGCACGAACGAGATGGGTGTGCGGCTCGCGCTGGGTGCGTCCCCTGGCGGCGTGCGCCTGCTCGTCCTTCGCGAGAGTCTCCTAACGAGTGCAGCGGGTGTGGTGCTCGGGCTCGTGTTGCTGCTGCCCGTGCAGGGTGTCACCGGCCGACTCGTCTACGGCGTCTCGCCGCGCGATCCCGCCACCGTGGTGCTCGGGACCACACTGTTGCTCGCGGTCACGGCGGTTGCCGCGTTCGTGCCGGCGTGGCGCGCATCGCGGATCGATCCGGTGGACGCGATCCGTTCGGCCTGACGACCTCGACCCTGACATCGGCCGGCCCGGTTCTGGCGTCTGCGGCTCCGACATATCCTGGCGAGGCGAACGCACGACGCGAAGGCCACCACGAGAGGGAGGGGGAGGATACCGCCGTGGAAGACTGGACCGAAGACGACTGGATGGAATGGGTCGAGCAGACCTATGAAGCGCTCGACGCCAAGGACGTCGACGCGTTCGTCGCTCAGCTGACGCCTGGCGCGACGGTGCGGTTCGGGAATGGCGAGCCGGTGGCCGGACGGGTGGCCATCCGCCACGCGTTCGGCGAGTTCTTCGACGCGATCGACGCCATGAGCCACGCATTCACCTCGCAGCTGCGGGTCGACGACACGCTCGTGACCGAGGAGATCGTCTCGTTCACACGGCGCGATGGCACGACGGTCGTGCTCCCCGCCGCGACGGTGTGCGAGCTCACGGAGGGTAAGGCCGACCGCCTGCAGACGTACATCGACGTCTCGACGGTGTTCGCGCCGGGTCAGGCTCCGGCGTTATGCAGGATGCGCGAGGGCGCCATCGCGTAGTGCGCTCGCGCTGGTCGCGGGCACCCGTTTACATTCGGGATGCCCGCGATTGCCCTTGCCACGTACGCATCGCTCCCCGGGTGCGCCGCCGACGAGCACCCACTCATCGAGTGTCTCGCAACACTCGGCGTGCGTGCGCGCGGGGCGGTCTGGGACGACCCATCGATCCCATGGCACGAGTTTGACGGCGTCATCGTGCGCTCGTGCTGGGATTATCACCTGCGCCATGACGACTTCTTTCGCTGGGTCGATCGAGTAACGGGCGCCGGCGTCCCGATCTGGAATTCGCCGAAGGTCCTGCGATGGAGCTCGCGAAAGACCTATCTCCACGACCTCACGATCGGCGGTGTCCGCACCGTGCCGACGCTCTGGCTTCTGCCAGGCAATCCACGGGCGACGACGGCTTCGCTGGCGACGATCCTGACGGACACCGGCTGGGAGCGCGCTGTGGTCAAGCCGATCATTTCGGCGTCCGCGCACGAGACGTGGAGCCTCACGATCGACGAAGTGCGTGACAACGCCGCCGAGTGGGACGCGCGGTTGCGCGCGCTGATCGCGCGACCAGGGGTCATGGTGCAGCCGTTCGTTCAGGAGGTCGAGTCGGACGGGGAATGGTCGCTGCAGTTCTTCGGGGGCGTATTCAGTCATGCCGTGCGCAAGTACGCGGCGCTTGGCGATTTCCGCGTGACGCGCGAGTGGGGCGGCTGGCACGAGGCTGTGACGCCGTCGCCTAACGTCATCCGTCAGGCCGAGCGTGCGCTGCGCACTGCGCCTGGCGAGTCCGTCTACGCACGGGTCGACGGCGTGGTCGTGGGCGACGACCTGGTGGTGACCGAGCTCGAGCTTCTGGAGCCATCGCTGTTCCTCGATGCCGATCCCGCCGCGCCGATGCGGTTTGCGCAGGCGATAGCGAGCGTGCTTTCAAGGGGTCAGAGCCCTTGAATTTTGAGACCTCGGCTCCATGGAGACCTCGCATTCAAGGGCTCTGACCCCTTGAAACCGCCGAGGTCACGGAAAACGGCAAAGGCAACACCATTCTTTTTCTCCGTGACCTCTGTGACGTCCGTGGTTCAATTTGCTTTTGTTTACTGCGCGAGCAGGAACGCCCGCATCTCACGCGCGACCTCGGTCGCGTTCGAGATGAACACGTAGTGATGGGCGCCATGGAGCTCGATCACGCGTCCCTGTTTCACCTCGCGTTGGAACTGCTCGCGAGCAGACCGGGCGAACGGCGTGAAAACCCCAAACACCTTCTGTGCGGCGGCGCGCCCCGCCGAGTCCAGTGCGGCGTATCCAGCGATGAGATCCGGCACTGAGTCCGCGACGGCATAGAAGGCGAGCGCCGGCACGGCGATCCGTGCGTACGCGGGGTGCTCGACACCGGCTACGATGGCCGTACCAATCGAGTCGGGCGTGACGTCGCGAAGGTATCGGCCGGTCGGACCAAAGACCGCCGTCGCACGGACTTCTGCCTCCGGGACCAACATGCCGAACGCACGGACGATGTAGGCGCGCACCGCGGCCGGCGACACCGAGTCTGCTGCCAGGATTGGCGGGGGCGCTGGTATCGGCGCCTGAAGAAACAGGGTCGGGAGCGCCGTGCGGTCGTGCGCGGCGTCGAGGTAGACCAGCTTCGCGGTTCGTTCCGGGTAGGTCGAGCCGAACTTCGTGAGCTCATCGCCCGCGATGGAGTGGCCGACGAGGGTGACGCGCGCGAGGCGCAGCGTGTCGAGGACGGCCCGGATGTCCGCCGCGAGCGTACGCACATCGTATCCCGACGCCGGTTGAGTCGACGCGCCGTAGCCACGACGCGTGATCGCCAGGACATGGAAGCGATCCGTGAACTGCGGGGCAAAGTCATCGAAGACGTGGGCCGAGTTGCCAAGCCCCGCGAGAAAAACCACCGGCTCGCCGGTGCCGCCCCAGTCCAGCACCTCGAGCGAGACCTTCGGTGCGACGGTAATCATCCGCACGCGGTGGTGTGAGGGATCAGTCCACGTACCGGTCGTGGCGGGAGCAGCCGTGCTGGCCGACGCCTGTTGTGCACCCGCATCGCTGGCAGCAACGCAGATGGCGAAAGTCGGCGCGATCAGTGTGGCGATGCACCGGGATGCACGAGTGGGGGACATGAGTGGCGTTGGGGCTCTAGGGAAATCCGTCAGCTCTGGATCAGGTGCCCCACGATGCCGAACAGCCTCGCGGCCCACAATGGCATCATTGGCTACGATCGTCTTGCGCAATCAGCTCTACACGGGGAGGTTTGCGGCGCCATGGGCACGCCTTCCGACAAACCTCCCGCCTCCACGAACGTCCCCGGCGAATCGCCGGCCGCGCTCTCGCCCGACCTGGGCGAGATCGCGCTCGTCATGGGAGGAGGTGGCGCGCGAGGTGCCTATCAGGTTGGTCTGCTGCGCCACCTCGCGCGTCGGTACCCGGATCTCCGCTTTCCGATCCTGACTGGCGTCTCCGCCGGCGCGGTGAACGTCGCCCACCTCGCCCAGCACACGGGGACATTCCTGGCCGCGGTGACGTCGCTCGAGCGGCTGTGGCGATCGCTGAGTCCCGAGCAGGTCTTTCACGTCGACGCGCCCACACTGCTGACAAACTTTCTGCGGTGGGGCGTACGCCTCGTGTCCGGGGGAACGGTCGCGGAGACGCAGACGCGCGGGCTGGTGGACACGTCGCCGCTGCGCACGTTCCTGACGCGCGCGCTCGCGCCACAGGAAGGGGCCCTCACCGGAATCGAGCAGAACATCGCACGTGGCTCTCTCCGAGCCGTCGCGCTCAGCACGACCGACTACGGCACCGGCCAATCGTTCGTCTGGATGCAGGGCCGCAACATCGAGGAGTGGGAGCGCCCGAAGCGCCGCGCCGTCTCGACGCGCCTGACGGTCGAGCACGTGATGGGGTCGTCGGCACTGCCGTTCTTCTTTCCGGCCGTCAAGATCGAAGACTCGTGGCACGGCGACGGCGGCATCCGCCTAACGGCTCCCCTGTCGCCGGCGCTCCACCTCGGCGCGCACAAGATTCTCGCGATCTCGACGCGCTACGACCGCTCGCAGGCAGAGGCGAACCGTCCACTCATTCGCGGCTACCCGCCTCCGGCGCAGGTGCTGAGCATCCTGTACAACGCGATCTTCCTGGATCTGATCGACCAGGACGTGCTGCGTCTCGAGCGGATGAACTTCGTGCTCCGGAAGCTGCCGCCGGACCAGCGCTCGGGGATGCGCGTGGTGAACATCCTCGTCCTGCGTCCTTCGAGGGACCTGGGCAAGCTGTCGAGCGAGTACGAGGCGCTACTCCCCAAGTCCTTCCGCTTCATGACACGAGGACTCGGCACCCGCCAGACGGCGAGCCCGGACATTCTGAGTCTCCTCATGTTCCAGGAGAACTACCTCGGCCGGCTAATCGAACTCGGAGAGGAGGACGCCGAAGCTCGGGCGGAGGAGATAGACAGGTTCCTCAATGGAAACAAGGACGGGTAGTTCGGCAGTGATTGAACCGCGGAGGTCGCAGAGGATCGCAGAGGTCACGGAGATCTAATGTGTCCTCGAGACGCACTGGCCTGCCCGAGGTCGTTCACCAAGAATCCCGGCTGCTGGCGTGACACGCCTAACGTGGACAGCAGTTCTCTGTGACCTCTGCGTCCTCTGCGGTTCAATCAAACGCCCTTCACTACGGTTTCGGCCTGGCTCTGAACTGCTCGAACAACTTCGTGTGCCGGTCCGTCAGGGGAATCTGTTCCCCTCTGATGAACAGGTACTTCACGTTGCTGCGCACATCGAGCGGATTGCCGGTGGTCACGATGACGTTGGCCACCTTCCCGGGCTCGAGGCTCCCGTAGCGATCCGCCACGCCGAAGATCTGCGCGGGATTGATCGTCAGCGCCTTCATCGCTTCATCCATGTCGAGGCCGTAGGCCGTCGCGAGCGCCGCGTTGTAGGGCAGGTCTCGCACGTCCGAAGCGCCTGACGTCTGGAACGCGACCTTCACCCCGGCCTTCGCCAGGACCCCCGGCTGCGCGTAGATGGCGTCGTACGGATCGTCGGTACCCGGCACCTGCGTCGTCGGGCCGACGATCACCGGGATGCCGCGTGCGGCGAGCGTGTCGGCCACGCGCCACGCGTCGCGCGGTCCGCGCAGGATCACCTTCAGCTTGAACGAGTCCGCGAGTGTGAGGACGCCGCGGATCTGGTCGATCGTGTTCACGTCGAAGATGATCGGCATCTCGCCGCGGATGGCCGGAACAAGCGACTCCATCGCCTGGTTGACGCGTGGCGCGTTAGGCACGCTGCCGCCCGCCGCGAGCTTGGCCTTCACGTCCGCGTACGCGCGCGCGTCGGCGAAGAAGTCGCGCATCGCGCGCACCTGCCGGCTCGCGGTCTCGGACGCATCGCCCTGCGGTCGCCCACCGACGCCACCGCCGCGTCCACCCCCACCGGACGATGGGTACGACATCACCTGCGCCACGCGGGGCTTGATGGCCATCTCGTCGGGCGTCCAGCCCCAGAGGTCGATCAGGGCGGCCGTGCCGGACATGAGCGCGCCCGTCGCGGACGTGACCACGGTCGTCACGCCGTTCACGCGCGTGACCGGGATCAGCTCCGAGTGCGCATTGACGGCGGTGAGCGCGACATCCTGCGGGTTGAAGTCGCCGATCTCGCGTGTATCCGTGGACCCAGGGACGGACCCGATCTCGGTGAGGCCGAGCTCTGTTCCGCTGTCGATCATGCCGGGATACACGAAGAGGCCCGTCGCGTCGATCACGGTCGCGCCCTGCGGCGCCTGCACGTTCGCTCCGACGGCCTGGATCTTCCCTCCGGAGATCACGACGGTCCCGCTAGGTATCCGGCGCCCCACAATCGGGACGACCGTTCCGCCACGGATGACATAGGTGCCCGTCTGTGCCTGGGCCTGCGCAACCGAGGCGAGCAATGTCATTCCGAGTGCAGCGAGGAATCGCGATCGGCTCGGTAGAGGGGCTCGGTTCCCGGTTCCCGGTTCCCAGTTCCCGTTCATTCTTCCTCCGACGCGACGTGTGGCTTCCGCTGCTTCATCTGCTCGATCAGCTGCTCGAGCGTTGGCGACGTCGCGCGATCGAAGAACACGCGCCCATCGATGAGCGTCATATCCACGCGAGCGTTAGGCGCGAACGGGTGCGCCGTGAAGATCGCCAGGTCCGCGTCCTTCCCAACCTCGATCGAACCCACTCGCTTGTCGATGCCCAGCTGCTTCGCGGCGTTGAGCGTGATCATCTTGAGCGCCTCCTGCTCCGACGCCCCGCCGTAGTGCATGGCCTTGGCCGCCTCCTGATACAGGCGTCGCGCGCGCTCGTCCGAGTCCGAGTTGATCGTCACCACCACGCCGCGCTCCGCCATCAGCGCCGCGTTGTAGGGGATCGCGTCCCACGCTTCCATCTTGTAGGCCCACTCGTCCGCGAACGTGCTCGCGCCGCTGCCCGCTTTCGCCAGCTCATCGGCGATCTTGTAGCCCTCGAGCACGTGCTGGAACGTCGCCACGCGGAAGCCGAAGTCCTTCCCGACGCGCAGCATCATGAGGATCTCGTCGGCTCTATACGAGTGGCAGTGCACGAGCCGCTTGCCCTCGAGCACCTCGACGAGCGCGTCGAGCTGGAGATCGCGCGCGGGCGGAATGAGCGCCGCACGCTCCGACGCCGTTTTCGCCGCCTTCTTCTTCGCGTCGTACTGCTGCCAGTTGTGGCGATACTCCTGCGCGCGGGTGAAGGCATCGCGGAGCAGGTCCTCCACACCCATGCGCGTGCGCGGGAAGCGGCCCTGCTGGCCCGGCTGCAGGGTGTGGTTCGTCTGCCGCACGTTCTCGCCTAACGCGAACTTGATGCCCGGCGGCGCACCCTCGAACTTGAGGCTGTCCACCGGCAACCCGTATCGCAGCTTCACGACGGCGTTCTGACCGCCGATCGTGTTGGCCGAGCCGTGGAGGATATTCAGGGTCGTCGTGCCGCCAGCGAGTTGACGGTACAAGCTGATGCCATCCTGGCGCAGCACGTCCTCGATCCGAACCATCGACGTAATCGACAGCGTCCCCTCGTTGATTGCCTCGGCGGCCGAGTGGGAGTGTGCGTCGATGATGCCGGGTGTGACGTACTTGCCCGTCCCGTCGATGATCTTCGCCCCGGCCGGCACGGGCACGTCCGCGCCGACCGCCGCGATCTTCCCGTCACGGATGACGATCGTGCCCTGCTTGATCGTGCCATTGGACGCCGTCATGATCGTCGCGTTCGTGATCGCGACGAGCTTGCCCGCTGCCGGAATCGGCAGCGAGACTGCCGTGAGGTCGAGCGCCGGCTGCTGCGCGTTAGGCGCCGGTGCTGCGGCCGGGCGTTGCGCATTGCCGGCCTGCCCGAATGCCGGGGAGACGCCGAGAACCAGTGTCATCCCGAGCGCAGCGAGGGATCGCCGTCGTCCCGAAAGAGGGCCCTTTGCCGGGATGATCGCGATCCCTCGCCTGCCGGCTCGGGATGACATGCCTTCGCTTCCCATCTCCCATCTCCCGTCTCCCGTCTCCCGGCTCTTCATGGTTTCCTCTCC
>Ga0307406_10001909_pt1 | contig 11361 bp, 13 predicted proteins | sample 322Cmetagenome_3_FD_203706 | JGI IMG/M metagenome (GOLD analysis project Ga0307406, IMG submission 203706) | Maize rhizosphere microbial communities from greenhouse at UC Davis, California, United States - 322HYB-C-2 | ecosystem: Host-associated > Plants > Roots > Rhizosphere > Soil | place... | reverse complement strand
GGTGCGGTACCGCTAAGCGACCGATAGTGCTTCGCAATCGAAGCTCGCTATCGAGGTAGTGCCTGTGGTAGGGCGGGTGGGACTCGAACCCACGACCGGAGGATTATGAGTCCTCTGCTCTAACCGGCTGAGCTACCGCCCCAGGTATCCGAACAGCCGCAAGTGGATCGAGGCTGATGATAACCACGATCGCCCTTCGACAGGCGCAGGGCGCTTCTGGATAGAGTCACCGCTGCCAGGTCAAGCCCGCGCGTCGGGAGCTAGGAGAGGGCTGTGGTCGAGTTCATTTCCGCCGAGTTTGAGGTGCTGGATCCCCGCTTTGCCGGTGCCGGAGGCGACCGTTCCGTAGTCAGACTCTTCTCGGGCGGGCGCTGGCTCGAAGGGCCGGCATACCACCCAGCGGGCCGCTTCGTGCTCTTCAGCGACATCCCGAATGATCGCGTACTGCGCTATGACGAAGTGAGCGAGCGCACCGATGTCTTCATGTACCCGGCTGGCTTCACCAACGGCCGTACGGTCGACAGGCAGGGACGGTTCGTGACTTGTGAGCACGGAGAACGTCGGGTGGCCCGAACTGAGCATGATGGCTCAATCAAGGTGCTGGCAGCGGCGTACAAAGGACGCCGGCTGAATAGTCCCAACGACGTGGTGGAACACTCGGACGGATCGCTGTGGTTTACCGACCCGACCTACGGCATCCGTACCGACTACGAGGGACACGAGGCTACGTCCGAGCTCGACTCTCACAACGTCTACCGGCTCGATCCGAACAATGGCAACCTGACCGCCGTGATCGAGGACTTCGCCCAGCCCAACGGCCTGGCTTTCTCTCCCGATGAACGCCGACTTTTCGTCGTCGACAGTGAACTGCACCGCGTCCGGGTCTTCAACGTTGATCATGACAAATTGAGCGGCGGCGAGCTTTTCTGCGCCGATGACAAAGGTTACGACGGCATTCGATTTGATCATCTCGGTCGCCTCTGGGGTGCCGCTCATGACGGCCTGCACTGCTATGACCCGGACGGCTCCTTGATCGGCAAGCTCCGACTGCCGGAGATCACTTCCAACTTCACCTTCGGCGGCCGCCAGCGAAACCATCTCTACATCACAGCGACAAGCTCCCTGTATGGCATACGAGTCAACTTCCGAGGAGCCTTGTATCCCAGCTGATCTCGCGGCGCCGTACCGCCCAGATCTCACCCGGAGCGTCCCGTGTCATCGATGCTTCGCCAGCGATAGAGTCGAGGATGCAGGATCGCGCCGAGAGTTTTCAGGGGGGAAGCTACTTGTGCTGCAAATGTTCGCTCGGACGGTGAGGCTCACTGGCTTAGTGACAGCGTCCGAGGCGCGACTGCTGGGTGTCGTCGCGGCGACCATGCTTGGCTTGATCTTCCTGTCCACTTTGCTGAATCCGCCCCATTGGCTCCAGCTTTTTGCTCTGTTCATTCATCTGATCTCTCTTGTGGTCGGCTTCGGCTCGGTGCTTGCAGTCGACTGGTACGGGCTGCTTTCCCTGTCCCGGCGGGTAACCATCGGCGATGTGCTGCTCACCGCCGAGCGGATGACGCCCTTGATCTGGATTGGGATGGCCGGGCTGACCGCAAGCGGGGTATTACTCAAGCCGGATCTCGGCTCATGGCTTGTTGTGATGAAGCTCTGCTGTGTGCTTGGTGTTGGGATCGTCGGAGTGCTTGCTCTGGCGACCAGTCGCCTCATGCAACGGCAGATGCCGACCCCGACACGATCGCTGGTACACCGTGGCATGGTGCTGGCCGGAGTTTCGCAGGCCTTTTGGTGGACTGCTGTCCTCGTTGGCTTCATCACCAATGAGGCGGGACAGTAACCGGGCGCTGACGTCTGCGAGTGGGCGCATTAGCTTGAGCCGAATGGACGACCGGACCTCCGCTGCAACCAACCTCACACTTGATCAGTTCCTGACGGCGATACGGTCAGCCGCCGCACGGCTACATGATCATGCTAAGCAGGCAGGACTAGACGCGGCAGTTCCGAGCTGCCCTGACTGGGACGTTACGGCGCTGGTCATCCATCAAGGCATGGTGCATCGCTGGGCGGCGGCAAACGTACGCGGAGATCTCGAACATCGCACCGCAGACTCAGAGGCCGCCGCTGCGACGGCGCCAGATCTCCTCGCCTGGTTCGACGACGGCGCTCAAGTGCTGATCGAAATACTGATCCGTGCAGCTGCCGATCTTGAAACAACGGTGTACTTGTCGAACACACCGGCACCGCGATTGTTCTGGGCGAGGCGCCAGGCGCATGAGACGACCATTCACTCCGTCGACGCTCAAGCTGCCGAGCTCGGCCGGCTGCCACGACCAGCGGAGACCATGATCGACGAGGAGCTGGCCGTTGACGGGATTGATGAGCTACTTCGTGGGTTCCTGCCACGGCGTAAATCCAAGCTGCGTTCCGAATCACCTTATGTGATTGACGTTCACGCCACCGATGCCGACCGGCACTGGCAGGTGGCCGTTAGTGATCAGCCGCCGTTCAGCGTACGAGGCACGACCTGGCCACCCGATGCCGTGATCACCGGCACGGCCCTCGAGCTGTATTTGGGACTATGGAATCGCGCCGATGACCTCAGGGCCGAGGGACGCGAAGACGTGCTCGTGCAGTGGCGCCGCCAGGTACGTGTGCTCTGGTAGGGACGCCGAAGATCAGGGAATCGGCGCGATTGGCTTGTGGGCAGGCCGCGCGAAGATCGTCAAAACCCGAGGCCGCGCGATCATGATCGCCGCTACTAGCAGGGCAAGGCCGACAACAGCAGTGATCGATGCGAGGAGGTGTTGCGACCAGCTCCACTGGAATTCGACGTCTGCACCATTGGGCAAATCAATGAACGGCGCCACGACAACCCAGCCGACAAAGAACCAGCCTAAAGCCAAGAACCAGGTTGGCAGACGGCGCGGGCCGACTGGTCGTCGCTCGAGGAGACTCATGGCGAGCGGGACGATCCAGACGAAGTGGTGCAGCCAGGACACTGGTGAGGCCAACAACCCGGCGACGCCACACAGGTTGACGGCTAGCCGGACATCGCCCAGCCGGTGCCAGAGCGTGGCGGCCCATACCCCGGCTAGCGCGACGACGGCGGACAACCCAAGTCCGGCGATCGTCGGCGCCCTTCCAAGACCGAAGATGCGCACGATGTCGGCCATCACCGACTGGTTGGTGTAATAGATGATGCTGTGCCCGAGACCGGTGTCGCCGTGTGCCAGTCGGGTCCAGAACTCATACGACGCCGCGGGCACTATGGCGGCGCTGAACAGCGTGATGACGACGCCCGCGATGACCGCGACCCAAAAGGCGCGGTACTTCCGAACGATGAGCAGATACAAGACGAAGATCGCTGGGGTCAGTTTGATAGCGCTGGCGATGGCCGTCAGCACCCCTTCCGGCAGCAAGCGTCGCGGAAGCACGCGAGGACCCGGGACGAGGTCCAGCACGACGAGAGCGACCAGAAAGATGCCTAGCTGACCGAAGGCGAGCGTCTGCACGATCGGCTCAACGACGTACACCGCGACTGCGCTTGCGACGCTGAGCAGCCAGCCCTGAAGTCCGAAACGGTGCAAGATCGCGACAAGAGCTAGGGCGCCGGCCGCCGTCCATCCAATCTGCACCACGGTCGACGGCAACAACGCAAGTGGCACCGCCAAGACAGCTGCGAAGGGCGGATATAGGAACTGCAGGGGACCAGGCAAATCGTAGAAATTGCCACCGGCAAGCAAAACCGAGCCGGCTTGGCGGTAGACCCCCAGATCGACCATGATCGGCCGCCATGGGATGAAAGTGCCACCGCCGAACGTGGTTGCGCCGACGTACAGAGCCACGAGAACTGGCAACACGCAGATGCCGATGCCATGAGCTAGCTGAACCCAAAACCCCCGCTTGGCCGGCGGGACATAGGTCTCGATCTCGCCAGCGAAGGACGCCGAAGCTCTCGTCGATGTGCTCGACATTAGAGCCTCGAGCGCGGAGTGTTGCTTGTCGCAGGCGATCCAGTGACCGATTCAGTCGGCTGGCCGCCGCCGCTCTCGGTGCCCGATGGTCCGGGAGATCCAGAGGTGGGCGATCCCGAGGGCCCCGGTGACTGGGGAGAGCCGGACTGCGAGCCCGACTGTGATCCTGACTGCGGCGGTCCCGACTGGGCGGAACTACCCGTCGGTGGCGGAGGTGATTGTGGTGGTTGATTGCGGAAGATCAAGATCGCAATCAGTACGGCGAGCGCGGCAAGCAGCACCATCAACAACCAGGACACCAAGATCGTCCGCCAGCCGGCTCTGTCGAAGCGGCCCGGCCACGGCAATGGCCAGAGTCGCGCTAGTCCGGGGCGTACCCGATCTATCCAGTACTGCTGGTACTCCGGGCCCGATGGGACACCTTGCGGCGGCAGCGTCGCGATCTGTACTGCGTCGAGGATCCGGCTGGCTTGGGCTGCGGCGGCGGGCGAACCGTCATAGGTCAGCGCCGCCCATGGGGCGACCAATCGGTCGTCGGGAGCGACGGGATCCTCATCGGCCTGCTGGAATTTCCGAGCAAGCCGCCCAGTGTCTTGTCCATGACCACCACGCTCCAGCACCGTGTCGATGTGCAACGCATTGATCTCGCCCGCGAAGCGGGCGCGGGCCGCGGCATCGGCCGCCGCGCCCTCGGCCAGCAAGATCACCATTACGGGCGTATTGGCAGCGTCGTGAGCGGTGAAGGCGATACCTGCCGGCATTGCGCTAAGCCGGGCGTCGAGCCAAAAGTCGCCGACCTTCGGTGGATCCTCCGGCAACAGCGGCGTCACCGGGACCCATACGTCGTCAGCGCCTTGACCGGTAGGGCCTTGATCGGGAGGCCCCTCAGGGGTCGGCCATGAAGGATCCGGTGCCTGATTCGGCGGCTCGGTGGTCGACATCACTCTCCATCTCACAGCCTTCCTGCGAGGAAGGCTGACCACAGCATCATGCGGGGCACGCAGAGTCTATTCGGCCCGCACAGGGCATCTAGATCTTCGACAGCTCAGCGGCTGCATGTGGGTTCGAGGGGTCGTTTCACAACGGAGGCGTTCAAAGGGCCGTTTTCATCAGCACATCCTGGGGTCGTGTCGCAGCACAGACGTCAAAACGCTCGGGTCAAGAGGCCTGTTCAGTGGCTGCAGAGGCAAATCGAGGTCACAGCTTGTTCATATCTCTGTCACAGCTGGGTGTTTGTCCAGGCTCATAGCCTGGAGTCCTGCGTCTGCGAGAATGGCTCGGTGTCCGGCGAATGTGGGGGGCGATCGGGCCGTGTGCCGTTGGCACAGACGCTTTATTGACGAGTCACAGGAGAGCGCGTGAGTAGTCCGTCGTTTGGCCAGCCTCTCGAGGAGCGCGCTGCCGCTCGGACTTCTGGCCAGCTCGGAAACCAGGCCGCCTCGAAGCTACTCGGCGACGCCATAGCTCAAGTCCAGCGAGTCATCGTCGGGCAAGAACACATGGTGGAGCAGCTCATGGTGGCACTCCTCGCCCAAGGCCACTGCCTGCTCGAGGGCGTGCCCGGTGTCGCGAAGACGCTGGCGGTACGTAGCTTCGCCACCGTCGTTGGCGGTGAGTTCGCCCGGATCCAGTTCACTCCTGACCTGGTTCCCTCCGACATCGTTGGCACCCGCATCTACCGGGCAAGCGAGGAAACTTTCGACGTTGAGCTCGGGCCGATCTTCGTGAACTTCCTCCTCGCGGATGAAATCAACCGCGCCCCCGCGAAGGTGCAGGCAGCGATGCTGGAGGCGATGGCTGAGCAGCAGGTCTCCATCGGGGGCACGACTTATCCGGTGCCCCAGCCCTTCATCGTGATCGCGACCCAGAACCCTATTGAGTCCGAGGGTGTCTATCCGCTGCCCGAGGCACAGCGTGACCGTTTCCTGCTCAAGGTCGATGTTCCGTACCCAGCCGGAAACGAAGAATTTGAGATCCTCCGCCGGATGAGCGTCGATCCTCCAACATCACAGCCTGTCCTGAATCCGCAGATGATTCTTCAGCTGCAGCGTCAGGCTGAGGAAGTCTTCGTTCATAATCTCGTCGCCGAGTACATCGTGCGGCTGGTTCTGGCGACGCGTACGCCGGCCGAATTCAATCTGCCAGACCTCACCTCGGTCATCCAGATCGGCTGCAGCCCCCGTGCCACGCTAGGCCTAGTGGCTGCATCTCGAGCGCTGGCGTTGATCCACGGTCGGGACTACGTGCTACCGACCGATGTCCAGTCAGTAGCCAAGGACGTGATGGCGCACCGCGTCGTGCTCGGCTTCGATGCCGTTGCCGACAACATCGAACCGGCCCAGGTGATCGAACGGATTGTGGCGATGGTGCCGCCCCCCACACCTGTGTGGAACCAGCAGGCCGGATCGAACCATCAGAGCCAACCCGGCCGCTCAGTACCGTCGGGCAACACCTACGCACCGCCCTCGGCGTCATATCAGCAGTCCATGCCTAACCACTCGGATTTCGGCTAGAGGTTTCCGTGTCATACCCGCCGCCAGGCGGTCAGCCCGTTGGTTCACCCAGCTTTCCGCCGCCCACCGGTCCGAATTTTCCGCCAGCCAATGGTGGTCATCTTCAGTTTGCGTCTCCTGAGGAGAGCATGGGCGCGGTTGCCTCGGTAGTCGGCGCACCGACACGCGCCACGATTCCGCTGCACAAGTTGGCACCAGAGGCTGCACTACGTCGGTTGGAGCTGACCATTGTCCGCCGCCTGGAGGGATTCCTGCATGGGGATCACCTCGGGCTGCTGCCGGGACCTGGCTCGGATATGAGTGACGCCCGGATTTACGTTCCCGGCGAGGACGATGTGCGCAGGATTGACTGGGCGGTGACTGCGCGCACCACCGTGCCGTACGTTCGCGACACCATCGCCGATCGAGAGCTCGAAGTGTGGGCCCTGCTCGACGTCACTCCGTCGATGAACTGGGGCACCGAAGGAGTCACCAAGCGCGACCTCGGTATTGCTGCAGTTGCAACGATCGGCTTCCTCAGCCAGAAGATGGGCGATCGATTCGGCGGCTTCATCCTGCGTCCGGGAAGCCTGCGTCGGCTTCCTGCCAGATCTGGCCGGTCCGCCCTGTATGGCTTGCTGCGCACGATGTTGGCCGAGCCGTTCGTCCCTGACCACGCCACAGGTCCCATGACGCTGGCGGCAAGTGTGGAGAAGTTATCGCGGCTCCAGCGCCGACGCGGACTGCGAGTCGTGGTGTCGGACTTCCTGACTCCTGGTGATCATGAGCTGGACCCGAACGTGGAGCCGCAGTGGGAACGCTCGATGCGACGGTTGGGAGTGCGCAACCAGGTTCTGGCGGTCGAGGTCGTCGATCGGAGGGAGATTGAGTTCCCCAACGTCGGTGACATGTTGATCCGCGATCCCGAGACCGACTTTGAGCGCTACGTCAACACTGGTGACTCAAATGCGCGAGCGAGAATGGACGCGGCAAGCGCAGCGCAGCGGGAACGAATCCGGATCTCACTTCGTCGTGCAGGTGTCGGGCACATTCAGTTGCGGACCGATCGAGACTGGGTACAAGACATCGCCCGATTTGTGTTGGCATACCGTCGGGTGGCCAGCATGCTGCACGCCCCGCCACAGGGAGTGACGAAATGAGTTGGCCGCTGCTCCCGCAGCAGGTGATTGCGCAGCTCGCGTTTATGTCGCCGAATCGGCTGCTGATCTTGCTCATCATCCCGCTGCTGATCTTGGCCTACGTCTTTGCCAGCCTGCGGAAGAACCGCCGCGGTATGCGGTTCACCAACACCTCGATGCTCGATGTCGTCGTGCCCAAGCAGTCCCAGTGGCGGCGTCATCTCGCTGTGGCGCTTTCACTGTTGAGTCTGATCACATTGACCGCGGCCTTCGCGCGGCCGAAGACCCAAGTCGATGTGCCGCGCGAGCGCGCCACTGTCGTGATGGTGATCGACGCCTCGCAATCCATGCAGGCGACCGACGTCAAACCGACTCGGCTCGATGCTGCCAAGCAGGCTGCGATCGAATTTGTGACCAAGCTGCCCGAGAAGTACAACGTTTCGGTGGTCTCGATGGCGGGCTCCTGCGCGATCTTGGTGCCACCGACTACCGCTCACCACACTGTCGAGAACGCGATCAACAGCATCCAGCTCCAGGATTCGACTGCCATTGGCGAGGGAATCACGACGGCTCTTCGTGCCTTGCAGCAGGCTCCGAAGGATCCGGACAATCCAAATTCGATCGCGCCTGGAGCCATTGTGCTGCTCAGCGATGGCTCAAACACCGCGGGTCGTGCGCCGCAGCAGGCTGCCGCAGAGGCGAAGGCCGCCAAGGTGCCGGTCTACACCATCGCGTACGGCACGGAAAACGGCTATGTCGATCTTGAGGGCAAGCGAGAACCCGTACCGGTCGACCATGAAGAGATGAAGCGGATCGCCGCGGCAACCAACGGCGAGTATTTCGCCGCGGCCACCGCTGATCAGCTGAAGAAGGTGTACGAAAACATCGGATCCGATGTCGGTTACGAAAAGGCCGACCGTGAAGTGACCGCCCGGTTTGCCGGCTATGGCCTGGCTCTCGCTGTGCTAGCCGCCTTAGGGGCTATCTCCCTGGGGGCAAAGTGGCCGTAATGGATCTCTCTTTTAAGAAAGTGGTCGGAAACGACAACGGATCTGACCGAATCCATGTCGTTTCTGACCACCTTCGCGGAAACAGGCGGCACGGATGATTCCGCTCCTGTCGTTTCTTGCTCCCCAGCGCCTCTGGCTGCTCCTGCTCATCCCCTCGCTGGTCCTGCTCTATCTCTGGATGGTGCAGCGGAAGCGGAACCGCAGCAAGCAAATGGGCAAGACCATGTTCGACCTGGTGATCCCGCGCGATCGCACCTGGTTGCGGCACCTGGCGGTCGGGCTGTCGATTCTCAGCCTGCTCACCTTGACGCTGGCCTTTGCCAAGCCAAAAGATCAGGTCTCGGTGCCGAGGGAACGGGCAACGATTGTGGTCACCATCGACGTGTCTTTGTCTATGGAGGCCAAGGATGTCGATCCCAACAGGCTGGACGCTGCTAAGGCCGCGGCCGAGCAGTTTGTGACGTCGCTGCCGCCGAAGTTCAATGTTGCGCTCGTGACGTTCGCCGGGACCGCGACCACTCTGGTGCCTCCTACCCTGGATCGGGGCTCGGTGACCGCGGCAATTCGGTCCTTACGTCCGCAGGCTTCGACAGCCATCGGTGAGGGCATCTACACCTCGCTTGCCGCGCTGGCTCAGGTGCCACCCGATCCGGACAATCCGAAGGCTGTCGCGCCGGCGCGGATTGTGCTGCTCAGTGACGGTAAGACACAGGTGGGCCGGCCATCGGATCAAGCCGCCATGGCGGCACGAGCCCAATCCGTCCCGATTTACACAATCGCCTATGGAACACCTGACGGGTACATCGACATCGGTGGCAGGCGAGAGCCAGTCCCAGTGGATCGCGCTGAGCTGGCGCGTGTCTCCAAGATCAGTGGTGGTGAGGCGTACACGGCATCATCGGCGGGGGAGCTCAAGGAGGTCTATCGCGATATTGGAAGCTCGGTTGGCAAGGAAAAGGTAGACCGTGAGGTCACCTCTCGGTATGCCGGCTTCGGACTGGGCTTCGCTATCCTCGCCGCACTCGGCATGATCTCTCTCGGCGCCCGTTGGCCGTAAAGCGAGTTCGCGAGAGGTCGTCCCCCTTTACGCGTCGTCGACCTCGGACAACTCGCCCGGCAACGCCCGCGCGAGACTAAGGTGCAGGCATGGGGAGCGTGGCGGAAAACCTGGCCGCGGTGGAGGCTCGTATCAAGTCGGCGTGCACTCGAGTAGGGCGCGATCCGAGCGAAGTGCGGCTGCTACCGGTGAGCAAAGGCCAGAGCATGGAGCTGATCGCCGAGGTCTACGAGGCCGGTGTTCGACTACTCGGGGAGAACCGAGTTCAGGAGGCGGCAGACAAGGCGAGGCACTTCGCCGATCACCCGGACCTCAGATGGGCGATCATTGGCCATCTGCAGACCAACAAGGCCAGACAAGCAGCAGCTATCGCTTCGGAATTCCACGCGCTGAGCAGCGTCAAGGTCGCCGCGGCGCTGGACCAGGCGTTGGATGATCAGGGCCGCGGTCTGGACGTCTTCCTGCAGGTCAACTCATCGGATGAACCGCAAAAGTTTGGTCTGCCACCCGACGAAGTGGAGCCGTTCGCCATCGCACTCAAGGCATATGGGACGTTGCGAGTGCGTGGCCTGATGACCTTGGCTGTGTTATCGGACAACCAGCGACAGGTTCGAGCCTGCTTCGAACGTATGCGTGATCTGCAACGACGGCTGCAAGGTCGCGGTGATTGTGCGGGCAGCTACGACGAGCTCTCCATGGGGATGTCGGGTGATCTTGAGCTGGCAATCGAGTATGGGGCGACGACCGTACGGGTGGGCCAGGCGATCTTCGGGCCCCGATCCTCGCCAGACACCGAGTGGATGTCGACCTAGGCTCCTTTCGTGCAGAGATCGGCGGCCGGGGTAGGTACCGCTGTCTTTTTTGTTGTTGGGCCTGGCTTAGTGGCAGGGCTGGTGCCCTGGCTGATCAGCGGATGGCAAGTTCGCGGACCGGTGTCGCCGTTGGCCATTATCCGGATGGCTCTGGGCGGCGTACTCCTAGTGCTGGCGATCGTCGTACTGGTTCGTGCCTTTGCGCGTTTCGTCATGGAGGGCCGTGGCACGCCCGCGCCGGTCGCTCCGCCCGAGCGGTTGGTCGTGGGCGGTGATTACCGCTTTGTGCGCAACCCCATGTATCTCGCCGTGATCACTGCGGTCCTCGGGCAGGCGATGATCTTCGGCTCGCTTGGCTTGCTGGTGTACGCCGTAGCGCTCTGGGTGATCACGGCTGCGTTCGTCCGTTGGTACGAGGAACCGGTGCTGCTGAGGCGCTACGGAGATGAATATGAGCGGTATCGCCTTACGGTGCGAGCCTGGCTGCCACGACTTCGGCCATTTTGAGTGCTCCGCTCGCTGGCGCTCGCTCCGCGCGGATCGCGCTTTGAAAGCCGTTGCTCCGCTCGCTGGCGCTCGCTATGTCTAATGGCTCGCTCCGCTCGCTGCGATGTTCGCCGGGGAGCCGCCGTCTTAGTCCGATCCGACGAAACGCCTGTGTCGGAGAATCACCCCTCTTTATGAGGCGTTTCGTCGCCTTCTCCTGCAGATCGGCGGCGCGAGCATCGAGCGCAGATCGCGCCGGGAAGCCGCCGACTTCGTCGTCACTCGGGGACGAAAGACATATCCCCTCCCTCCTCCTCCGCGCGCCGGCGCGCGATCCGGTCAAGGTTCTCGATGGGAATCGGTGGCACTCGATCCGCTGGTTCGA